>Ga0316197_10002169_pt1 | contig 14038 bp, 9 predicted proteins | sample OudBiesiAoxic_MG_FD_204939 | JGI IMG/M metagenome (GOLD analysis project Ga0316197, IMG submission 204939) | Coastal sediment microbial communities from Oude Bieten Haven, Netherlands - site A oxic | ecosystem: Environmental > Aquatic > Marine > Coastal > Sediment | place: Netherlands...
TCTACTACAGCTTCGACGAGAAGACGACCTGGTCGCGGGAATTGCGCAACCTTCGGAAGATGACGGCCAACCCACTCCACGGTGCGATCGTCGGCTGTCGCTGGAGCGAGGGGCGATGGAATGGCAAAGGCTCACTCGAGTTCAAGGGGGCGGGGGATCGCGTGCGCATCCAGATCCCTGGCGAACATGAGGAATTCTCCCTGATGGCTTGGGTGAGGATCGACGGCTTCGATCGCGAGCTCAACTCGCTGATGCTTTCTGATAACTGGGCTCCGGGCGGCGTGCATTGGCAGTTTACCCGCGAGGGAGAATTGATCCTAGGAACCAAACGCGAGTCAGACCATGGACACTTCCAGTCGCCACCTGTGTTGAACCAGTCCCACCTCGGCCACTGGATTCAGCTCGCGGTCTCCTACAATGCGAATACGAAGCGTGTTGCGCACTATCTGAATGGCGAGCCCGTCTGGGAGGAGGAGATGGAACACCACATCCCGATCTCTGTCCCGCGCGGCGAGCTCGGAAATTGGAAGACGGATTACAAGCAGAGCGGCAACAACATCCGCAACCTGAATGGCCGCATGGACGAGTTTGTCGTCTTCTCTCGGGCGCTCTCGAATCCTGAGATGCAGCAACTCTACGAGAGCGGAAAACCGCACTCGTAGTCTTACTCGATGCTCTCGTAGTCGTAGCCGGTCCAGTTCGGCTCTTCGACATCGGAGCCGTTCTTCAGGCGGATGCTCCGTCCGCTGTAGTCGGCCATCAGGCAGTTGACCCCCTTCTTGAAGCGGAAATCCACCAGCTTAGACTCGCTCGCCTTTTTGCTGTCGAAGTCGACCATCGCCTCCTTCCAGGTGACCTGGGAGTAGGAGGTAGGGCCGGTGCCGTCCTGCTTGGTCTCGAGCACGAGGATGGTGTTGGGCTTGTTTTCGATGCTCGCGACTGCACGCGGCAGAGTTGGGACGAGCTCATCGTCTTCATCAAAACCGCTCATGGCCTCGGTGACGCCGTAGGCGAGAAGGATGTCGTCAGGATCGTATTTCTTGCCCGACTCGTCCTTCCAACGCAGGCCAGGGCAGGTGAAGACGCCACGGCCCAGGTCTGAGCCGCTCTTCGAACCAAGATACATTAGCTGCTTGGTCCAGTAGGGGAGCTTTTCCAACTCCTCCTCTTGGAGGTCGATGGTGACATTCGTCCAGTCGAGCGGATCGAATCCCTCGACGAGCGGGAGCTGGTTGTTGTTCTCCGAGGCATAGATGCTGATCGTGCTACCAATATTCTTCAGGTTGGCGAGCGAACGGGCGGAGTTGGTGCCCTCATTGACGACCCGGTAGATCGGGATCGTGATGGAGACTAGTAGCCCGATGATGGCGATCACAACGAGTAGCTCGATCAGGGTGAAACCACGCTGGTCGGCGGAAGAATTCTTAGGGGTGGGGTGGGTGGTCATGGCACAAAACTAGACACGAAGGCCTGCGGCGGCAAGGAGTTTGGCAGCGATTTCTGGATTGTGGGAAGACCGATGGTCTGCTGAAATACCCCATGCCCTATCGATCGATCTATCCGGTTCTCTGCACGGTAGCCGCCTGTCTAAGCCTTGGCAATAATACTGCGCAGGGGAATGGGTTTGAGCTGCTGCTCCGTTCCCGGCCAGCGGGTGAGGCGGCGCCGGTGAAGCTGGTCCCACAACGCTGGGAGGCGGCCAGGACGGCGGTGATCGTCTGTGACATGTGGGATGCCCACCACTGCCTGAATGCGACCAGGCGGGTTGGGGAGCTGGCGCCACGGCTCGACCAGTTCATCTCGCAGGTGCGGGATGCAGGTGGGACGGTCATCCATGCGCCGTCGTCTTGCATGGAGTTCTACAAAGGGCACCCGGCGCGCGAGCGGGCACTCGCCGTGCCGGTCGCGAATCCGCTGCCGGAAGGGATCGGATCGTGGTTGGACTGGATCGATGAGGCTGAGGAGGCGGCCGGCTATCCGATCGACCACAGCGATGGTGGCGAGGATGACGACCCGCAGGAACATGCCGCCTGGGCGAAGGAGCTCGAGGCGCAGGGCAAGAATCCGAGGGCACCTTGGACCCGGCAGATCGGAGCGATCAAGATCGATGGCGAAAGAGACTTCATCACGGACGACGGTGCGCAGAACTGGAGCATCCTCAGCAACCGGGGGATCGAGAATGTGATGCTGGTCGGGGTGCATACGAATATGTGTGTGTTAGGCCGCCCGTTCGGACTCAGGCAGATGGCGAAGAACGGTAAGAATGTCGTCCTGGTGCGCGATCTGACGGATACCATGTACAACCCGGCGATGGAGCCACAAGTGAGCCATTTCGAAGGCACGGACCTGATCGTGGAACATGTGGAGAAATTCGTCTGCCCGACGATCAGCAGCGAACAGGTGTTGGGAGGTGCGGCGCACAGCTTCGTCGGTGACGGGCGCAAGCACCTGGTGATGATGATCGGGGAGAAGGAATACAAGACGATCGAGACGCTGCCGGACTTTGCCAAGCAGCAGCTATCGGAGCAGTTCCGCGTGACTTTTGCGACGCCGGATCCGGATGACCCGAACCGGTTCCTCGGGCTCGGCGCCCTCGAATCTGCGGATGTCCTGCTAGTGAGCGTGCGCCGGCGCGCACTACCTGAAGACCAACTGGCGCTTGTTAGAAAACACGTCGCGGCCGGGAAGCCGGTGGTTGGTATCCGGACGGCGAGCCACGCTTTCTCCCTGCGTGGAAAACCGGCGCCTGAGGGGCATGCGGTCTGGGAGGACTGGGACCCGCAAGTGTTTGGAGGCCATTACAGCGGACATCACGGCAATCAGCTGAAAACGTTCGCCAAGCCAGTCGGTGAGAGCCCGATCTTGTCTGGTCTAGATGCCGAGGAGTTCTCGACGGGGGGCTCACTCTACGAGGTGCGTCCGCTCGAGAAGGGGACAACTGTTTTGCTGGAGGGGCGCACGGAGGGGGCGGAGGATCCCGAACCGGTCGCCTGGAGTTTCATCCGACAGGATGGCGGGCGTTCGTTCTACTCATCGCTCGGACATGTGGATGACTTCGCCTCTCCCAACTTCACCACGGTTCTGCGCAATGGGATCTACTGGGCCGCGGGGATAGAAGTCTCAAAAAAAAACTAGCTGAATCAGCAGCTAGTCCTTCGGCCTTCGATCTCGCTGATGATCTCGCGATCGATCTGGTTCTGGCTGAGCCGGTGGTGCAGCAGCCGCTGCATTTGAGTTTTGACGAGCGCGGACGGCTGTGGGTTGTCCAGTACATCCAATATCCAGACCCTGCGGGGATCCGCGAGGTCAGTCGCGACAAGGTGTGGCGCGTCGTCTACGACCAGGTGCCCCCACCGCCTCCGCATGCGGAAGGCTCCCCGTTCCGCGGCAAGGACCGGATCACGATCCACGAGGACATCGATGGCGATGGCGACTTCGATGAGCACAAAGTCTTTGTCGATGGGCTCAATCTGGCGACGAGCGTGGCGCATGGCCGCGGTGGGATCTGGGTGACGAATCCGCCGTATCTCCTGTTCTATCCGGATCAGGATCGCGACGATGTCCCCGACGGCCCCCCCGTCGTGCACCTGAAAGGTTTCGGACTGGAGGACACGCACTCCGTGGCCAGCAGCCTCAACTGGGGGGCCGATGGTTGGCTCTATGGTGCGCAGGGCAGCACTGTTAGTGCGGCGGTGCTCCGCCCGGGAATCGATCGGGGGGATGCCGACGCGGTGAAGTCGATGGGGCAGAATATCTGGCGCTACCACCCGGAGCGGAAGATCTATGAAGTCTTCGCCGAGGGCGGCGGGAATACTTTCGGGGTCGAGATCGACTCGCAGGGGCGCGTCTTTTCTGGGCACAACGGTGGAGACACGCGAGGGTTCCACTATGTGCAGGGAGCGTATTACCGGAAGACTTTCGGCAAACATGGTGAACTCTCGAACCCGTATAGTTTCGGCTACTTTCCCGCGATCAAACATGCGAAGGTCGCGCGCTTCGTCCACCAGTTCATCATCTACGAGGGCGATGGGCTGCCAGCGCGGTTCAAGGGCAAACTGCTGGGGGTCGATGTGCTGCACAATAATCTCGTCCTGAGCGAACTTTCGCGACTCGGATCGACCTTCGAGACGGTCGATCTCGAACGCCCGGTCGCCTCGCCGGATCGGAATTTTCGACCGGTCCACGTGGCTGAGGCGCCGGATGGATCGGTGTTTGTCGCCGACTGGTATGACCAGCAGGTGAACCACTATCGCAACCACGAAGGCCAGATCGATCATGAGATGGGGCGGATCTATCGCGTGCGGACGAAGGGCCGGAAAGCGGGGATGCCACCGATGGATCTTAGCGAGCTCGACAGCGAAGTATTGGTGGCGCTGCTCCAGAGCCCGAGCCGGTGGCAGCGGCAGACGGCGTTGCGGATGTTGGGGGATCGGCGTGACGCCAGCCTGGTCGAGGGGTTGAAGGAACTCGTATCGGGCGAGACGGGCAGTGTGGCGCTGGAGGCGTTCTGGGCGCTCGCACAATCCGGTGGGCTGGACGAGTCGTTCGGCCTTGTCGCGTTGCAACACGAGAGCCCTCAGCTGCGCTCGTGGGGCGTGCGCCTGCTCGAAGATCACGACCTTTTCACCGACGAGGTGGCGGAGCTTGTGGGCGTGATGGCCAGGACGGACGCGGATCTCGACGTGCTGAGCCAAATCGCCTGCACTGCAAAACGAGTTGGCGGAAAGAGGGGGCTGGCGATTGCGATCGAGCTCGCTGGGCGGTCTGATCTTGCAGATGATCCTCACCTGCCGCTACTGATCTGGTGGGCGATCGAAGCCTGTTGCGCTGAAATACCTGAGCTGGTGGTCGACGCGGTCGCCGGGAAGAGCCATGACGCCCCGGCAGATCTCGCCGGTTACGTCATGAAGCGATTCGCGATGGCCGGAGGGAGTGACAATCTCGAACGATGTGCCGAATTGTTGCGGTTCGAGGACGATCGGAAGGTTCGCGATCGGCTCCTCGAGAGGCTCGAAGAGGGGCTCGCGGGGCGCCCGATCACCGGCCTGCCTCCTGCGCTTGAGGCCGAGCTGGCGAAGTCGCCAGGCTGGGCATCGTTGCCGATCCGCCTGCGCCAAGGTGCCCCAGGTTCACTCGATGAAGCCATTGCTGGCGTTCGGGACGACGAGCTGAGCGACTCCCGTAGGCGGACCTTGATTGCCGCATTGGGCGAGGTTGATGACGCGGAAGCAGTGGTGCCCACACTCATGGAGATCGCCGCTGAAGAGGGCGCGCCATTGCTCCGGGTCGCGGCGATTTCTTCGCTCGCTGGATTTGATTCCACAGAGATCGCTGGGCAGCTGATCGGGGGCTTTGCGGGCTTCCCTGCCGAGCTGCAGTTGGCGGTGATGGATCTCCTGACCTCCCGATCCGGATGGGGGGAGCAGTTGATCCGTGCGATCGAGGCCAGGAAGGTAGATCGTGGCGCAGTCTCGCTGGCACATGTTGAGAAACTCCGGCGATTCGGGGGAGGGCTCTCGACCTCGGTCGACCGCATTTGGCCCGTGGCAGAGGGGGACGGTCAGCTCGCGCGAGACGGCGAGCTCGCCCGCGTGAAGGAGGTGATCGAAATCGGTGGGGGCATCCCCAAGCGGGGCGAGGCCGTCTTCGCACAGCGCTGCGCTGCCTGTCATGTGATGTTCAAACGGGGTGGGGCCGTCGGACCAGATCTTACCAGTTACCAGAAGAATGATCTCGATACAATGATCATGAGTGTGACCGATCCGAGCGCCGAGATCCGCGAGGGCTTCGAACAGGCGGTGGTGAAACTCGCGGACGGTGCCGTCCACACCGGATTTCTCGCCGAGCAGGATGACGCGGTCGTGACTTTGCGCGGGCTGTCGGGTGCCCTGCACCGACTTCCCCGCAGTGAGGTTGATGATATTGAAATCGTCGGAGCATCGCTGATGCCGCCAGGGCTGCTGCTTGGCTTGGAGGACGACCAGATTCGCGATCTTTTTGCCTATCTCAGGAGTACCACACCGCCATTTTAGGGCTCGCCGGCCTTGCGCCTGCTAGGATCCACGTCTAGTTTAACGCGTCGCAAGACACCGCTGCCGTGCGGGTGACCCCAAGCAAATCCCGACCCTGTGATCTACCGCCTCTCCTGCGCAGCCGTCATCTTGTTCTGGCTCGTGATGACGGTCATGCTCGTCATGCGATCATATTTTTCGAGCGAAGACCGCCTCCCGCTAGTCAGGGATCCGGACGGGGTGATCGAGCTGTTCATCAACAACCCGAACACCTCGAATCTCAATGTTTATCGCGACCGCGAACTGGTTGGCAGCATCAGCATTAGCCCGAAGTTGCTCAGCAATGGCAACCGTCAATTGATGGTGACCGCGCTTGGTGAAATCGATTTCCCGGGGGTAGACAAGCAGGACGTCGGATGGCGGGGCGAACTCGAGCTAACGCCGCGCAACGAGGTCGAGCACTTCGATCTGAATGTCACCTTTGGCAAGTCGCAGATGAAGGTCACCCTCGTGATCGATCCGAAAACGTTCGAGATCAACTATCTGGTGGAACATAAAGGGACCAAATTGATCGACTCCGATGATCGGAATTCGAAGCATGTGAAGCGGGTCCAATTTTTGCTAGGACTGTGGGGAATGAGCCCCGAGAAGCTGCGTAAGAAGGGGCAGGGCAGTGGTGGGATCGCCGGGGAGGACGCGATCAAGGTGCGGTTCGGCAAGGTCGAGATAGGCGGCGAGCGCCAGACCGCTTACATCCTCTACCTCAGCCCGATGCGGGAGCGGGAGTTCAAAGTGTACTTCTCTGAAACAGGGGAGATCCTCAAGATCGGGGCGGAACGGGAGCGGGACCGGGATCAGGTCTGGGGCTACGAGATCCTCTCCGAGGGATTCAGGGTCCTGCAAGACACCGACGGGGAGGTGGACGGATGATCGAGATCGAGAAGCTGACGATGTGCTACGGCGAATTGCGCGCGGTCGACGAACTCGACCTGCGCGTCGAGGCGGGCGAGTTTTTTGCCTTTCTCGGACCGAATGGCGCCGGCAAGACGACCACGATCAAGACGCTGACGGGACTGCTGAAGCCGACCTCTGGTTGCTCGAGGATCAGCGGTCACGACATCCAGGTCGACCCGGTGGCGGCAAAGTCGGTGATGGGCTTCGTCCCCGACGTCGCTGTCTTCTACGACAAGTTGACCCCCCGGGAATTCATGGAATTCATCGGCGATATCTTCGGCGTTGAGCAAGCTCGCGGGCGGGAGAACACCGCTAGCCTGTTCGAGAAACTCGACCTCGAGCGCTACGCCCACCAGCAGATCGAAACCCTGAGCCACGGCACGCGCCAACGCCTCGCGATCTCGGCCGCACTGATGCACGACCCGAAGGTATTCATCATCGACGAACCGATGGTGGGTCTCGATCCGCTGCACGCCCTAGCAGTCAAACAGGAACTCAAGGAGCGCAGCCTCAACGGCACGACGATCTTCATGTCGACGCACTTGCTCAATATCGCTGAGGAACTCGCGGACAAAATCGCTATCATCGATCAGGGGAAACTCGTCGCCCACGGGACGGTCGATGAGCTGAGATCCAGGATGAAGGGGAGCGGTAAAGCACTCGAGAACATCTTCCTAGAGCTATTCGAGAGGGCCGATCGCCCTCCCAATGGGAGCATTGACAAGTCGTAGCACTGCCGCCGAGGACGTAGACTCGGCGGGACGCCAAGTCAGTGATGCAGCCGAGCAATCTGTGTGGTGCTCGGCACCGCTTGGGATCGCTGCCCGCGTTGACGCCGGGAACCGATGAACGCTCCAACCCCAACCAAAGCGCGCAGCCCAAAGCGCCGTGTCACCCAGCACTCAAGTCGTCCTCGAGCTGTAGTGGTCCGAATTGATCCACGATAGCCATACGGTTGCGATTGCGGATCTGTTGCACTAACATTGAGCGATGAAAATATCTGGTCCTGACTCCTCTATTTGACCCCTCTTTTGGATTAGAGTTGGGAGCTTGGATTTGCAGTCCGAGTTCTGGTCGGCAAGATCGCGAGTGGAGGTGCCCCAGTCGAGCATCGGATTCGTTGCCTGGTCGTCCTGATACGAGTGATCCTTGTTCAGCTCCGGCCCCGTTTCAAGGCGACTCCCGCGGCCCATTTGGGATCATCGGCGAAACATCCGTCGGCCTCACAGTCGAGAACGTGGGTCAATTGCTCTAGGGTGCGCGCCGTGAAGGGGAGAACTCGAAAGCCCGCCGCATGCGCTTCAGCAACCATCTCCGCGCTCACGGATCCGACGGGTGGGTGGACGTTGATTGCCCTGAGCTCGGTGGCGAGCGGAATCATCCGCGCGAGCGATCTAGCATCTTCGTCGGCGAGGATGCCGATCGGGAATTCTGGCAGTCGCCCGCGCACCTCGCGGACCGCATCCTCGTGAAACGACGAGAGTAGAACCCGATTTGGATCGAGTCGTGGGATAGCCAGGAGCAGATCACAGACCGATGCGGTCACCGCGACCTCTTTGATTTCGATGTTGAGCGGTAGCGCCGGGAGCGTCAGCTCCAGCACCTCCGCGAGGGTCGGGATCTTCTCGCCTGCTCCAGCATCGAGCCGGCGTAGTTCCGCCAGCGATCTGGTTTCGACCGGGCCGCTGCCATCAGTCGTCCGGTCGAGTGTGTCGTCGTGGATCACCACGATCCCCCCGGCGGCCAGACGCACGTCGATCTCGATCATGTCCGCGCCATCAGCGATCCCCTGGCGCACGGAGCGCAGGGTGTTCTCAGGAGCGTGGGCACAGGCGCCTCGGTGGCCGATGATCGTGAATCGTTGCATGGGGACGTAGTCTATACGCAATCGCCAAGTGGGCAGAAGTTCTTTGTGATCTGGCTGGGAAGGGGAGAGGAACACCCTCAGCCACTCCTCTCATCCTGCCTCTGCCGCCCCTGCCGGGCCGGATCACAGTGATCGGTGAATCCGACGTCGTTTCCAGATCCAATTCCCAAGATTCGCTCGATTCGCGGTTGTAGATCCTGATCGATGATTGCTTTGCACCCGGCAAGTGCAAAGCAATCATGATGCGCCAGTTGCCAAATCGTATCAGCTTTCAAGGGCGTAAGGGCCTTGGTAAACTCCTCCAGGTTCCAAGCCGCACCGCCCAAGCGCCCCGATGGAGATTCGGATCGCCCCGCAGCTAGAGTTGGCTTACGATTGCCACTCGATGAAATGGATATTGGCACTCGATCAGGGCACAACCAGTTCGCGGGCGATCGTCTTCGACGCGCGCGGGGAGATCGCCGGGATCGGGCAGAGTGAGTTTGCGCAATCGTTCCCGCGCCCGGGCTGGGTCGAGCACGATGCGGAAGAGATCTGGGAGACACAGCTCGGCGCTGCGCGCGTGGCGATCGACGACGCGGGAGTCGATGCAGCGGAGATCGCGGGGATCGGGATCACCAACCAGCGGGAGACCGTGGTGCTCTGGGATCGGGCCACCGGAGAGCCGGTCGCGCCGGCGATTGTCTGGCAGGATCGGCGCACCGCCGACTTCTGTGAGGCGAACCGCGAGGAGTGGGATGCAAAGCTGCGCACCCGCACTGGCCTGAGGCTCGATCCCTATTTTTCGGGGACGAAATTAAAGTGGTTGCTCGACGAGGTGCCAGGAGCGCGCGAGCGGGCCGAAGCTGGCGAACTCGCCTTCGGGACGATCGAGACCTGGTTGGTTTGGAAGTTGAGTGGAGGGGCGACGCATGTCACCGACGTGAGCAACGCGAGCCGCACACTGTTGATGGACATCAGATCCCTCGAGTGGGACGGAGAGCTGTTGGAGTGGTTAGGAATCCCGCCGGCGATCCTGCCTGAAATTGTTGGCAATAGCCAGATCGTCGGCGAGTGCGGGCTATTCGGTGGTTCGATCCCGATCGCGGGGATGGCGGGAGATCAGCAGGCAGCGCTGTTCGGCCAGCTGTGTTTCGAGCAGGGGATGATCAAGAATACCTACGGGACAGGTTGCTTTCTGCTAATGCAGACCGGGGATGAACCGGTGTTTTCGGAGCAGCAGCTGCTGACCACAGTCGCGTGGAAGCTCGGGGAGCATCCCTGCCAGTATGCGCTCGAGGGCTCGGTGTTCACTGCGGGTTCGGTGGTGCAGTGGTTGCGTGATGGCTTGGGCCTGATCGAGAAGTCCGAGGATGTCGAAGCACTGGCGTCGAGCGAGCCAGACAATGGTGGCGTCTTCTTGGCCCCAGCTTTTACCGGTCTGGGAGCTCCGCACTGGGATCCGTATGCGCGTGGACTGATTGCTGGACTCACGCGCGGCAGCTCGGCCGGGCATCTGGCGCGGGCTGCCCTTGAGAGCATCGCATTCCAGGTGGATGATCTGTTGAGTGCGATGGAGGAGGACACCGGCCTGTCGCTGGCCGAAGTGCGCGTCGATGGTGGTGCCTCGGCTTCGGATCTGCTCATGCAGTTCCAAGCCGATCTCCTCGGCTGCGACATCATCCGCACCTCGATCGCCGAGACGACCGCGCGTGGCGCGGCCTTCCTCGCCGGGCTTGCCACTGGGGTATGGCGAGATGTCTCAGAGTTGCAATTATTGTGGAAGGAAACTCGGCGCTTCCGGCCAGCTGGCGATGCGCGGCAGCTCGAACAGTTGCGGCGCGGTTGGCGCGGGGCAGTGAAACGCAGCCTGCACTGGGCGCGCGAAATGGAGATGGGATCGGAAATAGAAGGAGGCAGCGGTGTCAGCAAATAGCTTTTCGAGAGACTCGCTGATCAGCCAGGCGAAGGATCCGGCGGTCGAGTGGGACGTGATCGTGATCGGTGGTGGGGCGAGCGGTCTTGCGACGGCCTGGGATGCGGTCTCGCGTGGACTCCGTGTCGCGCTTGTCGAGCGTAGCGATTTCGCCAAGGCGACGTCTAGCAGGAGCACCAAGCTGGTGCACGGAGGTGTGCGCTACCTGCAGAAGGGAGAGATCGGGCTGGTGCGGGAAGCCTTGCGCGAGCGCAAGCGACTCCTCGACAACGCACCGGAGTTTGCGCAGCCACTGCGCTTCGTCTTGCCGACCACCCATGTCCTCGGACGCTACTACTACCGCCTTGGGATGTTGATGTACGATTTGCTCGCCGGCCGGGCGGGCATTGAACGCGCGGAGCTGCTATCGGAGACGGAGACTCGCAAACGCTTGCCGGGGATCTGCCTGGATCGCCTCAAGGGTGGCGTGGGCTATAGCGACGCGCAATTTGATGATGCTGCGCTGGCGATCGCCATGGCGCAGGCGGTCTGTTCCAGTGGGGGCGTGGCGCTTAACTACGTCGCCGTCGAGAAATTGCTGTTCGAGCCGAACAAGGGTCGGATCTGCGGGGTGCAAGTAGCGGATCGGGAGACTGGCGAGACTTGGGAGATGCGGGCAGGTGTGGTGATCAATGCCACCGGCATCTTTTCCGACGCCCTGAGGGAGGACAACCGGGTGAGTCCGAAGTGGAGCGTGCGCACCAGTCGTGGATCGCATGTTGTCTGCCCGCGCCGCGTCCTCCCTGGCGACCACGCCCTCATCATCCCAAAGACTCAGGACGGCCGCGTGCTGTTCGCCATCCCATGGAAACAACACGTCGTCATCGGAACCACGGATGTGCCAACAGATGGCCCTGTCTACGATCCGAAGCCGAGCCGGGAGGAGGCCGGATTCATCTTAGAAGAGGCGGGGAGGGCGCTCGGCATCAGTGCGGCCGACGTCACCAGCCAGTGGTCGGGGCTGCGCCCGCTGGTTAGCCGGGCGAAAGTAAAGTCCACCGCAGCGCTGTCGCGCAAGCACATCATCGAAGTGTCGCCGGAGGGTCTGGTGAGTGTGTTGGGTGGCAAGTGGACGACGTGCCGGAAAATGGGGGAGGATGCCATCGATGCCGCCGTCGAGGTGGGTTCTCCCAAGGCTGGAGATTCGACTACCGCCGACCGCCGCCTTACAAAACATGGCGCCCGCGTGCCATTGGGGAATCTGCTGGGAGAATCGGCCGATGAATTTGCCGAAGATGAACTGCGCGCCCGCGTGATCGAAGCCTGCCGCTTCGGCTTTGCCCGCACGCTAGAGGATGTCCTGATGCGCCGCATGCGCGTGCTGCAGCTGAATGCGCTCGCCGCCATGCGCCTCGCACCACCCGTGGCTGAGGCGATGGCGGAGGAACTCGGCTGGGACGATCGCGAAACCGCTGAGCAGGCCTCCGGCTTCCTACGTGCGGCCGAAGACTACTTGCCAGATTGAGAAAGGCAGACAGAAGTGTCTGCCCCCCGGCTCTCTGCTATCGGCGGCGGCGTAGCAGCGCGATTGCGCCGAGGCCACAGAGCAACGTGGCCGATGGCTCGGGGATGACCGCGTTGTAGTTGTCAGCCACTTCGCCGGCGGTGAGAACCCGGTCGCGATAGGCGCGGAAGATCGCCATCTCGCCATCGAAACTTTCGGTGTTCGCCTGCCCGTTCCCGATTCCACCGGTGTTCGCTTGTCCCAGGGTTCCCAGTGCGGCGCCATCGCCGCCAGACCAGTCGCCTCCGGTGATCCCGGAGGTCGTGCTGGCGAGCGCGCCGTTGACGTAGAGGTTCATGATTCCGCCTCCTGTAAAATCCCAAACGCCCACGACCTGAATGAACTCTCCGGCGATACCACTGATGCTGGATGAGCTGATGATGCCGGTGCCGTTCGCCCTGCGGAAATCGATCAAATCGTCGTTCAGAAACAAGCCGATGCCCGTTCCGCCTCCATCTTCGAAGAGTGTCTGGCCGTTCGTTGGAGTGTGGGTGAGCGAGCCGGGTCTGAACCAGAGCTCCAAGCTCACATCTTGCCCGGCGTTCGTCCAGTCACCGTCGGCAGCGTTCTGGAACGATCTCGGGGTCGTGGTTCCCGTAGTAACCATCGCCGCACCAGCGACATTGCCTGTCTGCCCGCCGGCAAAATTGTAGGCGGCGCTGATTCCGGGATAGGAGCTCGTGCCAGTGACCCGCGTAACTGGGTTCGCGCTCGTAACATCGAGAAGAAATTCTTGCCCGGTTGGATTGCCTGCGGTCTGATCTTCCCAACGGTCGTCGCCATCGGTGTCAAGACTGGCATCGACGTAGAAACCGTATCCGGCAGTCACTGCCCCGTGACCCAAAGAGATGGAGGCGGCGAAAACAGCGGTGGTGATCGCCACTGTGGCATTAAAGGCGTTCATATTTTTGAGAGGATGACTGACGCTGTGGCAAATGTGAAATTGGAATAACTGGCAAGCCCCGGTTGGTTTTTCCACAATCGGCACCTCGCGTCAAAGCAAAATCGCGTTTCTACTTGGAAATTTGGGAATTGCTCTCCGACCCCAGCGTCCTGTTCCCTGCTTGGCGAGTCTGCGGGCTTACTCGGACAAGGCGCGGGAGCGTCTCGCTGCCGGGCGGACAGGAGTTTCCGCACCCCGTCTTGGCTGGCGCTTGACTTGTTCGGGTGAACAGGCATGTTGGCAGATGGCATTTTGTTTGGGGTTCCCATCATGTTGAATCCGATCCGTGGGCGAGGGATTTCTGGATCGCCGGGGAACCGCTTTGAGCGCTTCGCTGTCGAGGCGGATCTGGATGCTTTGGAGGAGCTGCGGCGGGTCGAGCCTGAGTTTGCGCTGCCAGCGCCGAAGACGCAATTTTTCCGTGACGATTCGCAGTCGATCATCTCGAGGAACGCCAGCCCAGACATCGGCTTCTCGGCGAGCCTGAACCCTTATCGTGGCTGCGAGCACGGCTGTGCATACTGCTACGCTCGCCCGTACCACGAGTATCTCGGCTTCAATGCCGGCCTGGATTTCGAGAGCAAGATCATGGTGAAGCCGCGCGCGGCGGACTTGCTCGAGGAGGAGTTGGCGAAGCGCTCGTGGCGGCCGGAGGTGCTGGCCTGCAGCGGGGTGACCGATTGCTACCAGCCGGTCGAGCGCGAACTGCGAATGACGCGCCAGTGTCTCGAGGTGCTGGCGGAGTTCCGCAACCCGGTGGCGCTGATCACCAAGAATCACCTGATCACGCGCGATGTGGATGTGT
>Ga0316197_10002170_pt1 | contig 14037 bp, 15 predicted proteins | sample OudBiesiAoxic_MG_FD_204939 | JGI IMG/M metagenome (GOLD analysis project Ga0316197, IMG submission 204939) | Coastal sediment microbial communities from Oude Bieten Haven, Netherlands - site A oxic | ecosystem: Environmental > Aquatic > Marine > Coastal > Sediment | place: Netherlands...
CCACGGAAGACCGAGTGCGGCGTTGGTCGAGCCGTCGAGCGGGTCGACCACCACGATGTGCTGGGCGTCACGGCCGCCAATCGGACCGGTCCGACCGCTCTCCTCCGACAAGACGGCGAAACCCGCGCCATGCAGCATGTCGAGACACGCCGTGTCGATCTCGACGTCAACCGAATACTGGCCGTCGCGATTCCCCGAAGCCGACCAGTCATCGTTCGCCGACAGGATCGCAGTCGTCCGGTCGCAGATCGCGCCGAACAAAGCCAGCACGCCCTGACTGTCCGACGGGGCGATCGCCCTCGCATCGGGTGTTGTCGATGCGTCATTGGGCCGGTCCACGTCTCGGGACGGTAGTGTCCGCATCGATGGCAGTCATCGACGTAGCGGGATTTGTCGCCGACGTGAAGAGTCAGGCGATCGACCACGGATTCCACGTCCACGACGAACGACACTTCGTCGAGACGTACTCACTTCGCCAGTTGTGGGAGGTCGACCTCCATCCTGAGGAGGCGTGTTCGGGGCCGATCGACCTCCACCTTTCGCTCGACGTCGACCCCCGTGCGATGCTCGGCTTCGAAGACGAGGTGATCCGCCTCGAAGAGATCGACGACGGGCCACCGACCGGATTCGCGTTCACGATTCTGTTCACCTGGACACTCCCCCCGCTCCCCGAACCACCGGATCTCCTCGTACTCGCCACCGACCTTGCGGGCATCGGCGGTATTGATCTCCCGGTGGAGGTCTCGGCGATCGACTCGTTCCCGAGCGTCACCGACGCCCCCGAACGCAGCCTGTCGATCGTCGCCAAGATGACGGTCGATCTCGCCGACGTCTACCTCACCAACGACGACGCGATCGGCGCAGCGCTCGAACGGTGCAAACACGTCAGCCTGTACCTCCTCGACCGGGCACCTGCCTGGCTCGACGACCTGTGACCGCCCCGCTCGAAACACCACCTCTGGAGAACCCGCTATGCGAGTGCACGAACTGATCGACATCCTCAGCGACCAGCCGCCGGACGCCGAGGTCGAACTTGCGATCATCGCCCCGGTCGACGGAGAGAGCGACGACATCACGGTTGACCGCTACTTCGTCGACGGTGTCCTCCCCTGGCAGGACTCCGAAGACGACGACGGCGCCGAGATCGAGGACGGCGAAGTGTCGATCTGGCTTGTCGGTGGCGAAGAAGGCGACGTCAACGCGTTCCTCGACGCCATCGAACAACCCGAGGCCTGAGGGGCGTCGTCGGTCACCCATTCAAGGGGTGGTAGCTCAGTTGGTTAGAGCAGGCGACTCATAATCGCTCGGTCGTGGGTTCAAGTCCCGCCCGCCCCACCGCTAGACGACACCGGTCACGGTACGAAAACGACGAAGACCCACCGCGTGGACGGTGGGCCTTCGAGCTCCGGGAGCAGGGCTCGAACCTGCGACCCATTGATTAACAGTCAATTGCTCTGCCAGCTGAGCTATCCCGGAATGGCGAAGACGAATGCTACCGCCTGGACGACCGCCGACAACCGATTCTCGCCGACCGGCGCCACCTCCCCACCACGGTCTCACGCACCCCTCGGATTTGTGTGACCGATTCCGACACTCGGCGGCACATTCGGTCAGTCAAACCGCTGGGCGACGGGGCGGGAGATGGGCGGCCGGGCGGGAGCAGGGGCGGCACGCGGGTGATCAAAGGACGGCGATGAACGCGTTGCTCGGGACGACGTTGGCGCCGCGCGCCTTGACGTCGTCGACGATCTCGCGATCGTTGGTCACCACCACGACCGGGGTCTCGTCGGGGGCACGTGCCACCTCGGCTCGGATCAAGTCGTCGGCGGTGACCCCTTCCGGCGAGAAGATCACCCGCACATGCCGACGACGGGGGGCATGAGCTCCCACCACCGAGGCACCATCGAATACGACGGTGATCTCGGCGCCATGGCGCCGAGCGAGATTCTCGGTGCGGTCGATCAGCGCACTTCGCTGCTGTTCGAGCTCTCGCCCAGGCCACGCAAGCTTGGCGACGTTGTAGCCGTCAACGAAGATAGGTGCACCGGCGGCAACCAGATGCCGAGCCGCCTCAGCTGACGTGGAGATCACACCACCCGGCAGAGCAATGCCGGCTCGCTGCATGCGATTGCGGGCTGATGGCTTCGGCACCGCCTCGTCGCTACCGAGCAGCGACTCGAGGTGTTCGATGAACTCGCGAGACGCGTCAACTGCCTCACTGAGGCGACGTCGGGCCTCGGCAGCCTCCCGGCGACCTTCAGCACCCGCATCGTCGGTCGACGCGACCGATATCAGCGAAGGCTCCGGGCCGGACGACGCAGCGGATTCGGCGCGCGCCAACGCCGCAGCTTCACGGTCACGAGCGTGACGAATCTCATTCCGGGTGTCGATCAACTCGGCTCGGATCTCATCGATCTCGTCCCGTGCCTTCGAGACCTCCGAGCGGAGATCGTCGAGCTCGGCGGCCTGCTCGGCGATCGTCGCATCACGATGCAGGAGTTCGACCTGGATGCGAGCCGCCGCCTGCTCGGCGGCTCCTCGACGCTTCTCCGCCCGCTTCAGGTCACGGCGAAGATCGGTCGACGCCGCTTCGGCCTCGCTCTGCGCGACGACTTCAGCAGCGGCGGATTCCCACCCCTCGGCACCTGCGAGCCAGAGCCGACCGACCTCGTCGACCAGTTCGGGCAGAGCCCCCGCGGAGATCGCCGACCGGAACGTCGGGTCGCCCTCGACGGCACGCCGCACGCGACCGAGTGCCGATCCGGCGAGGCGCTGCTGCGACAGGAACGGTTTGAGTTCCTTCGGGAACGCCAGCGGTGGGCGACGCTTCTGACCCTCGGCGGCGATCAGCACCGCGAATTCGAGCGCCGACCGCAACTGCCGGTGCTCGATCGTGGTCATCTCCTGAACCTATCCGCTTCGATGTTCGGCTTCGCTTGACACGCGTACAAGTGTTCGTGTTCACTCGTCAAATGCGAGTTGGGGCCGTTTCAGCAACCGAGATGCAACGTTCGTTCGACGAATTGGGGACTCCGCTCAGCGATGTCACCTTCTGCGTGCTCGACCTCGAGACCACTGGCGGCAACCGCAACGACGACATGATCACCGAGGTCGGTGTCGTCAAGGTACGTGGTGGCGAGTGCCTGGGCACGTTTCAAACGCTCGTGAATCCCGGCATGGCCATCCCGCCGCAGATCACCGTGCTCACCGGGCTGACGAACGCGCTCGTGGCACCGGCGCCCCGGATCGAAGCCGTGCTGCCCTCGCTGCTCACCTTCCTCGGCGACGCAGTGCTCGTCGCACACAACGCAAGCTTCGACGTCGGTTTCATCCGCGCCGCCCTCGCCCGGGCCGAACGGCCGACCTGGAACGGCACAATCGTCGACACGGTCCACCTCGCCCGCCGACTCGTCCGCGACGAGGTCCCGAACTGCAAGCTGTCGACGCTGGCCTCACGGTTGCGCCTCGATCACCAGCCCAGCCACCGGGCACTCGACGACGCACTGGCCACGGCCGACCTGCTGCACCTGCTCATCGAACGTGCGTCGGGCCTGGGCGTTCTCGGCCTCGATGACCTCGTTTCACTCGCGAAGATCGGCGGACACCCGATGGCCCCGAAGCTCAAGCTCACCGCCGGGCTCCCCCGCAGCCCCGGCGTCTACATCTTCCGCGGACACGGCGACTCGGTCCTCTACGTCGGCAAGGCCACGAATTTGCGCCAACGTGTCCGCAGCTATTTCGGGAGCGACGACCGTCGCAAGATCGGCCCGATGCTGCGCGAGACACAGTCGATCACCCACGTCGAACTGCCCGATCCGCTCACCGCCGAAATCGTGGAGACCCGCTTCATCGGGCGCATGCTCCCGCGCTACAACCGGCGCGGCACCCGAGCGGCGAAGTACTGCTACGTCAGGCTCGACACCGACACACCGTGGCCACGCCTATCGATCGTGAAGAGCCCGGCCAGGCAGGGTGTACATCTCGGGCCGTTGCCGTCACGCACGATGGCGACGCTCGTCGTGGAGGCCCTCCAGACCGCACTCCCGCTCCGCCGCTGCACCCAACGGCTCGGGCGCAACTACTCGGCGCCCGACGATGCGCCGATCTGCAGCGCCGCCCAACTCGGAGTCGCCCACTGCCCGTGCTCGGGCACCGCCGACCCGGCCGAGTACGCCGCCTCGGTTTCGCTCGCCGTGCGCGCCATGGCCGGCGACCCCGGCTTCGTGGTCGGACAGCTGCGCGAACGGATGACCATGCTCGCCGGCCAACAGCGGTTCGAGGAGGCCGCCATGAGCCGCGACCGCCTGTCGGCGCTACTCGGTGCCGTCCGCCGGACGCAGCTGTTCGCCGCCCTGGCCGAAATCGGTCGCGCCGAGATCACCAATGGCGACACCACCTGGATTGTGGCCGACGGAGCCCTCGTCGACACCCGCACGTCGACGACCCTCACCGCCGCACTCCCCACGACCCCGCTCGGCAAAGTCGAGATCGGGCACCCGACACCGCGCGAACACGCCGACGAAGCGCTCTGCCTCGCAAAGTTCTTCGACAAACACGCACACCGCCTCACGGTTTCGTGCGACGGCGCCTGGACCTTCCCCATCGCCCAGACCGAGGCAATCCCACCGCTCGAGCGAGCAGCCTGACGGGTACCGTGCGGTGATGTCCCCACCGGATCCCGGCGAGTCGATGGTCGTGCCGGCCGAACCCGCCCCTGCTGGTGACGAGCGTTCGATGCTGCTCGAGTTCCTCGACTTCCAACGCGCCGTCCTGCTCCGCAAGGGTCACGGGCTCACCCATGCCCAGCTCGCGGTGCGACTCGGGCCTTCGACGCTCACGATCGGCCGGTTGATCCGACACATGACCTTCGTCGAAGACCACTGGTTCCAGACGGTTCTGATCGGCCGGCAGCGCGAACCGTGGGCGTCTGCACCATGGGACGACGATCCCGACTGGGAGATGACGACGGCCGACGGGATGACCTTCCCCGCGCTCGCCGGCGACTTCACCGCCGCCTGCGATTGGTCCCGGGCCACGATCGCCGATCATCACGATCTCGACCTGGTCGCACTCGGCGCTCGCGTCGACCGGCCGGTCACGCTGCGCTGGCTCCTCATCCACATGATCGAGGAGTACGCCCGCCACTGCGGTCACGCCGATCTGCTGCGCGAAGCAATCGACGGTCGCACAGGCGACTGACGCTGGTCAGATCTGGCGGGTACCTGTGGTGTCGATGCCGAGGATCTTGACGTGACCATGGGCAGGCAGCGATTTCGCCACCTCGTCAGCCACGCCGCGGTCCGCGAGAAAGCCGACCGTCGGACCGCTGCCGCTCAGCCATGCGCACCAGGCGCCCGCGGCGACGCCTGCCTCGATCGCCTCGGCCGCTCCGGGCACCGAGGGCAGACGCTCCGCCTGATGAAGTCGGTCACTGGTCGCCCCGCGAAGCAACTCAGGGTCGTCGTGCGCACAGGCGAGCGCAAACTGCGTGGCCCGACCAACGTTGTGGACCGCATGCTCGCGTGACACGGTCGCTGGCAGCGCGCGTCGTGACGCGTCGGTCGAGGTGGTCACATCCGGAATCCACGCGACGAACGCCGCGGCCGACAGCACGGGCCCGAGCCGGAACGGCACCGCCCGTCCGTCGATGTAGGCCACCACGCCGCCACACAGGGACGCTGCGACGTTGTCGCCGTGTCCTTCGAGCTCGGCCGAGACCGCCAGGATCCGATCGGCTTCGCTGAACACCGGTCGCCCGGACTGGGCCACTGCGAGCGCAGCAGCTCCGACCCGGACGGCGCCGCTGAAACCGAGACCGCGAGCCATGGGGATGTTGCAGCGCATCCAGAGAGGCCCGGCTCCGCCGAGGCGAGAAAAAGCTGTCTGGGCAGGATGGTTGCCGTCGAGTTGCCGAGCACCGTCAGGCGCCTCCCCGACACCCAAATCGGCGTAGAGGTCAATTGCCATGCCGAACACGTCGAAGCCGGCCCCCAGATTCGCCGACGACGCGGGCGCTCGAACGACCGTCTCGGTCACCCGGCGACCTGGGCCTGCGAGACGCGGACGAAGTCGGCCAGCGTTTGCGACGCCCGACCATCGTCGATCGCCGCAGCGGCGAGCGCCAGGCCGGCCGTGAGATCGTCCGCCTGACCGGCGACGACCAGCGCGGCGCCGGCGTTGAGCACGACGACGTCACGGTGCGGGCCAGACTCGCCTGCGAGCACCCGATGTACCGCGTCGGCATTCTCGGTCGGCTCACCGCCGCGCAAGTCGTCGGCGGTGGCGGGTGCCAGGCCGTGCGCCGCAGGGTCAACCGTGAACTCGACGATGGCACCGTCGGCCAGCGCCCACACATTCGAGACGCCGGTGGTCGTCAGTTCGTCGAGGCCGGCACCGTGCACCACCCAGGCACTCGCCACGCCCTGCCGTTCGAGTGCGCCGAGCATCGGCGCGGCAAAGGCCGGGTCAGCGACACCGATCAGCTGATTGCGGACTCGCCCCGGATTGGCCATCGGCCCAAGCAGGTTGAACACCGTGGGCACCCCCATCTCACGACGGGGAGCTCCGGCGTACCTGAACGCGGGGTGAAAGGCGGGGGCGAAGCAGAAGCCGATGCCCGCCTCACGCACACACGCCGCGACGCCCTCGGGTGTCTGCTCGATCGCCACGCCGAGCAGCTCGAGTACATCGGCCGCGCCGGTCTTCGAGGAGGCTGAGCGGTTCCCGTGTTTGCACACCGACGCACCGGCGGCTGCGGTCACGATCGCAGCCATCGTCGACACGTTCACCGAATTCGAGCCGTCGCCACCGGTTCCGACGATGTCGACGGAGGTGGCCCGCTCCTCGTCGGTCAGCGGGACGATCTTCGCCTCGGCCATCGCCGCGTTGAGCAGCCCGTCAAGTTCGTCGATCGACTCGCCCTTGGCACGCAACGCGACAACGAAGCCGGCGATCTGAGCTGAAGTCGCGTCGCCCAGCAGGATCTCGGAGAGCGCGGCACCAGCCGCCTCTGCCGAGATGTCAGCCCCTGAGATGAGCGTGTTGATGACACCGGACCAACCACCGTGTGGCGCAAGCGCAGACATGGTTGGCGAGACTAGGCGGGCGACGGCCCGACGACGAGGTGGATACGGCTCTCGTCAGTCCTTGCGCCGACGTTGCCGAATGATCCGTCGACGATCGCGCTCGGTCGCCCCGCCCCACACGCCGGCCTTCTCACGAAAGCTGAGCGCGTGGTCGAGGCACGTCTGCTTGACGGTGCAGCCATCACACACGCTCTTGGCTGCCTGCGCTTCAGCCTCGTCGTCCGGGTAGAAGATGGCCGCTTCGAGGCCGCGGCACGCGCCGAGGTCCCACCACTTCGACGCTTCTGGACTGATCTGATGAATGGACACGTTTGCGACCCCCTGGCCCTGTCACTCAGTGGCCGGCATCCCCCGCCGTCCACCCCGCCGAATCTAGAGCGCGCGCGGCTCCGCGCGCCAGAAAAGTTGGTGGGGCCCCGAAACCCGGCGGCAATCGTCAGTCGCGCAAGTCGCCCAAGAGTTCGTCGCGGGTGCTGTCCAGCAGTTCGACGACTTCGAGGTACTCGGGATGGTCGATTTCGACCTGGACAGGTCCGGAGGCGAACGAGTCGACTTGTTCCGGCGTCAGCTCCCAACGCAGGTAGTGCACTGCCGCCGTCACCTGCGTCCGAGTGAGGCCGGCGGCATGCTGCTCGTCGACGATCGAACGGACCTTGTCGCCGTTGGGAAGCGCAATCAGTACCGACGTCTCGATCCCGACCAGCTTCGGCAGCCAGATCCGCATCTGCTCGTCACTGGTCAGTTCGAGGAAGAGCGTGGCGCACAACTGGCCCGGCTCGGGAACCATCGCGTTGTAGATGTCGAGCTCGACCTGGATGTCTTCATCGGTGACGAGCTTCTCGACCCGAGCCATCTCCTGGATCTGGTAGCGCATCGTGAGACGGTTCTCGAACATCAGCGTGAGCACGGTGCCGAACGAGAGACGGCGGCGACGCTTGGTCTCGATGACCTGCGCGCGCACTGCCTCACGCTCGCGTTCGTACGCACGCACGTCGGCGATGTCGTCAAGGGTGAGCTTGCGAGACGAGGTGGCTTCCATCACTTCACCTTCTGCGGGGATTGGGGATATGCATGGCCCGGCGGGCCGCGCGTCACTTCTCTTCGGGAATGCCGTAGGCGCGGGCGAGGACCTGCAGCGGATGCGCCGCGGATTGACCGGTCTGTTCGACGATCGCCGTGTTGGCAAGGTGGCAGTCGCCGGCGACGACATCGCCGTCGGCTTTCTCGATCTGCTCGCCGAGCTTCTTGGCGATTGGCACCGAGATGTCCTCGTTGCCGTCACGGAAACCCCACATGCCGTCGATGCCAGAGCACTGCTGCACGAGCTTCACCTTGGCGCCCGTGAGTTTCATCAGGTCGCGGCTTTTGAACCCGATGTTCTGGGCCCGGAGGTGGCAGGGCGTGTGGTACGTGATCTTCTCGTGGGTATCGCCGGCGAAATCGGTGTCGAGCACGGTGTCGTCGGCTTTGTGGACCTTCATCAGGTACTCGGCCGCGTCGTAGGTGTGCTCGGAGACCAACTCTGCATCGGGGCCGCCGACATAGTCGACGTAGTCCTTCTTGATGATGTAGCTGCACGTGGGTTGCGGCACGACGACGTCGGTGCCCTTGCGTACCTCGGCAGCGAGGGTCTTGATGTTCTTCTCTGCGATCTTGGTGAACTGCTTGACGTCGCCCGAGTGCAGCCAGGGGGCGCCGCAGCAGCCGGCGTCCGAGTTGCTGCACTCGATGCCGTTGCGCTCGTACACCTTGACCAGGTCCTTGCCGATGTCGGTCTCCTGGTACTCGACGAGGCACGTCGGGAACACGGTCACCGAACCCTGCTTCTTCTGGAGCTTGACCTTGGGGCGCTTCTTGAACCACGTGGAGAAGCGCTGTTTGGCGTACGGCGGGAGGAGCCTGACCGCCGACACACCCGTCACCTTCGCGTTGACCTTGCGGATCAACGAGTCGGGCTCTGCTTCGACGATCCGGTTCGCCACGGGAGCAGCCGTCGTGGCCAACTTCCCGAGCAGATCGGTTCGGCCCATCACGTTGGTGGTCGCCTTGGACCGAGCCGACTTGTGGCCGTTCTCGTACATCATTGCGTCGGCACGCAGCATCAGCCGCGGGAAATCGAGGTTCCACTCGTGAAGCTCGGGGATGTACGGGCAGTTGATGTAGCAGAGCTTGCACTGGAAGCACTCGTCGACGACCTGGTCCTGCTGCGCGGGCGTCATCTTTCCGGCGTCCTGATCGTCGTGTGCGTCGATCATCTCGAACAGCGTCGGGAACGATGTACAGAACTTGAAACACAGCCGACATCCATGACAGAGGTCGTACACCCGCGTCAGTTCCTCACGGACGTCGGCCTCGTCCGTGTACAGCGGATTCTTCGGGTCATAGGTGGTCGTCATGGGCAAGTGATCTCTCGTGCGAGGGCAGTAGACGTGGAAGTCGCCGCCGAAGGCGTGCAGTGGGAAACAATTCGCGAGCGATCGCTCGACGACTGGTGCGCCACCGGCACTCCAGCCGCCGAGCGAAGCGAGATCGCGGCGCTCGAGCGAAGCGGAATTACAGCGCCGCGAGGCCGTCGGTGAACTTGCCGGCGTGGCTCTTCTCGGCGCGGGCCAGCGTCTCGAACCAGTCAGCGATTTCGTCGAAGCCCTCGTCGCGAGCAGTCTTGGCGAAGCCGGGGTACATCTGGGTGTACTCGTAGGTCTCACCGGCGATCGACGCCTTCAGGTTCTCTTCGGTGTCGCCGATCGGCTCGCCCGACGCAGGGTCACCCACTTCGGCGAGGTACTCGAGGTGGCCGTGGGCGTGGCCGGTTTCGCCTTCGGCGACCGAACGAAACAGCATCGCAGTGTCGGGGTAGCCCTCGACGTCGGCCTTCTGAGCGAACCAGAGGTAGCGACGGTTGGCCTGGCTTTCGCCGGCGAACGCTTCGGACAGGTTCTCGTGGGTCTTGGTACCTGCGAGGTCTGGCATGGGGATCTCCTTTGGGAGGGTATGTGGGTTGGAACTCAGGTCGACAGCGTCGTGCACGCACGGCACGTGCCATGGAACACGATCGACGTCGCGGAAGGTGTGAAGCCGTCGAGCCCGGCGACCGAAAGATCGCCGGCGCCATCGACGTAGACGTCCCCGATCTCGCCGCACGCGCCGCACAGGACGTGATGATGCTCATCGGTGTTCGAATCGAATCGGGTGGCTCCGCCGCCGACCGACAGCGCGTCGATCTCACCCATGTCGGTGAGATCGGCGAGTGTCGTGTAGACGGTGCGCAGCGAAATGCCTGGCATTTCTCGGCTCGCCGTGGCGTGGAGAGCCTCAGCGGTTGGGTGACACTCGTTCCCGTCGAGCAAACGGAACAGCAGCTGCCGCTGCGGGGTCACCTTGAGTCCTCGAGCCCGGAAGGCATCGATGAGTTCTGGCGGCGGCTTCACTCTGCCGAAGTTAGCGACATCGATTCACAATCTGCAAGTCGTGCAGATTACACGGACACCGAGTTCGCGTGACACGATGAACTCGATGTCCGACGACGATCGCGTGGCCAAGATCGAAGCGGTGACGTCAAGCCGTTGGGACGTCGATGCACTCCGTGCGGGCGCCCTGATCTGTCTGGTCCTCGCCATTCCGTTCACACTGCTCGGCCTAGTCTCCGACGGCGCCCGGGTCATCTCGTTCTTCGGTGCGGTGATCGGATTCATCGTCGGATCCGGAAGCGCGGCGTGGGCACAACGATGCGGCACCCCGCTGAGCCATGCGCTCGTCACGGCGATCGGCACATACGTCGCGGCTCAGGCCGTATTCATCGTCCTCCGGCTGGTGACCGGCCGCGACGTCAACTGGTTCGGTGTCTTCTTCACGCTGTCGATCGTGTCGTTCGCCGGGATCGTCGGCGGCTTTCTCGGGAGCCGAATGCAGGCCAAGGGCTTTGTCCCGAGTTCACGACGGTGAGCGATCGCTTCTCGGCCATCGGCGTCGGGACGACCCAACGCACCGCTGACGTGACCGACGTCGCATCGCCGTGGACACCGGGCGCGTCGATTTCCCCGAATCGCGGCTTCGACCGCATGAGAGCACTGAAACACTGGAGCAATGCCCTCCGCCGCGACCGCACGTGGTCCCCCGACCCGTCGACACACGACTTCTGATCACGACCGGACGAATCCAGTGTTGACCGCAGTCCGCGCCCTAGAATCGCTCCGATGCCTTCCCGGCTGGAAGGCTGCAGTCGCATGACCCGAAAGGACCCATCCCCCGTGGATCTCGAAATCGTTGAGCCCGCCACCGACACCTCGCTGTCGCGGCGGAGCCTCGTCACCCGTGCTGGTGCCGCCGGTCTTGCCGGTCTTGCCGCTGCGTTCGTCATCGACCGGAGCGCGTTGGTGTCAGCTGCAGGGCCTGACGACCGACCCGGAGTACCGACCGATTCGGACAAGGCGCTCCTCGATCAGGTCATGACACTCGAACTCGCTATCAGCGAGCTCTATCGCATGGCCGCCGAGGGCGCCGACGACGACCTTGCCGTGATCGCCGGCCTCATGGCGAACAACCACCGCGCGTACGCCGAAGCCATCGCCGGCGCAACTGGGATCTCGGCCGGTTCTGCAGATCCCGAGCTCGTCGCCGACAACCTCGACGCATTCACCGGGTCGACCACCGAGGCGCTGACCTCGGCGCACGCGCTCGAGCAGACCGCCGTCGCGACCCACACGTCGCTGATCGCCGAGTACGAGAGCAACCGCGCCATCGCGTTGACGGCGTCGATCGCCGTCATCGAAGCTCGCCACGCCACGGTGATCGCCCACATGCTCGGCGTCGACGATCTCGACGTGCTCTTCGGCAACGACCAGTCCGCCCTCGAACTCACCGGAGACGACGCCTGATGTCTTTCCACCTGAACTCTCCAACGTCACGCCGAGACGCAATCAAGATCGGTGGCCTGACGGTCAGTCTTGGCGCACTGATCGCCGCGTGCGGTGAAGACCGCGGTGGCGACGAAGCACCCGGTCGCGTCGGCAGTGCTCCGGTTCCGACCGCACTCCCCGATTACCCCGTCGATGATGCTGTGCTCCTCCGCACCGCATCCTCACTCGAATACACCGCAATCGCGGTATACGAAGCTGCGCTCGAGATCGACGGGGCGATCCCGTCCGATCTGGTGCCGGTCGTCGAGCGTCTCATCGAAGACCATCAGATGGTCGCTGATCAGATGGTCGAATTGACCGAATCCGCCGGCGGAGAGGGCTGGACCTGCGCCAACCCGTGGCTGATGGATCGAGTCGTTGCGCCGACGATCGAGCTCATCCAGTCGAACGTGGTCGGCATCGTGCTCGAAGACACCAGCATGGTCCAGGTGCTGGGCGAACAGGTCACGATTGCTCCGGTCGTCACGACGGTGCAGGGAGATCTCACGCTGATCAGCTCGACCGACGGGCTCGAAGAGGGCGACGAGATCGAGTTCGAGCGCCTCGAAGGTGCCGCGAGCGAAGACGTGATGGCCTTCGCCAACGCGCTCGAGAACCTGGCGACGGCGTCGCATCAGGAACTCGCGTCGGCAACGTCGATCATCGAAGCCCGCGTGGCCCACCTGGAAGCAGCCACACTCGAGGCCCGCCACAGTGCCGTGCTCGCCATCGCCATCCTCGGCCCAGAGGGCTACGTCTCCCCCGCGATGTTCGGCGAAGACGTCCCCCCGACCCCGCGCGGTCAGATTCGCCACTTTGCGATCGAGTCGACGTTCGGTCAGACCTCACAGATCGAGATCAAGGCCGGCCCCGGTGACCTCAACGCGGTGCGCGAAAGCGTCGTCCTGCAGACCCCCGCTGCGAACAGCCTCGTCTACAACGAACTCAGCTGCGACGCCTGACCGACTCCGCGGCGTAGGCTCGCAGACGCAATGGTGAGGTGACCGGGTGGCCGCGGCACGTCTTCGGACGAGTCGAGGAAAGTCGGGGCTCCACCGGGCAGGGTGCTGGCGAGAGCCAGGTCGGGGCGACCTGACGGACGTGCAACAGAGAGAGACCGCCGATGGGCCGGGTGACCGGCCACAGGTAAGGCTGAAACGGTGCGGTAAGAGCGCACCAGCGGCGTCGGCGACGGCGCCGGCTCGGTAAACCCCACCCGGAGCAAGGTCGAGCAGGAAGATGGGCGGCCCGTCCGTGTCTTCCGGGTAGACCGCACAGATGGATGGCCACCGGGAGCGCAAGCTCCTACAGAACCCCGCTTACAGGCCACCTCACCATTGCCATTACCTCTGACCTGGGGAAACAGGTCAACCGGCGCCCTGCTCAACGCCCTCCGCGCACATTTCCTCGCGGCGCCGTGTCGTCGTCGCCCGGCCACATGGTTGGGGGCAGGTTGCAGCTTCCGTCAAACGAGGAAGCGAGGCGCATTCTCGACCAGATCGACAAGCTGCCGCCTTTGGGTGCGGACAGCCTGACCTGCTCGCTGACATCCACGCTCATGGCGCACGTGGACCGAGATCAGACAGCTACCTGAAAGTCATCCCCTAGGAGTCGCTCAGATGTAGTAACCGGTGATGTCGATGACGATGTGTGTGCGGGTTCCTGCCGGTCCTCCAACTGCGACGGCCATCAATCCCAGGTTCCCTTCGAGCTCACCGAGCATTGTCGATCCGCTGTTTGCGATGTTGAGGCCCGATTGCGTCCAGTTGACAGTCGAGGTGCTGAACGCGTCGGTTCCTGGGCCATAGATTTGGATGAACCCTCTGCCTTCGGTGTCCACGGCTGCGACGTTGAACGCAACGGCTGTCGCCGAGTCGGGGATCTGCGGATCACCAAATTGGTCGGTCCAGACATCCAGCAAGAAGTCGTCGCCGACGAGCCATTTGCCTTCGGGATCATTCCTGCTGTCGTAGGTTCGATACGACGAGATCGGCACGAACAGGCTGGCATCTCCCTCGACGAGAGAGCCCGAAGCGACGGATGGAGAATCGAACTCG
>Ga0316197_10002171_pt1 | contig 14035 bp, 13 predicted proteins | sample OudBiesiAoxic_MG_FD_204939 | JGI IMG/M metagenome (GOLD analysis project Ga0316197, IMG submission 204939) | Coastal sediment microbial communities from Oude Bieten Haven, Netherlands - site A oxic | ecosystem: Environmental > Aquatic > Marine > Coastal > Sediment | place: Netherlands...
GGAACTGCCCAACCTGGCGAGCCGCCTTGGTCCCGCGACGGGCCAAGACCCGGTCGTGGTCACTACCGGAAGCCGCTCCCCAATCAGATTTGGCGTGTCGCATCACCAGCAGAGTCTTCATCGTTCCGCCTTCACTCCAGCCTGACACCACGGTCGATTGCCGGCTCTTGAACGACACGCCCGTCGTTGAGACGTAGCGCGGTCAATCGTCCACCATAGACACATCCGGAGTCGAGGCACACCGCGTCGTGAGCACGGTAAAAACCGAACTGTGCCCAGTGACCAAAAAGCAGCCGATACCCCTGGCTTCGAACGGAAGATCGGGTGTACCAGGGCTTCCAGCCGTCAGGCGCAGCACCCGGCGGTCCGGGGTAGTCGAGTCGTGCGCACCCGTCGGAGTCGACCATTCGCATCCGGGTAAAAATGGCAGCGGCGGCGGCCAGTTGCTCGTCCCCGCGCAGGTCTGGCGTCCAAGCGGCCATTCGATTGGCGTAGAGCTTTCGAATCATCTCATCGCCGTCAAGGCCCTCAACGCTCGCAGCCACGGCATCTGCCAAAGCGGTGGTCAACTCGATATTCCAATCCGGCGACAGCCCGGCATGGACCATTACGTAGGGTCCGAAACGGTGCATCAAGGACCAAGACTTCAGCCACGTCAGAAGCTTTTCCCGGTCAGGGGACTCGAGGATCTCGTCGAGCGTGTCCTCCTTCCTTGCTTTTGCCGCGCCAACGGCAAGGGCGAGAAGATGGAGCTCATGGTTGCCCAACACGACGGTGAGTCGACCTCTGTTCTCATATGCCCAGCGCAAGACATCGAGAGAGGACGGGCCGCGATTGACCAGATCGCCGACGAACCACAGGGAATCACGCTCCCGGTTCCACTCGATAGTCTCGAGCAGCCGCTGCAGGGTCAGCCAACAGCCGTGAACATCACCGATAGCCCACGTCGCCATCATTCCACTTTACATCGGGCACCATTCCGATCCGATCCCGTACCCGTTCCCGTACCCGTTCCCGATGGAGATTCAGGGCAAAGAGTAAAGAGTGAAAAGTTCGAGGTGAGGTGGGTAGGCTTGACTCCTACCCTTAACTCCTAACCAGCGTCCAGGCTCGGACGCTGCGGAGTTACACTTTCCACGGAGGAAGACACAATGCGTCTACAGCTCATGACCTGGCCCGAAGTGGAAGCGTACCTGAAGATCGCAAACGGCGCGATCGTGCCGATCGGATCCACCGAGCAGCACGGCCCGACAGGGCTGATCGGCACCGACGCAATCTGCGCCGAGACCCTCGCCTGGAGGACAGGCGAGCTCGTAGACGCAGTGGTCGCGCCGACTCTGACGGTCGGGATGTCCGAACACCACATGCACTTCCCGGGTTCCGTCACCCTCCGACCGACAACCCTGATCGCCGTTGTTCGTGACGTGATCTTGTCGCTCGCACGCCATGGATTTAGACGTATCTTCGTCGTCAACGGCCACGGCGGAAATACGGCTTCGATCAACGCAGCCATTTTTGAGGCCTACGCCGAAACACCTCAACTTCTTGAGAACGGGGACGATCTGCGATGCATCAATGGAGAGTGGTGGGCGACCCCGTCGGCGGAGAAACTGAGTGCAGAGCTCTTTGGCGATAAGGACGGGGACCATGCCTCGGCGTCCGAAGTTTCGATCGCCTCCGCGGCCTACCCTGGCCACCTCAAAACAGCCGATCTCGACCCGGATGTCCCACCCTCGTCCCACGTCTTCGGGCCTGCCGACTTTCGACGCCGTTATCCTGAGGGTCGCATGGGATCACACCCAGAGTTAGCCTCGGTCGATGCTGGCGAACGGATCATCGAAAAGGTTGCTGCAGACCTCGCAGAGGAATATCGGAAGTTCGTGACTGAGGACTGATCCTGGAACTACATCACGGCTATAAGGCTCAACGGCCGAACGGCTATTCGGGCCACCAATAAAGCGTCGCAAGTCTCGAGCGCCTCTGAAGAAAAGCGCCTACCACCGGGCAGCGCCAGGTGCCACTTTTCGCATTGTCTGGATCCTGCCATTGAAACTGCCTCGCCATTGAGACAGACAATGCGAAGGGTGGCTCCTCATACTCGGTGGCGAAACAGCTCAGTAGAGGGTTGGCCTACCAGGCACGAAAAGGGCGCTGGAGGAGTACAATCCCTGGCGATATGGAAGATTCAATGGACTCTCTGTTTCGTTTTTCGGCTCTAGCCGAGAAGATGCAACCTTCGCCAATCCGCGAACTCTTCAGAGTCATCCAGCAACCGGGGATGATCTCCTTCGCCGGCGGCCTCCCCGACCCCGACACCTTTCCAGTCGAGAGTTTCGCGTCGTGCGCCAATGTGCTCGAGCGCGACGGCCGGACAGTTCTGCAATACGGAGCTTCCGAGGGCTACCCACCGCTGCGCGATGCCATCATCGACATGATGGCCGACCGCCTCGGCTATCGTCCGCAGGCTGAAGAGCTTCTCGTCACGTCAGGCTCGCAGCAGGCTGTGGACCTCATCGCCCGTGCTCTCCTCGACACAGGCGACGTGGTCGTGGTGGAAGCGCCGACCTACCCGGGCACCCTTCACTGCCTTCGAAACGCAGGTGCGCGATTTGCCACCGTGCCCACTGATGGGAAAGGGATGGTAGTGGAAACTCTCCCGGCAGTCATCGAAAAAGTCGTTGCCGAAACCGGGAGCCGACCCAAGCTGATCTATACCGTTCCGGACTTCTCCAACCCATCGGGCGCCTGCATGAGCCTCGAGCGGAGACAGCGTCTGGTCAAACTCGCCGCTGAGCTGGCGATTCCGATCTTCGAGGACGATCCCTACGGCCGCCTCCGCTTCTCCGGCGATTCTCTTCCAACCCTCAAGACCCTGGTCGGCGATGCACCGCAGGTTATTTATGCCTCGTCATTTTCAAAGGTCCTTGCACCTGGAGTTCGCGTCGCATGGACCGTCGCCGCACCGGAACTCATCCGGGCTATGGTGCTGATGAGACAGGGCGAGGATCTCTGCACCTCGACCGTCACCCAGGCACTGGTGGCCGAGTACTGTGTTCGCGGCCTCCTCGAGGAGCATCTGCAGCACATCATCGACACGTATGCCCGCAAGAGCCGGGCGATGCAGGCCGCCCTTGAGCTTCATCTGCCGTCCGCTGCCGCATCCTGGCTCGAGCCGCAGGGTGGGTTCTTCTTCTGGTTGGAGCTGGCCCGAGGTTCGAGCCGATCACTCTTCGATCAGGCAGTCGAAGAGAAGGTTGCATTCGTCCCCGGCGGGGCCTTCTACCCCGGCGCCGACGAACAGGTCGGCGATGTGCTGACCGGCGATCGCTTCGCCCGTCTTTGCTTCACCTTTGCCAACGATGAGGCTATCGAAGAAGGTTGCCGAAGACTGGCTCGAGCACTGTCCTAGCCTGGGCTCGGCAGGTCTCCCCCGATCCGAACGTCCATTGCCTGGTAACCGGCATCTCGCATGGCTTGGATGACCTCGGCAGCGTTGTCCGGGCAAAGCGCAATCATCGAACCGCCACCACCGCCGCCAGTCAGCTTGGCACCGAGGGCGCCGTTTTCGCGGGCGATCTGGATCATCTCCTCGAGCTCCCAGCTCGACACCTGAAGGCCATTCAGCAAACCTTGACACACGTTCATCAGCTCGCCGAGACGCTCGAGATCATTGTGCTTGAGCGCGCCGATCGCCTGCCCGGTAACGGCGTCGATGCCCTTGAACATCGTGTCGTAGACATCTCGGTTCCTGGCCCGGCCATCACGAACGCGAGCCACCATCTTGGCGGTCAGGCTCTCGACTCCAGTCATGCCGATCACGAATTTGATGGGCTCTGGTAGATCCAGGGAATGAATCTGCGGCGGCTCGCCCTTACGATAGATGAGCGGCTGTCCGAAGGTCGCCACGGTGTTATCGATCCCTGACGGCGTGCCGTGGGCCACCTGCTCGCATCGAAATGCGAGAGCATTGACATCGTCATCGCTGAGCCCGAGTTCGAAATGGCGATCTACGGCCCGGATGATGGCCACCGCTACCGCCGCGGACCCCCCGAGACCCATCGCGCGGGGGATCTCGGACCAGACCTCGATGCGCATCGAACGGTCGCTCAGCCCAAGTTCCTCGAGAGCCAGCGCCGCGAACTCTTCGAACGAATGGCGCTTGCTGGAGTCTGCGCGAAGTCGTAGCTCAACTCCCCACCGGGGGACCACGAGCCAGACACCGTCGGCTTCTTCCACCACCCGGGCACGAACCGCGAGTGGCACCGGAGCGGCGATGGCCCGGCTTCCGTAGACAACCGCATGTTCACCGAACAGGATGATCTTGCCGTGGCCGGCCGCCATTTCGACTTGATCCGCCTGACTGGAAGGCCGACCCATCTGGACCTCAACCTCTTCGATAAGCTCCCTGGCCTTCCATACTTTGATCTCGCCCGACTCGACGAGGCGCTCGATCACGGTTTCGAAAATCTCTGGAGGCGCGCCGGCTGCGGTTACCACGCTGCGAGCGTGGAGGGTCATGTGGCCGCTCTGGATGCCCTCGGTGGCAAGAGCACGAAGGGCGGAAAGGTTCTGAGCCAGCCCGACAGCGGCCATGACCTCGGCAAGCTCGCGAGAGGATTCGACCTTGGTGATGCGGAGATTCAGATCCACCGACGGGTTGGATTGCAGCGGCCCGCCGACGATGCCAACCCGAATCGGCAGTTCGATCTCACCCACCAACGCCCCACCCTCATCCTTATACCAGCGCGACAACGATGTATATCTCAAGCCTCGAGCCGCGTAGGCGTGGGCGCCGGCTTCGACCGCGCGCCAGTCGTTACCAGTGGCCAGCGCGACAGCATCGATGCCATTCATGATGCCCTTGTTGTGAGTAGCCGCTCGGTACGAATCGATGGCGGCAAATTGGCTCGCGAGCACAATACCGTCGCGGACCTTCGCACCGTCATAGCCGTTGTTCCCGAGACTCTCCACGGGAATCCTCACCGACGCCCGAGCCAACGATCTATCGGCCAGATTGGAAAGAATCCGCAAAAATACTTTGCCACCTGTGACGCTCTCGACGAAAGAAGCAACACCCTCACACATCGTGTTGACGAGATTGGCTCCCATTGCATCGCACGTGTTCACCATCAGGTGTACGACCATCATCTCGACGTTGTCAGGACCGGCCGGGTGGAGAATGATCTCGAGATCAGTCGCACCGCCGCCGCGCGCCACCATCCTCGGGTGGAGGCTGTTGGCAAGGTTGAGAACCTCTTCCTTGCGCCGCTCGAGCTGCTGACGCGCCTTAATGGGGTGTGGAACGTCGACCAGTTGGATCTGTCCGATCAGAATCGGTTCGGTACTTGAAGTCTCGAATCCACCCGCCAAGCGGGCTGTTTTTGCGGCGTGGCTCAGACCGGCAACAATTGACGGTTCCTCGACCGCCAGCGGCACGACGTAATCGCGTCCGTTGATCAGGAAGTTCAGACCGAGGCCGACCGGCAGGCCCATGACGCCGATGACATTCTCGATCATGTTGTCGGCGTTGGTCAGATCGAGCACATTGTGACCGTTGAGCAGGGCCTTGTAGTCCTGCGACGACAGCAATCCATGGTCACGGGCGGCTCGCACGCGCTCCGGTACGGAGAGCTTGTGGAACGACGGAATGTCGGATTTACCCAATTCAGCTGTCTCCCTACGATTGCGAACGGCTTTCCCGGGCCAACCAGCCCATCTCACCAGCTTTCCCGGCTCGCGACGACAGCAGGTGAGACATGCAGGTTAACCCCTGACATTGACCGAAACAACTAATTATCCCGGATTTCCCTCGCAACGGGACCTCTGACAGCAAGTGAATTGCTGCCCTTCAGGATGCGACGGAGGATCCGTCGAGGGCAGTCGCGATCCGATCGGCCGCCTCAAGCAGGCCGTCCAGTGACGTCGAGCCGTAGCTCAGACGGATCGAGCCCTGACCACCTGGACCAAAAACGCTTCCTGGCGCCGCGACGACGTGCTGGTCCTCAAGGAGCCGACGGCAGAAAGACCAGTCATCTCTCACACCTCGCAAACTGAGAAACAGGAAAAGCGATCCGCCAGGCTCGACAAAGACATCGAGATAGGCGGCTCTCAAAGCAACCATGAGGCCGTCGCGCCGTTCGCGGAGGGTATTGCGCACCCTCGCGATATGTTCCTCGGCGTCCCAGAGAGCCGCCCGCAAGCCCTCCTGACCGGCCCGTCCAGCACAAATGACGGAGCAATCCTGAATTTTCATTACCTCGGTGACGAGTTTTGCATCGCTTGCGAGAAAGCCAAGCCGCCAACCGGCCAGGCCCAACGACTTGGAGAATGAGCCCACGGTGACGACGCGGTCGCGGGCACCTGCCACTGCAGCCGGACTCAACGGCGGCGATTTTCCGAAATGCAACTCGTGGTATGTCTGGTCGGAGAGGATCCAAAGGTCCTTCTCAACAGCGAGCGCCGCCAGCTCCCGAATCAGATCGTCCTTGTAGCGGGCGCCGGTCGGATTGTTAGGGTTGATCAGAACCAGAACTCTGGTCCGGGGGGTGATCGCCTGCGCCACCTCTCCAGCGGTCGGAGCGAAGCCCTCCTCCGCCCGGGTCGGCACCGGCACCGGGATCGCACCGAAGGCCGTCACCGCCATGGCGTGGTTGAAATACCACGGCGCCGGTAGCAATACCTCGTCTCCCGGCTCGACCAATGCCATCAAAGTGGCAAAACAGGCCTGATTGGCACCGGCCGTAACGACGATCTCACTCCCAGGATCCCACTCCACGCCGAAGCGTTCAAAGCCGTACCGGGCCAGAGCCGCCCGCAGTCCGGGAAGTCCGGGGTCGGGCGAATAGCGATGGGCCTCCGGATCGGCCAGAATCTCGGCCACACGCTCGACAAAGGCGGCCGGCGGCGAAATGTCCACTGCGCCCTGGTCGAGACGGATGACGTCTGCGTCCTGACAAGCCAGGTCAGAGGCACGGCGCGCCAACTCAACCAGCGGCGGCATCTCGGTGCGCTGAATATTCCTGTTGAACCGCATCCACTCCCCAATCACAGCAAAAAAGGACAATCTCAGTGGAGTTTTGAGTTCTGAGTTTTGAGGTCTCTCTTCCGCCAAGAATCGGGGAAGGTGAGCGGGAACTCATAACTCATAACTCAATATTCAACACTCGTCTGGCGTTTTATCGCCCCCAGAGATAGAGCAGCAGGAAGCCGAAGAGGCCGACAACCGCCCAGAAGGCGATGGCGCCGGTGTTCCACGTGCGGGCAAATACGCCCGTCGGACCGTGCAGGCGATAGATCAACCGGTACGTCCTGTCGAGCTGCGCAGAGACTCCCACATGCAGGCGGTCGCCAACCCCACCGCCAACCCGAGCAACCCATCGAATCAGCTTCGGCAACCCTTTTCGATAAATCCAGTCGATATCGAGGTTGACCGACCGCAGCTCAGGAGGATAAATACCGGTCACTTTGAGCACGGTGAAGGCGAGGGCGGAGAACAGCAGCAGCTGGTACTGCGTCACCACGTGGGTGGTAGTGTATGGGTGGTAGTCAACGGCATACGGCAGGATCGAGTAGAGCAGCCCCGGGAAGATGCCGATGACGACGCACGCCACCGCCATCGCCGTCATGGCGATCAGCATCGGGCGCGGCGCCTCCTTGACGCGGTACCCGGCGTCGTGCGCAAAAAAGGCGAAGAACGGAATCTTGATCCCGGAGTGGTGAAAGACGCCTGCCGAGGCGAAGAGCAGGACCAGCCAGGCGATGGTGTGACCGCCGGCCGCAGTTTCGTCCAGGATCATCGACTTCGTGACAAAGCCGCTCATGAACGGAAAAGCGGAGATCGACGCGGCGCCGACGATGCATAGCGCCGTTGTCAACGGCATCGATTTGTAGAGCCCACCAAGCTCCGAGCCCAAGCAGGTTCCGGTGCGCAGCAGAACCGCTCCCATCGCCATGAACAGCAGCCCCTCGAAGATGATATTTGCGAAGGCGTAGGATACGGCGCCGTTGATCGCCATCTTGGTGCCGATGCCAATGCCCAGAACCATAAAGCCGAGCTGGTTGTTGAGCGAATACGTCAAGACCCGCCGCAGGTCGTTCTCGATCACCGCATAAAAGATCGGGAAGGCGGTCATTGTGGCGCCGATCCAGATCAGGCAGTCGGTACCGGCAAAGCCCCGCGCCAGCGCGTAGACCGCGAGTTTCGTAGTGAAGATGCTAAGGAAAACCGTCCCGGTCGGCGTCGATTCGGGATAGGAATCCTGAAGCCAGGGGTGGAGCAGTGGAAACGCACACTTGATGCCGAAGGCGATAAAGATCAGCACGACCCCCGCGCTGGCAGAACGCAGCAGCCCGTCGTCGCCGATCAGTTGGCCAAAATCGAGCGAACCGGTGACATACACATGGATGATGACGCCGGCCAACAGCACCACACCGGATCCCACCTGGATGATCAAGTAACGCATGCCCGCCCTATAGGCGCGCTCGGTGCGGCTCGCCCAAATCAGAAAGACGGACCCAACCGCGGTCAACTCCCAATAAATGAACAACGTGATGAGGTCGCCTGCAAAGACCGCGCCCACCGCCGACCCCACATAGATCATCGCCGAGCTGTGCTGGAGGCCGTCGCGAACGTTGAGCGAGTACACCGCCGTCAGGAACGCCGCAATGTAAAATATGTAGCCAAAGACCAGGCTCAACCGATCGATCCGGACTATCGTCAGCTGGTAGTCAAAGAGATGCAGATGGAAATAGGAACCTGGTTCGAGCAAGACCAGCTGAACAAACCCGAGCACCGGCAGCACCACGGCTGCGATCGCTTGCGCCCGTCCCCGCAACAACGGGATCAACAGCCCGCCGAGGATCAGGATGAGACCTGGCGGCAAGGCTTCAATCATAGTAATCCTCGTCGCGCATCACGACCTTCCGTAGTTGTTTGGCCGCCAGCACGAGGCTGACGCAGGCAACGAAACCGTAAAAACTAAAGAAGCCAAACCAGTACTCAAAGCGGAAATGGAGGTGGTGCTTGTACGGGAAGAGATCGATCAGGGCGACCGCGGCGCAAACGATGTAGAGGCCGTAGATGATCTTGTTGACGTTTTTTCTATCGTCCAGCCAGTACTTCTTTTCTTCGTTCATGGCGTCACGATCCCTATCAGCAGTTGGTAGATGTCCTCGGCGTAGAAGAAGAGCACCACGCACCCGATGCCGGTCAGAACGGGGGGTATCACACAAAGGAGCGGCGCCTCGCGGATACCCAATTTGCTTCCGTCGCCCGGATCGCCGTGCTCATCGTCTGGCGGCGGCCGGAAAAAGCCACGCGCCACCACCGGCATGAGGTAACCGATCGACAGCAGCGAGCTTGCCATCAGGACCACCATCAAGGCCAGCTGACCCGCCTCGATCGTACCCAGCATCAGGTACCACTTGCTCCACGAGCCACCCATCGGCGGCAGGCCGATGACACTCATGGAGCCGAGGAAGAACGCACCAAAGGTAAACGGCATGCGGCGGCCGAGGCCGTCCATCGTGGAAATTTCAGTCTTGTGAGCGCCAACTAGAATCCCACCGGCACAAAAGAAGAGAGTGATTTTCCCCATCGCATGCATCGCGATGTGCATTCCGCCCCCGAGGACGCCGGCCGAGGTGGCGAGAGCGCCCCCGAGCACGATGTACGACAGCTGGCTGATCGTCGAGTACGCGAGCCGCGCCTTGAGGTTGTCCTTGTTCAGGGCGACGATCGAAGCGGCGACGATCGTGAAGGCTGCGACCCACGTCAGCCACTGACTGGCATCGGTCGACGCCAGCAAATCGATGCCGAAGACATAAACCAGAACCTTGAGGACCGTGAAGACACCCGCCTTGACCACAGCCACAGCGTGCAGTAAGGCGCTGACAGGGGTTGGTGCCACCATCGCAGCCGGCAGCCAGCGGTGGAAAGGCATCAACGCCGCCTTGCCGGTGCCGAAGGCGTAGAGCGCGACCAGCACTACCAGGTGCCACCCGTCGACCCGGCCGGCGAGAATCCCGCCCGGTCGGAACTCGGTGGTCCCGGCAGCAAGATAGGTCCAGACCAGGGCAAAGAGCAGAAAGCCTACCGAGGTCCCCATGAGAATCCCGAGATAGACGCGGCCGGCGCGCTTCGCCGCCTCGGTCCCGTGGTGGGTGACCAGGGGGTACGTGGAGAGGGTGATCGCCTCGTAAAAGACAAAGAGGGTGAAGACATTGGCTGCAAATGCGACGCCAACCGCGCCGAAAATGGCCAGGGCAAAGCAGATATAGAAGCGTGTCTGGTTTTCCTCGTGGTGGCCACGCATATAGCCGATCGAGTACAGGGTCGTCACGATCCACAGACCTGACGCCACCAAAGCGAAGAGCATGCCCAGCGGCTCGACTTCGAACGCGAGATCCAGGCCGGGCAGCACCTCGAAAATGTCGAGGCGCGGCCTTCCTCCCGCCATCACTACAGGCAAAATGACTTTTGCAACGATGGTGAAGAGCGAACCGGCGGTCAAGACGGTCGCGGTCTCCCGAAGATTCGGCCAGCGCCTGAGGACAGCGATCAGGACGATGCCGAAGAACGGCCACACGACCGCCAGGCCAACTGCGGTCTCGGCACTCACAGCTCCACCCCCAGGAGCATCCGCGCCGCGGCCGAAGCGAGGCCCACCGACAGCGATGTGAAGATGCCGAAAAATACTGTGCCCCCGGCGAGCACCCAGATCGGAATCAGCATGCTGATCGGGGCTTCTTCGACATCGGGCGCTTCGTCCGGCGCCTCCCGGAAGTACGCCACCTCCACCACCCGCCAGATATAGATCAGGGCGAGCAACGAGCTCAGGAGGATGAGCACTGCAACCGGCCACAAACCGGCTTCGAGCGAGCCCATCACCAGATACCACTTACTGACGAACCCGACGGTAAGCGGAACTCCGACCAGGCTCAGACCGGCGACCACGAAGGCCGCCATGGTGAACGGCATCCGGCGTCCGAGACCCGCAAAGGCGTCGAGACGGGTCGAGCCCATCCGGAGCACGACCACCGCCATCACCAGGAAGAGCCCGCTCTTCATGATGGCGTGGTTGAAGAGATGGACCAGGCCGCCGGTCAGGCCGCTGACCGAGGCGAGACTCAGGCCGAGCACCATATAACCGATCTGGGCGACGCTCGAATAGGCGAGCATGCGCTTGATGTCATCCTGGAAAATCGCGACAAAGGAGCCCGCAAACATGGCCGCTATCGCCAGTGGCATCAGCACCGCATCGAGGCGAAGCTCGCCGAAGGCCAGCGGCTCACCGAAGACCGAAAACACGAATCGCACCAGCACGTAGTAGGCAACCTTGGTCGCCGTCGCGGCGAGGAAGGCGGTGACTATGGCCGGCGCGTAAGTGTAGGCGTTGGGCAGCCAGATGTGGAGTGGAAAGATCGCCAGCTTGATGCCGGTGCCGATGCCGATGCAGGCCAGCGCGACCAGCACCGTTCTGTTCGGTCCGAGCGCCGCCAGTTGCAGCGCCATATCGGCGATGTTGAGGGTGCCGGTGACCATGTAGATCATGCCGATGCCGAGCAGAATGAAGGTGCCGCCGATCGTCCCCATTACCAGATACTGCAACGCAGAGGTCAACGCCCGACGCGTCGTGCCCTGGGCGATCAACGCATACGACGACAGCGAGGAAATCTCGAGGAAGACGAAGATGTTGAATGCGTCGCCGGTGATCGTCATGCCCGCAAGACCGGTCATGCACAGCAAATAGAGAGCGTAGAACTTGTGGTGATTCTCGCTCCATATCTCCTGATCGAGGCTGCGGAGGCTTGCCGTCAACACGATGGCGCAAATGAAGGTCACCACGAGCAGCACAAGAGCGTTGAGGAGATCGATACGGAGCTCGATACCCCACGGCGCGGTCCATCCGCCCTCGGCGTAGCTGATCGTTCCACTCTCGACAACCCGCGACAACAGCACGCATGCACTCGCGAATGATCCCCAGGCGACCACCATTGCCACCGTCCAGGCGGCGCGCGCTCGTCGCACCAGAAGACAGACCGCGGCCGACAACAATGGCACCGCGATCTGCAGAGCCGGGAGGTCGTCGCTCACCCGCGTGATGAGATCAACCTCGCCTCCGGTCACGCCTCCTCCTCCCGTTCGAGCTCGCGTATTTCGTCCTCTTCAATGGTTTCGTAGGCCTCGTTGATCCGCACCACCAGCGCCAGGGCGAGAGCCGTTGTCGCGACCCCAACGACGATTGCGGTGAGCATCAGAACGTGCGGCAGCGGGTTCGAGAAGACGGTGAATCCCTCGGCCTCGATCGGCGCCGTGCCGCCGCGAACCTTGCCCATGGCAACGTAGAACATGATCACCGAGACCTGGAAAATATTGAGACCAATCACTTTCTTGACCAGGTTGTCACGAGAGATGACCACGTAAAGACCAGTCATCATCAGAAAAATGACGATCCAATAGGGATAGAGGCCACCCTCAAACATCGGAACGCCCGCGCCCAGCGAACAGGAAGAAGATTGAAGCCATCACGGCAGCAACCGTGATGCCGACTCCGAGCTCAACGAGCAAGATACCGAGGTGCTGCCCGTGGACTGGCTCATGGGCCAGGCGCCCGTAATCGAGGAAGTTGCCACCCAACAAGATCGCATCGACGCCGACACCGCCATATAGCAACAATCCGAAGGCCACGAAAAACTCGAGTACCCGCGGTGGAAAGACCTTTTTGGCCGTCTCGAGCCCGAACATCAGGGCGTACAGGATGATCGCCGCACCGAAGATCACGCCCGCCTGAAAACCGCCGCCCGGGCCGTAGTCGCCGTGAAACTGGACATAGAGGGCAAAGAGCATGATCAGTGGGATCAAAAGCTTGGAGAGCGCGCGGAGGATGACGTGGCGAATCACAACGCCTCTCCCTCCTCCTCCAATTCGTCCTCCTCGCGGCGTCGCCAGCGATAGAAAGTCCTGGCGCCGCCGAGGAGCACCATCACCCCGACACAGGCGGTGAAAATCACGGTCGTCTCGCCCCACGTGTCATAGCCCCGGTAGGATGCCAGGATGGCGGTCACCATATTTGGCACGCCGATCTGGTTGTCAGTTTCTTCGATGTAATCATCCGCCACGTGGTGGTGGATGGGCGCCGCTGGATCCCCGTAGCGCGGCATGTCAAAGGTCGCGTAGACGAGGGCAGAGCCGGTTAGTACCACGGCCACCAACGCCATCGGCTGGGGTCGCGCGAAGCGGGTGCTCTCGCGGCTGCTGGTCAGAGAAAGGGTCGCGAGCATCAGGATTGTTGATATCCCGGCCCCAACTGCGGCCTCGGTGAAGGCGACGTCGACCGCATCCATCACGGTAAAGAGCGAGGCCGAGAGCAAACTGAAAATGCCCATCAGCATGACCGCGGCAAAGAGGTCCCGCAGTCGGATGATGGCAATTGCGATCACCGCCAAAAAGGTGAAAAGGACGGCATGAATGATGTCAATCATTGTCGCCCTCGATCTCCAAACCGCGTCCCAACATCGGTTCGAGCCCTCGCAAGAAGGCCGCTTTGGCGAGGGCATGGCTGGCCAAAGGGCTGGTGACGGCGAGGAAGAAGAGCAGCATGAGGAGCTTGACCGTGATCAGCGTCCATCCCGCCGAAAAAATGAGACCGATTAAGATCAGCCACGCGCCCATCGTGTCGGTAATACCGGCAGCGTGGATACGAGTGTAGAAATCCGGCAAACGAATGAGGCCGATGCCGCCGATCAGTACGAAGACGGAGCCGGCGACGATGAACGCCCAGCTCAATACCTCGGCTACCAGTGCGGCGTTCAAAGGATCTCCTCGTCGTCTTCTTCCATTCCGGCAAGATCGCCGAAACGAGTAAACTTCATGACCGCGATGGTGCCAATGAAGTTCATCAATGCATAGACCAGGGCCAGGTCGAGGAAATCCGGGCGGCCGGATAGAAAGCCGTAGACCGCTATCAAGAGAACCGTCTTGGTGCCGAAGCTGTTGACCGCCAGCACCCGATCGAAAACTGTCGGACCTGCGATT
>Ga0316197_10002172_pt1 | contig 14031 bp, 14 predicted proteins | sample OudBiesiAoxic_MG_FD_204939 | JGI IMG/M metagenome (GOLD analysis project Ga0316197, IMG submission 204939) | Coastal sediment microbial communities from Oude Bieten Haven, Netherlands - site A oxic | ecosystem: Environmental > Aquatic > Marine > Coastal > Sediment | place: Netherlands...
CAAATCAGTACTTCAGCGCTAACGCGCAGCATTCAAACACTTGAAAATGAAATGGGATATGAGTTAGTAAAACGCTCAACACGTTCAGTTAAATTAACGCCAGAAGGCGAACTTTTTCTTGAATATGCTAAAACGACTCTATCGGAGCTTGAGCTAACGAAAAAACGGATTTTTCAATTAGTAAACGGTAATGCTAACGAAAAGCTGGTTATTGGCTATACCAATAAGGCAAGCAGCATAGTACCTATTTCTTGTGGGCAGTTTTTAGCTCAATATCCACATATAAAAATTGAAATGCAATTACAAGATCAGCAAGAGCTAACACGTAAACTCCAACAAGGAGAAATAGACATAAGTGTATACTCTCAAGCGATTAATAGTATTGGCAGTGATATTCACTTACCTGATCAGCTTGTATTATTTGTTTCAAAAAATCACCCTCTTGCACATAAAAACGATATAAGTAAGCAAAACCTTGATAGCTATCCTATGTTTGGCTGCTTCTCTCAATCGAAACAAGTGCAAACCATGCTTAATGAAGCTATTGATTCTTTAAATAAATCATCAAGTATTAAAGTGGGTAGTATTGAGCAAGTAATGGCTGGCGTAGTTAAATCAGATCATTTTGCTATTGCAAGCATTGAACATGCAAACACAATTGCAGAAAACCCTGAACTCGTGCAACTGAAAACAAATAAAGATTTAAACCACGAACAACTCGTAGTACAAACAAGCCAGCAAACCTCTATTACTGAACATGTAGAGCATTTACTATCGCTTATAAAGAAAGCGGGAGCTACATTTAGCTAATCCAATATTTTAAAAAGTGCGGCGTAATAAACAGTAGCTTTAAATCGCTTTTCGGCTACACTGTCGCACCTTTTTTAAACAGCTGATGTGGATGAACACACTTTTTGGTCCTGATGTCTATTTAGATGATATAGAACGTCAAGGATACACCGTAATTCATAACGCGCTTATTGCCGATTTAGTTAACGATTTAGTTGCAGATTGTCACCGTATAAACCCCCACTTTAGCCTTGCCGGTATTGGTCGATTAAATAACTTACAAATAGATAAAACTATTCGTACTGACAAAACCTATTGGTTTGATGGCAGTTCTCAAGCACAGCTTACGTATCAAGCAATAATGCAAAGTATAAAGACCACGTTAAATCGTAGCTTTTTTATGGGTCTATTTGATTACGAATGTCATTATGCAAAATATACGCAGGGGGACTTTTACAAAAAGCACTTAGATGCATTTAAAGGTCGCTCTAATCGTGTATTTACAACGGTGCTTTATTTAAATACGCCTGAGCAAGGTGGCGAACTCGTTATTTATAAACCTAAAAGTAAAGAAGTAGAAATAACGATTAAACCAACGGCAGGTACATTAGTTATGTTTGAAAGCGAACGCTTTACTCACGAAGTACTTCCCGCAGTTGATGAGCGCTACTCTATTGCTGGATGGTTTAGAAAAAACGCTTCGATTAGCGGGATTATTGATCCGCCCAGGTAGCTCTAAATAGATCATTTTAAAAGCCTTTATTGCGGCTTTTAAAATGCCATTGGGTATGAAAGTAATAACCCTATAAAGATAGCCAAACCCACATAATGATTATTCAAAAACGCTTTAAAACAGGCATCTCTCTCACGTTTATGAATAAGCGTTTGTTGGTAGGCCAATAAACCAGCAGCAACACTTAAACCTACTCCAAACGCGACACTTAAATGATTACTTATACCAATAAAAGCAACCAATGCTATAAATACAACATTAAGTAAAAATATAATGTGACGGTCGTATTTGCCAAATAAAATAGCGGTAGATTTAACCCCTATTTTTAAATCGTCATCCCTATCAACCATGGCATACATCGTATCGTAGGCTACTGTCCAACAAATATTAGCTATAAATAATAGCCATGCTTGCGATGGTAATGCATTAATTGAAGCCATATACGCCATTGGAATAGCCCAACCAAATGCAGCTCCTAAAACGACTTGAGGTAATTGTGTATAGCGCTTCATAAAGGGGTAACAAAAAGCTAAAGCCAACGCCCCAAAAGAAAGTAAAATAGTATTAACACTCAGCATTAATACTAAAATGAACGCAATAATTATGAGCAGTAAAAATAAACTAAGTGCTTCACCACTGCAAACCTGCCCTGAAGCAAGCGGCCGCTGAGCCGTACGTTTTACCGAGCCATCTATTTTCCTATCTGCAAAGTCATTAATTACGCACCCAGCGCTTCGCATAACAACCACACCTAATGTAAATACGATAAAGTTGAGTAAGCTAGGCATTCCGCTATTAGCAAGCCATAAAGCCCAGTATGTTGGCCAAAGTAATAACAAGGTACCAATAGGCTTATCTATACGCATTAGCTGTATGTAGTAAGGGATATGTTTTGGCTTTAAAGTAGCTAATCTCATGAGTACAAATACGCCCCGGGTAAAAATACTTCACACACTAAAAACTTATAATCTCGTAGCGAAAACACACTTCGACGACCTAGTAAGTTTTGTTTAGATAAATTTAATTGAGACACCAACTGCTGCAATGAATGTTCGCTGTTAAAACATGCTATTTCTATATCAGTGCGCACTAATTGAGGGTCTTGAAAAATAACATCACCAAGAGGTCGCTCTCCCATGTTAAGCAGAGGATTATCCGATTTATCTTGTCGTTTATTGTCGGGTAGCCAACTTTGTGCATAGACCATTGGCTTATCATCACATAACAAAATTACTTCTCTATTTAGTGCCGATACGGCTGTGCAACTAAGTAATTTTTGTTGCTCAACCGATAAATCAAACGTTTGCTCACTAAGTACTTTTACAGAGAATTTTTGCGATCGACTTTTTAATTTAGCCGTTAATGAATGAGGCTCAAATAGCCAATCACGCTCAGTCGCTGTTAAGCCACTTACTTGTGAAGTATGTTGCCAGTTGGCAGACAAAGAAATAGGAAAAGTAGTCACAATTGCTCAATTAAATAAAAACCGGAGCAATAATAACATTGCCAATGCATTTGAAAAAGTGATGATTTACTGCCATAAATAACTAAGATAAATAACTGCTTGGCGCTGTTTATTACACACCATTGGGTATAAACTATTTACAACAGGTTTTTAGAAACGCTTTAAATATGAAAAAAATAGTATACACATGTCTTTTTACATTCTTTGTAAGCGTTATAAGCTTTACAGCTCGAGCTGAATCCACAGTTGGTTATTTTGGTTTTGAGCCAGATATAATTACTAACTATATTGGCCCATCAAGTAAAAAAATGGGCTATGTGCGCGTAACTATAGATTTAATGCTTAATGACACTTCAGATATTGCAATAGTAGAGCACCACACCCCTTTACTGCGCGATGCCTTAGTAGAAATATTTTCAAAAGAGTCTGAAGAGAAAATAAAATCACTTACTGGTCGAGAAGAAATACGTGCAAAGTGCGCCGAAAAACTAAAAAGCCTGTTAAAAGAAGAAACAGGACAAGAGATCATCCGTGAAGTCTTGTTCACTAAATATTTATATCATTAGTATTTAACGTTTTACGTTAAATACTTTAGCGGTATAGGCAAAAGCCATGCCGCTAACTAACCCACCTAAGTGCGCCCAATTAGCCATACCAACAAACAATACATCTGCAAAACCAAGTACTAGCCAAATCAACATAAAGCCAATAATTGCGGTACTAACCAGCGCAGGTTTGTTCGGATTTAAAAAGCTATGAATCCAACAAAAACCAAGTAACCCATATACTACGCCACTCAAACCGCCAAAGTTGGGACCAACCATTAAATATTGTGCCCAATTACTAATAAGTGCAGTCACTAAAAACAAGCCTATTAAACTTAGTTTTCCGCATTGTTTTTCGATATTGTCACCAAGCGACATCCACCAAATTAAGTTAAACACTATGTGCATCGCGCTAAAATGTACGAGGGCGGGCGTTAACCAACTTAAAGGCTGCGTAGGTTTAAACTGCATCATAGTGTAAATGGTCTCAAAACCACCTAGTAAAAAAGCAAAATAAATTATAACGCTTACAATACTTACGGTTTGATTTAACCAGCTGAGCGCTTTAAAACGGGCTATTAGATTAAGTGATTGCCCTTGATATTTAAGCGGCGATTGCGTGCTACCTACATCCCAAGATGCTTGTAGGTATTTTTCATGATTAGGGTTTTGTGTAAATTCAGCCCATAGAGGCTGAACTTGATGAAAGTCCTCCTCAGTCACGCTAATAATGACATTACTGCCATCTGCCGAGTGTATCTTTGCATCTAAACCTTGGCTTTTTAAATAATCTATAAAGCCTTGTGCGGCGCGCGGGTTATTTAAACTGCCAAGCTCTATCATCTCTCTACTTTCTCGCTGTAAGCTGCTTCCCAAGCGGTAAAACCACCATCCATGCTATAAACATCTTCAAAGCCTTGTTCAACTAAATAGCTAGCGGCGCCTTGAGAACTCATACCGTGGTAGCACACAATTATAATTGGCTGATCGAATTCTTTTTCCATCATAAACTGGGCAATATTACCGCTAGAAAGTGCCTCAGAACCTGGGATATGACCTGCTTGATACGAATTAGGATCGCGAATATCTGCAATTACAACGTCTTCTTTATCTAAAAGTTCTAACGTTTGCGCTATAGAAATATGTTTAAATGCCATTGAAGTCTCTTTAATTAATAGTATAAAAAAGGCGGCTAGGGCCTGTTTATCTTTCGAGGTTAAATTTGCAGCAGTATGTTTGGTATTTAGGCAAGGCAGAGCCTATGTAGTGTGGTTATTCCCCATAAATAGGCGATAACGTAGCACAAATGCCAAACATACGCTGCCCGAAGGGTTCTGCCTAGGGGCAATTTACTCTTTGTTGCTCGGTTTTTACTTAGCCCACTAGGTCACAAACCTCGCGCCGCGATTAAATAGCCCCTAGATTGAACAAATTTTAATCCTGAAAGGTCAACAGGCCCTAGAGCCGCCCTTCTTGTAATTTAGGTGGGAGTTAATCCCAGTTTAAAATTACTTTACCTGACTGACCTGAAATCATCATATCAAAGCCAGCTTGGAAGTCATCCACAGAATACTGATGTGTAATGATTGGATTCAAATCAAGACCAGATTGAATCAAGCTTGCCATTTTGTACCACGTTTCGAACATTTCGCGACCGTAAATACCTTTAATCACTAAGCCTTTAAAAATAACTTGGTTCCAGTCAACCGCCATATCTGATGGTGGAATACCTAGCATGGCAATTTTGCCGCCGTGGTTCATGTTATTAAGCATTGAATTAAACGCGCTTGGCACACCTGACATTTCAAGGCCAATATCAAAACCCTCTGTCATACCTAGCTCTTTCATTACATCTTCAAGCTTTTCGTTAGCAACGTTTACAGCGCGTGATGCGCCCATTTTTCGTGCTAAGTCTAGGCGGTATTCGTTCACGTCGGTAATAACAACATGGCGAGCCCCCACGTGTTTTGCAACAGCCGCTGCCATAATACCAATTGGACCTGCACCAGTAATAAGCACATCTTCGCCAACTAAGTCGAACGATAATGCGGTATGAACGGCGTTGCCAAATGGGTCAAAAATAGAGGCTAATTCGTCAGAAATATTATCTGGAATTTTAAATGCATTAAATGCAGGAATAACTAAATATTCAGCAAACGCACCTTCACGATTTACGCCAACACCTGTTGTATTACGGCATAAATGTACACGCCCTGCACGGCAATTTCGACAATGACCACACGTAATATGACCTTCACCCGATACGCGGTCGCCTACTTTAAAGCCACGAACTTCTTGGCCCATATCAACTACTTCACCAACATATTCGTGACCAACAACCATTGGAGTCGGAATAGTTTTGCTTGCCCATTCATCCCATTTGTAAATATGTACGTCGGTGCCACAAATAGCTGTTTTGCGAATTTTAATTAGTAAGTCATTATGACCCACTTCTGGCTTTGGCGCATCTGTCATCCAAATGCCCGGTTCTGCTTTTAATTTAGATAATGCTTTCATAATCCACACTCAACTAAAAAACCGAAGCGAGGCTTCGGTTTAAAATAAAATTAAATAACGCCCATTTCTTTACCAATACGGGTAAATGCATCAATAGCAATATCAAGTTGCTCAATGCTATGCGCCGCTGAAATTTGTGTACGAATGCGGGCTTGCCCTTTTGGTACTACTGGGAATGAAAAGCCCGTTACGTAAATACCTTCAGCAAGTAGCTTATCAGCCATTAATGAGGCTACTTTTGCATCTCCTAGCATGACTGGGATGATTGCATGATCTTTACCCGCACAAGTAAAGCCAACAGTTTCCATTTGCTCACGGAAATATTTAGCATTTGACCAAAGTTTAGCGCGAAGCTCGCCGCCATTTTCTAGCATTTCAAGTACTTTAATTGATGCAGTAACAATTGAAGGCGCTAATGAATTTGAGAACAAGTATGGGCGTGAACGTTGACGTAACCATTCAACGATTTCTTTTTTACCTGATGTATAACCACCTGATGCACCGCCTAGCGCTTTACCTAATGTACCGGTAATAATATCTACACGGTCTAATACATTACAATACTCTGGTGTACCTTTACCGTTTTCGCCAACAAAGCCAACTGCGTGAGAGTCATCAACCATTACAAGTGCATCGTATTTATCAGCTAGGTCGCACACCGCTTCTAAATTACAAATAACGCCGTCCATAGAGAACACGCCATCTGTCGCTATTAACTTCGTTTTAGCACCTGCTTCATCGGCTGCAATAAGTTGCTTTTCAAGATCAGCCATGTCGTTATTTGCATAACGAAAACGCTTAGCTTTACACAAACGTACACCATCAATAATTGATGCATGGTTTAGAGAATCAGAAATAATAGCGTCTTCTGCGCCTAAAATGGTTTCAAACAAGCCTGTGTTTGCATCAAAACATGAAGAATATAAAATCGTATCTTCTGTTTCTAAAAACTCACTGATTTTTTTCTCTAGCGCTTTATGGATATCTTGCGTGCCACAAATAAAACGAACAGACGCCACACCAAAACCATGGTTCTTTAAACCGTTTTGCGCAGCTTCAATTAGCTCTGGGCTATTAGCTAAACCTAAGTAGTTATTAGCACAAAAGTTGATTACTTTACCTGATGCAACTTCGATTTGAGCTTGCTGCTGAGATTTAATAATACGTTCGCTTTTATACAAACCTTCGGTTTTTACGTCTTCAATTTGCTGTTGTAACTGGCTAAAAAAAGCAGATGCTCTCATCTAAGTTCTCCATATATTTGAACGGGTAAACAATCACATTTAAACGACTGTTTATTATGAGGTGTATTGTAAAAGTTTAATGGGAAAAATGCACGGTTTGCAGTTCGTCGTAAACGCCCTAGACTGGAAGGAATTCCTGCCAGTTTACAATCTAATCTGTTTAGTTTATTTATGTATTTAAAAGTGCAGGTAAACTGTTTATAGAGTCGATAATTAAATCAGCCTCTTGTTTTGCACTTTCGTCAAAACTTTGCCCTGAGCGAACTAAAACACGGGTCGAAATACCCGCTTTTTTCGCGGCCTGGATGTCACTGAGTTTATCGCCCACCATAATGCTGCAAGCGGGGTCGATGTTATGCTCTTGTATGCCTTGTAATAACATACCTGGTGCCGGCTTTCTGCAATCGCATTGTTTTAAATATTCTGGTAGCGCTTTTTTAGGGTGATGAGGGCAAAAGTACACATCGGCAACTTTAATACCGTGCGCACTAAATTGAGCTTTCATCCAATCAGTTAGTGCTAAAAAATCAGCCTCGGTGTAATAACCTCGTCCTATTCCAGATTGATTAGTGACGATTATGATTTTATAGCCCGCATCATAAAATGTCTTACAGGCGTTAAAAACACCGTCAATAAATTCAAACTTTTCGCTTTGATACACATAACCATGATCAACATTTACCACACCATCTCGGTCTAAAAAAAGCGCTTTATTTTTTTGTTGCTCATTCATTACAAAGACTCTTTTTGTACAACATGATCAAACATCGCTTTTACATCATCAACCATAATTTGGCTCATTAAATCATCGCCTTTAACGCGCGTACCCCACGGCACTTGCTCAGCCGTTTTACCAGTTTGCTTAAGCAAGTTTTGATGATAAACCTCTACCACATAGTCTTGGTATAAATAAGGGCCTGTGCGTGCTGGATTTGAGTGCGCATATAAACCAATAACGGGCGTACCCACAGTTACTGCCATATGTGCAGGGCCTGTATCGGGCGCGAGCACTAAGCAGCCACGCTTTAACACGCACAACAATTCTTTGAGTTTCGTTTTACCCACCAAGTTTAAAATAGGCGTGTTGCTGTACTCTATAATGCTATTTGCTAGGTTAATTTCAAGATCAGTTGGGCCGCCCGTCAATACTACCTTAAAGCCTTGTTCATTAGCGTAATCAGCCAGTGCCGCGTAACGCTCAGGTAACCAATTACGCTGTGCTTTACTTGCTGCCGGCGATATTACAAATAGTTTACTAGTTAAATACTCAGGCGTGAGCAATTCGTCAGCAACCGTTTGGTCTTGCTCTGTATATGGCATGTTCCAGCTGGGTTTATAATCAGCAACACCAATGGCTTTAGCAAAACCTTTAAAACCTTCTAGAACGTGCGCCTGGGCTTGTGGGTCTATGCGTTTATTAATAAACAAGCTGTGCAATTCTTTTGAACGCGCCCAATCGAATCCTATTTTTACTTTTGCAGGAATACAACACGCTACAAACCCAGCTCTTAATGCAACTTGCATATTAAGTAGTACATCAAATTGTTGGCCTTTAAAGCGCTGTTTTAAGCTTTTAAGTGCTGCTTTACCTTGTTTTTTATCAAATACCACCAGCTCAACACCCGGTAAATCGGCAAGTAGCATGGCTTCTATTTTACCAATAACCCACGTAACTTTTGCATTAGGATGTGCTTTTTGAATAGCTTGTACTGCACTCACACCATGACATACGTCACCTATGGCTGAGAGTCTTAAAATACAAATAGATGAATAATTAGAAGCTTGAGTCACACATTCCCTTAGGTATTAAATACAAAAGCCGATCTTAAATTATAATCACGCTATTGCAAGCACTTATCCTGAGCTTTAAAACGCGCTAATATAGACACATTATTTAGCAATTACACAGAGCTATGTTTAAACAACACGTGCAAGGCAACCACACTGTATTAAGCCACCCTAAATACACAAACCAAATTACGTTAGATTGGTTTGATGCAAATTATTGGCAACAACAAAATAAAATTGTGGGTGCTAAAAAAGGCAGAGCAACTGCGTGGTTTTTTAAACAAGATAATTTAACAGCCGTACTTAGGCATTATTGGCGCGGTGGTTTGGTCGGTAAATTGCTAAGCGATCAATATTTATACCCAGGGCTTGAACAAACCCGTGTTTATAAAGAATTTAGCTTAATGAGTAAACTTATAGAACTTGGTTTAAATGTACCAATCCCTATTGCAGCTAAAATAACCCGCAGCGGATTAATTTACCGTGGCGATATTATTACAGAGGCTGTTAAAGGCGCTAAAAGTTTACTCGACATATTAATTGAACGCCCATTGACTCAAGATGAGTTGGAGCGCATTGCGAAAACAATCGCGCTATTTCATTCAAAAGGTGTATACCACGCCGATTTAAACATTAATAATATTTTGTTTGATGATACTGGTAGTGTGTATATTATCGACTTTGATAGGGGTGAAATAAAAACACCTAATACGCAATGGCAACAAAGTAATATGGCACGTCTTGAGCGCTCGTTTTTAAAAGAACAGGGTAGAAACGAATCATTTAATTGGCAAGTAAGTGACTGGCAGACTCTGCACAGCAGCTACCTTAAAGCGCTAGCTAATATAAGTTAACTTAGTTAGCCAATGCTAAATACTGCAGAGCAACGTGCTCTGCCTGCACTTGTTTTAGAATATCTGCGTTTTCTACATTTGGCTTATCTGCTAGCACCTGCTTAATGGCATTGGCTAATGCCTCACTTTGTCCAACAGGTACTAAATATTTACTTAGCTCGCCTGTTAATATCTCGCTTGGTCCAAATGTGCAATTGGTGCTAACCACCTGAGTACCCACGGCTAAAGCCTCAATTAACACTGTAGGAAGTCCTTCAAAATCAGAACTCAACAATAATGCCTCAGCATGCTTAATCCATTTATACGGGTTTTGTTGAAATCCTGGTACTACTAACTGTTTTTCTATGCCATATTGCTGTGCAAGCTTTAGCGCTTTTGCAGGTTTATTACATAGAAGTATTAACTTGTATTTTTTATCAAGCTTTGCAAATGCTGAAAATAATATATCGTGACGCTTTTGTTTGGCGAGTCTTCCTACATGAATTAAGTAAGGCTCATTTGGGATGTTGTTATTTTTCTCATTCGCTTGCTGATTTATTTTTTCAAAATCGAACGGGTTATAAATAGTCACAATTGCACTTGGGTTAATTAAATCCCCTTGTGTTATTTCTTTTTCAACCCCCTTTGATACGCAAATAAGTGATTTACCATTTAAATTTTGCTTACTTTTTTTAAGATATAAGTATGAAAATGGACCTAATTTTTTTTGACGAGCAAGTTCTGCATTAACAGAATTATGAATAACAAAGTGAACATTTTTGATATTACTATGCGCGAGCAAGTTATTACTTCTATCAAGATTAGAAAGCACTAAATCAATATTGCCAATCTCGCTCTGTTTTTTTTCAAACCAAGTTTGTAGTGTTAAAATGCTATTTTTACGCTGCCAAAATCGATCTACTTTTGATGCCCTATGTGCGAATAAACTCTCCACGTTAAGTACTTTAGGAATATTATATTCAATAGAGTTAGCAAGAGATAAAATAGTGACGTTGTGATGTAAGTTAGCCATTTTTTCAGCCAAAGTAAGCATTACTTTTTCAGCTCCTCCCCCCACTAATGAATCAATTACAATCACTATATTCATTAGCGATCCCCTATAAGCATACTTTTTATACCATTAATTATTACTTCGTAACTATTTGAATTATCAAGCTGGTTATATTTATCAATAAACTCACTATAAAAAGGCTCGGTAATAACTTGAGCTATTTTTGTAGTGATTTCATCTATATCAAGATTTGTTTTAATTACAACACCCGTATTAACACAGTGATCCAAACGTGTATTTTGATCTTTAGAAATTGCACATGCAACAATAGGTGTTTTAACGGCAATTGCTTGTAGTAGGGTATCGCCGCCACTCAGTAATGCAACTTTAGCTTGATTCATTAATGCTAAAAAATCAGTGCTTTGCAAGCTTGTTAAACAAATTAGCTCATCACTTTTGGGAATGGTTTTATTATAATTTGGACCAAAAACAACAACGCCTTTTAGGCCTGTGAGTTTAGTGATTTTAAGTGCAGTTTCAAAATATACATCAGCGCAGTTTAGGTTGTTTACACTATGGCCGCCTGAACCCGCATTAACAATAAAGTAGTCATTCGCTACTAAATTATAGCGATTTAAAACATCATGTTTTTGCTCGCTAGAGGCAAATGCAACAAAAGGCCCTACATTACGAGGATATGCCAAAGAAAACATGTCTAACTTGGTAGTTTCTGTCCATGTAAGTGGCTCAATACAGTAATCAGGTTGAACCACCCAATGTGCATCAATTAAATTTACCCTGTTAAGCTTTAAGCCTTTAGCACGTTTTTTAGCATGCTGAGATATAAATACTACCTTGGCCCCAACTTTTTTAGCTGCTTTCATGTGGCCCGCGCGCCCTGCACAATCGAAAACAACGACATCAGGTTTAAATTGCGCTATAAAATCGCAAACAGAATCTAGCTCTTTAGTTGCTGAGTGTTCGAGCAGTATAGCTTTAAAAGGACAAGTTTTAGCATAAGGAGTATGCTTATTTAATATAAAATGAATATCGAGAGAATCAGCAACTTCTGCCTGTAAACTTTGAGCTAACAACAACGAGCGCATATACTCACCAATGCCTTCTGGCGATGATACTGGAATAAATAAAAGTCGTTTGTTGCTCATTGCATTCTCAATGTCCTATTTGAGCTCCAGTATATCAATCAGATACCTATTACGATAGCTAGGTTACATTTTAATATATTAAATTAACTCTATAAATTTGATTATTTACTGCAATAAAATACTTAGGTTGATAAACTTAGCCGCAATCTTAATCACAAGGATCTGAACTTTGCGAAACAGAATTTTTCTACTTTCTACTCTTTTTTGCGCTATGAGCGCATCAGTTAATGCTGAGCCATGGGTAAAACCCGATGATTATGGTCTAAGAGCTGATATTCAACAATTAGCTGATGCAGGTGTTATTTTAGCTCCTGTAACCACCTACCCGCTTATGTGGAAAAGTTTTATAAACGATGTGGAAAGCATGCCGCTGGAGCAATTATCTCCAAGTTTACAGGATGCTTTATTACGCGTTAAACACCGGTATAAATCAGAGAACAGTAGTTCGCATAGCGTTCAATTTTCAGCATTTGCAGCGACAGATCCAATTATAGCAACAAGCTTTGGCGCAACAAATACTCAAGAAACAGAGCTTTCGGCAGCTTACGCTTATTTAGGCGATAACTTTGCAGCTAAAGTAGCTGTAAATTATAGAAAAGACGGTAAAAAATGCTTAGTCGATGGAAAAACGACTGACGATATAGTTACCGATGAGCAAGCCTTAACTGATTGTAACGATACCTCACTTGACGATAGTTACTTAGCTTACCGTTTAGGTAACTGGATTTTTAGAGCGGGTGCTGTTGAACAATTTTGGGGCCCTGGAGTTGATAACAGCTTAATAATGTCTGGTAATGCAAAACCACTCCCTGCGTTGAGTGTTACTCGAGAAAAAAGTACCGCTTTTGAAGCACCATGGTTAAGCTGGATCGGCCAATGGGGCTTTACTGCACAAATGGCAAAACTTGAATCAACACGTGTTATTCCTGATGCATTACTGTGGAGTACTCGTGTTAATTTTCGTCCTATTCAACAATTAGAAATTGCACTTAGTTGGTCTGCACAATGGGCTGGCGATGGACAACCTAGTTCTGCAGGTGATTTTATTGATTTGATTACTGGAAAAACAGAATGTGTAGATGCAACTACAAACTGTGATTTATCAAATAGTGGATTAGAGTCCAAAATAGGTAATCAATTAGCTGGACTTGACATTCGTTGGTCTGACACATTATTAGGGCGCCCATATGCGATCTACGCCAGTACTATTGGAGAAGACGCAAGCTCACAATTTAAACCATCAGATAGAGCTTATTTATTTGGTTTACAAACTACACAACGCATATACGACCAAAACGTATTATTAAATATAGAATACACAGATACAGGAGTTGCATGTAAGACTTTTACTGAATCTGAAAACTGTTACTATGAACATTTAGATGGCAATTATAAATCAGGCTATCGCTACTACGGTCGTACAATCGGTTCAACTTACGATAATGATACGCAATCCGTAGTTTTAACATTACTTGGCCAACTTTCTAACGGGGATGACTGGCAAGTGAAGTTACGCAATGTTGATTACAATAGCGATAACAGCGATCTTTATCCTAACAACCCTGACTTAGGAAATACAATTACTAAAACAGGATTTAACTCTAAACAGCTAGAAGTACGTTACAGAATGCTTTCTATGGGCGGCCGCGTCACTTTAGGTGCTTTTGCATCTAACAATGACGGTGCTGAAAACGATACATCAGCATTTGCCAAGTACGAATTCAATTTTTAATAAGTTACTTTATTAAAAATAAAAAGGGATGAAAACACTGTTTTCATCCCTTTTCTGTTTAATAAGTAAAATCAGTAGTTATACCAACCTGCATAAATCTTTGATCAATTTAACGAATTAAATTGCACTATAACGTCGTTAAAAATTTTTTATTTAGAACAACTAGATACAAAAATTTTTGCCTAGTTCTAGCGTAATTTTCTTAAC
>Ga0316197_10002173_pt1 | contig 14020 bp, 9 predicted proteins | sample OudBiesiAoxic_MG_FD_204939 | JGI IMG/M metagenome (GOLD analysis project Ga0316197, IMG submission 204939) | Coastal sediment microbial communities from Oude Bieten Haven, Netherlands - site A oxic | ecosystem: Environmental > Aquatic > Marine > Coastal > Sediment | place: Netherlands...
TCGGGAAGGCCCGCAAGGTCGTCATCTCGAAGGACAACACGACGATGGTCGAAGGCACCGGCAGCCATGCCGACGTTGAGGCTCGCGTGAAGCAGATTCGCCAGGAGATCGAGAACTCGGACTCCGACTGGGACCGTGAGAAGCTCGCCGAGCGCCTCGCGAAGCTCTCCGGCGGTGTGGCGATCATCAAGGTCGGCGCTGCGACGGAAGTCGAACTCAACGAGAAGAAGCATCGGATCGAGGACGCCATCCAGGCGACCCGCGCCGCTGTTGAAGAGGGCATCGTCCCCGGTGGCGGCGTTGCGCTGCTCCGTTCTGGTGATGCGATCGACAAGCTCCGCGGTGGCACAGACGACGTCAAGGCCGGGCGCCAGCTCGTCAAGCGTGCGCTCGAGGCTCCGCTTCGTCAGATCTCGGTGAACGCCGGATTCGAAGGCGGCGTTGTTGTGAACAAGGTGCTCAACGAGTGCGCAGGCAACGAAGGCTTCGATGCGGCATCCGGTGAATACACCGACCTCATCGAGGCGGGCATCATTGATCCCGCCAAGGTCACTCGTTCAACGCTGCAGAACGCTGCTTCGATCGCAGCGCTGCTCGTCACGACCGAGGCTCTTGTTGTTGAGCAGAAGGAAGACGCACCTCCGATGGCTGCCGGTGGTCACGACCACGCAGGCGGCATGGGCGGAATGGACTTCTAGAACCGCTTCGCGGTTGAGAAGAAGGGCGGCCCTCGGGGGCCGCCCTTCTCTTTCGTAGTCAGTAGCCCGTAGTCAGTAGTCAGTACTGTGCCTCGCTGGCGTGAGCTGTCTCTCGTACGGACTACGGAATACGGAGTACGGGCTACGGCGCGAAGCGCTCGGGGTACTGACTACCGACTACTGACTACTGACTACTGGCTACTTTTCGGCCAAGATTCCGTCCGAACGCAGCTGCCTCTTGACTCCCGGCCACTCGGTTTCGAGGATGCTCCATGCCGAATGATCGAGCCATGTGTCACCCACCTTGACTTCGTGGCGGAGCATTCCGTCGTAGTTGAATCCGAGGCGTTTGGCGATCCTGTCCGACCGTTCGTTGCCGGCAGCGATACGCAGGATGAGTTTGTGATACTCGAGTTCCTCGAATCCGATCTGCATCGCCCGTGCGGTCACCTCGGTCCCGATGCCTTCTCCTGTGAGATCCGTTCTTACCCAGTAGCCGATCTCGCCGGCCCGGTTCGGTGCAGAGGTCGGCCACACAGACACGTTCCCGACGTGAAGATCCGGTTCCTCGGGGAGCCGAATCGCAAAGTCAAATGCGCGGCCGTCGTTCCAGGCAGAAGCTGATTCACGAACGAACCGTTGTGCGACCGAGCGGTCGTAGCCGATGGCCCACGGCAGCCATTCGGCGAGTTCCGGCAGCGACGCATGCACGGCGTCGTGCATCGGACCTACGTCCCTGCGACGAAACGGACGGATGATGAGACGTGGTGTACGTCGTGGGCGATTGTTGATACGCGGCGCCATCCAGCGCAGCCTATCGACTTATGCTCTGGAGATGGATCTCTGGAAACGACTCGCAGCGCTCCCGGATGTCGCGTCCCCGCCCGAAGCCCGCTACGCCGTGCTCGTACCGATCTTCGTAGACGATGAGGGAACGGATCGCATCATCTTCACGCGCCGCCCCGAGCACATGCGGACCCACCCCGGCGATGTTGTGTTTCCTGGGGGCGGGAGCGAGGAGGGAGAGGACCCAATCGCAACCGCGAAACGGGAGGCATGGGAGGAGATACACCTTCCGCCGGAGAACGTCGTCGAGATCCTCGGGGGGCTCACACCCGTAACGACTCGGAGCCGCACGACGCTCATCGTCCCGGTTGTGGCCAGGATTGACCGTCCCGACGAACTGGTCCCCGATCCTGCCGAGGTTCACAGCATCATCGAACCGCCGGTCGATCACCTGCTCGACGAAGGCCGGTGGATGTCCCGCGATTTCCACGGTCACGAGTTGTGGTTCTATGAGTTCGAAGAAGGCACGTTGTGGGGAGCGACCGCGTTCATGGTCCGAGAACTGCTCGGACATTTGAGAGAAGAGCCGGCAAGCAAGTAGCAAGTAGCAAGTAGCAAGACATGAGATATGAGATATGAGACTTGAGACATGACGGCTTCGGAATCTGAAGGGGGCCGCGGGTCGTATCACATGTCGCCGGGGGAGTTTCGGCGGTATGGGCATGAACTCGTTGAGTGGGTCGCCAACTACATGGAAACGGTCTCGGATCGCCCGGTGGTTTCGACCGTCGAGCCGGGATCAATCCGGGCGAAGCTCCCTGCGAAGGCTCCCGAGCAGCCGGAGCCGTTTGAAGCGGTTCTTCGGGATCTCGACGGGATCGTGATGCCGGGGATCACACATTGGCAGTCTCCCGGGTGGTTCGGATACTTCCCCGCGAACACCTCTCCGCCGTCGATCCTCGGTGAACTGGTGTCGGCCGGTCTCGGTGTGCAGGGAATGTTGTGGGCGACGAGCCCGGCTGCGACCGAAGTCGAGGAGGTTGTTGCCGACTGGCTGGTTGACCTGCTCGGGCTGCCAGAGGGATGGAAGACCACCGGTCCAGGTGGTGGAGTTATCCAGATGAGCGCGTCCGACTCGACCCACACGGCGCTTGTGGTGGCGAGGGAACGAACTGGCGGAGACATTGGCCAGATGGTGGCCTACGCGTCTGAGCAGGCACATTCGTCGATCGAGAAGGGTGCGCGGGTCGCCGGTTTCGGCCACACACGTTCCATTCCGGTCGACGAGAACTTCGCCATGCGCCCGGACGAGCTCAAGGCTGCGATCGAAACCGATGTGGCGAACGGGCTGATTCCGGTCGTGGTCGTGTCTGCCGTTGGAACGACGGGAACAACTGCCATCGATCCTGTCCGCTCAATCGGCGAGATCGCCCGATTCCATGGCCTCTGGCATCACGTTGATGCGGCATATGCCGGCACCGCCATGATCTGCCCCGAGTTTCGTCACCATCAGGACGGGCTCGAACTCGTTGACTCCTACACGTTCAACCCCCACAAATGGATGTTCACGAACTTCGACTGTTCGTTGTTCTATGTCGCCGACCGGGCGCCGCTGCTCGAGGCGTTGAGCATCCTGCCGCCCTACCTGCTGAACAAAGCGACGGAATCTGGGCAGGTCATCGACTATCGGGACTGGCATGTCCCTCTGGGCCGCCGGTTCCGGGCCCTGAAGCTCTGGTTTGTGTTGCGCTCATACGGCGCTGAGGGCTTGCGGCACCACGTCCGGGAACATGTTGCTCTCGCGGCAAGGCTCGCCGAGCAGATCGAGCAGCACCCTCGTTTGGAGACGGTCGCACCAACTCCGTTCGGGCTCGTGTCCTTCCGCCACATCGACGGTGATATGGCGACCGACGCACTCAGCGCCGAGATCAACAACTCCGGCTGGGCCTACGTCACCCCGTCGAAGCTCGATGGCCAGAGCTTCATCAGAGTCTCAATCGGCCAGACGAATACGACCGCGGAGCACGTGAATCGGTTGTGGGAGTTGATCACAGCCGCCGCTGCGTCTTGATCGGCGGCCGCAGGGCTCGAGACTTGAGACACGAGACACGAGACACGAGACTTGAGACACGAGACACGGCCTGAACCTCGGGTCTAGCGTCTCGGGTCTAACGTCTCGTGTCTACTGTCCTCTCCAATACACTTCGGGATATGGAACCGCTTATCACTCCTGCTGAATCGGGGCGGCTCGACACGGTGGCCGACGACCCGCCCGAGATGCTCATGGAGCGGGCCGGGCTCGGCGTGGCACTCATGGCCGTCGAGATGGGGATCGGGTACGGAGATCGAGTCACGGTCCTTGCCGGTCGGGGCAACAACGGCGGCGACGGGTATGTCGCAGCGAAACACCTGGCACGCCGTGGCGTGGATGTCACGATTCGTTCGTTCGGTTACCCGAGGGGTGACACATCCCCGGCGAGAAAGGCGGCGCTCGCAGCCGTCCGTTCCGGCGCGAAGGTTGCGGCTCTTGACACGCCCGACCGGTCGGATCTCATCATCGACGCAGTGTTCGGCGTCGGATTCCGAGGTGCGCTCCCGGCTCAAGTGATCCCGTGGACGCTGCTTGACACGCCGGTGCTCGCTGTTGACGTTCCCTCCGGACTCGATGCGACGAGCGGTACCGTCGAAAACGCGGCGTTCTACGCCGACGTCACGATCACCTTCCAGGCGGCGAAGACGGGACACGTGCTCGGCGAAGGACCCGAACGGAGCGGGGAGTTGATGGTCTTCGATATCGGCCTCGGTGAACCCCGCCCGGAGCTGATGCTGTGCGAAGGGGTGGATGCGCCAACCCCCATTCGGACTCGTCACGCACACAAGTGGTCGGTGGGGTCGGTCGCAGTTGTTGGCGGTTCCCACGGGATCACCGGGGCGGCGATGCTGTCGGCTCGCTCTGCGCTTGCCGCAGGTGCCGGTGCGGCAACCGTGATCTGCCCCGGGACACTCCAGCCCATCTATGCGGCGATGGACCCCGGAGTGATGAGCCGGGGTGTGGGCGCCGGGAGTTGTTTCACGGCTACCGACGTCGACGGAATCCTCGAAGCTGCGGCGAGATATGACGTGTTGGCAATCGGGCCCGGTCTTGGCCCCGTCGATGGCGACTTCGTCGAATCACTGGTTGCGAGATGGGATGGGTCGATCGTTCTCGACGCGGATGGGCTGAACGCGCTTGGTGATCCTGGCACACTCACACGCGGCGGCGACATCGTCATCACGCCACATGCCGGGGAGTTCTCCAGGCTCACAGGGAACGAGCCCAGCCCAAGCACAGCTGGGAAACTCGCTCGAGACAGCGAAGTTGTGGTTCTTCTCAAGGGGAATCCGACATTCGTCGTTGACTCCAACGAGACCTGGGTCGTCACGAGCGGCGGGCCGGAGCTTGCGACGATCGGCACGGGCGACGTACTGACCGGGATCACCGCGGCGTTCATGGCGGGTGGCCTACCGGCCGGAGTTGCCGCCCGGTCGGCTGCCTTTCACCACGGTGCCGCCGGTCGGCGTTTGGCGAGTGTCGAGACCGTGACAGCGACGCGACTCGCAGCCGAGATCGGACGATATCTCGCAGCGTTGGGCCTGGAAGACGAACTCGTTGGAGATGGAAGGGCGTAGAGCCGCCGGGAAAGTCGAGCGAGGCCGGACGTTTCTCCTCTGGCTAGCGGGTCAGACCGCAACGCTATGCTCCCCGCTGCCGTCGGCAGTGCTGATGATTGTTGAACGAGCCAGATACCTGAGAATGGTTCTCCGTTCGAGAGTTCGGCCGACGAGGTCGCGAGCAGCTGCTGCTCCTTCCTCAATCGAACACCTAGAAGAAAGGCACAAGTACCCATGCGATCGACTCTGCTCCCACTTGTCCTGTTGGTCGTGGTCGCCGCCGCTGCTGCTTGCAGCGGTTCCGGCGATGGCGGAATCCAGGTGGAAGACCCCTGGGGACGAACCTCACCCAAGGTGACAGCCAACGGTGCGTTCTACATGGTGCTGAACGGGAGCGACACCGCCGACCGGCTCGTTGCAGCCGATGCAGAGATCTGTGGAACGACGGAGCTCCACCAGACGATCATGAACGATGGTGTGATGACGATGCAGCAGGCGGAAAACGGCATCGAGATCCCGGCCGGGGGGCAGGCGCTTCTCGAGCCGGGCGGCTACCACGTGATGTGTATCAACAAGGCGAGCGAATTCAAGGTCGGAGACGTCATTCCCGTGACGCTTACGTTCGAGAACGCCGATGCACAGACGGTGGATGCGGAGATCCGAGAAGGCTAGGGCCGGGGCGAGCAGGCGCTCGCTACAACTCAAGCAAACCCGGACGATCCCGTGTTTCTCCTTCCCGGCTGAGCGAAGAGATGGTGAGTGCAACGATCTGCTTCGACACCTGCGGCCCGGCGAAGTCGTGCGTCTCGGGCAACGGTCTCACGCTCTCGAGTTCGAAGCCTCGACCACCTAGTGGATGATGTGGGGTCCCGTGATAGCGGCTCCGATGATCATGCGCTTTCGTTGGTCGCGCCGTTCGCTCGGATCAAGCCGACGACGATGCCGTCGCACACCGCCCGCCACGATGCGTCGATGATGTTCTGGTGCACCCCGATGGTGCCCCAGGAGCCCTCGACGTCGCTGTGGCGGCACAGCACGCGCACCCGAGCTGCCGTTCCATCAGACGAGTCAAGATCCCGCACGCGGTAGTCGGTGAGGTGGATTCTCGATACCTGAGGGTAGGCGTCGGCGAGGGCCGCACGCAGCGCAAGGTCGATTGCGGCTACCGGTCCATCACCTTCGCGGGTGGTCACAATCCGTTCCCCTCCAACGTGAACCTTCACAGTGGCTTCCGCCACGACCTCACCTTCCCGGTGCTCAACGAACACGCGGTACGACTCGAGTGCGAAGAACGGCTGCGTCCATCCCTGAGCTTCGCGAACGAGGAGCTCGAACGACGCGTCTGCCGCTTCGAAGTGGTAACCCTCGTGCTCGAGTTCCTTGATTCGGTCAACAACGGCCTGCGCTTCGTCGGAGGTGAGCTCGAGACCGGTGTCTTGGGCCTTGGCCAGGATCGTGGACCGACCCGCGAGCTCCGACACGACTGTTCGCGTCGTGTTCCCAACCGAAGCCGGAGGGAGATGCTCATAGGCGTCCGGTCTACGTGCCAGCGCGGACGTGTGGAGGCCCGCCTTGTGAGTGAACGCGGAGACGCCGACGTACGGCAGGTGATCATCGAGCGTCAGGTTGATGATCTCCGCGATGTGGTGAGAGACGCGGGTGAGGTGGGAGAGCCGGTCCTCGGGAATGGACGCGTACCCCATCTTGATTGAGACGTTCGGAATCACAGAGCAGAGGTCGGCGTTTCCGGTTCTCTCGCCGTAGCCATTCACGCAGCCCTGAATCTGCGTGATGCCTGCGGACGCCGCGGTGAGGCTGTTCGCCACTGCGGTCCCCGAATCGTTGTGGAAGTGGCACCCGAGCGCCACACCCGGGAGCGCAGCGGAGACTTCTCCGATAACACGTTCCACATCGTGCGGAAGCGTGCCGCCGTTGGTGTCGCAGAGGACGAGACGCTCAGCACCGCTGTCGCGGGCGGCCCGGAGCGTGGCCAGTGCGAACTCGGGATTGGTCCGGTAGCCGTCGAAGAAGTGTTCTGCATCGAAGAATACGCGGCGATCGACCGAGCGAAGGTACTCGACGGAGTCGCCGATCATCGCAATGGCCTCTTGCTGCTCCGTGCGGAGGGCGTGTTCAACGTGGTAGTCCCAGGACTTGCCGACGAGGCAAACGACCTCGGTCTCGGCCGCGACGAGGGCTGCAAGCTGGGCGTCGCTTGCTGCCGAGCCTCCCGCGCGGCGGGTCGAGCCGAACGCCACGAGCGTTGCGGTTTCGAGGTCGAGTTCGGTGCGGGCTCGCTTGAAGAACTCGTCGTCCTTGGGATTCGCCCCCGGCCATCCACCTTCGACGTATGCGACACCCAACTCGTCCAGGAGTCGACTGATTATCAGCTTGTCGCCGGCCGTCAGCGAGATGCCCTCCTGTTGTGTGCCGTCCCGCAGGGTTGTGTCGTAGATCTCAAGGGTGGTCATGGTGTTGCTCCGAATAGAGAAAACCCCCCGCTGGGCGGAGGGTCGTGGGCGCACACGGCTACGTGTGCGCCTAGGTGATGATGATGATGGTGGTGGCTGGTCCGGTCATGGACTGGCGAGTATGGCCGGTTCCTCGTGCCACGTCAACGCTCGATCGCTCGAGCGATGAGTGACGCATACGCGTCCATGCCGGCACCGGTGAGGTGGACACCGTCCTTGCCGAAGTATTCGGGGTGATTCGTTGCCGCGGAGTTCCAATCGATCAAGTATGCGTTGGGCCAGAGCTCAACGCCGGCCTTCAAACTCTCGTTGACGCTGCCTTCCCATCTTCGTGGCACCTTTGCATTCACGAAGTAGACGTGGTCAACCTCCGCGAGGGCGATCATGACGGCGTCGAAGTGATACGGGCTGAACACACCGTTGGTCCCGAGATGCACGACCGCGATGTCGCCGAGTGCTGTTTCGGCGCGTATCCCTTCGACAACATCGGGAACCTGTTTCATTTGGCGGCTCACCTTCGCGTCCACCCGCACATCCTCGATCGCTGCAACGAGCCCGGGTTGCGCCCCGAGCATGACGGAATCCCCGATCATCACTGGGCCCGGCGTGGGGGGCTCTGGCTCCGCCGCGACTTCGGGGATCCCAGTCGCTTCACCCTCAACCGGTTCAGCATGGGTGGTTGTGGTCTCGGAGCGCTCCGGCTCCGGTTCGACAGCAGCTCCGTCCGAGGCCGCCGGCGGGGGAGTTGTTGTTGACGTTTCCGGCATTGCGGGCTCGGCTTGCGCTCCCGGCGGCGAGCCGGTGGACTCCGCAGACTCCAGGCTCTCAGGCGCAGGTTCGGCGCCTGCAGCATCTGGGCCGACTTCGGGAGATTCGGCGTCCGTTGACCCAACCGCAACCTGCGAGATATCAGCCGGGTCTCCGACGATCTCGATTTCCGAGCCCATCGACTCGTCGGCGAGCGCCACCGATGCTTCTGCCGGCGGCGGGGTTGACGAACCTTGGATGAGACCGATCGTGAGACCGAGCAGGAAGACGCCGGCGACAACCGGCCAGAGGAATGCGGCCTGTGGAGACACCCGTCGTAGGGGTTCGGTGATTTGAGCGAACCAGGGCTTGAACCCGAGTCGCCGGATCGGCTGTTCGATCCAGCGGTATGAGAGCTCCGCAATCCCGACGGTCAGAACGACCTGGACGACGAGTGTCGGCCACCGACCCCATGGCACATCGATACCCGGGCGGAGGAAGACGAAGATCGGCCAGTGATACAGGTACAACCCGTACGAGCGTTTTCCGACCCACACGAGCGGCCGATTCCCGAGTACGGGGTTGAGGGCGCCTTGCGGGTGCACGGTAACGGCAATGACGATGGCCGTGAGCGTCGAGACGACGAAGAAGCCGCCGCGATACAGGAACGGATCGTATTCGCCTATCCGGAGCAGGAGGACGACCAGTCCGCCGAGCGCGGCGAACCCGAGCACATTCATTACCACGGCACTTGCGCTGCTGAGGCGCCGCGCGAACCGCCAGGGTTGCCAAAGGAATGCAAGTCCGACGCCGATGAGCAGGCCGGCGGCCCGCGTATCGGTGCCGAAGTAGACGCGAGACGGATCCTCGTATGGGACAAAGAGGAGCCACATCAAGGCCGTGGACGCTATGGCACCGGCGAATGCGACAACGATGAAGCGACGGGCTGTCTGGCCGAAACCCGTCGACCGTCTCGACAGTATGGCCATTCCACCCACGAAGATCAGGGGGAAGAAGAGATAGAACTGTTCCTCGACGGCGAGCGACCACAGATGGCGGAGGAGCGGTGGGCGGGAGAACGCCTCGAAGTAGGACTCCTGACGGAAGATCATGACCCAGTTGGTGGAGTAGGTCAGTGCGCCGAGCACGTCTTGATTCAGTCGGAACAGGGCATCTCTGGCGAAGAGGAGGGCTCCGGCGACGGTGAGAATCAGGAGCACGCCGAGGGCCGGAAGGAGTCGCCGAGCCCGCCGCAGCCAGAAGTCCTTCAGGTTCACGCTTCCGGTTCGGAGGAGCTCGAGGATCAGCAGCGACGAGATCAGATAGCCGCTGATGACCAGGAAGACCTCGACGCCGAGGAAGCCGCCGGGGATGAATCCGAACTCTGCGTGGTAGAGGATGACGGCGATGACGGCGATGGCGCGAAGCCCGTCAATCCCCGGCATGTATGGCAAGCGACCCGGTACGTCGCGGGGAAGGAGATCCTTCATCTGCTCCGTTGTCGTGCTCGTCGTGGCCATGCTCTCTCGTCGCGCGCGTACACACGGCGCTCCTGCGGCGCCGAGATCCTTGCAGTGCAAGGCTATCACGGCGAGCGCGATGTCTCGCGACGCCTTGCTGGAATGATCGGCCGCCGGTATCGTTCCTGTATGGAAATCACGCGAATGTGGTGGTTGCGGAGGAGATAGGGTCTCCGCGCGCCACGAAGGCACCGACGCCGGAGCCCGAGGGCCCGGCGTCTTCTCATGAGGAGGATGTGGTGACGGAACAGGTGAAACAGACGGTGTTCTCGGGAGTTCAGCCTTCGGGGGCGATGCACCTCGGCGGCTACCTCGGAGCCTTCCGGAACTGGGTCGCGCTCCAGGACGACGACACGTACGACGTCATCTACTGCATCGTCGATCTCCACGCGATGACCGTTCCCTATGACCCTGCTGAGTTCCATCGCCTTCGTCTCGACACGGCCAAAGTGGTCCTGGCGCTCGGAATCGATCCGGAACGCTCCCTGCTCTACATGCAGAGTCAGGTACCGCAGCACGCAGAGCTGGCGTGGATCCTCGGAACGTTGACACCGACCGGCGTGTTGAACCGGATGACGCAGCACAAGGACAAGATCGACAAGGGAGTTCCATCGAACCTGGGTCTGTACTCGTACCCGGTGTTGATGGCTGCCGACATCCTGCTCTTTCATGCCGGACTGGTGCCGGTTGGTGATGACCAGAAGCAGCATCTCGAGATGTCACGCGACCTGGCCGCCCGCTTCAACAATCGATTCGGCGAGGTGTTTCCAATCCCCGAGCCGCTGATCCCGAAGACCGCGGCTCGTGTGATGTCGCTCGTCGAGCCGACCACCAAGATGTCGAAGAGCGATCCGAATCCGAAGAACCGGATCGACCTTGACGACTCGCCGGATGTGATCAGGAAGAAGGTCAAGTCGGCAGTCACGGATTCTGACCCGACGGTTCGGTACGACGTCGAGGCGAAGCCGGGCATCTCGAATCTGCTTGAAATCATGTCGGCGACAACCGGGCGGTCGGTCGACGACCTCGCCGTGGAGTACGAGACCGGGGGCTACGGGAGATTCAAGGAGGCGGTCGCCGAAGCCATCGTGGCTGAGCTCGCCCCTGTTCGGTCGCGGCTGCAGGAGCTCGACGACGCCGAAGTGGCCCGTATCCTCCAGAAGGGTGCCCTCGATGCCCGAACGCGCGCCGAACGACTCCAACAGCAGGTAAGAGACGCAGTGGGCCTGGAAAGAGTCTGAACGCGACCCGAGACGGAGCGACGAGACCCGAGACCCGAGACGTTAGATCCGAGACGTGAGACTCGAGGTTGGGTAGACCTTCGTTGTCTCGTGTCTCTTGTCTCTTGTCTCGTGTCTCTTGTCTCGTGTCTCGTATCTCGAGCCTCGAGTCTCTCCTCCGCTACTACGCTGCCGAGGGCTGGCACTGCTCACCAACGGAAGGTCGTTTTCCTGTGGAAATCGAGATCGGAATCGCAAAATCCGGACGAAGGGCCTACGGGTTCGACGACATCGCCATCGTCCCCTCGCGGCGGACTCGTGATCCCGAAGATGTCGATCTGCGTTGGGAGATGGATGCCTTCACCTTCGACCTCCCACTCTTGGCGGCGGCGATGGATTCAGCCGTTAGCCCTGCAACTGCGGTTGAGATCTCGAGATTGGGTGGCCTAGCCGTCTTGAATCTCGAAGGTCTTTGGACGAAGTATGAGGATCCGGTTTCGGTCTATGAGGAGATCTCCTCACTGCCGGACGACCAAGCAACGCGTCGGATGCAAGAGATGTACGCCGCTCCGGTGGTGCCCGATCTCATCACGCAGCGGGTGCGGGAGATGAAGGATGCCGGGATCATTACGGCGGCCAGCTTGACGCCGCAGCACGTCACCACCTACATCGACGATGCGAAGAAGGGTGGCCTCGACATCCTTGTGGTGCAGGGCACCGTGGTTTCCGCCGAACACGTGTCGTCGAGAACCGAGCCGCTGGATCTGTTCAAGTTCATTCGCGACGTCGAGATGCCGGTCATCGTGGGCGGTGTCGCCTCCTACTCGGGAGCGTTGCACCTGATGCGAACCGGTGCCGTCGCCGTGCTCGTTGGTGTGGGACCCGGAGCCGCGTGCACGACGCGGGGCGTTCTCGGCATCGGCGTTCCTCAGGCGACCGCCATTGCCGACGCTGCCGGTGCGAGAACCAGGTACTTGGAGGAGACGGGCCGGTATGTGCATGTGATTGCCGACGGCGGGATGCGAACCGGGGGAGACATCGCCAAGGCGATCGCCGTTGGTGCTGATGCCGTCATGCTCGGATCTCCGTTCGCAGCGACGGCGGAAGCTCCTGGAAGTGGTGTCCACTGGGGGATGGCCACCTTCCATCCGACACTTCCGCGTGGGTCGCGAGTGCGTGTTGGGACGCTCGGGACGATCGAGGAGTTGCTCCTCGGACCGGCACGCGAGAACGATGGCAAGCGGAACCTCTTCGGAGCTCTGCGTACTTCGATGGCGACTACCGGGTACGCCAATGTGAAGGAGTTCCAGAAGGCCGAAGTGATGGTTGCGCCCGCCCTTCAGACTGAGGGCAAGCAGCTTCAGCTGTCTCAGGGCGTGGGGATGGGTTGACGTGGCGAGCGGAGCCACCGGTCACGCCTCGGATGGTGATTTCGATCGGGTGTTGGTTGTCGATTTCGGGGCTCAATACGCCCAACTCATTGCTCGCCGGGTGCGGGAGGCCCACGTCTTCTCGGAGATCGTTCCACGGGACATCACGGCAGGTGAGGTCGCCGAGCGAGCACCCGTGGGGATCATCCTGTCGGGTGGACCCGCCTCGGTGTACGAACCCGGCGCCTACGGGATCGATCAAGCGATTCTCGACCTCGGGATCCCCGTGCTTGGTATCTGCTACGGCCACCAGATCTTGGCGAACGGCCTCGGCGGAACGGTCGACCGCAATGATGTGGCCGAGTACGGTCCGGCCGAGCTGACGATTGCCGGCGAGTCGGTTCTGTTCGTAGGTCTCCCGGTTGAACAACCGGTTTGGATGAGCCATCGAGACGCGGTCACCGAAGCCCCTCCGGGTTTCACCGTGACGGCTGCGACCGTCGATTCCCCGGTTGCGGCGATGGAGGACGCAGAGCGGGGGCTCTTCGGTGTTCAGTTCCACCCGGAGGTGGTGCACACACCCCGCGGCCAGGAGATCTTGAAACACTTCCTGCACGGCGTGTGTCGAGCCCGACCGACATGGACTCATGTCGGGATCATCGAGCAATCGGTTGCCGCCATCCGGGAGGAAGTTGGGGATGGAACGGTCATCTGCGGGCTGTCGGGAGGGGTCGATTCATCGGTTGCCGCAGCCCTTGTACACAAGGCGATCGGCGACCAGCTCGTATGCGTCTTTGTCGACCACGGGCTTCTCCGCAAGGGTGAGGCCGAACAGGTTGAAGAGACGTTCGAACGCACATTCAACATGAACCTCATCCATTTGAAGGTCGAAGATCGCTTTCTCGATGCGCTCGCCGGGGTCACGGATCCCGAAGGCAAGCGGAAGATCATCGGGGAGTCGTTCATCAGGGTCTTTGAAGAGGTCGCTTCTAGCGTTGCCGATGCCAGGTATCTCGTCCAGGGCACCTTGTACCCGGACGTCATCGAATCGGGCACCAAGGATGCAGCGAAGATCAAGAGCCACCACAACGTCGGCGGTCTACCCGATGACATGGCACTCTCGCTCATTGAGCCGTTGCGGGATCTGTTCAAGGACGAGGTGCGGGCGGTCGGGGAGGAGCTTGGGTTGCCGGAAGAGATCGTTTGGCGCCAGCCGTTCCCCGGACCGGGGCTTGCGGTCCGGATCATCGGCGACGTTACGAGGGAGCGGCTCGAGATCCTTCGCGAAGCCGATGCAATCGTGCTCGATGAGATCCACAAGGCGGGTCTTTATCGGGAGCTGTGGCAGACATTCGGTGTGCTTCCTGCGATCCGTTCGGTCGGGGTCCAGGGAGACGGGCGCACATATGCCTATCCGTTGATCCTCCGCGCTGTCACGTCGGATGATGCGATGACGGCAGATTGGGCTCGCCTTCCGTACGACGTGCTGGCTTCGATTTCGTCGCGGGTCATCAACGAGGTCCCGGGCATCAACCGGGTTGCGTACGACATCTCGTC
>Ga0316197_10002174_pt1 | contig 14020 bp, 9 predicted proteins | sample OudBiesiAoxic_MG_FD_204939 | JGI IMG/M metagenome (GOLD analysis project Ga0316197, IMG submission 204939) | Coastal sediment microbial communities from Oude Bieten Haven, Netherlands - site A oxic | ecosystem: Environmental > Aquatic > Marine > Coastal > Sediment | place: Netherlands...
CCAGCCAGAGGCTGGCAGGCACGCCTTAGGAGGGCAGGCAGGTTAATTTTATAGGGTGTTGTGCCTATGTTTAATCTCCTACCCTTCAATAAAATTAGGTATCCTTCACTTGAATGCACTCCAAGCGAAAAGTTATAGGTATTCCCTAATTAAGAGCCATTCTGTTTTATAACCTTAGTAATCATTTGTGTAATTAAGAATGGAGCTTGCTGCGCTTAGAATTAATTTATATATTGTTGAATAGGGTCATATTGTGTTTTAGTAATCAAACACACAATTAGGCGTTTGCTTAACGGAGTAATTATTGGCCAGGTTTTAACTAACAAATTAACATACCGTTGAATCAACTAACAATGTAACAATGAAAAAAAATGATCCGACATACGCCCTTGGACGGTCAGAAGATGAATACCAGCGTTTAACTGAACAGGCCGCATTCTTTCGTCCTATAACAGAGCGTCTTTTTCGAGAGGCGGGTATCGGTCCGGGGATGCGAGTCCTTGATGTTGGTAGTGGTGCTGGGGATGTAGCCTTTCTTGTCTCCGAGCTAGTAGGACCTACTGGTGAGGTTGTTGGTATAGATCTTGACGGCAGTGCGCTCGAGAAGGCTCGTGAGCGAGCAAGTTTGCTTGAAATATCTAACGTGACCTTTATTGAGGGTGATGTACGCGAGGCAGAACTTTCTGGAGAGTTCGACGCAGTAGTCGGACGTTTGGTCCTTCTTTATTTTGCCGATCCCCTCGATGGACTCTCGACAATCGTTCGTCGTATCAAAAAAGGTGGCATTGTGGCGTTTCATGAGGCGGATATGAACGAGGACTTCATTGGGTTATCGTATCCCGTAGTATCTATCTGGAACGATACAGCCCGAACTATCTTGCAGACGTTTTCTGGTGCCGGTATGCACATGAGGATGGGGCGACTCCTTATGAAAACATTTCTTGCTGCGGGACTTTCCTTCCCGTCATTGACCGAAGAAGCCGTTGCCGGAGGCGGACCTGATTTCTCAGGTTACTCCTGGATCGCAAACACACTGCGTAATATTGCGCCTTTGACGGAAAAGCTTGGCATCGCAACGGTAGCCGAACTTGAACTCGATTCTCTTGTTGATCGTATCCGAGACGATGCGGTCGGTCGCCAAATTATGGTATCTTCACCACCAATGATAGGTGCTTATGCACGGCGATTGTAATGGAAATTAGGTGCAACGGTCTCGGCTCGTATGTTTGATTATTGATTTAAAGATAGCACATTACTTTAATAGATATAATCAAAAGAAGGGATATAGAGGTTCGGCTAGATACATGTTAAATGATATATTTCATACTGTTCTGTTTTTCTAATGCATATTTACGCTAGTATTACGATCTGTTTTCCCTTGGTTACTTGGCGATTATATCAAGTTGGTCCTTTTTAAGCGCTATATCTACCATAACACCATAATCCAAATCCTTTATTTTTGGAAGGATTAATTCGAGTATGGTGGGCTTTTGAATATGATCTTCTTTAGTTTCTGGATCGGGCATATAAACCAATCCTTTATAGGTTTTATCCTTATCATAAAGGGTTACATCAAAAAAATAAAAATTCTCCGGAGAAATATAATCCGACCAATCTATGTTCTTAAAAAAATGTTTTGGCTTCTTTATTTCATATGAGCAAGGTGAAATATCTAAATTGATAGTACCCATGAAATAGTTGCTCAAATCAAGACCTCGTTCTAGAAAATGCTTAAATTGTTGTTTTAAAGTTCCTTCCGGATATCTCTCATCCTTGCCTTTTCCAGATGCAACACCATGACCCGACTTTATTTCACCGCGAACTAGAGCATATTCCATGGATTCCGACTTATTATTTTTCTTATCCATAACTTAAATATAAGATTTTAACTAGTTCGTTCAATCAGTAGTTTTGTTTGCTTCATCAAGTCGCCGTTGCTCTAATGTCGACGTTATCTCAGCCATTTTTTTCGGTGTTAGTGGGTAAAACATCATTATTCCAGCTCCAATTGCGGCAACAATACCAGGTACCCAGCTCATTAGCATTTTTATGCCGGGAATTGCTCCTTGGATAGAAATAGCGTCCTGACCATTATAGTTAAACGCACCTAGAATGAGTCCAATTATAGCACCTGCAATTCCACCGCCAAATTTTGTCGCAAAGGATCCCGCAGAGTAGACAAGACCAGTGGCCCTACGGTTATTTTTCCATTCTGAATAATCTGCTGCATCACCCAACATCACAAAGAATAAGCAGGAAAAAAAGGCTCCAATGAGTTCTGAAAGCAACCCAATTGTAAAAATAAGGACAACAGCAGTTGTATCGCAGAATATTAAAAGGGATATAACAGCTCCAGAAATAAGCAAAGAATAAATAAACATTTTCCGTTTTCCATATTTATTACTTAATGGCGTCATTAAAATTGCACCTACAATAGAAACCAACATTAACCCTACAAGATAAGACGCAGCCAATAATTGATCGTGTAAATAATGAGTGAAATATATAATTATAATACCTTGTTTGATGGCATTATAGGAACTTGAAAATATCCCAGTAATAAGCAATGTCCACCATGGCCTATTGTTAACCAAATCCTTAAAATCTTGTTTTAGATTGGCTTTCTGATCCTTTGGAGGTAGTATCCGTTCTCTTGTTGTATAAAAAGTAATAATCATTAAAATCGCAAGAACAACCGCCATTGAACGCATAGAGTAACTATAACCCCTCTTTTGATCAATAATTCTCAGATTTTCTGAAGTTAAATTAGATTCTCCTGCGACTATAAAGGAATACGTTTTTCCAGATTCCATGTTAAAGCTCTTACCGACAGTAGGCGTATTTTCCAAATTACGGTCATCGTTCCATTTAAAAGTGGCGATTCCATCCTCGGTTTTTATGTTAGTATTCTCTACATCTCTTGTGGCGGCAATGTCAACTTGATACGTATTGTTCTCCAGTTTTGAGACGGCTACCGAAGGATCTACATTTCCGAAATAGGCAATAAGAAAGAGCAGTGCTCCCTGAACAAGAATTCCTCCACCAAATGCACCTACCATTCTATAGGCCCCAATACTTGTACGTTCTTTGTCATCTCCGGACATAACGGCCATCAACGCACCATATGGTACGTTATTGGCTGTGTACATGAGCGTAAAAAAGAGGTAAGTGATATAAGCATAAATGATTTTCCCAGAGGCGCTAAAGTCTGGGCTAGAAAAAAGTAGAATTAAACTAATTGCTAAGGGAATCGCAGTCCAGAGGATCCATGGTCGAAATTTGCCGTATTTTGATTTGGTACGATCACCAATAACACCCATCACGACATCACTGATACCATCGCTCAAACGTGCTGTTAAAAACAGGACACCTACTGTCACTGGATCTAATCCAAACACGTCGGTATAGAATATGAACAAAAACGTTCCTACTCCTCGCCAGCCAATATTAGCTGCTGCATCTCCTAATCCGTAACCTATTTTCTCCTTAATCGAAACTTTATTGCTCATAATTGTTTATTGGACTATTTCAAGTAGACCTTTTGCTAAAATATTATTAGATGCAGATCCTACAAGTATTTCAAATTGCCCTGGCTCAACTATCCAATTTTCTGTTTTTACATCCCAAAATGCAAAGTCTCTTTCCGTTAATGTAAAATGCAAGGTTTTTTTTGCTCCAGCATTTAACTGTACTTTCTGAAAATCTTTCAACTCTTTTAAAGGACGTTCCACAGAAGATTCCAAATCACGAACATATATTTGGACTATTTCCTGTCCATCCATTGCTCCAGCGTTCTTAATATCAATTTTAAAACTGATCGATGCCCCCGCTTTGATCGATGCTTGTTCTAGCTGCAAATTGCTGTATTCATAAGTTGTATAAGACAAGCCAAAGCCAAAGTTATAAAGCGGTTCAATTGCTTTACGCTCGTACCAACGGTAACCCACAAATATGCTTTCATCATATTTCACATCAATTATTGGATCTATAATCTTATGATCTTCTTGCCAACCTGTGTATAATGCTGCACCTTCAGGGATGTAACCGTATCCTGGTGAATCTTTAAATGTTTTCTCTATAGTGATAGGTAACTTTCCAGATGGATTGGTACTACCAGCTACTATTTCAGCAAAAGCGTTAAACCCAATTTGTCCTGGATACCAGCTGTAAATTAAGCCTGCAATTTCATCGCTCCATTCGGTCATATTTATACCACTACCAGAGCTCACAGCTACAATAGTATTTTTATTTAGTGACGCTATGTTTTTAATGGCTTTATTAACAGTTTCTGGAAAATCAAACGATTTATCCCACCCTTCAGAATCAAATGTTCCAGCACTATATATCACATAATCAGCATTTTTTATAGTTTGATTATCTGGTTTTTCTAGGTAAATAACTTTGGTTCCATACACCGTTTTTAGCGCTTCAAACATGGTTACATTACCATAACCTTTAACTTCTGCAGCACCTCCACCACAAGGAATTTTATCCGAATATTCGCCAGTAAGTAAAATTGAAATATCTGCTGATTTACTTATAGGTAAAACACCATTGTTTTTGAGAAGTACCATACTTTCGCGCGCCGTTTGTAAAGCAACCTCAATATGATTATCGAAATTTTCGAAATAGCTAGTATCTTTTACGGGACGTTCAAGGAGACCCATCGCTATTTGTGTGGTTAATATGTTAGTTACCATTCTATCGATGTCTACTTCTTCCACTTTTCCATCTTCGAGAAGCGATTTTGCGGAAGAACGTAAAAAGAATTCATCCTTCTTCATATAATCAGGAAATTCAGCTCTTGGCTCACCAGGCATATCAAGATCCAGACCTGATTTTATTACTTTTTCGGCATCATATACCGACCACCAATCGCTCATAACCAACCACTTAAAACCTAAATCTTCACGTAAAAGACCTGTAATAACATCTTTGTTTTGGCCTGCATACTCACCATTTACTAAATTATAGGAAGTCATAACAGCCATTGCCCCTGCATTAACACCTGCTTCAAACGCTGGCATATAAATTTCACGTAATGCTCTATCATCAACTATAGAATTTGATGTTCTTCTTTTATAGTCTGTATTATTGGCAATAAAATGCTTTAAAGTAGCCATAGTACCTGTTTCTTGCATACCTACTACATAATTTTCTACCATACGTGCGGCCAAATACGGATCTTCGCCAAAGTATTCAAAGTTTCTACCGTTTTGAGATATTCTATAAATGTTCATTCCTGGCCCTAAAAGCACCGCAATTTCCCCAGCTCTACATTCTTCGCCAATAGATTTTGCATAATTACTTGACAACTCCTTATTCCAAGTACTTGCTAAGGCTATTGGACTTGGGAAAGCAACCGATTTTTCAAGTTGGTTAGGAAGCTCTGGTCGTATGTTAACACCTTGTGTGGCATCGGATAAATACAGAGCAGGTATATTAAACTTTTCAAACCCTTTTGTGTAAAACATGTTGTAACCACCTATTATTGAGATTTTCTCATCGATGGTCATTTGATTAAGGATTTCTATAGCTTGTTCTTTTGCATCATTATATGCAATAGGAGGACTAAAAGGTTGGAACATAGTTTCGGTTAATTATTTAAACGTATTAATGTACCAAATAATCTTAGAACAAAAAATAGTGTAAAAGTTCTATTTGTCAAGGGTGAGTGCTTCTATACCCGAGCCGTATTCGCTCGATTTTTTGTATAACACACAAAATTGTCTATAGTAACAGGGTACTATATTTCTTTAAAAAGGGATAGGGGGTACTGTTGTGGTAATTATTGCTACCCCTACTGTAGCGGCCACTAGTTGTAAACTAGCGGTAGCGTGGGAAGTCTAAGAAAACGTTCGTTTTATAGGCCAACCCAAAAAAAACTTTTAAAGCATATCCTGCATTAACTTTTTGATATTGGTATTAGTATAAATCTTCTGAACAGCCTCCGTATACAACGTTGTAAACCGCTCATTTTTAATAAGATTACCAAAAAGAGATTCTTGTCTTATAAAGGCTAATGGGTCAGTTGTGGTTTGTTTAGCCGCTTGGTAGAGCTCGTCTTTCATGGCATCATTAATTTCTAGCGGCTTCCCGTTTTTGTCTTTCTCCTTATCGCTGTAATAGCACCAGACGGCAATAACCAATGTTGCAAATTTGATACTTCCCCCCGTCGCTAAATTCTCATGAATTGTAGGAATCAAAAACTTGGGTAATTTGGCAGAACTTTCCGCGCAAATACGGCTGACGCTGTCCTTGATATTGGGGTTGGCAAAACGTTCGAGCAGACTGTCTTTGTAGTCCGATAAATCAATGCCCTCAATTTTTCCTAAAACGGGCGTGGCTTCTTTGTCTAGAAAGGCTCGTAAATAGGCGGCAAAGAGTTCATCTTCTACACAGGCATTGATGGTAGGATGGCCGTGCAGGGCCCCTAAAAGTCCCAAAACGGAATGCCCGGCATTGAGCAGGCGCAGTTTCATTTTTTCATACGGCCCCACGTCGGGTACGAATTGTACCCCTACTTTTTCAAAAGCAGGGCGCCCATTGGAGAATTTATCCTCTACTACCCATTGTATAAAGGGCTCGCAGGTAACGGGCCAGGCATCTGCTACGCCATAGTTTTGTGCCAGGGTTTCGATATCCGCTTGCGTAGTTACCGGCGTAATACGGTCTACCATGCTATTGGGGAAGCTGACTTCTTGTGCTATCCATTTGGCCAGGTCCGGGTCTTGCGCTTCGGCAAAGGTCCCAAGCATTTTACGCATCATATCTCCGTTATGTTCTATATTATCGCAAACCAAAATGGTAAAAGCAGACAATCCTGCATCGTGCCGTCTTTTTAGGGCCGCCGTTAGAAAACCATAAACGGTTTTCGGTTCTTGCGGGTTTTGTAGTTCGTGTTGAATGTCCGGGTTATCAAAATTGAATTCGCCCGTAGTGGGATTGAAATTGTAACCTCCTTCGGTAATGGTCAAAGAAACTATTCTCGTATCGGCATGCGCCATTTGAGCGATTACGGGTTCGGGGTCCGTAGTGCCCATTTTAAAATCGACGATGGATCCGATGACTTCGGGTTCGATTGTACCGTCAGGGTGTTTGACCATCAGGGTATAGAGGTGGTCTTGCTTTTTGAAAATATCGTGTAGTTTGGCATCCGCTTCGCGTAGGCCTATACCGCAGATTCCCCAGTCTGATGCTTCACCTAACTGCCGGAGTTGGTGTAAATAGTACGCTTGATGTGCGCGGTGAAATCCACCGACACCAATGTGTACGATTCCTATTTTATCCGCAGAACGATTATAGTTCGGCACGGGCATACGGCTTCCCACTTCTTGTAAATTTTCCTGATTGAGTTGTATTGGAATTTCCATGTTTATGCTGTGGTATTTGATTTCCCGCGTTTTAGCGCCCAATAGGCCAACACGAAATAAATGATGGTACATACGAATGCGTAGGTGTAAAAGAGTTCCCGATTTTTGATATAAATTGCTTCCGAAGCACTTCCGAATAGCACATTACAGGCCAAAACTAAAGTGGCGACCAAAGCTGAAATGGCGACGAATTTTAATCCCTTGGAGAAAAAAGAAACATCCTTGGAAATAACAGGCTCCTCTTTTGCTTGCTGTTCTTGAAAGCGTTCGATGGCCTCATTTCGAACTTCCTCTTCTTTGGCTTCCTCAGGATATTTTTGCTTCGCCCCATAACGGGAAGCGAGCAAAGTGTACACCACGATGGTAAAAAACCAAGTGGGGATAAACAGGTAAAAGAAGGAAATCACATCTAAAGCTTGCAGTCCAAAACCGAAGACCAGGCCCAAGCCCCAAGAGGCAACGGCAGGCATACTAAAGGTCAGCTTGCGGTAAGAAGACCAGTAGCGCGTATAGCCAATTCTAGGGAATAGCTGATGTTCTGCAAACACAATCGCCCCAACAGGAACGACCAGTAGCCCCGCATAGGTGAGTAGCGGCAATATTTGTGAAAACACAAAGGGGAAACAGGCGATGACAACGGTGACCACACCGACCACAATTGTCGTTAACTTTCGGGAATGATTGTAGAAAATAGCTTGCGCGGCCAAACCTGATCTGTACAGATTGGTAATCGCGGTCGTCCAACCCGCTACGATCACAATCACAAATCCGGACCAACCTAGGGCGTAATAGGCCACATCGCCCGGATCGAGTTCTACGATGGATTTTCCCAAGATAACTGCGGCCCCGGCACCCATGATTCCGGCAGCAATCCATGCCACGTAGTGACCGAACATCATGCCGGTACTGGAGGCGTATGCGTAGTTCTTCTTTTTAGCAAAACGCAAGAGGGCCATATCGACCAATCCGAAATGGGTGATGGTATTGGCGGCCCAGCCAAAGCCGATGACCTCAACCAAGCCGATTCCCGGTTTGCCATCGCTGTTGATGCCTGTCCAGATACGCTGGTCACCGAGGGTCATAATATCGGTCCATCCTGCCGGTAAGGTTTTATCCAAAACATCCAAGGACAAAGCGGGGAGCAGCACCATAGCGCCACTCGTAAACATCACAAAAAGCCAAGGCGCACAGAGGCCCGAAAATTCAGAAACGGCATTGAAACCATAGAGCGCAATGGAAACCACAAAGATGCCCACCGCCAATACGATCAAAATAAACCAGAGATTGGTAGGGTACCAATTGAGTTGCGCAGGAATATCAAAAGCAAAACGAACCGCCGTCGCCGAGACCGTTATCATCGCCGCCGAAATCACCGAAAAGATGATGACATTAGCCCAATTGTACAACTTGGTCATCGAATCGCCTGCAATCTTATTCAGATAGGTATAGAGGCTCAAGCGCGTATCAACGGCAATAGGGGAAGTGATAAAGCGCCAGCTCAGTACGGCCAGAATATTACCAATCAAAAGGCCTAGCATAATATCCATCGTTTTGGCTCCTAAGGCTACAAAGGTCGCCCCGATGACAAACTCCGTCGCCGCTACATGCTCGGCAGCGTAGAGTCCCGCAAAATGGGTCCAATCGTGTAATCTATGTTTGGCAACCGGTAAATATTCTTCGTCTAGGTCTTTAAATTGGTTAAAGTCTTCTGTTGTGTTCATGGTTTTGGTCGGTGTTGGAATTAATTTCTTATAAATTTTTTGCGGTATGAGTTTTACTTTTTGTCAATATATGTTGGGAAAAGTGCTAAATTAAGAAAACTAATATAGAGTAAAGTCCAATCGTAATAACCATGTCAACTCTTATTAATTCGGATATAAATCTTATCGTTTCGACCAATTCTGGGAACTTTTTTATATGTCACGTCCTAAAATACGGCTACAGATTAATATTGATTTTTTGTATACATATTTCAGGACGGGTCACTTTGTACTTGAGGCGAAGAATTACCTCTCCCGATAGCTTCTCCTTCGTAATACTATGGAGAAGGAACTATCGGGATCGGTTTGTCCTCACATAAACATTTTGAGAATGGAAATGTAACATTACATTTTTCATGTAGGATCCCGGATTATCAGTCAGGAAGAATCCTTTTTCCGTGGTGTAGAGCAACTTGGCGTAAAGAATTATCGAAACCCTGGAGATAATATAGCCATGTTGCTCGGTTTTTAAAATTTGTAAATTTTAAAAAATACATAGTGAAAAAGTCCCCTTTTTATATTCCTTTTTGGGGAAGCAAAAAGGAATAAGAAAGATCATAACTTTATAATGCAATTATACTTATAACCGTCGGATCAGTAGGTCCAGGCTCAAACATTTTGAGAATGGAAAACCAATTCGAGGAATTCATTTATTTAGTATTGAAGTTAAAGTACAAGCGGGAATTACCTCCTTCGTCGGTGAGTCCCCACTCAAACATTTTGAGAATGGAAAACCAATTCGAGGAATTCATTTATTTAGTATTGAAGTTAAAGTACAAGCGGGAATTACCTCCTTCGTCGGTGAGTCCTCACTCAAACATTTTGAGAATGGAAAACCAATCATTACATGATTGTTTTTTACTTCTCAAGCTTTGGCTCAACCAAGGTTGGCCAAGCTCTTAAAGTAAAAAACCATAGTTTTCACTATGGTTTTTTATTCATCTGTACTCGAGGCGGGACTTGAACCCGCACGGCCATAATGGCCATTGGATTTTAAGTCCAACGTGTCTACCAATTCCACCACTCGAGCCTAACTACCTAGATAGTGGCTGCCTGAACACGGGCAGCACGTGGTGCTTAATTTGAGCGAAAAACGGGATTCGAACCCGCGACCTCCACCTTGGCAAGGTGGCGCTCTACCAACTGAGCTATTTTCGCGTTTATGGAAAATAGCCAGTAACAGGTCGAGTGCTAATTACCAGGGCAATGTGGCGCTCAACTCCCGATAACTATCGGGAAGCTATTTTCGCGAGTTTTAAAGAACGTCGCATCCAAAAAATGGACGCGGAGGCAAATTTAATACAATTCTATAAAAAGCAAAGAACTTTTGTTCAAAAAGAATGGGTAGTTTATTAATAATGATAAAATAATTTTAAACCGGAAATTTTTTAGGCAGATTTTGTTTTAATAGCGGCAATGAATCAGGAAGTAGCTTTTTTGTTTTTGCTGAGCATCCGTTTAATTTCATTGAGCTTCATCAAAGCTTCTACAGGAGTTAAGGTGTTGATATCTAAATGCAATAATTCTTCCTTAATTCGCTCCAGCAAGGGGTCATCCAGGTTAAAAAAACTAAGTTGCATTTCATTTTGTACCGTCTGTAAATTATCAGTGAGCTCTTCACTGGAATGTGATTTTTCCAATTTTTTTAAGATCTTTTCTGCCTTGCGGACAACCTGTTGCGGCATCCCCGCCATTTTGGCCACATAAATCCCAAAACTGTGTTCACTCCCCCCGGGAACTAGTTTCCTTAAAAACAATACCGTATCCTTCAACTCTTTAACAGCTACATTATAATTCTTAATCCGCTCAAAAGTTGCAGCCATTTCATTGAGTTCATGATAGTGCGTGGCAAATAGGGTTTTGGCTCTGGACGGGTGTTCATGCAGGTATTCAGAGATGGCCCAGGCAATAGAAATGCCGTCATAGGTACTGGTACCCCTTCCAATTTCATCCAATAATATCAAACTCCTTTCAGAAAGGTTGTTAAGGATGGATGCCGTTTCATTCATTTCAACCATAAAGGTAGATTCTCCCAACGAAATATTATCGCTGGCACCAACCCGGGTAAATATCTTGTCAACATAACCAATCTGAGCTGCTTCGGCAGGAACAAAACTTCCCATCTGTGCCAACAAAACAATTAGTGCAGTTTGTCTTAATATAGCCGATTTACCACTCATGTTAGGCCCGGTTATCATAATAATTTGCTGTGATTCCCTGTTTAAAATTAAATCATTGGGAATATATGATTCGCCTAAAGGGAGTTGCCTTTCTATTACAGGATGCCGGCCATTTTTAATAGATATTTGAGTGCTGTCGTTTAAAGATGGAGCCACATAGTTGTTTTCTATGCTTAATTGTGTGAAACCACAAAGACAATCAAGTTTAGCAATCTGACGGGCATTCTTCTGTACCGGAGAAATATATTCCTGAAGCCATACAATCAATTGGGAGAATAATTGTTGTTCTAAACTTAAAATACGTTCCTCAGCCCCTAATATCTTAGCTTCATATTCCTTAAGTTCTTCGGTAATATAACGTTCTGCATTTACCAGAGTTTGTTTACGAATCCAATCTTCAGGTACCTTATCCTTATGGGTATTCCGCACTTCAATATAGTAACCAAAAACATTATTGGAGGCAATTTTCAGAGAAGAAATCCCGGTTCGTTCCGTTTCCCTTTTCAGCATCTGATCCAGGTGGTCCTTTCCTTTAAAGGCCAGGTCCTTCAGCTCATCCAGCTCCACGGAATATCCTTTTGCAATAACATTGCCTTTGAGAACATTTACAGGGGCATCTTCCTGCAATAGTTTTTTTATTTTTTCACGAACGGTACTGCAAGTATCTAACTGATCTCCTATCAACCGTAAGGAATCGTTTTCACTTTTAGAAATTAATTGTTTGATGGGAACAATGGCTTCCAAAGAATTTTTTAATTGTACCGTTTCCCTCGGATTCACTTTACCGGTAGCAACTTTGGAAATCAGACGTTCCAGATCAGCTATATGTTTAATCCCATACTGTAATTTTTCCAGCTCTTCTTCATTTTCCTTCAGATAGGAAATTACCTCATGTCTGCGCCGTATCCTTTCAATATTTTTTAGGGGAAGTGCCAGCCAGCGCTTTAGCATTCTCCCTCCCATAGGGGAAATAGTCTTATCTATAACGTCTATTAAGGTTACAGCGTTTTCATTGTGTGAATGGTACAATTCCAGGTTTTTAATGGTAAACCTATCCATCCAGATATATTCTTCTTCTGCTACTCTTTGTATCTTACTGATATGCTGCAATTGACTGTGCCTTGTATCTGATAGATAATGCATAACTACTCCCGAGGCAATTATACCATACTTTAGCTGAGCTACACCAAAACCTTTTAAAGTAGCGGTTTTAAAATGGTTGGTAAGTGTCTCAAGAGCATAATCTTCCTGAAAGATCCAGTCTTCCACAAAAAAGGTATGGAAACTCGTGCCAAAAGATTCTGTAAAATCTGTCTTGTGCGATTTGGAAACCAATACTTCATTTGGGGCAAAATTCTGTAAAAGTTTATCGATTTGTTCCAAGCTGCCCTCTGCAATAAGGAATTCACCCGTAGAGATATCCAAAAAGGAAACACCATGTATATTTTTTCCAAAATGAACAGCGCAAAGAAAATTATTGGATTTAGCACTTAGGATATCATCATTCATAGCCACCCCGGGGGTAACTAATTCAGTAACCCCGCGTTTAACAATGGTCTTGGTTAATTTAGGATCTTCCAATTGATCACAAATGGCAACACGTTGGCCTGCCTTAACCAGTTTAGGCAGATAGGTGTTAAGGGAATGGTGCGGAAAACCCGCCAATTCTGTCTTTTCACCCCCATTATTTCTATGTGTGAGCACTATCCCTAAAATTCCTGCTGCTTTTACTGCATCTTCCCCAAAAGTTTCATAAAAATCACCAACCCTGAATAGCAGAAGTGCATCAGGATATTTTGTCTTGATGGTGTTATATTGCCTCATCAGAGGCGTTTCTTTCTTTATGTTACCGGAATTGGCCAAAGTTGTTTATTCTCTTATTTTTGTGAACCAGAGAGTAAACGAAAATACTATTTTTACAGGGGATTGTCACTCCTTGTTAATATTTTCGGATAACTTAATATAGCTTATTTTAAACAAAGGCTAAATCAGCAGATTAAATTCGCCATTGATAAAAATTAATTTAAAAATCTGCATTAGTAAAACCTAACTTATTTATGCGCAAACTGAAAAACAGTGAATTAGACCGCCTGGATATTGATCAGTTCAAGAGTGTTTCAAAAACACCTCTGGTTCTTGTTTTGGACAATATTAGGAGTTTAAACAATATTGGCTCCGTCTTCAGAACTGCCGATGCTTTCTTGATTGAAAAGATTTATTTATGTGGCATAACTGCTACTCCGCCACACAAGGATATTCACAAAACAGCTTTAGGGGCTACGGAGAGCGTGGCCTGGGAGTATAAAAAGAACACCGTAGATTTAATTGCGGAACTTCAGAAAGACTGCGTTTGTTTAGCAGTAGAGCAAACAGAAAATGCCACTCCGCTTAATCACTTTATACCTCAAATTTCAAATAAATACGCTCTGGTTTTTGGAAATGAAGTAAAAGGGGTTTCACAGGAAGTAGTGGATAGTTGCCAGGGTGTTTTGGAAATACCTCAGTACGGTACTAAACATTCTTTAAATATATCTGTAAGTGCCGGAGTAGTTATTTGGGACCTCTGGTCCAAACTTCAACGTGTTTCAGAAAAGAATTAAATTTTATCGAGTATCTGGACTTTAAATAGGCAGAAAATAAAAACCCCGACATAAATGTCAGGGTTTTTGGATATATAGTTTGAGTTAGTTAGTTTCTCAAAAATTGA
>Ga0316197_10002175_pt1 | contig 14017 bp, 10 predicted proteins | sample OudBiesiAoxic_MG_FD_204939 | JGI IMG/M metagenome (GOLD analysis project Ga0316197, IMG submission 204939) | Coastal sediment microbial communities from Oude Bieten Haven, Netherlands - site A oxic | ecosystem: Environmental > Aquatic > Marine > Coastal > Sediment | place: Netherlands...
GGCGTGTCAGTAACAGGCGTTGGTTGGATAGCGCCGGCCGGGAGATGAACCGGAAAAACCGTTCCAGCTTGTCACGTCCATGGGCCTGGGCTGCGACGCCGGCGTGAAACGAGAAACCCGCAGTATTGACTGTTTGTGGCGGGCCGAACTACAGGGTGTCCGGCACCCCTAAAGCCCAAACAGAGACAGAAAAAACCGGGTACAGTCTGCAATGCTGACCTCTGTACTCTTGATATTCCAGATCTGAATGATTCCGTAGAACGTCCAGACACCGGCAATACGCCTTAACTTGACAAGCCTGGAGGCTTCAACTGCAGACTGACGCAATTTCTGCTGCCTGACCATCGACACCCCCACTCCGAGCGCCAGCAAAAAGCAGTAAACAAACCTTGGGCCCCAGACCGACCAGAACAAACCCGGGTCCCACGCGGTCACGGTGTCAGGCTGATTCAGAATATGGTGGTACATATTCCCCAGAAATGCGGCTGTGAAAATGGCAGTGAACATGCGAGCAGAAGGGCTGATGTTTCGAAGCTTCAAGTAGGTCGGATAAAAGAAAAATTCGACCATCAATTCCTTGAAGTAATAGTAGAAACGATTCCAGAACTCCAGGATCGACTGGGCAAGCAAGGGCTTGTATGTATTTCTGAACACGTTGAAGCCCAGCAAGCGTAGACAGCCGACGATGATGTGACCCTTCGCCGCCAGCGAGAGCGTCGCACGAATCAGCTCAAGATAGATCAGCGCCCAGCCCTGGATTCCGCCTGCATCCAACCCATCCGCCAGGACCCGGTTTACGCGGGGTAAGTCCAGCGCCCAGGTTTCAGGCCATAGAGTAAGGTAAGGGACGGACGCACCGAAGAACACCAGGTTCATCAAGTCGAGCAAGAAAAACCACACGGCAGAAAGCACCAACAACTTGATGCCTGCCAATTGAGAACGAGCGAATGCAGTTGCATCGAGAGCCTCGTGCCTGGACAGGTATTCCATTCCCTTTCCATACGGGGTGGCAGTCCCGCCATAGACTGGAAACATGTAAAACAGATGATCTGTGAATTTCGTCCCCGCCAGCTTGCCACGGCTTCCCTGCATAACCATGTAACTCAGCCGCCAGGCCATGAAGGGCACCAGGCCCAATATGCCAAACCAGGGATTTGTGCTTAAAATCAGCGCAATCCAGATTCCAATATGCAGCAAAATCAAAGGATGGCGCCTGGCCACTCCGGGCCAACGCTCAAATTGCTGCACCCATCTGAAAAACACGTAGAGACACACAATTCCTGCCAAAACACCGGCGGCAATGTACATCCAGCTCATGCCTGGCACGCCCAGGAACCGTTCTGCCAGAACGGCAACCGCTACTATCGAGAGCAACAGGCGCCGCTGTTGAGGGAAAATCATGACAAGCGCTAGCGCCACAGGCATTAGAAGGGTGACTTCATGCCACAACAGCATCAGGCTCGCTATTGACCACAACAGAAGGCGGCCGGCTACAGTTTCGGTCCGGGTAATCAACCCGGTGTGTTCATGCAGGTTTGCGAGAGCTGCCGGTAACATCAGCCAGCTAATCGTTGGCACGCTGTATTGCGTTCAGGATTCCCTTGATGGAGCCAAGGTCGGCAGGGTCAATACCCAGTGCGTGCAGGTCACAACCATGGTTCTGTTCCAGGTAAAAGATCACCTGGATCAATGCAAATGAGTCGATAATCCCTGCATCGATGAGGTTGATGCTGTCATCGATGTCATCAAGACTGCAGCCGGGAATTGCTACCGTTCGAAGAAACTCCACCAGGCCTGATCGCACTACTTGCTGGTCCATTGATTAATTGCCTCCTTTGCCTGTACTGCGCGCCAGCAGTTGCCTGAGATCATAGGGGTCCGTGGCCATGCAAGCTTGCCTGACCGATTCGCGGTTGATCTTGCCTCTGCTGGTACGCGGAATCTCGTCAAGAAAATACCATTGAGCAGGGTGTTTGTGCTTTGCCAGATGATGACCGATCCACTCATGCAGGCCGACAATAGCCTGGTCACTGGAATTTTTCAGTACGACGGCCAGCCCCACGTTTTCGCCGTAAAAAGCGTCTTCGAACCCAAAGCTGCATGCATCGAGGGTTTCTGCATACTGCTCAATGACTTCATCAATATCAGCAGGAAACACTTTCATGCCGCCTTTGTTGATTTCGTCCCGTTCTCTGCCCTTCAGGAACAACCGTCCTCTGTCATCGAACATCCCGATGTCACCGGTCATAAACCAGCCGCCCTGAACAGCCGCATCCGTCAGGTCCTGACGCTGAAAATAGCCCTTCATCAGAGCGGCGGTATGCAGCCAGACCATGCCGGTCTCGCCCGGCACGCACAGCCGGTCATCTTCCATAATCCTGATTGTCGCGCCCCATGGTTCACCGATCAGGCCGCTTTCGGGCACGACCGGACCGCCGGTAGTCCCTGCCACCCAACTCCCGGTCTCGGTGATTCCATAGGCATTAAAAACCTCTTCCGTTCCAGCCCAATGCTGAATCTGGGTCCAGGTATTTTCAGACAGTGGAGCAGACCCCACATGCACCCGTTCCAGCGTTTGCATCGTGGGGGCAGATGCGGTCTTCAGCGCCAGGTTCCACACCGACGGCACCGAAGACATGAAGCTGATGCGGTGCTCATCGATCATTTCACCCAGGTGCATGATGAGATCAGCCTTGAATGGTGGCGCTATGAACAAGTCACAGCCGGCCAGCCAGGGGAACAGGCAGTTGCAAATCAACCCATGTCCGAAATGCGTCGGCAATACGCACAGGCTGCGACGATATCGTTCGGTACCCAGGCACTGTTCAAGGGTCGTCCATCGCGCCAGCAGGGATCGATGCGTGTGCACCACACCTTTGGGCTGACCGGTTGAGCCCGATGTAAAAAGAATCAGGGCATCGTCATCCAGGCGGGGAAAGACTGAAGGAGTCACCTCTGCCATTCCGGCTGACAACGGACTCTCCACGTCCAGTGTATGCCTCACGATGCTGTCAGATACTATCTGGAGAGTCGATTCTGCAGTGTTATCATCCACGACATTGAATTTTGCCCTGGCTGCAGACGCCAGCTTCTGGACCTCAAATGGCGTCAGCCTTGCATCCACCGGAATGGCGCAAGCACCTGTTTGCCAGATAGCGAGCAGTTCCGCAAAAAACTCGAGGCTGTTGCCGAAATGGATCAGGACACGATCGCCCGGCTCGATCCCACCTGCAATCAATGCCTTCACGCGCACGATGATTTGCTGATGAATTTCTTCGGGATTCCAGTGACGACCGCTGACAGGTTCAGTCAGATTGCCTGGATTCCACATGCCTCCGGGAATAATCACTTCTTTTATCTCTCAAAGTTGTCGAGGGTACCCCTCGGTTGCCAATCGGGCTGTCGCCCAAACCGGCCTGTCACTGGCCCGGAAATGAAGCCCAGTGGCTCGTCGATAGGTTCCAGAAGACTCTGGTAGTAACGTTTTTCTACAGATTTCGGATCATAACCGAAAAGGTTCAGCAAGGTAGGAAAGATCTCGAAATGCGAAGCCAGGTTATGATTTTTCACGGCGGCTCTTGAAAATGCCGCATTCAGGTTTTCGTCCATTGTCATTACCAGCAGGGGAATCAGTGCTTCGGCGATGGTCTCCTGGCTGCGCCGGCAATGCGTAACCGGGTTTCCGTCGTCCAGAAGGTTCTGGCCATGATCAGATGTATAAATGAGTACTGTCTCTGAAAGATCGATACCTGGCAGTAATGAGCTGAAAAATTCGTCAACGCTCCATCTCACTGCGTTCTTGTAGGCATTTACGAGGCGCGGCCTGTCGGTAATCGACTCGTAAGCCTGCATGGCTGGACTGAATATTTCCCTGTTTTCAGGATATGAGCGGTGATAAGGAAAATGGGCGCCAAATTTGTTGATGTAGACAAATTGAGGACCAGTTCGGCTGAGTATTCCAGTCAATTTGTTGGCAACCTCAACATCCCGTTCATACCCATTGTCATCGGATATGGTCAGGATGTTATCGACCAAAGCCAATTCGTTATCATTCATGAAGTACTGACGGCGGGCCGAAATGTGTTGCGCCTCGATAAAGGTGGTTTCAAACCCGGCCAGCCGGGCGTATTTCCAAACCGACGGGTGGGCCAAAATACTGTATTCCGGCTCGCCTATTCTTCGCGGGTCGGCTCCGAGACGCAAAATAGCATTACTTGAGTAACTGCAATTCGTAGCTGATATGGCCAGGCCAAAATTTGCAATGATATCTGCTTCTGACAGCAGAAAAGGCGTAGTTCCTCTCATTCGGTTCAGATCAACAAAATCTCCGCTGACGCTCTCGTCAACAATCAGCACGACGTTTTTCACACGCGGTCCGGCATTGATGTCCAATTCGACTTCAGATTTTTCGAGGGGTTGCGGGTCACTGATCGCAAAGATGGGGAAAAGGCCCAGGTATAGAAACTGGCTTGGCATGCCGCGAGTTTCTTCCGCGGTAGACGCTCCAATATAGTACACCAGGCCGCCAAGCAGCAGGCAGGGTACAACTGGGGTCAACATCGTGATTTTCAGTCGGAAAATTTTAATTGTTGGAGAGGATATGAGCAGGCCAATAAGCAATATCAGGGTAGAGATTGATGCCTGGAGAAAATAGGTCCCATAAAAACCCACCATATCCAGGCGAATCAAGCTTGGGTCCCACATTCCATCCAGCGCCTGGATGGTGATCCGGTCGCCGGTGATCAGGTAGTAAGCCTCGGCCAAAAGCGTTGAAACGCCAATCAGCAACACCCAGATGACTCGTTCGATCCGACGCGGTGTAAAGGCAACATATAACAGGGCTGCCAGGGCTGAAAACCAGATTCCGAGGAACACTGTCAGCGGAAAATACTTCTCGAACTCCAGAAAATGGTCAAGTTGGGCGACCACGGAGTGATTGGTCAGACTCAGACCTGCGAACAGCAGAATCAGCTTGATGGTATTGCGTGCCTTCGACGCTCTCTTTGTATTGATCACCGTTCTTCCAGAGCTCCTTTGACAGGTTTTCCACGCGGATACCCCGGAGGTAAAAATCTGATCATCAAAACTCCGGCCAGCAAAAGTGTAACCAAATTTTTTTGCTGAGTATAAGACCAATAAAGGGCCTTTACCCCAAAAACCCTGAGTATTGTAATAGCCGTTCAGACCTTTCGATGCCCCTGATTGCGGCAAATGAAAGTGGGCAGATGTTTGTCCTGGCTGGCTGCAAGGACACCATTAATGACGCGCGGACGATCGCTAATACGCGATACCCAACAGTCGGTCCATACCACCATTTAATTCAAATAAAACAGTTATTTATATTTATTTACTGTGAATCACTATAGGGTCGGGCCTGCTTGAAATAGACTCTCCGCTCGCCCGTGCCTAAATCGTCCACCTTGTATTCAACATCTATAGCGAACAAGTTGTTGTTATCCTGAGGATCATCGAGTTGTTTGAAATGGTCGTGCAGGGTACGTATCACATTCACCAGCATATCGAGTTCGCTATCCAGGAACACCGGTTCTCTAATTCCGAGGTCCTTGTTTACCTTCGTTTCCGATGATCGTTTGATATAGACACGTTCGGTGTATTTTGTGCTGAAATCATACGTGTCCTTTGGATCAAAAAACACGATCATTTCTTCCGCCACTACGCCTGGTGAAGGGTTGGTGACACTGTATTCGCCGCGCTGGTTATTGAAGTAGACCCCTGTAGATAACCCGGACTGGTTTTTCATGTCGGTGATGTTTCTCGAGATTGCTACGCCATTGCCTTCTTCTGAGGGAAACCCCGGGTTCAATTGAATCGCGGCGAAAACTGTTTCGTGATTGATGCCGTAAAACTCACGCTCGTCGAACGCTCTTCGGTTCCAGACTGAAGCCCAAACGGTTCTAATCGCATTCTCGATGCTGCTGGCCATTTTGTCGGGGTTGAATGAGGTTGAAGTGTACAGCCCCGCGCCGCTGAAATTAGCCAGGTCTTCAGAATTGGTTGAACTTCGGAAGCGTACGCTCTCGGTGGGATAGTGGGTATCGATTTTGGCCTTTACATCCATGATCAACCGGGGGTCGATGGACGTTTGCATAAGCTTTTCCCGAAGCGCTGCGAGCAGTTTTTCTGTCTCAACCGGATCATTCTTTGCACGAACCAATTCAATGGTGTCATTGATTAATAAGTCGATGCCCGTGTCTTTGATGTGCGCATCGTAATAGGCAAAGGGAATAGCAAAACCTGGCCGGACGATTTGATAGTCAGCCTTGCCTTTCAAGACGTTATAAATCTCGGCATAGTTCGCTGCTTTGGCGCCCACCAGGTTAGCGTCTTTGGCGCCAATCTCGCTGTGGTCCAATACTCTTTTCACATCCAGGCGAACCGCTGGGAGATTACCGATGGCAGGTGGCCTGGATGACTGCCAATGTATCTCGGCCTCTTTTCTGTCGGCCACTTCGATACTGACATCATCGCCTTTCAAACTCATTTTAACCAGCGCGTTACTGTGAACCAGTTCCGCATATTCCGAAGACATGATATTGGGAAATACCATGTTCGGTGTATTGCGTTGTTTCGATTTGAGGTTTATGTGGTCAAGGTCGGTCTGTGCTTGTTCGGAGATCACGCCTGCAACCACTGTCAGGTCAAGCGGCAATGACTGAAACACCGGAATACTCTCTGTGTTAAGCGAGGAGTAAACATCTGTGGTTCTCAGCATATCGTCTTTCGTAATATATGTTAGGTAGCCATAAGCAATGCCATCCCACATAACGCGTTTTCTGGCGGCACCTTCAACGGCCAATTTGATGTCGTTGGTAAGCTTGGCCAGGTCTATCAACAATGATGCCTTCAAAGTATCATCAAGAACGCCGCCAACGGCGGGATCAATATTTTTCCAGGCTACAAGCGGCTCCCCATACATACTCTCGATGTTATCCGTCGCATAGTTGACGGTAACTGACACGAAGTTGGCTATTTTTAGCAGACGATCAAGATCCCGACCTTCGACAGAATAGTTAAAATCGCGAATATCTGTGAGGAGCTTTTTACGTTGTTTTTTCGTAATCAACCCGGATGAAAATGCCGAGTTGATTGCAACGAACATGCGCGATTGGATATCGGCGTTCGAAGAGTTCGCGTCGATACCGCTATTCAATACATCAATCTGCAGATATTGGTTGAGCTGGATAATAAATCGAATCGCTTCAAGCGGGTAGGAATCTGTTTGTTCCATGCGCATCTTTAGTACAGCCCCAATTTCTGAAAGCGCTTCGAGTTGGCTGATCGAGTTGTGGGTGTTTTTTAGCGAAGCGATAGTTGCGAGTTGTTGTTCATTCAGATTGGGTTCAAGCTTGTTTGCCGATTCCTTTAAAAAATCGACATTTACTTCAAAGTAGTCGTTGAGCGATTTCAGCAACGATTCAATTTCAGCCTTACGCAAATCCGAACCTTCGTACTTTTGATTAAAGGCCTCCAGGATCGTGATGGTATCCCGCGAAAGCGAGTTATGGATTCCATTGCGAATGGTAGAAAATTCGCTTTTGTATTTTGGCTCGATACTCTGCGAAATGGCATCCACCTCATTTCTCAGTGTGTTAATAGACACGCCGGAGGTGGAATTTAAGTCGTATCGACTCAGGATTTGATACAGAGATAGATACTCATTGCGTTTCCGCATATGCCTCGCTACATACTCAGCGAGATGATTCAGATATAAAACTTCATATTCAGAACTCGCTGTTCCCCGCGCATAAAAGGTTTTTGCCATCTTTGTGTCGGGAAATTTGAGGTTGTAAAAGCGTTCCAGGATGGTGTGCTTGAACACATTCAGCACGTCTTCCATTGCCTGATCGTTGGCCATGAATTTTTCATGGTCGATATCAAAAGCTGTGCTGTTGGCATCGCCGACTACGTTTTTCGCATACAAATAGTGATAGTTGGTCGCGAAAACATTGGCAATATAAAAATCAAGCTCTGCCAGCTTCTGTGCGCCTTTGTCGCGAAAGGCTGAGAAAAACAGGGTTTCGCCCTTTTCGCCTGGAAAGCCACGGCCTTTCTTGCAAAACCTGCCCTCGGTGGTTTGCTTGGCATAGCAGCCGTAAGGACCTTTCCACTGCTCATTGACCGATGCGGCAAAGAGCGTTTGAATCGCTTCAAGATCTCTTTGATCCTGGGCGGATAGTACGCCACTTATCATCAGCAATAGCAACGTCATCAGGCTGGTTGTTCTCATGCAATCTATTCCGGAGCACAGGCAATTCAAAAGATATATTGCCAGAATTCCCAGAGCATGGAACAGCTATTCATATCGGGTCTTCAGCCAGATCGCCGGTCCAGGCTTTTATTCCGATGGTCGTAGGTTCGACAAATTCGTCAGGAATGAATTTGAACATCGCAGCGAAGCTGAAAGAAGTACCGCCCGAATGCCGTCGCGCGTGGAGATGGCTACTCAGTCGTTTACTTTGGCGCTTCGCTCTGCCCCTTTAACTTGCTCTTCACGCCTCAGCGCAGGGAGTTGAAAGCGGTGCACAAATACTTCTTGTCAGTATCAGGCCACGTCCAGACCAGGACCATTCTGGGCTCCCCATCAGCGTCACTCCCAAGTTGTTGGAAAGTAAAGCGGACGGGCTCCTCATTAGTGTCAAGCGTGACGACCCCACTCCGATCAGTTGTGGCACTCTCTATTCTAAGCTTCTTACATTCGTTTAATCGGGAACCAACCTTCTTGAGAAGACAGCGTTTAACCATTTTTGGATCTACCGTAATTTCATGGCTTGCTGTACCGCCAATGACTGGTTCGTCAACCTCTGAACAGTGAAATTGGCTTCTCCTGGTGATTTTGAATGGGGAACTCGTTTCCCGGACCTGTGCTGGAATTGCCGATTCGTCAGTGCTTGCCTTGGCAGACAAAATCATTGGAAAGAGAAAGCAAAACATCACCAACAAAAATCGCACTTTCGAACCTGCTTTAAATCTTCTCATCTGCTTCATATTATTTGGTCCCGCATCCATTGCCCCGCAGAACATTTCTCCAGGTGCACTTGATACTTCTTTATCATTGGACGCCATTGAACGAGCAATAGTTACAAACACAAAGGTTTTCGGGCGCCAGAATCGACAAGCCGACCGATTAATGAGGGGAACTGCCTTATGCGTTGATTTCGACCTATCAGGATTTAGCGGGTGACGATAAGCACCATCAATATGGCCAGTAGCGCGGCCCAGAAAGAAATGGATATGATCATCGAGCGGCGCGCCTGGTTTTTCTCATGCCAGGTTCTCGGACCCACACCCTTGGCGAAGAACACCAGGTTGGCTGCGAAGTTAAGGCAAACGATGTTGACGACCATCAATAGCAGGGCACCGAAAAACAGTGAAAACTGGCCGCTGCTCAGCATCAGGCCCGCCGTCACCGCCGGCGGCATCAAGGCGACAGCGACCATCACGCCCACCAGCACGCTGGACAGACCCGTTGTAAGGGACAATACGGCTGCAGCCCCCGAAGCCAGTGCAAGCGCAACCGAATCCAGCCCCAGGTCGGTTCGCGACATCAATTCCTGACTGTGCAAATTAACCGGCCAAAGCAGACCCACCAGCATTGCAAGAGCCAGCGTCAGGGCCAGGCCGATCACGTTGGTTTTTACCGATCGCCACATCAATTTCCGGTCACCCAGGGCCGTTCCCAGGGCCAGCGACAGGTTTGGCCCCAGTAATGGGGCGATCACCATCGCACCCACGACCACGGCGACATTGTCCTTGATGAGTCCAACAGCGGCGACCACCGCAGACAGGAAAACCAGGATGAAGAAATTGAGGTTGAGCTGGGAATTTTTATTCAGTTCGCTGAGCAGTTCTTCGCGCGATGAAGCGATGCCCCTGGTTTTGCCCTTCCCTGGGTCCGCATCATCTTCGATGACCGGCAGGGTTGCCTCTACATTACTGATTATGATCCTGGCATTTTCTGCGTTCGCAAGGACGGCTTGCAGACGGTCGAGCATTTTCTGAGAGCTTTGGGCACCGACCAGGATATGAACCGTCGTCCGTCCGTCCTCGCTTTGCGCATCAACCCAGTGGTCCAGGCCGTGACTGTCTGCCAGCGACTGCACTGTTTCCACGCTGCCGGGTGGTGATATGACATCTATCATTCTCATCGCTCAATACTCCCGGCTATCTGCGAATATTGCATCAATAGATCAATGTCACCGCCCCATTAACGCGAAGCCACTACTACTCCACTTCACCATCGGGGTTCATGCCCTTCAGAAATTTGAAAAGGTCGCTATCGGTTGACAGGATAAGCGTTGAGTTTGACTCAATGATGTCCTGGTAGGCCTGCATGGTTCGTGTAAATTCATAAAATTCCACGGCTTCAGGACTCTGGTTATACGCTCTCGCGTAAATCTCCGTCGCTTTGGCGTCTGCCACGCCGCGAATCTCCTCTACTTCACGGTAAGCTTCAGACTGGATCTTATTGAGATCACGTACGCGGTTACCGCGAATCCTGGCCGCTTCGCCATTGCCTTCCGAGAGGAAGCGTTCCGCAATTTGCCGGCGCTCGCTGATCATCCGGTCATAGATTTTCGGCCGCACACTCTGATTGTAGTTAATGCGCTTGAACCTGATGTCGAGCAATTCGATTCCAAACACCTGGACCTTTTCCGCCGCGGCATCAAAGATTTCCTTTTCAACCAGTTTACGGCCCTTATTTATGGGCACGAGAGAGCCCATTTTCGCTTCTTGCTGCGCGCCGGCCAGCAACGAATCACGCAGTGGCACACGATCCTTGGTGGTGCGGATGATCTCAATCAACTCATGCTTGGCCACGGCATTGCGCGTCTCGCTGCCCAGAATGTCGTCGAGCCGCGATTGGGCACTGCGCTCGTCGCGCAAACGCAGAAAATATTGCAACGGGTCTACTATCCGCCAGCGTGCGAACAGATCAACCGATATGTAAAGCTTATCCTTGGTAGGCATGTCAGAAGGGCTTCCGTCCCATTCAAGAACCCGTTTATCGATGGGGTTGACCTCCTGGATGAACGGGACTTTGATTTTCAGTCCGGCGGTCGTAACGGGCTCGCCGACCGGTTTGCCAAACTGTGTAATGATCATCTGCTGCACTTCATTCACGGTGTAGACCGCGCTGAAAAGGACAAACGCTGCGATACCCAGAAACACCAGGCCGCCAATCTTCATACCTTTGCTCATGGCTTTTCTCCATTCAGCGTATCGAGGTTCAGCAAGGGCAGAATTCCCTGCGTCTGTTCGTCCACGATGATCTTGGACTGCAGTTTTGGCAAAACCTCCTGCATCGTCTCTATATAGATGCGTCTTCGTGTTACCTCGGGCGCTTTTTCATACTCTGTTAACAGGGCATTGAAACGGCTGGCGTCACCCTCTGCTTCGTTTATTCTCTTGAGCCGGTAGCCGTCGGCTTCCCGGATCCTCTGGTCCTTCTCGCCTTCTGCAAGCGGGATGACCTTGTTATAGTCACGCCGCGCTTCGTTTATCAGCTTCTCCTTCTCCTGCTGGGCCTGATTCACTTCGTTGAAAGATTCCTGAACCGGGCCGGGCGGATTGATGTTTTTTAACTGCACCTGGTCGATACTGATACCCATTTCGTATTTGGTAGCCAGTAGCTGCATTTTGGCGAGAGCTTCCGTTTCGATTTCCTGGCGCCCGATGGTAATAACTTCATCCACGGTTCGGTCACCCACTACTTCACGCATGACAGATTCAGAGACATGGCGCAGCGTACTCCTGGGAATGCGTACTTCGAACAGGAAATTGCGGGGATCTGAAATTCGGTACTGGACCACCCATTCCACCAGTGCGGAGTTCAGATCACCGGTGACCATCACTGTTTCCGCCCTGCCGTCGCCCCGGGAGCTTTGGTAGGCATCCTGGGCGCCGGGTGTTGCAAACCCGAACTCCTGTTTCAGCTGGCGTTTGACCGGGACAATCGAGGCGACATCCACACCGAACGGCAGCTTGAAGTGCAGGCCGGGCGGCACTTCCTTGAGATACTTGCCGAATCTCTGAATGACAGCTACCGAGTCACTGGGTACCGTGTAATAGGCCGTCCAGGCTGCGAATCCGACCAGGACGATGAAGGCAATGCCCATGCGACCGCGTGAACTGCCGCCCGGAACCATTCGCTTAATTCGCTCCTGTCCCTGCAGTATCATTTCTTCCAGTTCCGAACCGGGGCCCCTGGGGCCACCCTTGCCAGGATTATTTCCTTGCCACGACATAGCAGTACTCGCTGTTTAGCGCCTGTGAAAAATCATTGTATACCCTTTAAGGGGCTCGGCCGTGTGCGAAACCCCGATGGCTGTGCACCCTTCACCTGTTATGCAGCCGGGCTGCTCCAGACCCCGTCTGGGTGGAGGGCAGGATGCCCGGAGTAACCTTGCACTGCCCACCATAATTCTGCTTAGAAACAATTAGATATGGATACCCTCCTGTTCATTCTCTCAAGACGGCGTAGAATGGTTTATGAAATGTTCAAATAAGGTTGGGGTATGTCACTAAAAAAAGAGATCGAAGCATTACGAGAAGAAATCAAAGAGAAGGAGGGGCAGCTCTACCGGGCTAACCTGGAAGCAAATGCCTGGAGCAAGGGCAAAAATATATCCCATTCCAATGCCAGAATGACAAAAATATTTGTGGAGAGTTCGCGCAAGGAGATTGCAGAGTTGAATGCGAAATTGAAAAAGTTGGAAAGGAAAAAGTCATGACTGATACAGACGCATTTGAGTTATAAGCAGTTGTTAATGAACCCCGGTCCAGGCGGTGCCTTACTTATCGCGGACTAAATTATTTTTAAGTGCAGTATCAGTGGAATTACATTTGAGGACGTGACTGATGAATCTAAAAGTAACCACATGCATTCTTGGTCTTGCAGTGTTTTTGCAAGCTTGTGAGCAGACACCGCCGCCTGCGGATACTGCAAATAATGCTAAGCCTCCTGATAGCACTGATAGCAGCGTTGAGACAGCACCTGCGGTATCCACTGCAAGTGAAAAATTACCCAATGCGGTCTACTGGGGTGATACCCATCTGCATACCTCATATTCATTTGATGCGGGTGCTTTTGGAAATACCCTTGATCCCAATGATGCCTATCGTTTCGCACGCGGCGAAAAAATCACTGCCTCAATGGGGCTGGAAGCCCAGCTTATCAAACCACTGGATTTTCTGGTGGTTGCCGATCACTCTGACAACATGGGGATGGTGCCGGATCTTTATGCGGGTAAAGAAAGTATTATTGCGGACCCCTTGGGCAAGCAGTTCTATGAAGATTTAAAGGCGGGCAAAAATCATGAGGTCGCCATAGAACTGATCAAGCAATTCTCCCAGGGGACATTGCCCGACGCACTTAATTATGACCCGGAGTCACAGCCCTACAGTGATGCGTGGGACCGCACCGTGGCCGCTGCGGAGGAATTTAATGAGCCTGGTAAGTTCACTGCTTTTCTTGGCTACGAATGGACCTCGCTAGTCGAGGGTAACAACATGCATCGCGTCGTGGTTTATCGTGACGGCGGCGATGTAGGCGGGCAGATGGTGCCTTATACAACAACCGTACCCTACGGCAGCCCCAACCCACGCGACCTGTGGAAGTGGATGCAGGGCTATGAAGACCAGACCGGCGGCAAGCTGCTCGCGATTGCCCACAACGGCAACCTCGCCAATGGCATCATGTTCCCGCTGGAAGCTCAGTTCGATGGCCTCGCGCTGGACGAGGAATACGTTAACAAGCGTATACGCTGGGAGCCGCTGTACGAAATTACCCAGATGAAAGGTGATGGAGAGACCCATCCATTCCTGTCACCCAATGATGAGTTTGCCGACTATGAAACCTGGGATGTGGGTAACCTTGATGCTTCGGTCGCCAAGACGGATGACATGCTGGCGGGTGAATATGGTCGCGAAGCCCTTAAGCGCGGCCTGACACTGGAAGCACGCCTGGGTACCAACCCCTATAAGTTTGGCTTGATCG
>Ga0316197_10002176_pt1 | contig 14015 bp, 13 predicted proteins | sample OudBiesiAoxic_MG_FD_204939 | JGI IMG/M metagenome (GOLD analysis project Ga0316197, IMG submission 204939) | Coastal sediment microbial communities from Oude Bieten Haven, Netherlands - site A oxic | ecosystem: Environmental > Aquatic > Marine > Coastal > Sediment | place: Netherlands...
CCCTGCTCGGCCGAGACGTGCTCGATGCGCTTGCGCAGGCAGAACGCGCGGCGGTCCAGCTCGACGCCGTGCACGGCCGGGTCGATGGCCCGGTCGGCGTTGAGCGGGGCCAGGAACAGGTGACGAAAGTGCGGCATGGTCGAGCGAGAGGCCGTGCCGAGCAGTGACGGCGTCACCGGCACGTCCCGCCAACCGAGCACCCGCAGGGACTCCTCGGCGGCGAGGCGCTCGACGAGCACGGTGGTCTCGGCCACCGAACCCTCGGGGATGAAGGCCATGCCGACGGCGTAGTGCCCCGCCTCGGGCAGGTCGAAGCCGACCACGGCGCGCAGGAAGGCATCGGGTACCCCGATGAGGATGCCGGCGCCGTCGCCGGAGTCCGGCTCGCTGCCGACGGCTCCGCGGTGCTCGAGGTTGCGCAGCGCCGTCAGGCCGGCCGCGACGATGTCGTGGGAAGGGACGCCGGTGAGCGTGGCCACGAAGGCAACCCCGCAGGCATCACGCTCGAACGCCCGGTCGTACAAGCCCTGGGCGGGCGGGAAGGCATCGTGCACGAAACACCTCTGCTGGTACAGGGGCAGCGTTGACGCTGCCTCACGGCAATGGGGGCGGCCCCGCTCGACTCGGCGCACAAGGGACAACGTTGGCCCTGATGGACGCTCAGACTACCCGCAGCAGCCGTGCGGGCCTGATCGGATCAGGCGGCCAAGCGCGCCGAGGGGCGGTCTACTCGGCCGCTGGGACGGCTGCGATCGCGTCGAGGAGTGCCTGCGGCTCGAAGGACGGCAGCTCGGTGAGCTGACCGTTCAGGAAGATCGTCGGCGTCCCGGTGACACCGGCCTCGGCCTGCGCCACGTCGAGGTTGTCGGCCCACCCGTCGTAGGTGCCGTCGTTCACGCAGGCCTCGAACTCTGCGCTGTCGATGCCGATGCTCGCACCGATGTCGATCAGCGCCTCGTTGGTGACGGGCTCGGACTCCGCGCCCTGGGCAGCGAAGACAGCGTCGTAGAACTCGTGGGTCTTGTCCTGGTCGACAGCGCAGCCGAACGCGTTGGCTGCGCGCATCGAGCCGGCGTTGATGAACGAGACCGGGTGGTAGATGACCTGGAGGTCACCGGCCTCGACCAGGTCGTTGATCGTCGGTCCAAGGGAGTCGTTGAAGGTCTTGCAGGCGGGGCAGGAGAAGTCGACCCACTCGTCCATGACCACGGGGGCGGTGTCGTCACCGAACGGTGCCCCGCCTCCCGGGGCCTCGACACCGTTCGGCACGGCAGCGTTCTCGCCGGTGCTCGACTGGGTGGCCACGACTGCGACGGCGATGAGGGCGATCGCCGCGATGACGGCGACCACGATCAACAACCTGGTGCGACGCTCGGACGCGCGGGCTGCAGCCTCGCGCTCCGCCTTCAGCTGCTCGGCGCGGGCCCGCCGCTCGTTCTTCGTCGACGACGACTTACCACTCATGCCGTCCAAGGGTAAGCGCTGGTGCGGGCCTGAGCCGCTCGACGTCCCACCAGCAGCGCCGATCGCCCGCCTCCGGACGCAGTGGGCCAGCCAGAGGAAGCGTCCGAGGCATTCGCACCGACTGCTACGTCACTCGGACGAACGGTCCGGCTCGGACGGAACCTGCTGCGCTCAGCGGCGGCGGACCCCGTCGGCCAGCTCAGCCGTCAACCTCGACAGAGCACGGCGCCCCTCGGCGCCGGAGTCGGCTCCGGGGTCGGCTGCGGGGTCGGCGTCCAGCAGCCTGCGCACCAGCGCGGAGCCCACGATGACGCCGTCGGCGAAAGCAGCGACCTCGGCGGCCTGGTCGGCGGTGGAGACCCCCAGCCCGACCCCGATGGGCAGGTGCGTCACGGAACGCGTCCTCGCCACCAGCGCCCGTGCCGCGCCGCCGACCTGGTCGCGAGCCCCGGTGACGCCCATCGTGGAAGCGGCGTAGACGAACCCGGTACAGGCCTGCGCGGTCAGCGCCAACCGGTCGTCGGTCGATGACGGGGCGACGAGGAAGACGGTGCCCAGATCGGCGGCGCGGGCGGCGTCGAGCCAGTCACCGGCCTCGTCGGGGATGAGGTCGGGAGTGATCACGCCGGCTCCACCAGCCGAGGCAAGGTCCCGGGCGAACGCGGCACAGCCGTAGCGCTCGACGGGGTTCCAGTAGCTCATGACGACAGCGCTGACACCGCGGCCGGCCAGGGTCTCGACGGTGCGCAGCACGTCGGTCGTGGTGGTCCCCCGGCGCAGGGCGGCGTCCACTGCCTGCTGGATGACTGGGCCGTCCATCAACGGGTCGGAGTAGGGCAGGCCGACCTCGACGAGGTCGGCACCGGCGTCGACCATCGCCGTCATCGCATCGGCGGCACCGTCGACGGACGGGAACCCGGCCGGCAGGTACCCGATGAGTGCCGCACGGTTCTGCTCGCGGGCCGTGGCGAAGACCTGCGCCAGCGCCGTCTCCCCGCTGCCCGCCGTCGTGGTCACGTACCGGCCTCGTCGGCGACGAGGCCGAACCAGCGGGCCGCCGTGTCGACGTCCTTGTCCCCCCGGCCGGACAGGTTGACGAGGATGGTGTGTCCCTCGCCGTGTGTCTGGCCGATGCGCTGGGCTCCGGCCAGGGCGTGTGCGGTCTCGATCGCCGGGATGATGCCCTCGGTGCGGCTCAGCAGCCGGAAGGCGTCCATGGCCTCGGTGTCGGTGACCGGCTCATAGGTGACCCGGCCGATGTCGCGCAGCCAGGCGTGCTCGGGGCCGACGCCCGGGTAGTCCAGCCCCGCGGAGATGGAGTGCGACTCGATCGTTTGTCCCATGTCGTCCTGAAGCAGGTAGGACCGGGCCCCGTGCAGGACGCCGGGCGTCCCGCCGGTGATGGTGGCCGCGTGGCGACCGGTCGCCACCCCGTCGCCGCCGGCCTCGTAGCCGTGCAGGGCGACACCCGGGTCGTCCAGGAAGGCGGCGAAGATGCCGATCGCGTTGCTGCCGCCGCCGACGCAGGCGGCCACCGAGTCGGGGAGTCGGCCCGTCAGGTCGAGCACCTGGGCACGGGCCTCGTCGCCGATGACGCGGTGGAACTCGCGCACCATGAACGGGAAGGGGTGTGGTCCGGCCACCGTGCCGAGCAGGTAGTGGGTGTCGTCGACGTTGGTCACCCAGTCGCGCATGGCCTCGTTGATGGCGTCCTTGAGCGTGCGGCTGCCCACCGTGACCGGCACGACCTCGGCGCCGAGCAGTCGCATGCGCGCCACGTTGAGCGCCTGGCGACGGGTGTCCTCCTCGCCCATGTAGACGACGCAGTCCAGGCCCAGCAGCGCGGCCGCTGTGGCCGTCGCGACACCGTGCTGGCCAGCGCCGGTCTCGGCGATCACCCGCGACTTGCCCATCCGACGGGTGAGCAGCGCCTGCCCCAGCACGTTGTTGATCTTGTGCGAGCCGGTGTGGTTGAGGTCTTCGCGCTTGAGCAGCACCCGGGCGCCGCCGGCGGCCTGAGCGCCGAACCGCGCGGCCGGTGTCAACGGGCTCGGCCGGCCGGTGTAGGTGCGCTGCAGACGGTCGAGCTCGGCGGTGAACGCCGGGTCGGTGCGCGCGGTCTCGAACGCGAGCGTCAGCTCGTCGAGCGCGGCCACGAGCGCCTCGGGGACGAACCGTCCGCCGTAGGGGCCGAAGTGCCCGGTGGCGTCGGGTCCGTGCAGCCCGACGTCGGGAGGGTTGCCGCTGACCGGGCCGGCTGTGCTCGACGCGGTCACCAGGGCGCCCGCTGGTTGAGGGCGGGGTGGGCGCCGGCTGCCACCAGGTCGGCGACGGCGGAAGCGGGGTCGCCCGAGGAAGAGCCGCTCACCAGCGACGTCCCGACGAGGACGGCGTCGGCACCGGCCTGGGCCATCTCGAACACGTCGTGCGGGCCCCGGATGCCCGACTCGGCGACGCGCACCACGGAGTCTGGCACGAGCGGAGCCAGCGACGAGAAGGTGGACAGGTCGATACGCAGGGTGGTCAGGTCGCGGTTGTTGATACCCAGCAGCCTCGCCCCGGCCAGCAGCGAGCGCTCGACCTCGGTGGCCGTGTGCGCCTCCACCAGCGGCGTGAGCCCGATCGACTCCGCCCTCTCGACCAGGCACAGAAGAGCCTGCTGGTCGAGCACCGACGCCATCAGCAGCACCATGTCGGCGCCAACGGCTCGGGCCTCCCACAGCTGGTAGGAGGAGATGACGAAGTCCTTGCGCAGCACCGGCACCTCGACCGCGGACCGCACTGCGGCGAGGTCGGCCAACGAGCCGCCGAAACGCCGCGACTCGGTGAGCACACTGATGGCTGCGGCGCCTCCGGCGGCGTAGGAACGCGCCAGCTCGGCGGGGTCGTCGATGCTGGCCAGCGGACCTGCCGACGGGCTGGCCCGCTTCACCTCCGCGATCACGCTCACCCCGGGGGAACGGAAGATCGGCAGAGGGTCGAGCGCCGGCGGCATCCGCTGCGCGCGGCGCTTGAGGGTGTCCAGCGGAACCTGCTGCTGACGCTGGACCAGATCGTCGGCCACCCCGGCCACGATGTCGGCGAGTACTGACTCGGGGCCGTCCACGTGCGTCACTGTAGATGCCGTCGGAAGGCCCGGCGATCGTGACCCGACCCGGCTCACCGCGGCGGGGCCAGCATCTCCAACCCGGGGATGTTGCGCAGCACGGCGTAGAGGATCGTGATCGTGGTGACCACCGCCAGCACGCGGGTCGAAACGTTCATGAACGAGGTCTGCTGCCCCCGCGCCCGACCGGCCGTCCAGCGCAACCACTCGGCCATCACCAGCGGAACGGCGAGGACGACGAGCAGGTTCAGCCCCAACGCCGCTGCGACGTCACCCGCGGCAAGGGCGTCGACAGCTCGCGTCCCTCCGCAGAACGGGCACCACAGGCCGGTGATCGCCAGGAAGGGACATGGCGGAAGGAGCGAGGTCTGCGACACGTCCAGCACGCTCAGCAGGCCGACCCCGGCCATCGCGGCGCCCGCCACCGCGGCGGGAGCGCCGAGCAGCCCCAGACGCTCGCGACGTTCACGGCGTGCCGTGTGCAGCATGCCCCCGACACTACCGAGGTTCAGCGACGGGAGCCGGTCGCTGCCGCGGACCCGGTAGGCACCGCACCGAGCGTCACGATGAACGACGCCCCGCCTTCGGGCGCGTGACCGGCCGCCACCTCGCCCTGCATCCGGTGCACGAGGCGTGCGACGAGCGCGAGGCCGATGCCCGACCCGGCGGGCCGGCTGCCCTCGTACCGGTCGCGCAGCACCCCCTGGTCGAACGCGACGGGCAGGTCGTCGTCAGTCAGCCCGGGACCGCCGTCACGCACCGCCAGGCGCGGGCGCCCGTCGTCGCCGAGAGCCGCGGCGATCACGACCGGACGTTGCGGCGGCGTCACCCGTACGGCGTTGGCTACCAGGGCGTCGATCACCTGGCGGGTGCGCAGAGGGTCGGCCATGGCCATGACGGGTGCCGCGGGGGTCTCGCAGCGCAGGGACAGCTGCGCGCGGCGGGCGGGCTCGGACCACGCCTGAGCCGCCTGCGCGACCACCACGCCCAGGTCGGAGGGCGCCAGGTCGACCGCGAAGTCGTCGGCGTCGGAGCGGGCCAGCGCCAGCAGGTCGCTCATCAAGGCGTCCAGCCGATCGGCCTCGGTTGCGATCACCCGTCCGGCCCGCTCTACCTCCGCCCCGCTGACAACACCGTCGGCCAGGGCCTCGGCGTACCCGCGGACCGCGGTCAGCGGCGTGCGCAGCTCGTGGCTGACCGACAGCAGGAACCGGCGCTGGCGGCTCTCGCTGAGCTCGAGGGCGTCGGCAAGACCGTTGAGGGCCTCGGCCACCTCGGCGACCTCGACGGGACCCTCGGCGTCGACCCGCAGCGAGCGCTCGCCGGTCGACAGGCGACGAGCGGCCTCTCCCGTCTCGCGCAACGGCCGCGCCAGCCGTCTCGCTACCAGGACACCGGCAGCCACGGCCACCGCCAGCCCGGCCACCAAGGCGACGGCGAGCTGACCCAGCACCGGGCCCGCCAGGTCGTTGACGGCGCTGGCGGCCGACGTCTGCAGCACCAGCACCCGCTCGGGGGCGACGAGCCGGGCCTCGACGAGCGTCGTCCCGTCTGCCGAGGTGCCTCCGGCAGCCCCGGTCGCCAGCGCCCCACGCAGCACGTCGACCGGCAGGGTCTCGGGAACCTCGTCCAGGGGCGCGACCACCGTGGCGCTCACCCCGAGCTCGTCGAGCTGGGTGACGGCGGCAGCCAGGTCGTCGCGGTCGACCGACAGGCGCACGAGACCGGACAGCGTGTCGGCGTCGTCGGAGAGGTTCGACTGCGCCTGGGCGAGGGCCTGCGATCGCACCAGCGGTACCCCGACCACGGCCACTGCCAGCACACTCACCAGCGCCGTGAGGACGCCGAGCAGAACCAGGCGACCGGTCAGCGTGTCGCGCAGGCCCCTCACGCGGCCACGCTCGTCACGAGACCACGCTCGTCACCGGTCCAGGCCGTAGCCCACGCCCCGCACGGTGCGGATGTGCAGGGCATCGCCGACCTTGGCACGTACCTGAGCGACGTGGACGTCGACGGTGCGGGTGGTGACCGACGAGCTGTACCCCCAGACCTGGCGAAGCAGCTCGTCGCGGGTGAAGACCCGACCTGGATGGCGCATGAGCTCGGCGAGCAGCTCGAACTCCGTCGGCGTCATCTCTACCGGTTCACCGCGCACGCTCACCCGGTGCTCGGTGGCATTCAGCTCGACCTCACCGATGGCGACGGAGTCGCGGGTCTCACTCGCACGTCCCCGTCGCAGCACTGCCCGAACCCGGGCGACCAGCTCACGCGGGGAGAAAGGCTTGGTGACGTAGTCGTCGGCACCCATCTCTAGGCCGAGCACGCGGTCGACCTCGTCGTCGCGAGCCGTGACGACCAGCACCGGGACGTCGTCACCGGCCGCGCGCAGCCGACGGACGACCTCGATGCCGTCGATGCCCGGCAGGCCGACGTCGAGCACCACGGCGGCCGGGCGTCGGGCCCGGATCACATCCAACGCCTGCTCACCCGAGGTGACGACGCCGACGTCGAAGCCATCGCGCTGCAGGTAGAGACGTTGGATGTCGGCGATGGCGGGCTCGTCCTCGACGAGCAGCACAAGGCTGCGCTTCGCGGTCGAGGTCATCGCAGCGACGTCATCTGGGCGACCGGGTCGTCCGGCCGAGCTCATCGGCGCTCAGCGCGCGGCAGCCTGCTCTGCGTCGGTGGCCTGCTTGCCCATGCCCATCATCTGCATGACCTTGCCCACGACGGCACCGACGACGACGATCGCGAACCCGACTCCGAGCATCACCCAGTTGAGGAACACGACGGCGATGCACCCGACGAGAAACCCGACCATCATGATCGAGACTGCCGTCCAGGCAGCAGGGGTCTGACCGTGGTTGTCGTGGTCGGCTTGCGCCATGGGTCGTCCTCCTGGCAGTTCTCGGGCGGATCGAACAGATGTCGTCGGCAGCATACGGCCTAGGGACGTCGATCGTCCGGAGCGGTCGGATCCTCGCCCCTGTCCAGCGCCTGCCATGTGTCGGCCTCGCCGCTGGCGCCCACTGCTCCGGCAGGGTCGGCCGGGCGAGGGCCGTCGTAGCGGCTGGAGAGCCCGCTCCATCTCGAGCCTCTCGCGAGCACGATGGCGCTGCCCGCGACGACGAGCGACAGCCCGAGCAGGCCCGCCCATGGCCAGGGGGTCACCGATACCTCGGCAGACCTCGCCACCGCGCCCACCTCCACCTGCCACCACGACCGGGCCGACTCGGCGAGGTCGAGCGCCACCCCGGCCGTCTGCACGAGAGCCAGCAGCCCGAGCGCCAGGACGACGAGCGCCACCACGACGCGCAGCCAGCGACGAACGGCCAGCACAGCCGGCACCGCCGCCAGGCCGACCGCGCCGGTCGCCACCGACAGCGGGGCCAGGGCCGAGCCGGTCACCGTCACCGAGACAGCGACGAGCCCGTCCTCGGCGCTCAAGGTGGCCCACCCCGCCGCCGACGCGGCGAGGGCGAGCCCGCCACCGGCGCCGAGCATGAGCAGTGCGCCTGCCTTCGCCGACAGCCTCATGGTCGGCGCATCGATGCGGCGACCGCGGCCCCTCGCAGCACGGCCATGGCCTTGGCGCGACACTCGGCGTCCTCCGCCGCAGGGTCGCTGTCGGCCACGATGCCTGCGCCGGCCTGCACCCAGACGTGGCCGTCCTTGATCACGGCCGTGCGGATCGCGATCGCCGTGTCCAGGTCTCCGGCGAAGTCCAGATAGCCCACGACCCCGCCGTAGACACCGCGGCGGGCCACCTCGAGCCGCTCGATGATCTCCATCGCCCGCACCTTGGGCGCCCCCGAGAGCGTACCGGCGGGAAAGCAGGCGAGCAGCGCGTCGACGGCGGTGCGTCCCGGAGCCAGCTCGCCGACGACCGTCGACTCCAGGTGCATGACGTGGCTGTAGCGACGCACGCTCATGAAGTCGACGACCTCGACCGTCCCCGGTCGGCACACCCGACCGAGGTCGTTGCGTCCGAGGTCGACGAGCATCAGGTGCTCAGCGCGTTCCTTCTCGTCGGCGAGCAGCTCCTCGGCCAGGAGCACGTCGTCGTCCGGCGTGCTGCCCCGCGGCCGGGTGCCCGCGATCGGGTGCGTCATGGCGCGGCCGCCGTCGACCTTGACCAGCGCCTCCGGGCTGGATCCCACGACGTCGAAGCCGTCCAGGCGCAGGAGGTACATGTAGGGGCTGGGGTTGGTGCGACGCAGCACGCGGTAGAGGTGCACGGCGTCGGGTGTGGCGTCGCGAGTCGTCAGCTCGAAGCGCTGGGACAGCACGACCTGGAAGATCTCCCCGGCCCGGATGTCCTCCTTCGCCCGGTCCACGGCCGCCATGTAGGCGTCGCGACCCATCCGGCTGGTGAACACGGGCTCAGCGGCCTCGTCGACGCTCGCCACCGACGACGGGGTGGGCTCGCACAGCCGCTGGGTCATCATGTCGAGTCGCTCCACCGCGCCGTGCCAGGCCTCGTCCACGCGCTCGTCGGAGTCGTCGAAGTTGATGGCGTTGGCGACGAGGATCACCGTCCCGTCGTGGTGGTCCATCACCGCCAGGTCGGTGGCCAGGACGAACGCCATCTCGGGCAGCGCGACCTCGTCCGGCAGGGTCGCGGGCAGCTTTTCCAGCCGGCGCACCGCGTCGTAGCCGAGGTAGCCCACGAACCCGCCGCTGAGCGGGGGGAGACCGGCAGTCGGCTCGGTTCGCAGCAGCTCCAGCGACTCCCGCAGGACGGCGAGGGGGTCACCGCCGCTGGGCAGGAAGACCGGGGGTGTTCCCGTCCACTCGGCCTGGCCGTCCTTCTCGGTCAGCACCGCGGCCGAGCGGGCCCCGACGAAGGAGTAGCGCGAGAACGTGCCGCCGTGCTCGGCCGACTCCAGCAAGAACGTGCCCGCTGCTCCCTGCGCCAGCTTCTGGTAGACCCCCACCGGGGTCTCGGCGTCGGCGAGCAGCCGACGAACGACGGGGATGACCCGGCGGGTGCGGGCAAGCCTGCGGAACTCCGCCAGGTCGGGGGTCACAGAGCTGGGCACCGACTCAGTCTTCCCCATGTGGGCGCGGATCCGACGATCCCGGGGGCTGCGGGTCTAGCGTGGGGCACGACCCACTCCCGCATCAACTCGTGGAGGACCACGATGAGCGACCAGAACCCCTCGACGCCGGGTACACCCGAGCCCGAGCGACCTGACAGCACACCGGTCAACCCTCCTGAAGGCAGCAACCCACCGCCGCCCTCTCCACCGCCGGCAGGTGGCGGCTACCCACCGCCGCCTCCTCCACCGCCACCCGGGGGCTACCCCCCGCCGCCGCAGGGCGCCTACCCGCCCCCACCGCCTGGATACCCAGGGGGCGCTCCAGGTCGGGAGAGGCTCGACATCGGAAAGGCGCTGAGCTACGGCTGGACCGGCTTCACCAAGAACCTCGGCGCCGTCCTGCTCATCGTGCTGGTCGTCGTCGTCGTCAACGTCGGCATCAACGCGCTCGGGCTGGTGTTCGACAACCAGTTCGTGACGTTCGTGCTCAGCCTCGTCGGCTTCGTCGTCGGCCTGATCATCACCGTCGGGCTCATCCGCGCAGCGCTGAGCATCACCGACGGTGACCAGCCGACCCTGGGCGAGGTCTTCAGCGGCGACCGTGTCGTGCCCTATGCCATCGCGGCCCTCGTGCTCGGTGCCGCGTTCGCCGTCATCAACGTCTTCGGGGCGATCACGATCATCCTGCTGCCGGTGACCCTCATCGTGACCCTCGTGCTCGGATTCTTCGTCCAGTTCTTCGGCTACGCGATCGTCGACGAGAGGGCGGGGGCCTTCGACGGGATCAGCCGCTCGTTCAACCTGGTGAAGGAGAACCTGGGTGAGCTGATCCTGCTGTGGCTCGTCGCGCTGGGCATCAACATCCTCGGTGCGCTGCTGTGCGGGGTCGGTCTGCTTGTGACCATCCCGCTGACGGCCATCGCCTGGGCCTACGCGTGGCGCACGCTCACCGGTGGGCGGATCGCCGCCCTGGACTAACCCAGGCCGGTGCCTGGTGCTGCTGGGCCGTCGCTGAGCAGCACGTCGGAGTCGAAGCAGGTAGGGGCGCCGGTGTGGCACGCCGGCCCCTCCTGCTCGACCCGCACCAGCAGCGTGTCGCCGTCGCAGTCCAGGCGCACCTCGCGCACCCACTGCCGGTGGCCCGACGTCTCACCTTTCATCCAGTAGCGCTGGCGGCTACGGCTGTAGAACGTGGTTCGCCGCGTGGTCAGGGTGCGGTGCAGGGCCTCGTCGTCCATCCAGCCGACCATCAGCACCTCGCCCGTGTCGTGCTGCTGGACGACGGCAGGAACCAGGCCCGTGGCGTCACGCTTGAGCCGCCGGGCGACGGCGGGGTCGAGGCCCGACGCGGGAACCGTGCTCATGGGTCCACTATCCACCAGACGGCGACTCAGGCCATCGTGGCGAGGATGCCGCGAAGGTCGGCCACCGTGGTGCGTGGGTTGACCACCGCCATCCGTGTGCACGGCTGGCCATGGTGCTTGGTCGGGGTGACGAACGCGGTGCCACGGCTCAGCAGCGAGGCGCTCCAGCGGTCGTAGTCCGCCTGTCCCCAGCCCTCGCGGGCGAAGATCAGCACCGACAGGTCCGGCTCCTCAAGCAGCCGCAGGTACGGACGCCGACGGATCTCCTCGGCTCCGGCGCGGGCGACGACGAGCGTCGACTCCACGGCGTCGCAGTAGGCCTGTGTGCCGTGGGTGGCCAGGGAGAACCAGAACGGCAGGCCGCGGGCACGCCTCGACAGGTGCACCCCGTAGTCCGACGGGTTCCAGTCGTGGCCCTGCGTGACCGCGTCGAGGTAGTCCGCCGACTGGGTGTGCGCGACCCGGGCCAGCTCGGGGTCGCGGTAGAGCAGCGCACAGGAGTCGAACGGCGCGAACAGCCACTTGTGCGGGTCGACGATGAACGAGTCGGCACGCTCGATGCCGGCGAAAAGGTGCCGGACGCTGAGGGCCGCGAGCCCCGCGCCCCCGTACGCGCCGTCGACGTGCATCCACAGCCCATGCTCGGCGGCGACGTCGGCGATGCCGGACAGGTCGTCCACGGTGCCGGTGTTCGTCGCTCCCGCCGTAGCGACGACGGCGAAGAGCCCGTCGCGCTCATCCGGCGGCAGGCCGTCGATGGTGGCCGCCAGCGCCTCGCCGGTCATCCGTCCACGCTCGTCGCCGGGGACGGCGACGACGTCGACGTCCATGACCCGCTCCAGGGCGTAGGTGACCGACGAGTGCGTCTCGCCGGTGACCAGCGCGGCCCACCGTCGCGGCCAGCGGGCACCTTTGCGCCGCGCGGCGGTGTGGCGGGCAGCGACCAGCGCCGAGAGGTTGCCCCCGGAGCCGCCCTGCACGAACGTGCCGCCCGCCTGCGGCGGCAGACCAGCGAGGTCGGCGATCCAGCGCAGCGCCTGGTTCTCGGCGAACGCCGCCCCCGCACCCTCCAGCCAGGTGCCGGCGTACACGCTCGAGGCGCTGACCAGCAGGTCGAACATCGTCGACGCCTCGGTCGGGGCGCCAGGGATGAAGGCCAGGAACCGTGGGTGGTCGACGGAGATGCAGGCCTGCGCCAGAACATCGGTCCACAGCCGCAGCGCCTCGTCGCCGCCGAGCCCATCCGGCGTGACGGTCTGGCCGGCCTGGGCCAGCAGCTCGTCGGGGGTGCGGGGACCGTCCAGCGGGGGGTCCATCCGCATCCGGTCCAACGAGCTCGACACGATCTGCTGGGCGAGTCGCTCGGACTCCGCGGTGAATCGGTGCACGGCTGGGCAGCCTACGACCGCGCGCCGCCTGCTGCCGACGGCTGCGACGTCGTCCGCGTCCACGCCCCGTGCATCCTGGTGTAGACGCCGCTGCGCGCCAGCAGGTCGGTGTGGGGGCCGTCCTCGACCAGCACTCCGTCATGGAAGACGAGCACCCGGTCGGCGTTCTCCGCCGTCGCGAGCCGGTGGGCGATCGTGACCGAGGTGCGGCCCTCGCTCAGGGCTCGTAGGGCCCGGGCCAGGCGCACCTCGGTGGCGGGGTCGACGGCGCTGGTCGCCTCGTCCAGCACCAGCAGGTCGGGGTCGGCCAACCGGGCACGCGCCAGCGCGACCAGCTGACGCTCCCCCACCGAGAGGCGCTCGCCGCGCTGTCCCACGCGCGCGTCCAGACCGCCGACCAGGCCGTCGAGCCAGTCGGCCAGACCCAGCTCGTCGAGGGCGTCGAGCATCTGCTGGCGGGTGGCGTCGGGCCGGCCGTAGCGCAGGTTGGCCTCGAGGCTGTCGTCGAACAGGAAGCCCTCCTGCGGCACGAGGACGACCCGGCGGCGCAGCGAGTCGAAGCGGACAGACCGAAGGTCGGTGCCGTCGAGACGGACGGATCCGTCGGTGGGGTCCATGAGCCGGGTGAGAAGCTTGACGAACGTCGACTTGCCCGACCCGGTCTCACCCACCACCGCCACCCGTTGACCCGGGTCGATGTGCACCTGGAGGTCGCGCAGCACGGGCGGCCCACCGGGGTAGGCGTAGGTGACCGTGTCGAAGTCCACGCTGACGGGGTGCTTCGGCAGCGCGACGCCGGCCTCGCCGGGGTCGGCGACGTCGGCGGGGGTGTCGACCACGCCCAGCACCCGACGCCAGCTCGCGATGGCGTTCTGCATCTCGTTGAGCATCTCGGTGCCCAGCTGCACCGGCTGGACGAACAGCGTCACGAGGAACAGGAACGCCACGAGGCGCCCGGCGGTGATGTCGCCGCCGATCCCCAGCAGCACGCCGGTGACCACGACGGCCGCGTTGGCCAGCCCCGCAACGATCTCGCCGACCGAGAAGGCCCCCACCGACAACGCCTGGGCTCGGATGGCCGCCGAACGGTGGGCGTCGATGGCCTCGTCGATGCGCTCGCCCGTGCGCTCCTCGATGCCGTAGGCACGGACCACCTCGGCGCCTACGACGGACTCCGAGACGGCGCCCAGCAGGACGCCCACCCGCTCGCGCACTCGTAGGTAGGCCTTGGCCAGCCGCTTCTGCAGCCAGCGGATCGCGAAGACCAGCGGCAGGAACGACGCCCAGACCACCAGAGCGAGCTGCCAGGAGTAGACGAGCATGACCACGCTGGCCAGGACGAGCTGGCCGCTGGCCACGATCAGGAACACACCGGCCCACTGCAGGAACAGCGACAGCGAGTCGACGTCGCTGGTGACCCGGGAGACCAGGCCGCCCCGGCGCTCGCTGTTCTGCGTCTGCACGGACAGGTCGTGGACGTGCCGGAACGCAGTCACCCGCAGCGACGCCAGCCCCGCCTCGCTGGCCCGGAAGAGCCGGGCGTTCATCGCGAAGGCGGCCAGGCCGGTCACGACGACGGCGACGAGACCCAGCACCACCATGATGGTGACGTAGCCGGCGTCGACACCCGAGCCGGTCGCGGCACCGAACC
>Ga0316197_10002177_pt1 | contig 14012 bp, 12 predicted proteins | sample OudBiesiAoxic_MG_FD_204939 | JGI IMG/M metagenome (GOLD analysis project Ga0316197, IMG submission 204939) | Coastal sediment microbial communities from Oude Bieten Haven, Netherlands - site A oxic | ecosystem: Environmental > Aquatic > Marine > Coastal > Sediment | place: Netherlands...
CTGCCGGAAATGCGGGCTTTCCGCCCATGCCTGAATGGTTTCACGACAATCGTGATTTTGGTACCATACGGGGCGGGCTAGCAAAGACATCGCTATCTGAGGACGAAATTGACGGGATCATGGGGGGCAACTGGCTGCAGTTTTATAAAGAGAGTTTTGGACCTTTATGAAAGACGGATTTGACATCCCGCAAGCGGCATTGCGGCCACCCGAAAAGGTGATGAAGCTGGCGAGAATGGGGTCGATGTTCCCTACGCGTCTTTCGTTTCTGCGCACGTTGATCCGCGCACTGGCTGCAGAAGACGCGCAAGTGGCGCGGCCGGTGTGGAATATAGACAAGGCAGGCTTCGGTCATGCCGTCTATACGGTCCAGCTGGGCGGATACACCTACTCGCTTGTGGCGGTATCTACAGATTTACCCGACGCGCAGCGCACAGATCGCGTTATCGCAACGGCTTGGGACACGGCCTATGTTTTGTATGACGGCGTACCTGATGGCGATGAAATCGCCCGTATTTGCGACGCCGCCCCCAAACAGGAGGCCGCACGCTTTACCGAACGCGATCTTGTGCTCAGCCGCGCCAACAAGTCGGTGCGCTTGTTTGCGCATGTGGTTGACCGGTTGCGTGCAGGCAAGCAGCCAGATGAAACACTGGTTAGGCAGACAGGCTATCTGATGCGGACAACCGCAGTCTACGGGAACGGCAAATTTGGCATTGCTGACCGTGGTCTGATTGACACGCGGCCCGGCTTGGGTGGTCCGTTTATGGCGGAAATGCTGACCGTTTGGCTGATCAGGCTGTTCACGCATGATCTTGTCGAGTTTCTGGGCGGGCAGCCTCTTGACCGCAAGCTGAAACGTCATCTTGGGATCGGCAACTCGACCGGTCTGGGTATGGCGCCATTTCTGGTGAATCACCCAGTTCTGCTCAACAACTGGATGGTTGCACGCGAGACAGCATTGGCGCGTGTGCGTGCGATCCCAAAGCTTTCAGAACAAGAGGCGGAGAAAATCTGTGATCTGGCTGCGCGCGCGGGTCAGCACCTCGATGAATGGGCCGTTCCTGATCCCGACCACCAAGCCCGCATAGCAGCGCTTTGCGCAGAGTGGGCGGATGCGGTACATAGATTTACCCCCGGTGATTTAACGAAGCCCGCAGCGCTTGATGACCTGTTGCGGTGGTCTGAAGGGCACAGCCTTGACCTGCAAGAGCTTTTAGTGGCGCTGGTGATTGAACCTTTTGGCGCTATCGTGGACGGGTTGGCAGAGTGCATGTGTGACCCATTCGGTGCCCTTACGACGCCCTTTGCCGATACCGGAAAGTTAAAATCGGCAATCCTCGAGACGGGCGGCTGGGCATTGCAAAACGACTATGACTGCGTGTCAGGTTCAAAACAGTTCTGGTATGTAAGCGCGGCAAAACAGGAGCCGCGCTTGGGCGACCGCTATGCTGAAGAAGGGGCCGATATGGAAAGCCCGCTGGATATCGGGCGGCGGATCAAAAACCTGTTTGACGATTTGCCTAAGACCTCCGAGCCGATCTCCGAATTTCTGGCGCACCACCCAGATCATGCGCTAGCCGTTTCCCGTGTCGCTGCAATGATACGCTATCCCTACAGTGAAATCCGCGACAATCTGATCGGTGATGACTGCCTGCCGATCGATATGCTGCGCTGCAAGCTGGCGTTTTTTGGCGCGTCCAAGTTTGACCCGAAATCCGACCGCTGGACCCGTATTACGCTATGTCAGGGCGCGCCCTTGGCTGATGAGCTGCAAACGCGCGGTGATGATTGGTGGCTTCCGGTATTCGACAGTTGAGCTGGTCTGCTGCCGAGGTTTTGGCGTTGGGTACAAAGGCTGCACGCGGGGCCGGGGCACCGCCTTTGCAAGCTGCGCGTTTTGGTCAGGTGGCGGCATTCCATCTTATGAACGGGCGTGAAGAGGCGCTTTTGTCCGCAGCATTAAATCACTTGCCCGATGGTCCCATTTTAACGCACCCGTTGGCATTGGATCGCGCTGTGATCGCGTTGGCCGAAGGCGAAGTCGCCGAACTGACAGATGTTTCATTTGATGCGCTGCTTCTTAGTTATGTGGACACGCTGCCCTTTGAGGTAGTCGCCAAGCAATCGGAAAGTGGGGCTATCCACCTGGATGGCGATTTGACTGTGCCGCGCGCACCGCCAACCCTTTGCCGGATTTCCGGATGTGATGCGTTGATGGACCAGTTGCACCGATTGGCCGCCCTTACGCTGGTGCCGGAAAGCGATTTGTCGCGGAGCAGTGGCGCCGGAGCGGGACTGTCTGACAACGATTGAAGGCAGCTGGAAATGATGGCTTATCGTACTGGATCGCTATCAAACGGCGCGACCTCATAGGAAACATCTGCCAGATATAGGCCTTGTGGCGGGCAAACGGGTCCGCATGCGCTGCGGTCTTGGGCTACCAGCGCATCCGCCACGTCGTCCGGTGCCCAGGATCCGGCGCCCACCCGTTCGAGCGTGCCGACGAAACTGCGCACCTGATTGTGCAGAAATGACCGCGCACGGACGTCAAAATGCACCTCTTGCCCGTATTCAGTTGTAACGCTTGTAATATTGAGCGTATCCAACGTTTTAATAGGGCTCCCCGCTTGACAGATTGTTGATCGGAACGTGGTAAAGTCATGCCGCCCGATCAAATAGGCGGCACCCGCGTTCATCGCATCGATATCAAGCTTTTGTTTGACCTGCCAAACCAGTCCAGCCAGATGTGTTGCAGGCGCGCGGCGACATAAAATACGGAAAAAGTACCGTCGTTGACGGGCTGAAAACCGGGCATGCCAATCCTCAGGCATGCGGCTGCAGGCGGTGATTGCAATCGGCGCAGGCTTAAGGTGGTAATTCAGCGCTTCGGACAACCGGAACGGCTCCCAGTCGGTGTCCATATCGCAATGTGCGACCTGGCCTGTTGCGTGCACACCTGCGTCCGTGCGCCCTGCCGCTGCAATGGTATGCGGGCCCGCAGCAATCTTGTCGAGAGCGTGTTCAATCGCGCCCTGCACCGTCGGCAGGTCTTTTTGGCGTTGCCACCCCACAAAGGGCGCGCCATGATATTCGACTTTCAAAGCGTATCTGGGCATGGCGAATGGCCCTAGACAAGACTGGGCGCGCCGTCAAATGTCTTGTCACCTCTGGCAAGCTCCCGCATGGCAGCTTATGTTCACTCAACAAGACAGACAGGGGCAGACACGCTTTGGTCATTTCCACACTCGCCGATACGGTCCTGCGCCAGATCGAAAATGTGCAAGACGCCGTCAACGAGACGCTTTTTGAACCGGTGATCCGCGTGGGTGTCACTGGCCTCGCGCGGTCAGGAAAGACGGTTTTTATCACTTCGCTCGTGGCAAATATGCTTGACCGAGGGCGGATGCCGCATTTGGCTGCTGCCAGCGAAGGTCGCATTGACGCAGCTTTCCTGCAGCCTCAACCCGATGATACTGTGCCCCGTTTTGACTTTGAGACGCATCTGTCGGCCTTGACATCAGACAAGCCGCATTGGCCGGAGAGCACACGTTCGGTGTCCGAGTTGCGGCTATCTTTGCGCGTAAGGGGAAGCGGGCTTTTGGCGGGGTTGCAGGGACCGCGCACTGTTCATGTGGATATCATCGATTATCCGGGAGAATGGCTTCTGGATCTCGCGCTGTTGGACAAATCATATGACGAATGGGCTCAGGAAACACTGAACCGCGCCGCGCGGCGTCCGGCGGCAGAGGCATATATGGCGCAAGTCGCATCAGTTGTGGCCGGTGCGCCGTTGGACGAACCGCAGGCCAAGTCTCTTGCATCTTTATTTACCCAATACCTACGGACCGCGCGCGATGGCGGCTACTACGATTGCACGCCGGGGCGGTTCTTGCTGCCCGGTGATCTTGAGGGGTCGCCTGTTTTGACCTTTGCGCCTTTGCCCGTTGGAAGTGGTGATGCGCGTGGTACGCTGAGACGCGAGATGGCACGGCGCTATGAAGCCTACAAAAAAGAGGTCGTTCGGCCCTTCTTCCGCGATCATTTTGCACGTATCGACCGGCAGGTCGTTTTGGTGGACGCGCTGGGTGCCATTCACAAAGGCCCGCAATCCGTCGAAGACATGCGCGCGGCCATGACGGATATTCTCAGCGCGTTTCGCCCGGGCCGAAACGCGTTCCTGACGCAGCTTTTCGCCGGCAAGAAGGTCGAGAAAATTCTGTTTGCTGCGACCAAGGCGGACCATTTACATCATAGCCAACACGCAAAACTGACTGCAATCATGGAGGCGTTGGTGCGTGACGCAACCGACCGCGCGCGCTTTGCTGGCGCTGATACGCATGCATTGGCGCTGGCTGCCTTGCGCGCCACGACTGAAGACACTGTCCAACATGATGGTCAAACACTGGATGTGGTGCGCGGGCAGTTGCTTGAAACCGGCAAGCAGGCGGCCTTTTACCCCGGCGACCTCCCGTCAGACCCTGCGAAACTGCTGAATCCTGCGCGCGAAGGTGCCGAACATTGGCTGGATGCCGATTACCGTGTGATGAATTTCGCACCATCCGTGCTCAGTATGCGTCCCGGCGACGGTCCACCGCACATCCGCCTTGATAAGGCGGCGCAATTCCTTTTAGGGGATAGGCTATGAATGATCTGACGATTACGCCCGCCCGATCGCTTGATGCCGGAGCCGTGGGGCACATCCTGTCCGTTTCAAACGACGCGATGCCCTGGCTGCCGCGTGTGCATTCGGCGGCGGAAGAGATTAAATACTCAGCCGAGATGATTGAGGCAGGTTGGGTGCGCGTCGCCATGTCCGTCGACAAAGTCATTGGGTTTATCGCGCGCCACGAAAACGAGATTTACGCGCTCTACGTCTTGCCCGAAGCACAAGACAGCGGGGTCGGTACGGCGCTGTTGAAGGATGCGATGGCGGCATGCGACCGGCTGATGCTCTGGAGTTATGAGGCGAACGGAATTGCTTCGCATTTCTATAACTTACGCGGGTTTGTTGAAGTAGACCGTACAGACGGCAGCGGCAACGAAGCGCGCCTGCCGGACATACGGTATGAGTGGACAAGAGGCAAAAGCTGATGGCCAAGGGTCCGGTTCTGATCGATCTGGAAGCTGAAAAACCTGGCCCTTCGGTTGCTGACGCGCCACCGGTTCCCGATCTCACACCGCTGACCGCTGATGGAGAGGCGATGTGTGCCGCAGCCCAGCTTGCTGCGCGCAAACCGTCGCGCCTGACGCGGTGGTTCTTTGGACTTGGCACGGCCTTGCTGGGGACGGTTGTCTCTGTGGCTGCGTGGGATTTTGTGACAGGGCTTGTCACCCGTACTCCGGTGTTGGGCTGGAGTATTGCAGTTCTTTTTTGCGGCTTTCTTGCAGTTTTGGTCATCATTGCCTTGCGCGAGTTAGCAGCTTTAGGCCGCCTGTCTCGTGTAGACGGTCTGAGGCGTGCGGCGGATCAGGCGATTGCAGAGCAGGATTTGCAGCAGGCGCGGCAGATGTCGGATCGTCTGGTCGCGCTTTACGGCGCGCGCGAAGATACGCGTTGGGGCCGCGGCAGGTTGGCGGAACTGCGCGGTGACCAATTGGATGCGGCAGGTTTGCTCGCCCTGACCGAAGCAGAGCTTTTGGGCCCTTTGGATATGCAGGCATCCCGCGAAGTCGAGGCAGCCGCACGTCAGGTGGCGGCGGTCACAGCGCTTGTGCCACTGGCGCTTGCGGATGTGGCTGCGGCTTTGGTCGCCAACATCCGCATGATCCGGCGTATCGCCGAGATTTACGGGGGGCGGTCTGGTACAATTGGCAGTTGGCGTCTGACACGCGCTGTCTTTAGCCATATGGTCGCAACAGGGGCTGTTGCCGTGGGTGATGATCTGCTCGAACCTGTGCTCGGCGGGTCAATCGTGGGCAAGCTTTCGCGGCGCTTTGGCGAAGGTGTGGTCAATGGCGCACTGACTGCGCGCGTCGGGGTGGCGGCAATGGAAGTGTGTCGCCCCATGCCCTTTGCAGCCAAGCCGCGCCCGAAGGTACGCGACATTATCAAACGTGCCCTTGGCGGTATATTGTCAGGCGCTAAGTCCTGACACGGTCATACGCCGTGCCGATTTGAAAGGAAGCCCTTGATGGAAAGTTTCGCCGCTGATCTGGCAACAATGATACGCCGGCCATTGGCGCCCGAGCATGTTCAGGCAATGCGAAAAGTCGGACAGATCGTTCGGTTTGGTGCAGGGGAAACCGTTCAGGAAACAGGCGGTGAAAGCGCGCTTTTCCACTATGTCCTCGAGGGCGAGTTGGAAGCCGTGGATCCAGTTACAAACTCCAGATTGGGGAATGCAACGCTGGGCCCGGGTCAGTTTTTCGGGGATTTGCAGTTCTTGTCCGGTGGGGTGTCTCTGGCGGGGGCCCGTGCGCTGGTCCCCAGCGAGCTGTTGTGTGTGCCCCGCGACAAGATGCTCAAGCTCATGTCAGATATCCCTGAGATGAGCGACATTGTGGTGACGGTGCTGGCCGCGCGGCGCCGGCGTGCGGTTGAACAATCCGATGGCGGCTTGACGTTGATCGGGTCCGAGATCAGCCGTGACGTCCGCGAGGTCGGAAGTTTTGCCGCCCGCAACCGCATTCCCTACCGCGAGGTCGATGTCGGATCGACCGAGGCACGCCGCATGGCCGAAGTTTGCGGATTGGCCGAAGGTGCGGCGGGTGTGGTGTTCGGGGGGCGGTTTAAAATTGACCCGCCCACACTACAAAGCGTCGCTCAGGCATTAGGCCTTGATCTGGCGGTGGGAGGCGAAGAGACCTTTGATGTTTTAATCGTCGGTGGCGGGCCTGCGGGTGTTGCCGCAGCCGTCTATGCTGGCGCCGAAGGTCTAAGCGCGCTTGTGCTTGAAGACCTGGCAATTGGCGGTCAGGCAGGAACATCCAGCCGGATCGAGAATTACATGGGGTTCCCGACCGGCATTTCAGGCGGTGATCTTGTGGGGCGTGGCGAAGTGCAGGCACTGAAATTCGGCACACGGTTTGCCATGCCACGGCGTGTATCGGCGCTGACCCAGTGCAGTGAGAAATACTTTCATGCGGCTCTGGCTGACGGGCGCAACGTGTCTGCAAAGGCGCTGGTTGTCGCAACAGGTGTGCAATACCGAAAGCTACCATTGGAAGGGTTGGAGCGGCTTGAGGGCGCAGGCGTATACTATGCGGCCACCGAGTTCGAGGCACGGTGGTGCAAGGATGCCGAAGTTGCCGTGATCGGCGGCGGAAATTCCGCGGGGCAGGCGGCTATGTTCATGGCAAGAACTGCGCGCCATGTTCATATTCTTGTGCGTCGTGACGGACTGTCGGACACGATGTCCGATTACCTTTTGCAGCGCCTGCAATCACATCCTAAGATCACGATCCATACCAGAACCGAAATCGCAGCGCTTCATGGTGATACGCAATTGGAGAGTGTGATAATTAGTGACCACGCGTCTGGGCAGGAGTGGACGCTGAAGACGCGCGCGCTTTTTGTGATGGCGGGCGCTGCGCCAAATACCGACTGGCTGTCGGGCTTGATCGCGCTGGATGACAAGGGCTTTGTCGTCACAGGCAGTGATGCAGGCGGACGTACCCCCTACGAGACATCATGCCCGGGCGTGTTTGCCGTGGGTGACGTACGGGCGGGTTCGGTAAAACGTGTTGCATCTGCTGTGGGCGAAGGGTCGGTCGTGATGTCGGCGGTCTGGGACCACGTAAAGGGTTAAGGCTTAAAGCGCTGTCGGGCTTGGGGGTGCAATGATACTCCGGCGCTCCGGACAGCGGGGACTTGTAGCGATTGTGTCAGGTGCTTATAAGGCCGCGTATGACTGGGACAGTGATCTGCATAATTCGAATTATAACCCCGGCGCTCTAGTGTATGAGACGCCGGGCCAAGGTGTTTGAGTTTCGCGCACCGACCGATATCCCATGATAATGCCCTTTCGATAGATTGCCCAAAAAGGACGCCCGCAATGTGCGCCGATACGACCGATAAACCTGCAGTAGATTACAAATCCACTCTAAGCCTGCCGAAAACCGATTTTCCGATGCGCGCCGGTTTGCCAAAGCGCGAACCCGACTGGCTCGCGCGGTGGGAGCGTTTGGGGGTCTACGACCGTCTGCGCGAGGCAAAGGGCCGCCCGCCATTCACGCTGCATGACGGACCACCTTATGCGAACGGGCATCTGCACATCGGGCACGCATTGAACAAGACGATCAAGGATATGATCGTTCGGTCACATCAGATGATGGGATTTGATGCGCGCTACATCCCCGGTTGGGACTGCCACGGCCTGCCCATCGAATGGAAGATCGAAGAGCAATACCGCCAGAAGGGAAAGAACAAGGATGAGGTGCCGATCAACGATTTCCGCGCCGAGTGCCGGAAATTCGCGGCGGGTTGGGTAGATATCCAGCGCGATGAGTTCAAGCGCTTGGGGATCACCGGCAATTGGGCCGACCCATATCTGACGATGGACTTTCACGCAGAGCGCGTCATCGCCGAAGAGTTTATGAAGTTCCTGATGAACGGCACACTTTATCAGGGATCCAAGCCTGTCATGTGGTCGCCGGTCGAAAAGACGGCTCTTGCCGAGGCTGAAGTCGAATACCACGACAAAGACAGCTTCACGATCTGGGTGAAGTTCAAGGTGGTAGGGCCAAAGCCGGATAGCGGGGCCGTGTTTGATTTGGGGTTGCAAGACGCTTACGTGGTAATCTGGACTACCACGCCTTGGACGATCCCGTCGAACAAAGCCGTAGTTTATGGTGACAAAATTTCCTACGGTCTATACGAGATTACGGGGCAGCCCGAGGAATCTTGGGTAACGATTGGCGACCGCTACTTACTCGCCGATAATCTGGCTGCTGGCGTGTTTAAGCATGCGCGACTCGACGAAACGATGTGGCGTCGCCTTCGTGACGTCCCTAACGAGGAGTTATCAGGTCTTGCGCTTCGGCACCCACTTGATCAGGCCGAAGGCGGCAATGGCGAATGGGACGATATCCGTGACTTCCGCGCGGCTGAGTTTGTGACAGACACCGAAGGCACCGGCTTTGTGCATTGCGCGCCCTCTCACGGGATGGACGAATACGAGCTGTACCGTGATCTGGGCATGCTGCAACAGGTCATCACCTATAACGTCATGGACGACGGGCATTTCCGCGAGGATTTACCCTTTTTCGGGGGCAAGCAGATCCTCAAGCCCAATGGCAAGGAAGGCAACGCCAATGCTGCCGTGATTGACAAGCTGGTTGAAGTTGGCGGCCTGCTGGCGCGCGGCAAGATCAAGCACAGCTACCCGCATTCATGGCGGTCCAAGGCGCCGGTGATCTACCGCAATACCCCGCAGTGGTTTGCAGCCATCGACAAGCCTGTGGGCGACGGGCAGGACATGCACGGCAAGACCATCCGTGAACGCGCGCTGACAGAGATCGACAATGTGAACTGGACGCCACGGTCAGGGCGTAACCGGCTGTATTCCATGATGGAAGCACGGCCCGATTGGGTGCTGTCGCGACAGCGCGCTTGGGGGGTGCCGCTGACCTGCTTTACCAAAAAGGGCGTGTTGCCCACGGCGCCAGATTTTCTGTTGCGCAACGAAGAGGTCAACCAACGTATCGTTGATGCCTTTGAGGTTGAAGGCGCGGATGCATGGTACGAAGAGGGCGCAAAAGAGCGTTTCCTGAGCGGTATCGTCAACCCCGAAGACTACGAACAGGTAACCGATATTCTGGACGTCTGGTTTGATTCCGGTTGTACGCACGCGTTTACGTTGCGCGACCGCCCCGATGGCAGCGAAGACGGCATCGCGGACGTCTATATGGAAGGCACCGACCAGCACCGTGGCTGGTTCCATTCTTCGCTTTTGCAATCCGTGGGCACCACGGGGCGCGCGCCCTATCGCAACGTCGTAACACACGGGATGACGCTGGATGAGAAGGGCTTTAAAATGTCCAAGTCCATCGGCAATACCATTGTGCCAGAAAAGGTCGTGCAGCAGTACGGCGCCGATATCCTGCGTCTTTGGGTGGCGCAGACGGACTACACGCTCGACCAGCGGATCGGGCCGGAAATCCTCAAAGGTGTGGCGGACAGCTACCGGCGCTTGCGCAACACGATGCGCTATATGCTTGGGTCGTTGAATGACTTCAGCGAAACCGACCGTGTGGCAGCCGAAGAGATGCCAGAACTTGAACGTTGGGTTCTGCACCGTTTGGCCGAATTGGACACTGTCGTACGCGAAGGCTACGCAAAGTTTGACTTCCAAGGTGTGTTTCAAGCGATCTTTACCTTTGCCACCAGCGACCTGTCGGCGTTCTACTTTGATGTCCGTAAGGATGCGCTTTACTGTGATGGCGAAACGCTTGAGCGCCGTTCCGCGCGCACAGTGCTTGATATCCTTTTCCACCGTCTAACGACATGGCTTGCGCCTGCGCTGGTCTTTACCATGGAAGAGGTGTGGCTCGAGCGGTTTGGCGATGAAGACAGTTCGGTGCATTTGCAGGACTTCCCCGAGACACCTGCCGCATGGCGTGATGACGCGCTTGCTGCGAAATGGGCAGGTATCAGAACGGCACGGCGTGTGGTGACTGCGGCGCTTGAAATCGAGCGTACCAATAAAGTGATCGGGGCCTCACTTGAGGCCGCACCAGTGGTCTATGTCGCAGACGCGGATCTGCGCGCGGCGCTGACGAGCGTGCCGTTTGCGGATGTGTGCATTACCTCACAGATTGACGTGACCGAAGGTGCGGTGCCAGACGGAGCATTTACGCTAGTAGATGTGCCGGGTATTGCGGTGGCCTTCTCGAAGGCAGCGGGCCACAAATGTGCGCGCTGCTGGAAGGTCCTGCCAGACGTGGGCAGTCACGCACATGAAGATGTTTGTGGGCGCTGTAACGCTGCGGTTGGATAAGCATTTGATCGGGACAAGACGGGCGTGTGAACGCCCTCTTGGCACGGCGAATAGACTTTTCCCGCGCCGGTTCGCTGGCGCGGGTTAACTTGACCTGAGCTAACCGCGCAGGATCACATACGCTCAAAGCGCTTACTGTCGGTCATCGTTTGGACCCGCTGCCGCGCCTATTGGTGGACTGCGGGGGCCATAAACACCGGTCTGATGCGCAGGAAACGGATTGTATCCACTGCCAAGTCACGGGATCATTGCGGTATGAACGAGAAAACTGTCGAGACACAATTCGGGTCACTGGTGCTGGTCGAAGACCACGGCGCTATCATTGCGTTGCGCTGGGGCCTTGCGGCGGCGGAGGGTGATAGTGATTTGCTTAACGAAACTGCACGGCAGCTACATGCCTATGACGCGGGTGATTTGCAGGCTTTTGATCTGCCGCTAAGGGTTGTAGCGTCCGATTTCCAGCGCGCAGTATGTCGTGAGATGTATGCGATCCCTTTTGGTGAGACGGTTACCTACGGCGATATCGCGCGTGCGCTGGAAGTGCCTGCACAGGCGGTTGGACAGGCCTGCGGTGCCAACCCGATCCCCATCATCATCCCGTGTCACCGCGTTATGGGCGCGAAAGGATTGACCGGTTTTTCTGGCGCTGGCGGGGTCGAGACAAAGGTGGCCTTGCTCAAGCACGAAAAGGCGGGTGGTTTTCTGATCTAGCTTGCTTCGTTTTGTGCGGGAATGACCTGTTGGGCAACACCGGCAAAGATGAGATATAAGCTTGTTGTGACCAATCCCCAATGCGCCCAGCTTTCAGGGTGGAAATCGACCCAAGCCGCCCAGCCAGCAAAAAATGTCCACGCCAACGCCATCGGAAGCGTCACCGCGCGCCACCGCTCTGTGCGGACGGGATGCACAAACTTAAACGGTAGAAACATCGTGATGGCCAAAACAGACACCAATACCAGACTGACCCAGAAGTTTGGCTCGAGCGCAAAGATCACCAGTACAACCATATTCCAGCAACCTGGAAAGCCGGAAAATGAATTATCCTTTGTTTTCATCCGTGTATCCGCAAAATACATGGCCGATGCAAAGGTGATCACAATGATCGCTACCCAGCCTGTCCAACCGTCCATTAGGCCGGATGAAAACAGCGCAAAGGCAGGAATGAAAACGTACGTGAGATAATCGATAATCAGATCAAGAAGTACGCCATCAAATTCGGGTGCGTTGTGTTTGACATGAAACCTGCGCGCTAGCGGCCCGTCGATGCCATCGACGAAAAAGGCCACGACAAGCCACAAGAACATCAGGTCCCATTCACCATCTACGGCCGCCAGCATCGCGAGCATTGCAAAAACTGCACCTGTGGCAGTCAGTAGATGTACGCCCAAAGCGGCCAGTCGAATATTCATTCGCGCTTTTTGACGCAACGTGCAGGGGGATGCAAAAGGAAAATTAACGTAGTCTCCGGGAAATGTCGTGACATCATGCTTTAGGGTGCGCCCGGTCGTAGACTTCCATCAATCGGGCCGTATCGACTGCGGTATAAGCCTGTGTTGTAGACAGTGAGGCGTGCCCCAGCAGTTCCTGTATCGCGCGCAAATCTCCACCGGCGTTTAACAAATGGGTGGCAAAGCTGTGGCGCATGGCGTGGGGCGTGGCCGATGCGGGCAGACCCAACTGCATCCGCGCGCGCGCCATCACTTTCTGAATAGCACCTGGTGCCAATGCGCCGCCGCGCACCGCGCGGAAAAGCGGTGCGCCCGTTTCCATGGGGTACGGGCAGAGCGATACATAGTCCGCAACGGCCGACTGTGCTGCTGGAAGAACAGGCACGATCCGCTCTTTGCCGCCTTTACCCTTGATGCGCAGCGTCGGAGGCAGGGGTACATCGGCCCCCTGCAAGGACAATGCCTCGGAAATCCGCAGTCCGCAGCCCCATAGCAGCGTGACCACCGCGACATCGCGCGCGGCGACCCATGGTTTGTCTGACTGCAGTTCAATTGCATCGATCAGATTGCGCGCAGCGTCCTCGGCCAAAGGGCGTGGCAGCTTTTTTTGGAACTTCGGTGCGCGCGTTGAAAGAACGGCTGTGGCCTCAAAGCCTTCGCGTTCCGCGAGCCATTTGTAAAATGCCTTCACCGCGGATAGTTTGCGCGCCAGCGACCTGGCGGCCACGCCTGTGCCGCGGGTATGTGCCATCCAGGCACGCATGTCGGTTACGCTGAGATCGGACAAAGCACCAAGCCCTTGAGGTGCTCCTTTGTGGTGTGTGATGAATGCCAAAAAGTCGATCACGTCACCTTGATAGGCTTTCACCGTATTCTCTGACGCACCTTTGATGGCGCTTTGGTGCGCCAGCCACGCCTGCAGTGCATCTGATGCGGCGGGGCTGACAAGGCTCATGACAGCCAGCGGCGCATGATCCGTTCAAAGACGCCGGCAAAGAACACCAGCAAGTCTGAACCTTGTTGTGGACTGAACATATGCGGGTCTTCGGCACCAAGCGCCAGCATTCCTGGCAGACGCCCTGTCCCGAAATCTAGTTTCAAACAAGCTTCGGACCTGATCCAGCCTGCTTTTTCGCTGTAGATTGATGTGTCGCCTTCTTGAATCTGGCGCAGCGTGACTTGCCGCGAGGCACCGCCGCGCCCTTGGGTCAGGTAATCATCAATGTAGCCTGCGGGCTGCACGGTTAGTGCTTCACCCAGACTGCTTAGCGCGCCGTCCTTTTCGGTTTGTGCGGTCTCAAGCACCAAACGCACAGAATCCACGCGCAGGATTTCCGCCACATCCCCCCCCAGATCCCGTAGAAAGACTTCGAAATCCACAGGGTCGAGCATGCGCAAGATAGCGCGATGAATTTGATTTGTTCCGGCAAGATTTTCGTAGGCGGCCGCGATAACAGATCGATGCGTATCTTCTAACCGGTCAAGCCGCGTCTCAAGCCGGTCCATAGCGATACCACGCAAATCAACGATATTTGCGCCCATGATCTTTTCATTTGCTGCAATTAGCGCATGCATCACGTCTTTGTCGTCGAGGATCACATCAGGTTGCGCGATGATCGCCTCG
>Ga0316197_10002178_pt1 | contig 14012 bp, 18 predicted proteins | sample OudBiesiAoxic_MG_FD_204939 | JGI IMG/M metagenome (GOLD analysis project Ga0316197, IMG submission 204939) | Coastal sediment microbial communities from Oude Bieten Haven, Netherlands - site A oxic | ecosystem: Environmental > Aquatic > Marine > Coastal > Sediment | place: Netherlands...
TGTCATCAAGTACGATCAGGATATTGCTGTGGTCTGTGCCGTCAGTACCACGAACAAGGGCTGCTTCAAAGGTATCGGCATGGCCAGTGTCGAGCGTGACCAAAAGATTGCCCCTGCAATCCTGGAGTTGGCTGAAACAAGGGCGATTGCGCGTTCTCTGCGTTTTGCTGGCTATGGTGTGGAATATTGTTCCGCCGAAGAGGTGTCGCACCTTGAGAATGGTAATGGTGAAAAAGTGCCTAACGGACGTAAACATCATCAGCATGGTGACAATCTCCCCCCCCGTGAAAAACGTAATGACGGCAATGGAAACAGTCGCACCCATCGGTCAGATGGTAATGGAAACGGTCGGCTCACCTCGAAGCAGTATCGGTACATGCTCAAACTCAACGAGGACCATGGCCGCACAAAAGACGATTTGGACAAGCAGGTCCAGGAAATATTCGGCGTTTCTGCCCAATACCTGTCCAAAGGCGATGCTTCTGCGATGATTGAAAATCTGTTGACGCTGTAATTTGGATTTTTGGACAGCGCTGTCCAAACGTTTGGAAACTTACATGGGGGAGGTCACAAATGGGCTCCCCCTTTTTCACGTTCTGACACAGAGAGGAGACCGTTATGTCAAAGAAACAAGCCCTACAGGCATTTAACCAAGAATTGCATATAAGCCACAATCAGATCTTCACCTATTTGAATTGCTCGCTCAAATACATGCTTCATTATATCGAAAATAGACCCATGGAGCGTATCAGCATTGCCCTGTTCTTTGGGTCGGCCATCCATGCCGCCATCGAGATGTACTATCGGTCATTGAAAAACAGTGGACATATCGAACCTCTGAAAGCCATTTGTGACCGATTTCAGACGTGCCTGGAACTCGATCTCGATAATACTAGCGTGCCGATCATCTATAAAAAAGACACACCAGATCGGAAAGCGGCCATGGAGATGGGAAATAGGATGCTTTCAGTTTTCCATGATGCCGCCCATACCGTCCAAAGCGTCCATGAAATCGTTGATGTAGAACTTCCTTTGACAGCGACGCTTTACACCGATGACGGCCAGAAAACGGATTTCAAATTGGCGGGTATTCTGGACCTAGTGCTTCGCGACCGAAACGGGGAAATCCTGGTGGTAGATAATAAAACGGCAGCCAGGCCCATGGCCCAATCAACGGCTGATGAAAACCTGCAGATGTCTGCCTACGCCTACCTTCTTGCGGCTAACAAGTATGTCTTCCCAACGGCTCCAGTAAATTGTCGTTTTGATATCTTACGTAAGTTGAAGACACCCAAACTGCAACAGGTAAGCACTACACGCACAGCAGAGCAAAGGAAGCGGTTTGCGAAAATAGCAAACGCCATATTGAATGCGATTTCCGCTGGCATATTCCTACCACAACCCAGTTGGATGTGTGGCGATTGCGCTTACTCAAACGCCTGCAAAGCGTGGTATATGAGAAGTAGATAGTAAGTCATAGGTTCAACCTAAAAGCCCTTCTGATCGGCTCTCAGGCCGTTTTGAGGGGTTTTTTAATTAAAGGGGGTAGCAGTTTTGAAAGTAGAAGTAATTTGCGCATGGTGCGGGAGTCATATGGCCTGGAAAGAGTTCGAATTTTCTGCCCGAGAAGAAATCCACCCCCTCATCACGCATGGCATATGCAAAGTTTGTTTTGAGAAAGAAATGGCGAAAATAAAAGCCATGTCCATCAACAAAAATCAAAAAATGAAAGGAGTATCACCATGACACAGACAGCCACTTTAGAAACCGTGATCAGTCATGTACATCAGCAATCTATAAACCATTTTGATGAAACCATTCCCGTTTGTGAGATGAGTTTTGACGATCTTGAAAATATGTGGGTTTCGGGAAAACGGGTTGAAGTTTTACCCTCCGCACAAAAATTATTCGCCAATCGATTGCGGGTGCCGTTTTCGTATCTAAATCGGTGTCCAGCGGAATTGCAGGCGGAAAACCTTAATTATTGGATCGAACAGGAGGCACGGCAACGGGACACATTCTTTTGTCGGTTTGACGGACACAACCTGCGTGCAGTGTTCACTGACCGCTACCGTCCGCTCGATAATATGGAGATTCTTTCTCAATTGATTCAGCACGGTTTCGATCCATCCACAAAGGTCCAGTATGCCATTGATGAGGGCATGTTTCTGGTGAAGATCCCCGAATATGCCAGGGCCTTTGATGTGAACATCGGTTATGGAAAATTAGATGAAATAGTTCCTGGCGTTTCCTTTGCGAACAGTGAAGTCGGCCTACTGGCTTTCAGCATCGAAGCATTTTTCTACCGGCTGATATGTACCAACGGTCTTATCGCCAAAACTTCATCAACGGTTTCCAGATTCAAGCACATCAGCAATCGGGGGCTCGAAAATTTCCCTGAAACCTTGGGTGATGTTATCGAAGATTCAATCCGCAAGCAGGAACAATTCAAATTGTCCAGGTATACAAACGTGGATGACCCTATCAGATCCATTGAATCGTTTTCACAAAGGTTTGGCCTGTCACAGTCGGAAACAGAGGTCGTGAGGCAATCCTATTACCTGGAACAGGGAGCGACGATGTTCCACATAATAAATGCTTTCACACGGGCCGCACAGGATTCCAACCTGGAAACTCTCCAAGCGTATCGGCTGGAAAAGGCCGGCGGGCAGATTTTGGCCCTGGTTCGGCCATAAACTCAAATTGTTGTTTAATCGATTAAACACTTTTTACTGTTTAGTCGACTAAACACTTTTTCAATGAAAACTCAAAGACCCTGTCATTTCATGGTGGCAGGGTCTTTTGTTTCTACGGAGGTGAACCATGTGTGATTTCGATAGTGATTTTGATGGGTTGGATTGGGAGGACTGGATGATCATCGGCCCCCTTTCCGAGGGTATCGCTAATGAAAAGCGAGAGAGAAATCGAATCAGAAGGGAAAACGATAGGTCCGATTCTGATTATAGGGACATCATCAATGAGAGGTGGTAACTATGTACTCGCATTAATATTCATGGATGTTGATGACCATGAAATATCCCCACAGCAGCTCGATTCCCTTGACAGAGGACATCACAACACCGGCTTGCCCCGTTTTTATAAAATTTTTAATGATGGCCTGGAGGAATAATTGGAGCCATTCCGAGAATTGGGAAAAATGATTTTTAATGGATGACTATAAGATATCTGGAATTCTGCTCAATCCTCTGGAAGGATGATATCTGCAGAATCATTGCAGCTATCAGTAGTGTTGGGAAATATACATACCTCAGACTTACCACCGGTTTTCAGGGTGGATGATATTTTTATTTTCTGGTTGGCTATCTCAGAAATCTTCAGGGTGAAAACACCGATTGTTTCACCCTGACTTTTTTATTGGATTTGTTACCAAAATCAATTCATTATTGCATATCGTCAAATTGCGGACTTATGATCGTAGTTCTCGGTCGTCGATCCGGCATACGAAGGCGAGGAATCGATGTGGTTACAAGGTCAGGTCAATTATAATGGCTTGAAAGCCCGGATGTTGGCGGATGCTACATAGTCTTCGGCACCGCTTCCTGGGAACCAGCTGCTGACCAACTCCTTGCTGTAGGCTTTAAGTTCTATTTTCACATCCCGAAACCCTACTTCATCCAAAAGATTTCGTATCCGGTCAATGTGTTCTGCACCGGCAATGCATCCGGTCAACAGTGCAGCCTGTTCGCGCAATTGATCCGGCATTTCGGTTGTGGCCACCACATCGGAAATGGCCAATCGCCCACTGGGTTTCAAGGCACGGTAGGCATCTTGGAATACCTTTCTCTTTTCGGGTGACAGGTTGATCACGCAGTTGGAGATTATGACGTCGATGCTGTTGTCCGCCACGGGCAGATGTTCAATTTCCCCCAGGCGAAACTCAACGTTGGTCGCACCCATTTTCACGGCATTTTTTCGTGCTTTGGATAGCATCTCCGGTGTCATGTCAACACCGATTACACGGCCCTTGTCACCGACCTTTTTGGCAGCAAGAAAACAGTCGAACCCACCCCCGCTACCCAAATCCAATACAATTTCACCAGGCGCTAGTTTACCGATGGTGGTCGGGTTACCACAACCTAGATCAAGATTGGCCCCTTCAACAACACTGCCAAGTTCCTCTGGGGAATAGCCCATGATTTGGGCAATATCTTCTGAGGAGCCGCAGCACGAGGACGTATTTTCCGAATTGCAACCACAGCCTGATCCTTCCGCTGCTTTGGCGTAGCGTCCTCTTACCAGTTGACGTATCTTATCCGTTTGGTTTTCTTTCATTTTACTCCCCCATCACTGATTTATTTTTAACCTTAAAAGGAAAAAAACCTTTTCCTGCACCTTAAGGACCGTTTTAACCGTTTAGGTTGCCCTCGGATATCCAAGAAATGTTGCCAACAGTCTTAAAAAATCATTCTATAAAAATGGCGACATTTCGGCCACATTCTTTGACCAGTCATCCATGAGTGAGTTTACCAGTATGATGATCGCGAATATCTGCCGCAAAACCTGTTCCCCATAAATGAAGACGGGATTTACCATGGAGCGTTTCCATCTTTAATGTTAAAATCTGTCATATACTCATCCAGTGCCATTTTGCCATCGGGTGTCAGAGTTGGACACTGATCACTGCCTTTGCCGCCTTTAGCCACACGCGTAGCAAATACCATGCATGTGGGCTCACCACACTCGCGGCAATTCGTCTTTGGAAGACATTTTAATATTTGGATTACCTGGGGTCGGGGCAGGCCTTCATAGCGGGGAGTGATGTTATCGTGTTTATCCCAGGCGTTGTTGATCTCTCGTTTCATCCATTCGATGATTTTACTGGCTTCGACTTCATCTTTAAGTGCATTGACGGCGATCTTGTTGCCATGCACGGTAAGCAATTTGCCATGCAAGCGGAAGGTTACCGAGGGCGGATCTTTGATATACCCGAAACCACCCAGTTCGGAGTTTAGGAAAGGCAGCGCTTCAGAGACATTCTGATCCAGGTGGGCGAAACATTGTACGGTCATGGCACCGGGCATGCACTCGTTATTGAAGATTTCCAGGCGATAGGATTTGAGCAGCATATTCACCCCCATGATGCGACAGATGTCATACGGCACTACCGTCAATGAAAGGGCGTGCCATGAAATACAATCCCATTAAACCGACAACCACACCCGCACCCTTTCGAAACCAGTTCCCCGTATCTTGCCAGGCGTGGTTTTCGGTCAGCTTTCTCACAATTGCCATGGAACTGCCGGCGATAACAATGGGCAGACAATGCCCTAAGGCGAACAGAATCATCATCAACGACCCGGTGGCCCATTCCTTCTGGACGGTGACCACCGCCAGAATAGGCGCGATAAAACCGAAGGTGCATGAACCGGAAAGAATGCCGTAAGCCAATCCCAATCCAAAAGCACCGTGAAGGCCGTGCAGGTTCAATCGGTAAAGCATCGACCCGGTTATGGTGCAGGCCTGCACTCCCAGCATGCCCAACGCTATCCATATTAAAACGGCACCCACCGGCACTTGCCACCAGAGACCCACATCACCGAGCATACGTCCCAACCAGGCACAGATGATTCCAACCAATGCGATGGTAACAAACAGCCCCGATGTAAATGCACCAGCATAAAGTCCCGCCCGTTTAGGTTCCACAGCGGTCTCCTGGCCGGCCACATAGGCAACGATCAACGGGATGGAAACCAGGTGGCATGGGCTGAACATCACGCTCACCATCCCCCAGGCGAAACAACCGATAAAAGCGATTGTCGAACCGCTGGTCATCCATGCGTTTACGGTGAGAAACAAAGAGTCAAGCATCAAACTCATCCCACTTGTGTTATTTAAGTTACGGCTTGACGCCCAACTGGCTCAGGGTCTTCACAATATCTTCTTCAGACATGAACCCGACATGGCGCGACACTTCTTTGCCGTCTGCATCGTAAAAAATCTGTGTGGGAATAGCCCGAATGCCGAAACGGCTGGCTTGCTCGCGATTTTCCCAAACGTCGATGAAAACGATGGCCGCTCTGCCATCGTATTTTTTCTCCATCTTTTTCATGATGGGTGCCATCATTTTGCAGGGAATGCATTTCTTGGCCCCTAGATCGATCATTGTTACCATGCCCTTGACTGGAAGCGCATTGAAATCAATGCCAGCTTGGCTGAAACTGGTTGCCGTCGAACCGATCACCAGGCAAACCATAATCAAACGGCTAATATAATGCCACCTACGTCGCTCCATCATATCTACCTTTTAAAAGATCATTTGCAAATTAAGGTCAAAGATGATTGCTATTCTCAAATAGAACGTAATCTTTTACTTGGCGCAGCACTCAGAGCTCTTAAGACCCTCTGATATAAGTGTCTTATAATCTCCCAATGCACCATGAGTCCAACAATCGTCCCCGCCGGCAGCTTCCCGCATCGTAAGTGCCAAAATATAGGCAAGTTCTTTTACCGTGGCCCCGGCTTCCAATGCACCCATAAAATGCTTTAACACGCACGGTTTAGAACGCGCTTTTATCGCAAGGGCAAAACAGATGAATTGATATGTCTTTTCATCGATCGTTCTCATTTCCTTATAAAGCGCATCGATCTTGTCAAATTGTTTTGCAAATTCCGGAAACCACTCAGCCAAAAGTCGTTCAGACATTGTTTATACCCCCTTTTTTATTTTTCGATCCATGACTTGACCATATCCCTGGTGGGCACTTTGCCCACACATTTGACATCACCATCGACCACCACAGCAGGTGTTACGACAACACCATAACCAGCGATTTCCATTATGTCGGTGACTTTTTCAACCGATGCTTCTACTTCGCTTTCGGCTACGGTATCCTTGACGATCTTTTCCGTCTGCTGGCATTTCGGGCATCCCGGCCCCAAGACTTTGATGTCCATTATCTTCTCCTTTGTAAAATTAATTAAATGGTTTTGATAGTTAAAAATAGTGTCCGAAAATTAATCCGCTGATGGTGGCCACCACGACCACCAGGGCGACGAATGTTATGGTTTTTTGGGTACCCAACACACTACGGATGACCAGCATATTAGGCAAGCTCAATGCAGGTCCGGCCAGCAGCAATGCCAAGGCCGGCCCCTTTCCCATGCCGGCTCCAAGCAACCCCTGCAAAATCGGAACTTCAGTCAGCGTGGCAAAATACATAAAGGCACCCACCACCGAGGCGAACAGGTTGGCCCATAATGAGTTGCCGCCGACCAGGCTGCTGACCCATTGCGAAGGAATCAGTCCTTCCGAACCAGGTCGCCCCAACAGCAGTCCTGCCACCAACACGCCGGCAAATAAGAGTGGCATGATCTGCTTGGCGAAATCCCAGGTGGACAGAAACCATCTCTCGGTTTCACCCCGGGTTGAAGTTATCAGAACCACCAAGGCAATGACGCCGACCGAAAATGCAACCAGCGGCTCACGGGGGAAAACAATCGCCAGGGCCAGAACGACAGCGGCTGCCAGGACCACTTTATAAGCTCTCACATGGAACCATTTTACCAGCAGCACACCAAGGACAATCGCAAAAAAACCGGTCAATAACCATTTAACGTTGTAAATTGTGTGCCACAGCCCACCCGGTTCTGCCGGCTCGCTCCAAGTGGCTGACACCAGGATGCCTACCATAACGGTAAAATAAACCCCATTCTGCCACAGCGGCCGCTCCACTTCCGGCTCGGGCATATGCAGGGCGGTTTCAGCCTTGGCTTGTTCTTCCTTACGAAACAGCATGTGCATGATCAGTCCGATAACGACACTGAACACCACCGCCCCCACGGCCCTGGCCAGACCGATTTCGGGGCCCAGAATTCGGGCTGTCAATACAACCGCCAGGATGTTAATGGCCGGCCCGGAATACAAAAACGCAATTGCCGGTCCTAACCCCGCACCGCGCTTCCAGATTCCGGCAAATAATGGCAACACCGTGCATGAGCAGACCGCCAGGATGGTTCCCGAGACCGAGGCCACACCATAAGAGAGAATTTTGTTGGCTCCAGCACCAAGATATTTTATAACGGCGGCCTGGGACACAAACACCGAGATGGCTCCGGCGATAAAAAAAGCCGGTACCAGGCAAAGTAGTACATGCTCCTGGGCATACCATTTGGCTAAAGCCAATGACTCGAGCACCGCGCCGGTGAAACGGCCATTGTCAATTGGTAGCCAAAAAAATATAAGAAAAACTCCAGCAATGAGACTTAAAGGTTTCCATATGGTTTTCCAATCGATCAAGCTATGTTGAGTATTAACCTGTTCAACCTTCGTGGATTGTTCGATACCAGCCTTTTGTTCTGTAACTGTGGCTGTTTCACTCATTTTTGGATTTCCTTGTTCTCATATTATCCCATACCGAATTTATAGTATTTGTCAGAATTCACCGATGGCTTTATTTATAAAACGTTATATTAATATTTAACGATATGATAAGGTAAAAAAATTAATTTCCGCAGATATCTTGCCGGTTTATAAAAGGCGCCTTTTTCATTAATTCTTCGACTTCAGAGTCTTCGTTTAACCAGTGCTGAAGGCTCCCCAGCAAACTGGCTGCATAAGGGCTGCTTTTGCCGTCTGCAAGAAAATAATTTACCCATAGACCGTCTTTGTTATAATAAACTAAACCAACTTCTTCAAGTATCCTCAGATGTTTGGATACCGTTGACTGCGCTAAATTCAATGCTGCTTGTAATTCACAAACGCACATATTTTTTTGTTGCAGCACCTTGATAATTTTGACACGGTTCGGGTCAGACAATGCTTTCATGACTTTAACAAATTTTTTCATAGCAACCTCATATCGTTATAGGGGAATATAGCTGGTTAACCCTCCATTGTCAAGTGCAATTTTGTGACCTGCCCCAAGCCTAATCCAGATTTTAAGTTAAATTGAGGGATATTAATTAGATTCATCCCTGCCTTTCACCACCCAAGGTGTAACCTTTCTATGCCTGTTTCAGTCTTAAGTGTGTAATTAATGAAAGAGGTAAGGGGACTAATAGGTTTTTCAACAGAATTGAAAACAAGATTGGAGTGAAAATGGTGAGTAAAAATAGAATCGAAAAATCCGAATTAAAGGCAATTCTTGAGCATCACCAGAAATGGCTGGGTACTGGGGGAAAACAGGGTGCGAGAGCCGATTTGAGAGGCCGGAATCTATCCGGACACAATCTTCAACAAGCCAACCTTAAAAGGGCGAATCTAGAAGGTACAAATTTGAGTAGGACAAACCTTCGAACAACCAACCTAAAAGAGACGAACCTCAAAGCGGCAAATATAGGGTATTCGGACCTGCAATGGTCAATTTTTCAGGGGGCAGATCTTAGAAGAGCCTGCCTCGAAGGGGCCAGCCTACATTATGCAGATTTTTCCAGGTCAGACCTTAGCCATACACGGATGGGAAATGTCTTTCTCCACAATGCGTATTTTTTTAAAGCGACTCTGGAGTCAGCAGACCTTCGAGGCGCCAGCTTTAGATTTACAGAAATGAATTTTGCCAATTTGTACGGTACGAATTTGTCAGGAGCGGTCATAGCCGCAACAAAGATGATTGGGGCTGATTTGTCTGACTCGGATCTTTCAAATACCCAAATCAGCATGTCGAACTTTGAAAATGCAACATTGCACAACACACGGTTCAATTACGCATATTTACTGAAAACCAGTTTTTATATGGCAGATCTGAGGGGGTCGGACTTTAACGGCTCGAAGATCGAGTTGGTTGACTTTAATGAGGCTATGTTTTCCAAAGAGCACCGAAGTGCAACAATGGAAAGATGATGCACCATGGTTTGAAAAGTGTAATATTCACCCTGTTTTGAAAAAGTTAAAACGCAAGGAGGATATTCAGATGGGTAAGGATTATGAAACTTTGATTAACAGATCGCTTGAACTTGGTGCCATCGAGGCGAGGCCGGTGCCAACCAATGAGATTGTTTTCGACGACCGCTCTTTTTTAAAATGCAGATTCGGCTGTAACCGCTGGGGAAAGTACTGGACCTGTCCCCCTAATCTCGAACTGACCCCGGAGCGTTTTATGGATGCATTTAACAATTATGATCAATCCATTTTCATAAAGGTGTCGGACCCCAAGCTGGGCCAGGAGGTAGCGGTTACCATTGAAAAAGAAGCCATGCTTTCGTATGGCTGCTCGTTCGCGTTCGCTATGGCCATGTGTGTCCAGTGCGAAGAATGCGCTTTCCCAGACCCATGCCGCTATCCTCATTTAGCCCGACCTTCAATGGATGGCTATGGGGTGGACATTGGAAAGACACTGGAACCCTTGGGGTTCGAGGTCGAATTTGACAAAAAGGGTGAATTTCTTCCGGTCTGGTATGTTATGGTGTTGCTTGATTAGAAGTTTCCTAAAAATACACTTAACGCCCAGTTGTTGAGTTACCGCGCTACTCAGGGCATCACCTTGGTTACATCAAGAAAGATTATATATATAACCATGCCAGTAAGCCGATTCGTAAAGTGTTTGTGTTAGTATGAAATATGAACAAAATTGAAATTGTGGAGGGACAACCTAATGGATGAATATACGGAAATTTTTATTGCTCTCGGGGCTGCGACGGCAGCGAACTGTGGCCCCTGCTTTGAACACTATTTCTCGAAAGCCTTAACATTAGGTATTGAGAAAGAGGATGTCCAGAAAACTGTGGATATCGCAGTCAAGGTCCGCGGCGGATCGCACATGGTCATGAAAGGGACTATCCAGAAGATGATGAAAAGTGATTCGTCCCAGAGCAAAAACCGCTGCAGCAGTACCTCATCCTGTTGCGACTAGCGATCGTGTATCGGGCACAATAATACAGTGACGGAATATGTTCATTAGATTTGATATTGTGCCGGGAATAGGTTAGAGATTGATTCGTCTCGAGTTTTTCATTAGGGAGAGAATCATCCGACGCATCCGTCAATCACTTGATAATAGTCGCTACTTTAACCCTGAAGACGAGGAGACAGAGAACGGTAATGGATCTGCTGGAGATACAAGACCAGTATTACGATCGTGTAAAGATATTTATCACGCGACTCGTCAAGGACGAATGGATTGCCGAGGATCTGATCCAGGACACCTTCATACGCGTCCAGAAAAATATTGATTCGGTACGCGATCCATCAAAGATTTCATCCTGGATATTTCGTATTGCCTATAATTTGTGTCAAGATCATTTCAAATCTCAGAAAAAGGACAACCATAGTACCGTCAAGCCGGAAAGTACGCCAAGCCCATTTATTGAAATATCGCTCCAGAAAAAACTCGAACAGTTTCAGATGGGAGTCTGTGTTCAAGAGCAAATAAACCTTCTCCCAGAACAACAGAGAGTTGTTCTCATCCTTTACGATCTTTTTGAATTCAAGCACACCGAAATTGCTGATATTTTAGGTATCACACGGGAGAATACCAAGGTTAGGCTCCATCGGGCGAGAAAAAGTCTTAAATCAATTCTTGAAGAAAAGTGTAAGTTCGAACTGGATGGAAGAAATGTATTGGTATGTGAGCCTGTAAAATAAAACAGAGTAAAAACCCGATTCACAAATGGTTAAATATTGGCAAACAACTGAACTAAAAAATTTTAAAAAAATTGTGTTATTGAAAATGTCTGATTTTTACAGATTACATAATGACAAATATACAAAACTTCAGCCTCGAAAAAATTGTAAGTTACATTCCTAAATCGAATCTTTAATGGTGGACAAAAAACTTAAGATTAGCGAACGTATTGCATTTTTTACAAGAGGATAGGTGGATATTATACTCCGCCGCGTTAACCGACTATATTGTTTGACCTTTTTCAAATAGATCGTTAATTATCATTTCTATAGTTAATGATTCGCGAAATGGGAGAAATGGATGAGCAATTTATTTGAATCCAGCGATATAAATAGCATGACCTTGGCGAATCGATTTGTCCGATCAGCAACGTGGGCGGGGATGGCCACCGATGATGGGGCTTGTACCCCCCAGTTGATTGATCTGATGGCCGATCTGGCAGATGGTGGTGTCGGGCTAATCATCACCGGTCATGCCTACGTTCACCAGCATGGACAGCATCAACCGTGGCAAATGGGCATTTATAACGATGATCTCATTCCCGGGTTGCAGGAAATGACCCAGGCTGTTCATGATAGAGACACTAAAATCGTCGTGCAGCTCGGCTATGGAGGTGCCTATCTGTCAAAATCGCGGGTAAGGAGAATGACTGTCCATGATATCCGGGAGGTTGTTAAATCCTTTGGGCAGGCCGCCATGAGGGCAAAAATAACCGGGTTTGATGGCGTTCAAATTTTTGCTGCCCATGGTTTTTTTCTCAGCCAGTTGCTCTGCCCCCGCTATAATGACCGCGAAGATAACTATGGCGGCAGCATTGAAAACCGGGCGAGGGCCTTACTGGAAGTGCTTCACTCGGTACGCACGGCTGTGGGACAGGATTACCCGGTTCTGGTGAAACTCAACTGCCAGGATTTTGTCGAAAATGGACTCACCCTTAAGGACTCCATACGCGTTGGCTGCATGCTCGAAGAGGGGGAGATTGATGCGATTGAGTTGAGCGGTGGACTGCTGAATATTGCCAACTTAATGGAAAATAAAATCGAAACTGAGGAAGATGAGGCCCATTTTCAAGATGCGGCCAGGGCTTATAAAGAAAAAATTAAAGTGCCTCTAATTCTGGTAGGGGGGATACGATCATACAGCGTTGCGCGACGGTTGGTTGAAGAGGATGTTGCCGATTATATTTCCATGTGCCGGCCATTTATCTGTGAGCATGATTTAATCAACCGTTGGAAGGCAGGGGATCACGAAAAGGCTGCCTGCATCTCCTGTAACAACTGTGTGGAACAAGCCAAAAAGGGGAAGGGAGTCTCCTGCATACCATTGATCAAAGAAGTTGAAACGTTTTTCCCTCAACTCTCAGAAATAATCACTGCAAGCCCACCGCATCCGCCCGGAACCTCGTATAAAGTATCCATAGGGCTCGAAGAGTGGAATGCAAATTATATCCCAGTGATAAAAGTTCAAATGGAATATAATGGTCAAGTATCCAAGAACAAAAGCCCCTCTTTTCCGCTGGGCACCGACGACCATATCCGGGTAAATCAGACCATAATAAATCTTCTTGAACAACAGGGACGCGTGTAAGACAATATGTAATTTATTCCTGTTTCTTGCATTGTATGGCTAACACTATATTACGCTTTATAGCCTGTCCGACAACCCAACGCAGGCAAAGTTTCATTTATACGGTCAGAGCCTAAAAAGATCGAAAACTATAACTGAGATTTGTATTAAGCAATACCTAATAATCAATACCGGGCTGCGGTTCAATTCCTTTTCGATAGGCATGCTTTACTTCCGTGATATCGCTAACAGTATCGGCAAGCCGCAATACATCCGGGTGAGCGTCCCTTCCGACAAGGACCAGATGCAGATCGGAAGGTTTTTGTTTGATCATATTGGTCACTTGAACAAGATCTACCAACTTAAGATTTAACGCATTATTGATTTCATCTAAAATGAGAAGGTCGTATTCACTCGAAGAAATTTTTTCTCGGACCAACCGAACGGCATCCTGGGCGTTTCTGCGATGCTCTTCGTAAGGATAAGGGTTTCCCTGTATCCCACAGAAACCTTTGCCCGTCGATATAATTTCGATATCGCAATTCATTTTTTTTATCCCTTCCCATTCACCTGCGAAAATATCTCCTTTCATAAATTGAATGATGCCTACTTTCATATCATGGCCGCAGGCACGTACCGCCAATCCCAAGGCCGTAGTGGTCTTACCCTTACCGTAGCCGGTGATTACAACGACTAAGCCGTATTTTTTCTTTGGGTTTAAATGTGTAATCTTCATTATTTATGCCGATCATTATTGATTATATCCAGTCGATAATTTTTTATACCGTACTCTCAGAATGGTATAATCGAAGCTGTGGATACATTGCGAAACAACCAGTTATCAAAATCATCGGAATCATTACCGAT
>Ga0316197_10002179_pt1 | contig 14010 bp, 9 predicted proteins | sample OudBiesiAoxic_MG_FD_204939 | JGI IMG/M metagenome (GOLD analysis project Ga0316197, IMG submission 204939) | Coastal sediment microbial communities from Oude Bieten Haven, Netherlands - site A oxic | ecosystem: Environmental > Aquatic > Marine > Coastal > Sediment | place: Netherlands...
AGCGAACGCACCTCGCCCAATCGAAACAACGGGCAGCCCCTCGATCTCCATAGGGATTTCGACGTCACCATCGCCATCCCAGGAATAGTCCGTGATCTCGACCTCATCATCGGTGACGCGGTAGGTGAACGGGCCGGACTGCTCAGCGTTGGCGCTTGAGCAATGAATGAGAAATATGGCAAAAACTGCATAGCGCGAAAGGCTTCTCTGCGCGGATTTTGAGTGGGGTGGCGTTTTATTCATGGGGTTCCAATGGTTCTGATGAGCAATTGTGCCTTGGGCTAGCACCTTCGGCATCTTAGATCTGTGGTTGTGATTTCTGTGACTGGGCTTCCACCGATGTGCCTGGTCGGGGTTGATCGCGGAAACGCTCCGATGATTTGATGCGTGAATTGCTCGGTAATCTCGCCACAGGATGAAAAGATTTTTTCGAGTCAGGAGGGGGAAACAAGAAAGCGACGCTCATCACGACAAGAAGATGTCAAGCTGCGAAAGCGGCGGCCAGAGCGAAATCGAAGTCGGAGCGAGCCCTTGTCCTCAGTGCGAGCCGATCAGAGCCTGGGCTTCTTTGAAGGCGGCGCGTGCGAAGACGGTGTCGTGCCAGGGGCGATGGTAGCGAAAATCGACAGGGAGCTGTTCGACGTCCTTTGCCGCCTTGGCGAGGAAGGCTTTTGCCTCATCGAGGTTACCGGCGGAGGCTTCCGCCATGGCACGGTAGGCCTGGATCATGGCGATGAGCTCGAAGGTATCGTCCCATGCGCTCGAGTAGGCTCGTGCTGGCCCGCAGCCGAATCCCGTGCGCTGGGCGGCGAAGTAGCGGCACTCGAGGTCGTTGTGGAGGCTGGCGTTCTGTGGGGTGATCTTGCCCAGTTTGCGCTTCGCCAGGATCGCCTTGGCCATCGCGATCGGTGCCTGCTCTGGGGTGCCCCCCATGAAGTGCCCCTCGTGGTGGATACGTGGGCCACCCGTGCCGTTTGCATTGAGAAGGTGGGCGGCGAGCAGGTCGCCCGGGGCGCAGGCACTACCGACCGCGTCGATGGTGATCAGCGAGGGGAGCGCCGTGCTCATCTTCCCCCCAGCGAGCTGCCACAGGGTCAGGGTGAGGGTCGTGACTGCGGCGGTGCGGTCTGCCGGCGACCTGGAGCAACCGTGAATGAAATCCGAGAGCACCTGGTGCGGTGGTGCTGCCAGCTGCTCCAGCTTGGGCCATCGGCCGGATGAGGAAGGAGCCTGCTCGAAGGGATCGGGTCGGTCGTCCATGGTGGTTTCCTGGTGCAGCCTCACGCCCCCAACAGGGGCACGGTGCACTGGTCAAAATCTAGGCGGGCACCCTCTATGAGTTCCCACGTATCGGCTTCCACTCTGCACGCTAGGCGGGCAGCCTCCATCCACTCTAGGCTCTCTCTGCAGTCGGCGGCGGAGAGTTGCCTCACGTTGCGGTAGATCGCCCGGGTCTGGATTCGCCCCTGGGCTGCCTTCAGCTTCCAGAAGATCCGCTCGATCTGTGACTGCCTCTCCGCGAGTTCTGCGGCACGCAGCGTCGCCGTGCGCGCGTTGGCCGCGCGGCACACGAGGTGGCGGGCGAGGGCCTCGACGCCGTCGCAGTAGTATTTGAAGCCCTCGGGCGCCTTCGCGGCCCCGACCAGCCGGCGGAGTCCGAACAGCAGGCTGGCGAGCAGGCGACGGGCGGTTCCTGTGATCCCCGGGAGACTCCGCTCCATGTCGGACAGGAAGCTCATCCAGCGGGGCTGGAGTTTCGACAGGTCATACTCGTCGGGCTGCGGCTCGTGGCTGTTGAGCCGGTTGGCGAACAGCAGCCGGACAGCATGTTCAAACCGTCCGGTCAAGTCGGGGAGGCGGACGATGCGGCCGCCCTCGGCTGGCGGCTGTGGGAAGTCCGGCCCGGCGCCGCCGTCGACGAGCGGGAGCAGCCGTTCTAGCCAGTTTGCCTTGTCACCTGTAACCGTGGCCGCGCCCTGGAGCACCCCGCTGGAGTCGGTGACAAGCAGCCTGCCCCTGACTGTCTGGCCGGAGGGCCCGGCGGGAAGCAGCCCGTCCATCAGCGCGGGACAGAGATCGCCGAACGCGGTGGCATCCGTGGCGCGATCCAGCCCGATAACTACCAGGGCCTGGCCTAGATGTGCGTCCGACAGCTGTCCTTCCAGCAATCGCGGGGTCGGGGCGGCGATGTAGCACCGCGGGCGCCGGATCAGGTCGCCGGGTCGCTGTGAGGGGGCTCGGGTCACGGCTTCAACCCAGTCGTCCTCCTCGCTGCCAATCAACCGCTCGGCGTCTGGGCCATTGATCATGAGCCGGAACACGGCGTTCTCGCCCGAGCTGGCTTCCGCCCCCTTGGAGAGCTCCCACCGTCTCGGCAGGTTCCGCTCGCCCCGTGCCTCCTCTGCCTTGTCGTCCTCGACAAGCTGGCTCAGTTGGGCGAGCAGGTTGTCCTGGCAGCGGCCGACTGGCGTGACCACCTCGTCGAGGATCATGCTCGTCACCAGCGGGCCGGAGGCGAGCAGGTTGCAGCCGACCGGGATGAGGCGCCCCTCCTTGGTCCGGAGCCCGCTGCCCGGCCCCGCGAGGTTCGCCAGCGTGATGGCCATGGCCGCGAGCAGGTTGGCGCCGGCGTCGAGGTCCCCCTCGCCGAGGCCCGCTGCGTCGAAGGTGGTGAGGAGTTGCTGAAGGTGTTTTTGTTCTCGGGAGGTCATCGTTCCGTGGTTGGTTGGTCTCGAGTTTCCGGCTGGGGCACTGTCGGCCAAGTTGTGGATCCGGGCCAGCGAAAAGTAGCGATGGTCATGCGGAGGGGTCGCCTCGGTCACTGGGGCTGCCGGTCCTCTCGCGGAAAAGTCCTCGTAAGGTTCGGGCTTGGGGTGGTGCCAGTAGACCTTGCCGCCGTCCTCGGCGCAGGGGTACGGGTTGCCGTCGCCCCCGGCCTCGAAGCCGAAGTCACAGCGCAATTTGTGCACCTCGGCGGACGCCTCGAGCGGGATGCCCTGTTCGTATTCGCCGACCTCCGTCGCTCGGTGTATGCGCGTCAATCTGCTCTACACTTCGGCGGCACCCGGCAGCAAAAGAAGGACGGTCGGCACATCGTCTAGTCCTTCGCCCTTAGAGGGGCTTCGCACGCACAGACCGATGCAGCGATCGCGACCGAACAGTATCAGCGCTTCTTACGAAGTTCGCGCTCCTTGCGGAGTTCGCGGTTCTCGGCCTTGAGACGTTCGATCTCGCGGCGCAGCTCCGCGATTTCGGCATCCCGGTCACCTGCCCCCTCGCGACGATCCTTGCCGCCCCGCGCTGCACGTTCCCGTTGTTCTTTGGACAGTTCGAGAATGGCGAAGTGTTCTCGCTCGGCGTGGCGAAGTTCCAGGGTCAGTTCTTCTCCGGGTTTGAGAGTTCTGAGGAAGTGGATGTGGCTCTCTACCGCGTGCCACTTGCCGCCATCGCCCTGCTGCACCCACGCTGGCCCTACCGGGACAGTAAGCCCCTTCAGCGCCTCCGGCCGTTCGGCCTTGTTGTTCTTCCAAGTTTGGAGGATGCGCCCGACCTTGAACTCGATGACGTTCTTGTCCCGTTTCTTGACGACTACTCCGCGCACTTGACCACTAAACCCAACCAAACCCTCGGGGCCGGGAGGCTGGTCTGCCGCGATACTTTGTGCGGTGTTGGATGCCAGGATAACGGATGCCGCGAGGCCGATGATGATTCTGCGTCTCTGTTTCATGAGTTCACTCTTGTGTTTAATAGTTATTCGCCAATCCCGCCCATCTTTCTGCGGCGACGCCCCAACGGATGTCAATCCAAATCTCCATCTCTTCAGTTTTCGCTCGGAGTTTTGTCGGCTCATCCAACACGGGGAGATGCGCGGAGCGGCGAGTTTGAAAAGGCGATTTCCTTGCAATCAGGTAAGAGGCCCGCACTGTTGGGCGCTCGGAAGCGCCCCGGGGTTAATCCTTCGGTTCCCGCCACTTCTGCACCACGTCTGGCTCAGCAGGCGAACAGGCCGAAGAGATAGCGCAGCTCCTCCTCGACAGCGGCTTCGCTCTCGTCGTCGAGGGTCAGCGCGATCTCCTCTTTGAGGATCCGGCGGTAGCGTTTGCGCAGGCGGTGGACGGCGACTTTGATGGCGCCCTCGCTCATGCCGAGCTCTGCCGAGATGTCCTGGTAGCGGCGCCCGCCGCCGTCTAGGTGGCCGAGCACACCTTTGAGGGCGGCGAAGACATCGCCCTTGCCCTCACCGGTGTAGGTGGCTTCGAGGCGCTCCATCGTTTGGTTGAGGAGGTGTCGACCCCAGTGCCGATCGAATAGCTTGTCGGGCGAATCGTTGTCGACCGCGCTGAGCGAGACGGCCGTGCAACGCCGCTCGGCATCCTCGTAGTCGAGCGAGAGCACGGTCGCGGCGCCGCCACGTTTGAGGCGTGCGGCCTTACGCCAGTCGTCGCGCAGGGCGTTCTTGGTGGCGACGCGGAGGAACGATCGCAGCTTCCCCTTGCTCGCAGTGACTTGCTCGAAGGCTCCCTTGTCGAGCAGGCCACTGAGCACGCACTGAGTGAGGTCCTCGGCGTCGGTTGGCGCGAGCCCTTGCCCGCGCGCGAAGGCATAGATCGGCAACCAGTAGGTGCGGCAGATCTGCTCCAGTGCACGGTTTCGCAGTTCGCTGTCACTGCCCTGCGCCTGCAGGATCACGCTCCAGCGTGTGTTGGGGAAGGCTTGGTCGGCGTGCATGGGTGTGGGGTCAGGGTAAGCGGTGAGGAAATCATTGGCGATCCTGCCCTTGTTTAATGTAGGGGCGTCGAGCTCGATCTGCCAGAATCCCTCCGCCACGCCAAAATCGCGGGGCGGAGGGATGAATTGGTCGATCGAGCCGAACCAAAAACTCGCTGGAATTAAGGGGCGATCGGAGTCAGGATGATTCCAGCATGTATATTCTCGCCTCCAACCCTCAACCCGCCGTCTGCCTCGCCACAAATCAGACCAGTTCCACTCACGTTGGGCCGACTAATTGCGCGTATTTCGCCAATGCCCAATGGGACCAAATCTCCCGCAATGACCCGCACGGGAAAGTTTGTGCCCGAGCCTCCATCGGCACGATAGATTTCCAGCTCCTCGTCCGAATAGAAGATATCCGATCCTATCGACATGAGCACTTCCACGACCTCGCCTTCGCCAGGAAGCGCAGCAGACACATCCTTGACGTACCTCACTGTTCCCCGCAAATCTCGTGTACTGGCAAATCCCGGTGCACCGACTAAGGGCTGAAGCCCACCTTCTGGCGTCCAAAGGCAAGGCAACTCTTCCTGCGTGACTTTTCTCGATCCCTCTTTGGTGACGATCTGTGTGCTGACGGATCCATCATCGGCAATACCGCGACTACGGCCCCCTGGAACGAGCAGGTCCTCCCCACTCGTCAAATCAAGCCGGTGGAGTCCCTCTTCTGAGTGGTAGGCGATCTGTAAATCGGTGGTGGTCATTGTCGGCCGACTAGAATTATTGCTGGAGAGAAACGGAGTCAGATAGTCCGGGTTTTCCACATCATAGTGAAGATCGCCACTAGGATCCTCCGTCGCGAGGTAGAGCCAATGGTTGTAGTTCCATTGGACGCCTTTACGCAAAGGTGTTGTGAAGTTTTCCATGACAAGCAGATCCCCGTTTTCATTGAGATCCGCGACCACAGGACTTAACTCAGGACGAAACTGCGCGCGAAGCTGACCTCGGATGATTCTGAGGGAATTGGAAGCGTCAATGTTGCCGACTGCCGCCCAGTAATCCTCACTGCTAGGGTGGGTCAAGAGGCAGGCCACCCATCCATTCGCATTGATTTCCTCTGCATATTTGATGTGAAACCCGGCGAGCTCGGGTGTGTCCAAGGACTCCGCAAAGACGGAATTGAGATCTTGAAGCCCCGCGGCCACCGTCGCCATGACTGCGTAACTATCCCCGTTACCGCTATCCAATCGAACGTAGCCGACGGCCACGCCGTCTCGATTGATATCGAGAAATTGCGTCCAAGGATCTGTCCCGTCCTTCCATGGCACGTCGGGGTAGGCACAATCCGCGGGATCCGCTGCATCAAAGGATCGGATCTCATAATTGATCGGAGTGGCCGACATCGTCGGATACTCTCCTATTGGCGGCGTCGGAGGATCTTCTCCCCCGCCCCCTCCTCCGCCGGGTTTCCCCTTGGCCGAGCAGATGGTGATGGATCCGAGCAGCAGCAAGGCGGCGGTGGTGGTGGTGAGCACCGCACCGAGCTGCGTGCGGCGATTTTGGAATCGTTGTGATTTTTGTCGTATTTTCATCATTTGGTTCTGTGTTTGGAATTTGGCGAACTCCCTTCGAGCGGGAATGCCGACGCCCACAGAACGACGAATGGATGAGATGGTTACAGGGGTGGGGGATCTTTTTTATTTCACCGTAGCCTGGCAGAAACACCCCAGGACTGGTTCGAGACGGGATCCATGTAGTAGAGCAGGCCAACGGCCTTCCCTCACCGTAGCCTGAGGCAACGCCCCAGGTTCGGTTTGGAAGGATGGCTGCAGGCTGAAGGCCTGCTTCACTGGTATCTCGAAGCTTGCTCGATCCGACCGTCGCTCACTCCACCTCGACCAGCGTGATCCCACCGATACGGAGATCGGAACTGGGCGTCTCGGTATTGTGCAGGGAGATGGCGAGGACGTGCTCGCCGGCCGGTAATGTGAGACCTTCCAGCGGGAGGCGGAAGACGGCGGTCTCGGCGGCATCGCCGACGGTCGATTCGGCAGACAGGCGGTAAGTTTCTTTGCCTTCACTCATGTTGTCGCGGGCCACTTCCCTGCCATCGAGGTAGACGATGATGCCGTCGTCGCGGTGGCAGCGCAGTTCGATCTTGGTGGATTCTTCATCGGCCGTGAAGCGGTGGCGGAAGTAGGCGCTTTTGCCGAGGGCCTTCTCTGCAGGGGTGCCGATCGTGACGCCGGTGAATCCATCGTCGCCATAGCCGAAGCCACCATTTGGATCCGAGCTATCATTGCCACTCTGCCACCGCGAGTCGTCGTAGTCGGCACGGAAGAAGCTGTCGTGGAAATCGGGCTCGGCCTCAGCTGGATCGACTCCATCGACCGGGTGGAGCCAGCGCCACTCGGAGGTGGGTGGAACCAGGACCTCCGTCACGGCTGGGGAATAGGCATTGAGGTACGATGGTAGAGACGCGAACAACTCCGAGGCTTCGTCCTTGCGCCCAGCTCTCTCGTAGTCTTCCGCCAGATTAGATCTAGCATGGCGCGTGCCGGAGTGTTGGGGACCAAGAACCTTGAGCGTTAGCGTCAGAAACTCCTCACCCATCGCAACCGCCTCGTCCAGACGACCGGCATGGGAATAGGCAACCGCTAGATTGCCCATCGATTTGAGAGTATCGGGATGCTCCGGGCCGAGGACTTTGCGACGCAGCGCCAGCACTTCCTTCCGCAGTGTGAGCGCCTCGCCATCGCGCCCGGCGTAAGAGTAAGAGATCGAGAGGTTGTCCATCGCCTTCAATCTGGCGGGGTGGTCGGAACCAAGCTCCTTTCCGCGGCGTTCCACCTCCCTCTCGAGTAACTCGATCAATTCGTCCTGGCGGCCGACCCTGTTATAGGCGTCTGTCAGGAAATTCCATGCATTGTCGGTGTCCGAGTGGTACTCACCCTTCACTTTGCGACTGAGCTCCAGGAGCTGCTCGCGCACCGCCAGCGCCTCGTGATTACGACCCGTGTCGTGGTAGGAATGCCCCAGGTTTATCAGTGCGACGATGATTTCGGGGTGCTTCGGATCGAGCACCTTGCGGCGCAGCTCCAGCACCTCCTCTCGCATCTCCAGGGCCTCGTTCCGGCGCCCGGCTTTATCGTACGAATTCGCCAGGTTGTTCATCGTCGCGAGCGTGTTGGGGTGCTCCGACCCAAGCACCTTGCGGCGCAGCTCCAGCACTTCCTCTCGCATCTCCAGAGCCTCGCCCTGGCGCCCGGCGTCATAGTAGGAGAGCGCCAGGCTGTGCATCGAACCGAGAGTGTCGGGGTGCTCTGGGCCGAGCACCTTGCGGCGCCGCTCCAGCACCTCCTCCTGCATCACCTGCGCCTTGTCCCGGCGCCCGGCGTCACTGTAGGAAAGCGCCACGTGGTACATCGCGTTGAGGGTGTCGGGATGCTCCGGGCCAATCACTTTGCTTGATAGCGCAAGCACTTCTTCGCGCATTGCCAGCGCCTCGTTCTGGCGGCCGGCGTCATCGTAGGAAAGCGCCAGGTTGCTCATCGGGTTAAGCGTGTTGGGGTGCTCCGGGCCATTCACTTTACTAGATAGCGCAAGCACTTCTTCACGCATTGCCAGCGCCTCGTCCTGGCGCCCGGCGTCACTGTAGGAAATCGCCAGGTTGCCCATCGCGTTAAGAGTGTCGGGATGCTCCGGGCCGAGCACTTTACTAGATAGCGCAAGCACTTCCTCACGCATCACCAGCGCCTCGTCCTGGCGGCCGACGTCATGGTAGGAATTCGCCAGGTTGTGCATCGCCCCGAGCGTGCCGGGGTGCTCCGGGTGGAGCACCTTGCGGCGTAGCGCCAGCAGCTGCTCGCGCATCACGAGCGCTTTGTTAAGGCGGCCGGCGACACGGTAGGAATTCGCTAGGTTGATCATCGAGTTAAGCGTGTTGGGGTGCTCCGGGCCGAGCACCTCGCGGTTCAGTGCGAGCACTTCCTCCCACATTGCCAGCTCCTCGTTCCGGCGCCCGGCTTTGTGGAGACGATCCGCCAGACTGCGCATCGCCATGAGCGTTTTTGGGTGCTCAAGGCCGTTTGTCTTGCGGCTTCGGGTCAGACGCTCCTCGTACCTCTCCACCATAGACAAACCCATCTCTAGCGCCCGGTCACGGTAGCCGGCGTCGTGGTAGGCACGAGCTAGGCAATCGGTATGATCAACCGTCGTGGAATGCTCGTGCCCCAACACGTCGCGGTTGAGCACAAACTCCTCCTCAAGAAGCCGAATCGCCTCATCCGCGCGATTAACCCCTAGGTATTGATGTGCCAAGGTATGCATCGACGTGAGCGTATCGACGTGCTCCGAGCCGAGTACCTTGCGGCGCAGGGTCAAGACCTTCTCGTGCATCGCCAGCGCCTCGTCCCGCCCCGCAGCATTGTAGGAATTCGCTACGTCGTGCATCGACGCGAGCGTGTCAGGGTGTTCGAGACCGTGGGTGTCCTGATAATACTGACGTACCTTCTCCTGCAGCGCGATGGCGTCGTCATAACGCCCGAGGCTATAGTAGACGCTAGCGATCGATTTCTGCAGAATCGCGCGGCGTTCGGGTGGGATCTCCCGGTCGTCTTCCAGCTTCTTCTCGGCGATTTTCAGGCTCTCCGCGACCGTGATGGTGCGTCCACCTCCTTCCTCGCCCGGTTTGGAGGATTCGAACATGCCGGTCAGGAAGCTCGAGATCGCCTCTGCCTCCACGAGTCGCTCTCCGGCGAGGCCTTCCGCCTCGATGGCGTGCTTCTTCTCTGCGGTGGCGCGGATCGCCTGCCAGGTGGTTGCCGCGATCCCCGCCACCAGCAGGAGAAACATCGCCGCCGCCACCCCGAGGGCGGTTTTGTGCCTGCGCAGGAACTTCCCGGTGCGGTAGGCGGCGGTCGGCGGTCCGGCGCTGACCGGTTCGTCCTCGAGGTGGCGTTCGACGTCGGCGGCGAGGGCATTGGCGGTGTCGTAGCGTCGCTTCCGGTCCTTTTCGATCGCCTTCATGACGATCCAGTCGAGGTCGCCGCGCAGCTGTCTGCCGAGGGGTTGAGCCTCGGTGGCGCGATGCTTGGCGATGGTGGTGCGGCGGTCGAGTTCGAGGCTGGAGAGGCGCGCGCTCGGGCGCGGGGCATCGTCTTCGCGCAGGATGCGGCGCACCTCGTCGAAGGCGGCCCCTTTCAGCGTTGCCGCTTCGATCGGTGTGGTGCCAGTGAGCAACTCGTAGAGCAGCACACCGAGGGCGTAGATGTCGGCGCGGGTATCGACGTCGTGGGCGGCGCGCGCCCCGGCCTGTTCCGGGCTCATGTAGGCCGGGGTGCCGATCATCTGCTCGAAGCGGGTGAACAGCGTCTTGTCGGTGAGCTGGGCATCGGCGGCCTTGGCGACGCCGAAGTCGATGACTTTCGGCACCGGATCGGCGCCGTCCTCGATGGTGACGAGGATGTTGGAGGGTTTGAGATCGCGGTGGATGACGCCTTTCTGGTGCGCGTGCTGCACCGCGCCGCAGACTTTGATGAAGAGCTGGAGTCTCTGCCCGGTGCCGAGGTTTTCCTCGTCGCAAAAGCCCGTGATGGGGGTGCCGCGCACCAGCTCCATGACGAAGAACGGGCGTCCCTGGTCGGTCTCGCCACCGTCGATGATGCGGGCGATGTTCGGGTGATCCATCATGGCGAGCGCCTGGCGCTCGGCCTCGAAGCGTGCGATCACCTGTCGCGTGTCCATCCCGGCCTTGAGCACCTTGATCGCGACGCGGCGGCGCACCGGGGCGGTCTGATCCGCCATGTAGACGGTGCCGAACCCGCCCTCGCCGATGCGCTGGAGGATCTTGTAGCGCCCTTCGGGACCGAGGGTGGTGCCTGCGAGGTTGTCAGGCAGATTGGTGGTGGAGGCAGCTCCGGCGGCGAACGTGTCGGGGGATTCGTCCTCCACGCTGTCCATCGGGGCGAGGGCATCGGCCATCAGGCAGGCGGGACAGACATCACCGGCGCCAGTGGCCGGGAGTGGCTGGTCACAGGCTTGGCAGGAGGAGGGATCGGTGTGGGCGGTGGGCATGGTGGTTCGGCGGTGACAGGGCACTTTAGAAAGAGAACGTCGGAATGGCGAGAAGGTTACAGGCCGACTCAAGATCGTTGCGAGGAGGCTCGGAGGAACGTGGCATGACAAAGGCGATCGCTCACCGATTCCGTGATTTTCACCCACCCGTGTGAGTCCACGAGGCAGGCGAGACGCCGGATCTTCTGTTTCTGCAGAGGATCGCAAAGGCGGGGGCATCTGCGCCCCGGTGGCGCTCCTTCTCGGATCGGACGCCATTGGCATCGTCTACAGGGAGGGGCGCGCACGGCGACCGATCGCCTGTTCGGTCTGCCCCGCGCCCGGGATCGAGGTGTTGAAAAGAATTTTGCGGTGGCGTGTAACCATTCCCGGGAAATGGCGTTCTGGGGGTGCCATGCCTGCACTTTATGAAACTGAAATGAATACCGATTGCCGCACTGTCAGGCGCGCTCCGGGCGGCGATCGACATGGATCTGCGGGTGCGGGGCATGCTTACCGCTTCATCACCAGGGGCATCCCTCTCGGCTCGCCGCCCTCCCCGCTGATGGGCGCGCTCTACCTGGCCCGGCTCGACCGAAGGATGGAGGCCATGGCGGCCCAGGGGGGTCTTCTATGTCCGATTCATGGACGACTGGGTCGACCTCACCCCACCCGCTGGATCGCCCGGCTTTATGAGCAAGGCGCGGACCGGCCTCACGGAAGGCCAGCAGCGCCGGCTCGATGGGATCGCATTCAGACACCTAGGGAGGGGTTCATCGCCGATCGGCAAACCCAGCTCGTTCCCCTAAACTCATTACCTATGAGCCCCGATCAAGCCTTCCCCAACACGCGTTGGAGCGTGATCCTGCAGGTGCAGGATGATGACAGCGAGCTGCGGGACCGCCCCCTGGAGCAGGTCTGCCGCACTTACTGGTTGCCGATCTATGCCCTCGCGCGCGGGCAAGGGCTCGCGCCGGCTGATGCCGAAAACCTCACCCAGAACGTGCTCAGCGGTCTCCTCGACAAGGGCGCTTCCGAGCAGGTCGCTGCTGACAAAGGAAAACTGCGCTCCTTCCTCCGAGTCGCCGCCAAGAATGCCATCCGCGGCGACTGGCGGCGGCGCGACGATGCTCTCACTGGCACCGAAAGCCTCCGGCTCCGTGTGCTTGACCGCCGAAAGCGGCAAAACATAGAACATAAAAATTATGATGATCAAACCGATTGAAAAGTTAAAAACGGGAGTCGCCCTCGTGGGCGGAGCGCTCGCCATCACAGCCCTGCCGGCACAGGCCCACGTCGTGGCGCATTTTGAAGAAGTTGGTGGAACCGAAGTGCATGTGACTTGGTCTGGATCCCTGGATACGAGCGGTCAGTCGTTGGTGGCCAACCAGTTTAATTACAACCTATTTGTGTTTTATGACGCGTTCGCCCTCCTAAAGACCTCCGGATCGTCGCGTGTCTATGCCGGTGGGAACGTGTCGATACCGACAGGGTTCGCAGGAGTACCGTTCCTAACTCCTGCCCTCCCGGGAACGACGTCCTCCGTTCCCTTCGGATATAACAGAACCCGCCTGTTCCTACCGGACTCAGTATCTCCCGGAGACTTATATTCACCTACGGGAACCATTGTGATCGACATCACTCTAGCTGAGCTTGATGTTAGTGGGTTTTTGGATGCAACCGAAAAACCTGTATTAATATTAGGTAATGGTGACACGATCAGTTTCACGACGGGCGGGGGCGCGGTTCCGGATCAGGATGGAGATGGCGTGCCTGACGACGAGGACGAGTTCCCGGACTCCAACACCGACCCTGTTGTTGCTGTCGGAAATGTCCTGATCAACAACGTCCCGCTTGAGAATGGTTCCTACCTCGCTGACGTGATTGCATACGCCATCGCGAATGACGTGGCGAACGTGGACTTCGTCCAAGACCTCCAGTTTTGGAGGGACGAGGGCTATATTACCGGCAAGGATATGGGGCAGATCCTCCGGGAACACAACACCACCTAAAACTAGCTCGCCCTCTACGAGTCCACGTTCTTGGGGCAGATCACCTACCCACGTTGCCCGCGCCCGCAGCAGCCTGCCTGGCTCTCACCGGTGGCTGTATGGGATTGCTTTTCTGCCCCGGCGTCCCCCGGCACCTGTCGGTCGGGTTGGAGGAGGTGCAATTTTGGAGGGTATTCTTCTTTCTCCCCGAGTGACACATTCACCGCATCCCCGCCTTTGCTCTCGAACACAACTGTAACAAAAAAAATACCAATGAAGAAATTACTACTCGCCCGATCGATCTTTTACCTCGCCATGGCGGTTCTCGTCTCATCAGCAAGCGCCACGGTCATTGAGGTCGGCGACTTGAATATCATCAACGACTCCGGGAACCCATCAGACGGCCTCCGTTTCCTGGACATGACATATAGTGACGGCTTGACGCTTGCGGACGCGCTCTCTGCAGCTCAGGCTACCTACCCAAACGCCCGCCTCGCGACCCCGTCCGAATTTGACGATCTGTTTGCGGCGGCGGGCATATCATACACCGGAACCCTAACGGCGAGCGACGGGTTTTTAACTGGGTCAGGGGCTATCATCACCAGTTTCGCGGCTTACGACTCCGGGCAACTCTCGGCGACGCTGGGATTCACCTACTCGGGTCACACGATCATTTGGACTGACCCGGACGGCGATCACGCGGTTAGTAGCACACTCGACCTCTTGTATTTACAGGCCGACCTCGCGAGCCTATCCCACTCGGCGGGGTCCCCCGAAACCACCACCTCGGTGGGTTGGCTCCTGGTCAGCGAACCGGTCCCCGAGGCGGGCCACACGCTCGCTCTAGGTATGATATCTCTGGTCGGATTGGTGGCGGTCCGGAGGCGCATCCGCTGACGCCGGAACCGGTCGCCCCTGCTCATAAAGCCGGTGCAAGCTTGCGGATGGATTGTTGGGCTGTAATCGGACTGTCGTTTCCACCGAGGAGTGCCCGAGCATCCCGGCAATCGTCGCAATATCTACCCCAACGTCGAGCAGTTCGCCGGTCCGCCGCATGTCGTGCCATGTCAGTACCGGGACGCCTGCCGCGAACACACGTTTCTTCAAGATGCCGTCCAGCGCCCTCACCGTCAGAAGGTGGTCAGCAAAAATGGTACCACCTTTATTGATCCGGCAGAAGAGAGCGCCGGACTTCTCGCCCCGAACTTCCAGCCAGTCACGGAGCGCATTCGCCGCGCCATTTGTTAGATATAGC
>Ga0316197_10002180_pt1 | contig 14010 bp, 15 predicted proteins | sample OudBiesiAoxic_MG_FD_204939 | JGI IMG/M metagenome (GOLD analysis project Ga0316197, IMG submission 204939) | Coastal sediment microbial communities from Oude Bieten Haven, Netherlands - site A oxic | ecosystem: Environmental > Aquatic > Marine > Coastal > Sediment | place: Netherlands...
CCGGTGAATCCACACCCGCAAATCCTCTACTTCGGGGCCGAGGACCAGTCTGGATCATCGAAGCGCTGGATCTCGATCAGGTGGCCGTCGGGATCCCGCAGGAAGGCGTGGTAGATCCCGAATCGGTCGTTGTGCTCGGGTCCGCGCTCAACCGCTCCCCCTGCCGAGGCAATCCGACCACACCAGCCGTCGACGTCGTCGGTCACGAACGTGACAATCACGCCGTCGGCGGCGCGGGCGTCATCGTTGAGACACGTTCCAACGAACGCGGTGTCGGCTGCCTTGAAGATGTGACAGGTGCCCTGGTCGACCACGAGTTGGAGGCCGATGACGCCTTCGTAGAAAGCACGACTCCGTTCAAGGTCAGCAACCGGCAGGAAGGTGATCTGCGCGTCGGCGATCATGCGATGGCGGTGCGCGCCTGGTTCACCCGGTTCAAGGCCTCCTCGCGGCCGAGCGCCTCCAGCGACTCGAACAGGGGCGGGCTGACCGTCGATCCCGACACGGCGACGCGGATCGGTTGGAATCCCTTGCCGGCTCCGATCTCCAGGTCGGCGATCATCGCGCGGAGCGCCGCCTCGATCGATGCCACATCCCACTCGTCGAGGGCGTCGAGCCGCTCCGATGCGGCATCGAGGACGTCTGCGACCCCCGGTTTGGCCATCACCTTCGCCCATGATGCATCGTCGTAGACGAGTTCGTCGACGAGGAGGAACCGAACCTGTTCGGCCGCCTCGGTTAGGAGCTTGGTGCGTTCCTGAACGTGCGGTGCGATCGCGTCGAGACGAGCACGATCATCATCGGCGAGTTGGCGTTCGAGGTCAGCCTCGATCGATGGAATGATCGCATCGACGAAATCGCCCGTCTCAAGGCCCCGGATATAGGTTCCGTTCATCCACTCGAGCTTGTCGGTGTCGAAGATCGCCGGATTCTTCGAGACGGTGTCGAGGTCAAAGCGTTCGACCATCTCGGACAGCGGCAGCACCGTGTCATCCTCGCCGGGGTTCCACCCCAGCAGCGCCAAGTAGTTGACGAGCGCCTCGGGCAGATACCCGGCGTCGCGGTAGGCACTGATCGCCGTGTGGCCATGACGTTTCGAGAGCTTCTTCCCGTCGGGTCCCATGAGGAGCGAGAGGTGGGAGTAGGTGGCCGGCTCCGCTCCCATCGCCTCGGTGAGCAGAATGTGTTTCGGGGTCGACGACAACAGGTCTTCGCCACGCACGACGTGGGTGATGCCGTAGTCGACATCATCGACCGTCGAGGCCAGGTGATACGTCGGCGTACGGTTGGAGCGGAGGATCACGAAGTCGTCGACCTGGCTGTGGTCGAACGAGACCTCGTCCCGCACAACATCTTCGAAGGTCGTGCGCCCGGGCCTCGGGACCTTGAAGCGGATCGTGGGCCGCTCCCCGTCCGCGACCCGTTGTCGTGCCGCGTCCTGGTCGAGATCAAACCGTCCGTCATAGGCCGGCGCTGCACCGGCCGCCCGGGCTTCGTTGCGGAACGCTTCGAGATGCTCTGGGGTTGCGAACGAGTAGTAGGCGGCGCCCTCCGCCACAAGGCGGTCGGCCACTTCCTGGTATCGCTCAAGACGCTCGGATTGGCGGTATCCGCCGTGGGGACCGCCGATCTCGATGCCTTCGTCCCAGTCGAGGCCGAGCCAGCGCATCGAGTCCAGGATGTCTGCGGCGTACTCGGGAGTGCTCCGCGCGGCGTCCGTGTCGTCGGAACGGAGGATCATGGTGCCGCCCTGCGACCGGGCGAACAACCAGTTGTAGAGGGCGGTGCGTGCACCACCGACATGCAGATAGCCCGTCGGTGACGGGGCAAAGCGAACGCGTGGAGTCATGCTTGGACGACCGGATTCATGAGCACTCCGACGCCTTCGATCTCAACTTCGACTCGGTCACCAGGAGCGATCGGCCCCACGCCCGACGGGGTGCCGGTGAGGATCACATCGCCTGGCAGCAGCGTCATGATCGACGAGATGAACGAGACCAACTCGCCGACACCGAATACGAGATCCGAGGTGGATCCGGACTGACGTGTCTCGCCGTTGACCCTGGATATGACCGCGAGGCCTTCCTGTGGATCAAGGTCGGTGTCGATCGCAGGACCGAGCGGGCAGAACGAGTCGAATCCTTTGGCTCGTGCCCACTGGCCATCGGCTCGCTGGAGATCCCGGGCGGTCACGTCGTTTGCGGCCGTGTAGCCCATGATGTGGGTCCCCACGTCCTCGATCGCCACGTTCCTCGTCACCTTGGCGATCACAACTGCGAGTTCGGCCTCGTGATGCACTTCCTCGGCCTGCTGCGGAATGCGTATCGGCTGCAGGGGTCCGATCACCGACGTAGGCGGCTTCAGGAAGACGACGGGCGTCTCGGGGACGTCTCCGCCCATCTCCGCTGCGTGGTCGGCGTAGTTCTTGCCGACGGCCACGATCTTGGTTGGGATGACGGGAGCGAGCAATCGGGCATGTTCCCAGTCAACGACGGTCTCGGTCGGTTCCCAGGCGACGAACGGCGTGCCGCGGTAGATGCGGATACCTTCCGGTTCGACTGCGCCGTAGGTGATGTCGTCGACGTCTGTGTCGACTCTGACGATCTTCATGTTGTGCCCCGTTTCAGATTTCAATGAGCGATTCGCCGGATGCGGCGCGTTCGCGGAGGTCGTCTGCATTGTCTTCGATCACGTCAACGGGAATCCCGGCCACGAGTCGACGGACCCGCTGCGGGTGGTGAGCCGAGCCGGCAATCGCGGCCGCTCGAACCGATCCGAAATCACTCTCGTTGTCGTAGCCGAGGATCACGATGGCTGCGTCGAGATCGATCTTCGTCGGTCCCCTGCGGGCCAGCGATGCTCGGGCTGCGGCCACCGCTGCAACCGCGATGTTTGCATCTGCGCGATGCTCGTTCTCGGCGAGGATCAGGTCACGACCTGCGGCGAGCTTGAGCGCGTAGCCTGCGTCGGGACCCGGCATGCCGAACGCCCCTCCCCACGGCACGCCACTCCCGGTGAATTCTCCCGGCCGGTCCGGGATCCAGCGGCGTTCCGGGTCCGGTGTCCCCTCCGATTGGGGGCGGTCGGAACTGCGCAGTTCAATGTTCGGCTGTTGTGCCATAGGTCCACTCGTTCGGTTGAATCGGCATGGTAGAAGACGCGGCGTCAGACGTATTCGAGCCAATCGGCGTGGCGCTCGTTCTGCCCCGTCACTGCATCCATGAACATCTGCTGCGCGCGCTTGGTCACCGGTCCGGGTCGCCCGTCGCCGACCGGCCGATCGTCGACCTCCCTGACGGGTGTCACCTCAGCGGCCGTGCCGCTGAAGAACAGCTCGTCTGCGTAGTAGAGATCAGTACGGGCGATGTCGGTCTCGATGACCTCGTAGCCGTCGTCTCTCAGAAGTGTGATCACCGATTCCCTGGTGATTCCGTCGAGGACGCCGGCAGTCACTGGCGGCGTGCGAACAACGCCGTCGCGCACGACGAACAGGTTCTCGCCGCTGCCTTCGGCAACGAACCCTTCGGTGTTCAGCATGAGCGCCTCGTCATAGCCGGCCCGGAGGGCCTCCTGCTTGGCGAGCACCGAATTGACGTAGCCACCGGTGAGCTTGGCGTTCGGCATCAGGGAGTCTTGACCGATCCTCCGCCAAGAGGACACCTTGACCCGGATCCCGTTCGCGATGCCCTCTTCGCCGAGGTAGGCGCCCCACTCCCAGGTCGCGATGATCGTGTGGACCGAGGCTCCGGCTGGATTCAGCCCCATCGAGCCGGTTCCGTAGAACACGAGTGGCCTGATGTACCCGGTTGTTAGACCGTTGAGCGACATCAGCTCCTTGGAGGCGGCAACGAGTTCGTCGACCGTCCAGTCGACAGGAATCCCCAGCGCCTTGCACGAGCGTGCGAGGCGCTCGATGTGCTCGGTGAGGCGGAACACGGCGGTTCCGGTGTCGGTCTCGTACGCACGGATCCCTTCGAAGGCTCCGGTGCCGTAGTGAAGTCCGTGGGCGAGTACGTGGACGGTGGCGTCATCCCAGTCGACGAGCGCTCCGTCCATCCAGATGTGCTTTGTGGGCTGCATCCCCCGATTCTGCCACAGATCCGGAATCCGAACCGCGAGTGGCTAGCTGTCGGCCGCAACGGCGCCGATCAAGGCTCGGACCACCTTGATCGAGTTGGTGGAGACCTCCGAGAGGAACCGTTCGAAGTCGACCTCGGATCCTGCCCCCGCGAGGTCGGAGAGCGCACGGATCACGAGGCAGTCGACACCGAAGTGTTCGGCCACCTGTGCGACAGCGGCTCCCTCCATTTCGACGGCCTGGGCTCCGAACGCTGCGTGGATCCTCATGCGATCCGCCTCGGACTCGATGAATTGATCCCCCGTCGCCACCGTGCCAAACACGACGTCGGGGGTCCGGTCGAACACCGCTTCGAACTGCGCCCCATCGAGCGCAGCGCGAACCTGTTCGCTCAGTGCATGCGACGGCCGGTAGCCGGAACCATCGGTCGGGTTGAAGAACGGAAGGTGCCCCGGCTGATATGGCTGGAATCCATCGGGACCGGCGACCCCGGTGTCGTGCTGCACCACACGGTCGGCAACGACGACATCGCCGATGCTGAGTGCCGGGTCGACACCCCCGGCCACCCCGGTGAACACGAGCAACCGTGGACTGAAACGGTCGATCGCGAGCGTCGCCACCATCGCCGCATTGACCTTCCCAACCCCCACCGCCCCAACAACCACGTCAACCCCGTCGATCGACCCAACGCTGAACCGGTGCCCGCCAACCTCAACCACGGAGCCGCCCACCATCGCGGCAGACAGCTCCCCCAGCTCTTCAGCAAGTGCACTCAAAATCAAGATCGGGGTGTTCATACGCCGCTACTCCGCTACTCCGCTACTCCGCTACTGCAGGTATCTGCCATGCCACTCCAGGATCGCATCGAACCGCTCGACCCGGTGCTTCGGCTTGCCGGCGCGGGACAACTCGTGCCCCTCCCCCGGAAAACGCAGCATCTCCGACGCAACCCCATTGCGCTGCAGCAGACGGAAGAGTTGCTCGCCCTGTTCGATCGGGCACCGCAAGTCGGCTTCTGAGTGCAGGACGAGCGTGGGCGTGGTGATTGCGTCGGCATGGCGCAGCGGCGACGCGTGCCACAACTCATCCTGGGTCGCAGCGCGGCGCACGTACATTGCGTCGAAGTAGGTACCGATATCGGATGTCCCGACGAACGAGTTCCAGACGTAGAGACCCCGCTCGGCCACCGCTGACCGGTACCGCTGGTCCGCTGCGGTGACCCGCACGGTGGCGAAGCCGCCGTAGGAGCCGCCCATGATTCCCATCGTGTCGAGATCGAGTCGCGGGAACCGGGCCGCGGCCGCGTCCGGGGCCGCGACGAGGTCGACGAGGTCCGGCGGCATCTCTTCATGCCACGCCCCGACGACCGCTCGCACGAAATCGGATCCGTAGCCGCTCGCCCCACGAGGGTTGATTGCCACAACGCCATAGCCGGCACCGACGTAGACCTGGAACTCGTCGAAGAACCCGTACCCATACTGCGTCGCAGGACCACCGTGAATGTTGAAGAGCAACGGAACCGTGTCGTCACCGTCCGGCAGGTAGACCCAGCCTTCGACTTCGACACCGTCATGGTCCATCGTGAACCGCTGTGGTTCAACCAGTCCGGCAGCCTCGGCGAATCCGGCATTCAAGTCGGTAAGGCGCCGTTCCTCGCCGTTCTCCCACCACCAGACGTCGCCCGGTTCGGTCGGCGACGTAGCAGTGAAGACGGCGGCGGATCCATCAGAGCGAGGGTCGATCCCCGTGATCTGACGGTCCCCGCCGATGACGTCTTCGGTCGAACCGTCCGTCTGGACGCGGACGATCCGAACCCGTCCTGAATCCTCGAGGGTGGAGAGGGCGGTGCCATCGTCCAACCACTGTGGGCCGCCCGGTGCAAGGGCCGGGGCGAACGTGACGAGGTTGCGACCGACGTTGGTGAACGGCGAGAACGTGCCGTCACCGCCGCGGCGTTGCAGCGGAGCCACATCCGGGTAGGACCACCGGTCGGGCCGACCAATGGCGTAGAGCACACCGGATCGGTCGTACGACGGCATCCCCCACGTTCCGACTCCGGTAGCGGCCGTCGCCTCACCACCATCGGCCGGCACCGTCCAGATCTGGCTACCCGGATCAGTGAAGCGGCCATCGTGGCGGGCCGAGGCGAACACGATCTCGGAATCGTCAGGAGCCCACGCGATCTGGGTCTCGTTGTAGTCCCCTGGCGTCAGGCATACGGGATCGGCCGCTCCCTGCGGGTCGATCGACCAGACATGGCTGCGCTTGTCGTGGATCCATCCACGCCCGTCGAAGCGGTAACCCATCTCCGTGATGCGTCGCGGAGTCCGGGCACGCTCCTCGACCGACAGACCCTTCCCGTCCTCGTCCCACTCGGCGGCGACGGCCGCAATGCAGGTGCCGCCGAATGACCAGGAGATCTCGGAAGCGCCGAGTTCGAAGTCCGTAATCACCGTGGCCTCTCCCCCGTCGAGCGGGAGGATCGCAACCTGAGGCATGTCGGTCTCTTCCGGCCCCTTTCGCAGGAAGGCCAGGCTCGTTCCGTCCGGCGACCAACGCGGAGCGGTGTCGGCCTCGCCCGAAGTCAGCGGGCGAGCACGGTCGCCGTCCCAGAGCCAGATCGTCCGTACATACCGGTCCCCCTCGAGGTCCATCCGGCTGACGACGAACGCCACCCGGACGCCGTCGGGATGAAGCCTGGCATCGGATGGAACGCGGTAATCGCCGAGTTGATCGGGACGCATGCTGCTGGCCTTTCGGTCGGGTACCCCAATTATGACGGGTGCCGAAACCCATGCAGCCGACCGCCCGCAACCGCAATGATCCGGCACATGCGTAGGCTCGTCCCGTGCATCGCTTCATCGCATCCGGACTCTATCTCGGCCTCATCCCGCGCCGGATCTGGGGCTCGGACAACGGTGCAGGCACGTTCGGGGCTGCGCTTGCGGTTGTGATCTCACTTCTGCTCTGGCGCTACCCCTGGTGGGTCGGAGCGATCGCGTTCGTCATCGCATTCGTCCTCTCGCTCTGGTCCTCGGCACCATTTGCAGGCGACCACGCCGACCCGGGCTGGGTCGTGATCGATGAGGTGGCTGGCACGCTCGTTGCAGCCATCGGTCTCACGGGTTGGCCGTGGCTCGTCGCGGTGGTCGTGGCGCGCCTCGCCGACATCTTCAAGGTCTTGCCGGGCGTGAAGCAGGCCGAGTCGCTTCCAGGGGCGATCGGTATCACGATGGACGACGTGGTAGCCGGCCTCTACGGACTCGGTGCCGGGTGGCTGGTCTACTGGATCATGTGAAGGTGCGCTTCGCCGCTCCACATTGATCCAGCTTCAGAATCGCCACATCCACGCGTTGATCAGCTCTGCGGTCAGTTCGGTCACCGCTGCGTGCGTCGCGGAGAACGCTCCGTCCCGCAGGATCATGATCGTGTGCATGCCGGCGGCATCCGCAGACTCGGCACCGAGATCGGCATCTTCGATCGCAAGGCAGTCCGTGGGCGCGACTCCCAGGCGCTTCGCCGCTTCGAGGTAGACGTCGGGTGCGGGCTTCCCATGGGCGACCTCGTCGCCTCCCACGATGACATCGAAGTACCGATCGAGTCCGGTGAGCGCCAGCTTGCCGTCGAGCGCCTGACGTCTGGACGATGAGGCGACCGCCATCGTCACCCCGTGAGCTGCCAATTCGCGAACCGTCGCAAATGCGTCGTCGAAAGCCACGAGACGCTCCTCGTAGACCGGGACCCTGATCGCGTCGATCAACGCCATGTACTCGTCGAACGGCGGCAGGGCGGTGAGTCCGGCGAAGTACGCGTAGGTCGTCGCCTCCGACGTGCCACGGCAGACCTCACCGTCGGCAACCGTCATCTCGTACCCAAAGCTCGACAACACCCGTGCCCAGATCTCATCGGCGAGCGGTTCGGAGTCGACAAGCACCCCGTCACAGTCAAAGACGACAGCCTGGATCATGATGCAAGCCGATCGAGTGCACCGCGGAACCGGCGGCCAATCTCGAACCCCGAGATGCGAGCAGCGAATCCGTCGCCCTCGCCAACGAAGCTCAGACTCACCAACGCCGCCCCGCCCGCGGGACCGGTCACGGACACCGAGAAGCGCCCTTCGTCGATGCCGGGAATCTCCCGAACATCACACTCAAAACGTCGTCCGGCCTCCCACTCGCGTACCTCGAGTCGGATCGCGTTCGTCGGATCGCTGCGGCGGCTGAGCGAGAGGAAGATGATGTTCCCGACCTGCGGCACGTCGCCGGTCATCGACGTCGCATGGTGCACCGGGAACCACTCACCAAACCGTGACAGGTCTGCGACCAGCGTCCACACCCCGGCAGCGTCCCGCTGCTCGATCCTCCGCTCGTCGCGCACGACGATCTGGGCCATGGCTCAGCCGTCTGCCCTGCGACGGATCAGATCCTGCACCATCCGGGGGTCGGCTTTGCCGCCGGTGGCACGCATCACCTGCCCCACGAGGAACCCGATCGGTTTCATGTCGCCGGATTGGATCTTCTCCAACGCATCGGGGTGCTCGTCGAGCACGGCCAGCACTTCGGCCTCAATTGCGGTCGAGTCGGACATCTGAAGGAGATCCCGTGCCTCAGCGATCTCACGCGGCGTTCCTTCCCCGGCAAGGACCGCGGCAAGCACATCCTTGGCGGCGGTGGCCGACAAATCGCCGTCGCTGGTCATCGTTGAGAGCTGCTTGAGCGACGCAGCCGTCAATCCGGTATCTGCCACATCAACGCCTTCGTTACGCAAGTAGCGGACGACCTCGCCTGTGAGCCAGATGCCCGTGTTGCGGGCATCAGCGCCGAGGGCGACGGCTTCTTCGAACAAACCGGCGAGGTCCCCGGCATCCACAAGAAGGTCTGCGTTGCGACGGTCGGTGCCGAGCCCCATGTAGCGTTCCCGCTTCGCAGCAGGAAGCTCCGGCCTGCGGGCAGCGACTCGATCCCGCCACGCCTCGTCGATGTGCAGCGGCAGGAGGTCGGGGTCCTGGAAGTAGCGGTAGTCCTCCGACTCTTCCTTCGTGCGTCCCGACCGGGTCATCCCCTTGGCCTCATCCCAGTGGCGAGTCTCTTGATGGATCGACCCACCGCCCTCAAGAATCTCGATCTGTCGGGTGATCTCGAAGGCGATCGCCCGTTGCATCGACCGGAGGGAGTTGACGTTCTTGACCTCGGTGCGCGTTCCGAGCTTCTGCTCCCCCACGGGCCGGACGGAAATGTTGGCGTCGAATCGCATCGAGCCTTCTTCCAGGCGGGCGTCGGATACGCCGATCGCTCGCACGATCCGCTGAAGTTCGGTTCCGTAGGCACGCGCCTGCTCAGGAGAGCGAATGTCGGGTTCGGTGACGATCTCGACGAGCGGCACACCGGCACGGTTGAAGTCGAGCAACGTGTGCTCTGCGCCATGAATCCGGCCGCTCTGACCGACGTGGGTGCTCTTCCCCGTGTCCTCCTCCATGTGGACCCTGGTGATCCCGACCGTTGTCGGCTCACCGTCGACATCCACATCGACCCGCCCGTCGACGCACAGCGGGAACGTGTACTGAGAGATCTGGTAGTTCTTCGGCAGATCCGGGTAGAAGTAATTCTTGCGGTAGAACAGCGAGTCCTCGGTGAGGGTGCAATCGAGCGCCTCGCCGATGGACAAGATACCTTCGATCGCCTGCTCGTTCGGCACCGGGAGCGCCCCAGGGAGGGCGAGGCACACGGGGCACACCGCGGTATTCGGCTCGTCGCCGAAGTCGACCGGGCAGCCACAGAACATCTTCGAGTTCGTTTGGAGTTCAACGTGCGTCTCGAGACCGATCACGGCTTCCCACTCGGTCATGGCGCCACCACCTTCGACGTCGCGAGCTTCGCCCGGTCGTTGAATCCGGCGAGGCGTTCGACTTCCGCGGCCACCTGGAACATGACCTCCTCCCCAAGGGAGGGGGCAAGGACCTGGAATCCGATCGGCAAGCCGTCGTCGCCCACGCCGACCGGCACCGACATTGCCGGGTCGCCCGCGAGGTTGGTGGCAATCGTGCAGATGTCCGACAAGTACATCGTGAGGGGATCGGTCGTCTTCGATCCGATCTCGAACGCTGTGGTTGGCGCCGTCGGCGAGACCAGCACATCGACCTGGTCGTAGGCAGCAGCGAACTCCCGGCGCAGCAGGGTCCGCACTCGCTGGGCCTGGCCGTAGAACGCGTCGTAGTACCCGGCCGACAGGGCGTAGGTGCCGAGCAGAATCCGTCGGGTGACCTCGGGACCGAATCCCTCGGCCCTCGTCCTAGCCATCATCTCCTCCGTGGTCGCGCCGTCGACGCGCAGGCCATATCGGACGCCATCGAACCGGGCGAGGTTGGCCGAGCATTCGGCAGGCGCAATCAGGTAGTAGGCGGACAAGGCATACTCGATCGCGGGGAGCGACAACTCGACGATCTCAGCGCCGGCATCGGCAAGCTGGCCGATGGTCGTCCGGGTGGCGGCGAGAACATCGGGATCGATGCCGTCGCCCGCGAGTTCGGCGACCACACCAATGCGCACGCCGGCAACGCCCGCATCAAGCGACCGAGAGATAGCGGGCACGTCGCCGTGGTAGCTCGTGGCATCGAGCGGATCCCAGCCGACGACGGTTTCGAGCAATGTCGCTGCGTCGGGGACCGTCTGGGCGATCGGGCCAATCTGATCAAGCGACGACGCAAACGCGATCAGGCCGTACCGGCTGACGAGACCATACGTCGGCTTGGCTCCGACGGTTCCCGTGAGTGCGGCGGGTTGGCGGATCGATCCGCCGGTGTCTGAGCCGTATGCCCCGAGAGCCGATCCAGCGGCGACCGCTGCTGCAGAGCCACCGGACGATCCACCGGGGACGGTGTCGGTGTTCCAGGGATTGCGGGTCGGCCCGTAGGCAGAGTTCTCGGTCGACGAGCCCATGGCGAACTCGTCGAGGTTGGTCTTGCCGACGATCACCGCTCCGGCGTCCTCAATGCGCTTCACGGCGGTGCCGCTGTATGGCGGCGTCCACCCGGCGAGGATCTGTGAGCCGGCGGTCGTCTCAACGCCCTTCGTCACCATGTTGTCCTTCACAGCGACCGGGATCCCAAGAAGCGGCCGGGTATCGCCGTCGGCGATCGCCTGGTCTGCCGCCTCGGCGGCGGTTCGGGCACCTTCGCGGTCGAGGGTGAGGTAGGCGTGAATCTGTGATTCGGAGACGGCGGCACGGAGTTCCACGGCACCGAGCAGGTCGACAGCGGTGAAGTCACCGGAACGAAGACCGGCGGTCGCCTCCGCAATGGTGAGGTCGGCGAGGTCGGTCATGACTCGTCCAGGATCTTCGGGACGCGGAAGTAGCCGTCCTCGGTATCGGGGGCACCGGCGAGCGCCTCCTCGTGGTCGAGCGAACCTTTCGCCTCGTCCGGGCGGAATGCGTTGACCATGGGGAGCGGGTGCGATGTCGGCTCCACTCCCTCGGTCGGCAACGCCTGCACACGCTCAGCGTGCTCGAGGATGTTCTCGAGCTGCTGCGCATACGCCGCAAGCTCTTCGTCGGTCAATGCGATGCGCGCAAGGCTCGCGACCCGTGCAATGTCAATCTCAACTGGCATGCGAGTGATGGTACCGGTGCCTGGGTACGAGTAGCTGAGTAGCTGAGTAGCAGAGGAAGACCACTCAAGGACCTACTCGGTTACTCAGCTACTCGGCTACTCAGCTACCAACATCGAGCCGCCCCCGGTGACACCGGCGTGGGCATTCCTACGCTTGTCCCGTGCTCCCCATCCCTCCACTCTCCGATCTCTGGCCGCGGCTTGCGCGGTTGCTGGTCGGTCTCACCTTGTTCGGCCTCGGACTGGCGCTCATGGTGATCGCGGACCTCGGGCTCTCGCCGTGGGACGTGCTGCACCAGGGCATCTCACGGCGGACGGGGATCCCGATCGGGACCGTTGTGATCATCACCGGGTTCGCTGTGCTCCTCCTGTGGATTCCTCTGAAGGAACGCATCGGGATCGGCACTATCGGGAACGCGATCGTAATCGGACTCGTTCTGGACGGAGCGCTGCTGTTCCTCCCCGAGAGGCTGGACGGTCTCCTGCTTCGATGGATCGCGATGCTCGTCGGTGTGGTCATCGTTGCGATCGGTTCGGGTTTCTACATCGGCGCCGGCCTGGGCCCGGGGCCCCGGGACGGCCTCATGACGGGTCTGGCCAGGCGCGGCATCTCGATCGCGTGGGCTCGGGCAGGCATCGAGATTGCAGCGCTCGTCGTCGGCTGGGCTCTCGGCGGAACCGTCGGCATCGGGACCGTCATCTTCGCGTTCGGCATGGGACCGTTGGTTCAGTACTTCCTGAAGCGGCTGTCCATCATCCCGGTGATTCCGAAGGTCAGTGGGTGAGTCGCCGCCGGAAGACGATGGCCGCGATCGCCACGAGCGTGAGCCCGTAGAGCGCCAGAACCGTCAACTCGAGGGCGATGTCGGGTACGCCTCCGCCGTGAAGGATGAGTTCGGAGAACGCATCATTCCCCCAGGCGTGCGGCGTCAGATGGGCGATCGCGACCATCGAATCCGGAAAGATCTCAAGCGGAACCATCGATCCTCCAAGAGCGGCCAGCATGAGGGCTCCAAATATCGCGATACCGCTCGCCTGTTGCTCGGTTGAGAACGTCGATCCGAGGAGCATCCCCGCCCCCGTGCCGGTCAGGGCGAAGGTCGACACCACGAGCATCGCCCCGATCGGATCGCCCCACGAGATGTCAAACAGCAGGGCCGCCATCAAAACAATGAACACCCCCTGCAACATCACCACGAGGAATCGGCCAAGGGTCTCGCCTCCGATGATGGTTGCGGCTTTCGTCGGTGTCGAGAACATCCTCTCGGAGACGCCGAGACGTCGAGACTGAATCAAAGCGGTCGACGAAGTCAGCGCGGTCAGGAACATGAACAACAGCAGTTGCTGAGCCGCGTTCGCATCTGCGGGACCGGCACCGTCGCTCACCGTGTCGCCCTCAGCCACGACAATCACCGACGGCAGTTCCTCCTGCACGGCAACCGCCGTCGCGAGAGCCGTCGTCGGATCTGCGCCGGTTGCCTCTGCTGCGAACCGGGCCGCACGTACCTTCGAGCCCTGTTCGACGACGGCTGCGTCGACCACGGCCTGCACATCGATGCCGCCGGCACTCGCCGTCGCGAAGTAGCCGATCTCGACCTGCCCTCCACCGTCGAGGTGTTCGCCGTAGTCGGCGGGGATCACGATCACCGCGTCGATGTCGTTGCGTCGGAGGCGTTGCCGCGCGTCCTCCTCATCGCTCGACTCGACCGTCTCGAATGCGGTGGACGACGCGATCTCATCGAAGAGCTCTCGCGCCTGTTCATCGCCGGCCGGGACCACGACCGCTACCCGGCTGATGAACCCCGAGCCGAATACGAGTCCGAGCACGAGGATGAGGACGATCGGGAGGACGAACACGAAGAAGATATTCGACCGGTCCCGGAAGAGCCGGCGCAGACTGTTCGCCGCGATCGTGAGCGTCTTCATCAGTACCTCACCAGGTCCCGTGCCCTGACGAGTCCGATCCCGCCGAGCACCACGGCGAACAGGAGGATCGCCCCGAGCGCCGGCAGGATGTCGGCAATGCCCTCACCTGCCGAGAGGCGCTGGAATCCGTCCATGAGCCAGAAGTGCGGAGCGAACCGGCTCACCATGACGAACGCTCCCGAGACTCGCGTCACGGGGAAGAACACACCTCCGAGGACACCGAAGACCACGACGATGAATGCGGTGATCGCCCCGGCCTGTTCGGCCGTGGTTGTGAACGTCGCGATTGCTGCGGTGAGGCCCATCGCGGCGGCGACACCGGCAAAGATGAGAATCAGTACGCCGATCGACGATCCCCAGTCGGCGCCCATCAGCAGGGTGGTCGCGATCCAGAGCACAA
>Ga0316197_10002181_pt1 | contig 14003 bp, 12 predicted proteins | sample OudBiesiAoxic_MG_FD_204939 | JGI IMG/M metagenome (GOLD analysis project Ga0316197, IMG submission 204939) | Coastal sediment microbial communities from Oude Bieten Haven, Netherlands - site A oxic | ecosystem: Environmental > Aquatic > Marine > Coastal > Sediment | place: Netherlands...
GTCGGCGTCGAGCCGGCCACCCGGGAGCGCGTGGAGGAGGCCGCTCGGGAGCTGCGCTACCGCCCGTCCGGCGTGGCCCGCTCGCTCAAGCTACGGCAGACGCGCACGCTTGGGCTCATCGTGACCGACATCAGCAACCCCTACTTCCCGCAGGTCATCCGGGCGGTGGAGGATGCGGCCCGCACGCGCGGCTACTCGGTCGTGCTGGCGGACGGCCGGCGTGACCCCGAACGTGAGATCCAGTCACTCGAGCTGCTCGCCGCCCGGGAGGTCGACGGCCTGCTCATCGCCAGCTCGGCCTTGACCGAACGCCACCGCAGCTGGATCGGCGAGCGCCCCTGCCCCGTCGTCATCATGAACAGCGCCTCCTCCATCGAGTCGGTCCCGGCGGTGCTCTCGGACAACCTCGCCGGCGGCCGTCTGGCCGCTGAGCACCTGCTGGCGCTGGGCCATGTCCACCTCGCCTTCATCGCCACACCGCCGTCGGCCAACCTGGCCGTGGACGAGCGGCTCGAGGGTGCCCGAGCCGCCGTCACCGATGCCGATCTCGATCCGGCCAGCCTGCTCGTGGTCAACGGCGATGGCGGCGTGGAAGGTGGTGAGCGGGCGGCCCGCGAGGCGCTCGAAGCGAAGCCCGATACGACCGCGCTCATCTGCTACAACGATCTGACCGCGGTCGGCGCGATGCGGGGTGCGCGCGCCGCCAGCCGGACGGTGCCGCGCGAGCTCAGCATCATCGGCTTTGACGACATCGAGCTGGCGCCCTACGTCGATCCGCCCCTCACCACCGTGCGCCAGGACACCGACGCCATGAGCGGTTGGGCCGTCAGCACCCTGTTGGAGCTCATCGCCGATACCACGGCCGGGGTCGAGGAGGAGCCGAGCGAGCGACCCTTCCAGCGTATCCCGGTGGAGCTGGTGGTGCGGGGTTCGACCGGGCCGGCCGCGACCGCGGCGTGCTGAGCGTGCTGCGCCTGACCTAGCCGCGCTCCTCGATCCGACGTCGGAGCTGGCTGACGGTGGGCACCGAATCCATGCCCGGGCCTTCGACCAGCAGGCTGCAGGCCGAAGCTCCGAGGTAGAGGTCCCGGCCGAGGTCCCCGGCAGCGTCGCCCGCGACCAGCCGTGCGGCCACGTACCCCGCCAGCATCGTGTCGCCGGCGCCGGTGGCATCGATCTCCTCGACCGCGGGCACGCTGGGATAGGCGCGCATGTCGATGATGCGCCCGGCGCGATAGCGCAAGGCCATGCCGCCGATGAGTCCGGCGGTGAGGATGACGTCGCACGAGTCGCCGACCCAGGCGCCGATCTGCTCGAGGGGCAGATCGCCGGGCACGTCGTGACGGCTGAAGGCAAGGATGTCGGCGCGCTCGAGGAAGGGCGACGGACCCGGAGGCAACGGCTGGACGCGCTCGCCGGGCACGAGCTCGCGCAGGATGCCCTGCCAGGCGAAGGCCACACAGCTGCGCGCCGAGGGCACGTCGACCCAGTCGTCCGGGAGCTCGGAAGCGATGGGCGCGAAGACCCAGGCCGGAGCGGCCGACCAGCCATCCGGCAAGGCCTCGACCGGGACGGGGTCGCTCCTCGAGCCGAAGATCTGGATGCGGCCGGCGAGCGTCTCGATGTTGGTGAAGACCGGTCCGCTCTCGAGCGGCACCTCGACGATCTCGGCGCCGGCATCGCGGATGAGCTCCAGCTCCCGTGCAGACGCGGCCTCGGCATCGAGCCCCAGGACGACCCCCGTGCGCACTCCCAGCCGGGCCAGGGCGAGCGCCCCGAAGGTCACGCCGCCGCCGAGCATCCAGCCGCGGGGGTCGCGATCGCTGACATCTCTGGTGGCCGCGCCGACCACGACCACGTCCGGAACCTGCATCCGCCCTCTCTACCACGATGTCGGAAATGTCCCGCCTCGCGGCCGGACGAGTGCGAAGCCTATACTCGGCACCGTTACTTCGCGCGACGGGGATGCACCCATCTACTACTTCTACGAGCTCCACGAGAGCGACACCGACCTCTTTGCCGACGTGCTCCTGGCCCACCAGACCGAGTACGACGAAGCCGAGTTCCTCGAGCTCGTCCTCGAGGCCCGCAAGAAGGTCATCGACGACTACCAGGCCGACTCGCTCATCGAGGCGGTGGCCGCGGAGCTTGCCGAGCAGGCCGGCTTCCGCATCATCGACGACTCGCAGCTGCGGGTGGCGGTCAACGTCTCGGCCGACGACGAGGGCACGTTCGTGGCCGATGTCGACGAGACCGGTGGCGCCCGCGGCGGCGACGACTTCCGTACGCTGCTCGTCGACGTCGAACCCGACGACGCGGCGTGGGGCGTGCCCGACGGCACGCGCGTGAGGGACGACCGACTGGGCGACGACTAGGCCACGGGCTGGCGTCGCCGGCGCTGTCGGTCAGACGTTGAAGAGCACCTCGATGACGTCGCCGTCCTGCACTTCATAGGTCTTGCCCTCCGAGCGCAGCTTGCCCTGCTTGCGGGCCTCGGTCATCGAGCCCAGCTCCAGCAGCTCCTCCCAGCCGATCACCTCGGCGCGGATGAAACCACGCGCCAGATCGCTGTGGATGGTGCCGGCGGCGTCCACCGCGGTGGCGCCGCGCACGACGGTCCAGGCGCGGGTCTCGTCCTCACCCGCGGTGAAGAAGCTGATCAGGCCCAGCAGGTGGTAGGAAGCGCGGATGACGCGCTCCATGCTCGAGCCCTCCAGCCCCAGGTCCTCGCGGAAGACCTCCGCTTCGTCGTCATCGAGCTGCCCGATCTCCATCTCGATCTGCGCCGACATCTGGGCCACCTCGGTCTGCGCATGCCCGATCGTAGCCGCGGTCTCGGCCATCAGTGCCTCCGCCCGCTCGAGATCGGGCTCGCCCAGGTTGAGCAGCACGAGCACGGGTTTCTCGGTCAGGAAGCGGAAGCCGCGGATGCGTAGCGACTCGTCCTCGTCGAGACCCACGTCACGGATGGGCTGACCGTCGGTAAGGGCGGGCAGGACCTTGCGCAGCACGACCCCCTCGCGCTCGTTGGCCTCCTTCTCCGCAGCCGTGCCGTGCCGTCCAGAGTTCTTCAGCTTCTCCAGCCGCTTCTCCACGACGCCAAGGTCGGCGAGCGTGAACTCGAGCTCCAGCTGCTCGATGTCGCGGGCCGGGTCGATCGACAGCAGCGGGTGAGGCACGGCGTCGTTCTCGAAGACGCGCACCACGTGCAGCAGCGCGTCGGCGTTACGCAGGCGGGCCAGCTGGTCGGCCGGGATGTCGGCATGTGGCTCGCCCTCGGCCGCGGTGGCCGGAGCGGGCAGGTCCACGTAGGTGACGTCGGCGGGGACCTCTTTCTTCGGCTTGAACAGCGCGGTCAACCTGGTGAGGCGCTCGTCGGGCACCTTGACCACGCCCGTGTTGACGGTCAGCCCACCGAAGCCGCCGGTCTCGGCATCGCCCTTGGTCAGCGAGTTGAAGACGGTGGTCTTGCCCGAGCGGGCGAGCCCCACGATGGCGATCTGCATGGCCCTAGTAGCCCGCTTCCGGATCGACCAGGTTGAGCATCTCGCGGCCCTCGCGGTAGCGCACGAGGTTGTCGCAGAAGAGCTCGATCGAACGGTCGAGCACGCGCCCGCTCGACCACGAGGTGTGCGGCGTGATGACCAGCCCCGGCGCGTCCCACAGCGGCGAGCTGGCGGGTAGCGGCTCCTCCCAGATGGTGTCGAGGATGGCGCCTTCGAGGGGCCCGCTGCCGAGGGCGCGCAGCAGCGCTCGCTGATCGACCAGCCGGCCGCGGGCGACGTTGATGAGCCATGAGCCCGGCTTCATCTGGGCCAGGCGGGGGCCGTTCATGAGCTTGTCGGTCTCGGGAGTGAGGGGCACGGCCAGGACCACGAAGTCGGACTCGGCCAGCAGCTCGGGCAGCTGATCGTGGTCCATGATGCGATCGAGGCCCTCCGGCATGGGCTCGGTGAAGTCCTTGCGCGTGTCGGGCTCCTTGCGCGTGGCGATGACGCGCGCGCCGAAGGCCAGTGCCAGGCGGGCCACGTTGCGCCCGATGGACCCGAGGCCGACGATGCCGATGGTCACCTGCCGCATCTCGCGGGCCGGCAGCGGCTGCCAGGTGCGTTCGCGCTGCAGCTCGTGCAGCTCCGGCAGCCGGCGCAGCACCGACAGGATCATCATCATCGTGTACTCGGCGATGGGCTCGCTGAACACGCCGCGCGCGTTGGTGATGGTCAGGCCGCGGGCGGCAGCGTCGGCGGTGAGCACCCGCTCCACGCCGGCCGTGGCCGAGTGCACCCAGCGCAGGTTCGGGCAGCGAGCCAGCAAGCGGTCGAAGTTGGCCGTGCGCAACGGTCCCCGCAGCAGCACCTCCACGTCATCGAGCGAGCTGTCGGAGAGGCCCTCGAGGGAGACGTTGACCAGGCGCGCACCGGGCGCCGCGGCTCGGATGCGGGCGAAATCCTCCTCGCGGTAGCGTGCCGAGAGGATCGGAGTGAGCGCGATGGCAGCGGGCTCACGGCCGCTGCGAGGCGCTTCGGTCATGCGGTTCCCCCTGGTTCGAGCGCTGCCGGCACCACGCGTCGGACCCACGCGGCCGGATCGTCCATCTCCTCTTCGGTCGGTAGTGCCTCGGGTCCTTTCCACAGGTGGCCGATGGCGAGGGACCCTCCGACACCATAGACGCCCGAGACGAATCGTTCGCCGCGACGGTACTGCTCAAGCTTCATGTCCATGCCTGTGATGCGGGCCATCAGGCGGTCGATGGCCCGGCGGCGCTGTCCGCGGCGTGCTTCGAAGCGCTTGCGGATGCCGGGGATGTCGGGCAGGACCTCCGCCCCGACCTCGTCCATGACCCAGTCGCTGAAGCCCTCCATCAGGCTCATCACCAGCTGGACCTCCCTGAACAGGCGACGTTGCTCGGGCGAGAGGAAGCCACGGATGGAGCCCTCGGCCGCGGCGGTGCGCCAGCGCCGGGCGAGGTGGGCGAGACCGCGTTGCTGCAGGCGACGCGTCTCTCGGGCGAAGAGCGCCACCTGGCGTTCCATGCGCTCGCGGATGTAGGGACGCAGCCAGGGGTGCGCCTCCAGCTCGAACGCGTGCGTCGTCTCGTGCAGGGCTACCCACAGGCGGAAATCGTCGACCGGCACCTTGACCAGCCGGGCTGTGGCCCGGATGTTCTCCTCCACGTAGAGCAGCCGCCCCGCATCCTGCTCGGCAGAGAGCAGGGCCACGTCGTACTGGCCCAGCACGCGGGAGCCGAGGTAGCCGAGGAGGAAGCCGACCTGGCCGGTGGTCACGAGCCGATTCGTGGCCGCGGCCACGCCGGCCCGCATGCTGCCGGCTTCGACCCGCGGGGCGAGATGCGGCTCGAGGTGTGCGATGAGCGTCTTGAACGTCTGCATGTTGGCCGCCGCCCATTGCTCGCGGCTGACCACGCCGTGCCGTTCGACCACGCCCGGCAGGGGCGCGCCCAGGCGCTGCTCGAGGAGCGGCACCACCCGGTCCATGTGCCGGGCGTACGCCGGCTCGGTGGCGTTCAGCTGGGCCGGGCTGAGGCGGCCCGGCATGTTGCGCAGCCGGCGCCTGGCGATCCGCTCCGCACGCGCCCAGTCGACGAGGCCGGGAGGCGTGTTGATCGTGGCCCGCGCGACGATCGCTCGAGCCGTGACACCCAGGCCGATGGCTACGCCCAGCCGCAAGGCGCGACTGGCGCGCAGGCGACCGGCGGCGGTGCCGATGGTCACGCGCGCGCCTCGGTCACGGCCGCGGCGGCGCCCAGGACGAGGGCCTCGGTCATGCCCGGCTCCTCGCCGAAGAGCCGGAGAGCCGTGCTGCGGAACGCGCCCACGTCCCCGGTCGTGAGCAGGTGATGCCGGCCCGGTGCCGCATCGGGCGTGCCCAGCGCGTGGATCTCCAGGAGGCTGGCCAGCGCACTGGCCGTGGCCGTGGCCGAGTCGATGATGGCGGTCTCGGGACCGACGATGCGGCGGATGGCCGGCGCCAGCAGCGGGTAATGCGTACAGCCCAGGAGCAGCGTGTCGATGCGCGCGTCGGCCGCCTTGTGGAAGACGAAGGCCGGGTCGCCGTCGACCGCGTCCGTCAGGCCCACCGCGACGGCACCCAGCAGCGGTGCCAGCGAGCGTCGGACAGCGTCGGCCACGTCGTCACCCTCGAGCCGGCCGGATTCCACCAGCGGGACCAGTTCGGGCGTGGCGTGCTCGAAGACCTCGACGAAGGGATCCTCCTCGTTGATGGCCTCGAAGTAGGCGTGCGAACGTACCGTCGCCGGCGTGGCGATCACCCCCACCGCGCGCGTGCGCGTGGCCAGTGCCGCAGCCGTGGCGCCGGGCCGGACCACGCCCAGGATGGGCAGGGCGTAGCGGCGGCGCAGGAGCGGGAGCGCGACCGCGGTGGAGGTGTTGCAGGCCACGACGATGGCCTTGACATCTCGCTCCGCAAGCTCGTCGAGGCACTCGATGCTGAAGCGCACGACTTCGTCATCCGGCCGCGGGCCGTACGGGGTGCGCTCGTTGTCCCCGAGGTAGATCGTGTTCTCCGCCGGCAGGCGGCGGTTGACCTCGCGCAGGACGGTGAGGCCGCCTACCCCCGAGTCGAAGAAACCGATGGGTCGAGAGTCACCCATCGAGGTCAACGCGGATCGGCGGCGTTCGGCGCTGTGGTGGCGGCTACCGGCTGGGCGGTAAGGCGCTGCACGATGCTGACGATGGCCTCGCTGGCCTTGGCCTTGGGTTGAGCCAGGACGAAGGGTACGCCCTCGGCCGACGTCGACTTGACCAGTTGCTGGTCATCGGGGATGGCCACGTCCGGCAGTCGGCCCAGCTCGGCACCCATCTGCTCGGGCTTGATGCCGGGGCTGCCCGCGCGGTTCATGACCAGCATCATCTTCTGGGGCGCCATGCCGGAGGCTACGAAGGCCTGGCCGGCAAGGCGGGCGGCCCTGACCGAGTTGCGGTCCGGCGTGATGATGCTGACGATGCTGTCGGCGTCGTCGAGATAGGCCAGCGTCGTGTCGGTGACCGCCGGCGGCGAGTCGACCACGACGACGTTGTAGATGCGTCGCAGCAGCGAGATGATCTTCTCCATGTCGCGGGCGGTGATCATCTCGGCCTGCTCGACACGCGGCGGCGCCAGCAGCAGGTCGATGCCGGACGGGTCGCGCCAGAGGACCGAGGCGAGGTCGCTCTCCGCGATGCGGTCGGTGGGCAGCTGGAGGATGGACGGGGCGGTGTCCGGCACGCGCAACAGGCCGCGCAGGTCGCCGAACTGGAGGTCGCCATCGATGAGTACGACACGTACGCCCGGCACCTGCCCGAACTGCACGGCCATGTTGTAGGCGATCGTCGTGCGGCCCACGCCTCCCTTGCCGGAGTAGACCACGTAGGAACGCGACATGGCGCTGGGGGCCGAGGCGCGGTAGAGGGCGCTCGAGCGGGTGAGCGCGTTCATCAGCTCGTAGCCGGAGAACGGCATCGAGAGCACCTCGGTGATGCCCATGCCCTCCCCTGCCTTCACCGGCTTCTGGGGCACGGTGACGATGAGGATAGGGATACGGATGCCGGCCTGGCGCACCTGCTCGGCGACCTCCAGGCCGTTGACCTTGCCTTGCAGCAGGGCGTCGACCATCAGCGCGTCCGGCCGAAGCTCGCGCAGCTGGTCGAGCACCATGCGACCGTCGGTCACGACGTCGAGCAGGCGTACCTGCTTCTGGTTCTGCAGCAGATTGCGTACGTACTGGGAGACCTGCACGACGTCTTCAACGAGGAGCAGGCGGATCTGATCGTCGGTAGCCACGGGCGGACTATACCAATCGTGCGTGCAGGATGGCCCGGTGACTTCCGGCGTCGTAGGGGATGAGCAGATGGTCACCCCACACGTTGACCTCGCCGAAGCCGGCCTGCAGCGCCAGTTCTTCGAGGCGGGCGGCCGAGAGAAGGTGCAACAGGTCGACCTTCGTCACCCGGGATACGGACCCGCCGCGGGCCGTCGTCCACTCGTAGATCTGGGTCAGCTCCAGGGTCCCCTCTACGTCGTCGTAGTTGGCGCTGATGGTCTTACTCACCTGCTCGCCGGTCTCCGGGTCCTCCCGCAGCCACTCGTGCTGGAGACGGCGATCATATCGTTCCAGCTCGGCGAGATCGGGCGTGCCGATCTCGACCGCGGCCAGGCCACCCGTGCGCAGGTGGTCGCGCATCGTGGCCAGCACCGCCAGGCGAGCCTGGTCGTCCTCGGCCAGCAGGAACGTGTTGACCGCGATGAGCGCGAGGCCGAAGCGTGGCTCCGTGCGCAGGTCGTGGAAGTCACCGAGTCGCGTCTGGAAGCGCTCACGCTCGAGCTCCCCGCGCTGCGCCTCCCAGGTCGCCTCGGCTCGCGCCAGCATGGCCTCGTCACTGTCGATGCCCAGGACGTCGTGCCCGGCGAGCGCGAGGGGGATGGCCACCCGGCCGCTGCCCACGCCCAACTCGAGCACGCTGCCGCCGGCGATGTGGGCCAGCTGCTGGTAGAGCTCCGCGTCGTACACCACGTCGAGGAAGTCGAGGTCGTAGTAGCGGGCCAGGCGCTCGGATCGTTCTTCCGCCGACAGGGCGATGCTCACGTGTCCAGCTCGAAACGCACTTCGTGGCCGTCACGCCTGCGCACTGCCAGGGCGCTGAGGGCCTCCATGGCCACGCGGTGCGCGGCCATGGCCGTGATACCGGCCTGGTCGTAGGGAGGTGAGACCTCCACGATGTCCATGGCCGCGAGGCGAACCCGGCCGACGATGCGGCGCACGGCCCGCAGCAGCTCGCGCGTGAGCATGCCGCCGGGCTCGGGTGTGCCGGTGCCGGGTGCCATCCCCGGGTCGAGGACGTCGATGTCGACCGAGAGGTAGACCAGCTCGGGCCCGTCGAGGGCCTCGGCGATGGCGTCGTCGATGACGGTCTCCGCCCCTCGCTCCTCGATCTCGCGCATGAGGTGCCAGCGCATGTCCTGCTGCTCCATCCAGTCGAGCACCTCCTGCGGTGGCCAGTAGCCGCGCAGGCCGACCTGCACGAAGTTGCGTCCGGCGACCGCACCTGACTCGATGAGCCGGCGCATGGGCGTCCCGTGCCCCGCGAGCACGCCCCACGACGAGTCGGCGGCGTCCGCGTGCGCATCGAAGTGGACGACGCCCACGGCGCGTGGCGCGTGCACCTGCGCGATGGCGCTGGCGGATGGCCAGGTGATCGAATGGTCGCCGCCGAAGACGACCGGCACCGCTCCGCTGCGCGCGACCTGCAGCACTTTCTCGAAGATCATGGCGTGTCCCCGCTCGAGCCAGGCAGGCACCACGTCCGCGTCGCCGGCGTCGACGACGTCGAGGTAGCGCCAGGCGTCGACGTCGAGCTGCAGTGACTGGGCACCGACCTGGTAGGTGCCGTCGCGGATGGCTCGCGGGCCGAAGCGCGCGCCCGGCCGGTGGGTCACCGCGTCGTCGAACGGTGCGCCCACGATGGCCGCGTCCGGTGCCCGAGTGCGGAGCGCGGCGGGGCCCTCGACGAGCGGGCGCTTGCCGAACGTGGTCGAACCCACGTACGTGGGCCGGTCCTCGTCCTCGTAGCGGGGATAGTCGCCGTCCCATCCGTTGCGGGCAGCGAAGTCGGGTCGCGTGGTGCTCATGTGCCTGTCGTCATGATGCCCTACCGGCGAAGCGTGAAGGCCACCTCGATGACGACGGCGCAGGCGACGACGAAGATGACCACCACAGGGCTGACCACGTCGATGGCGCGCAGGATGACGAGGACGCTGACGACCGCCCCGGCCAGGAAGCTGCGGCGTCCGCTGGCGCCCAGGGCGCCGGGCGAGCTGCGGGAGGCCGACCAGAGCAACGGCCACAGGGTCAGGGCAACTGCTGCGCCGAAGACGGTGGCCCCGATGAGCTGTGCGCCCGCGTTCCCCTCCGGTGAGACGAACCCGAGCACGACGGCGACCACGAACCAGGCCGCGATCGCGGTCGTGACGAGGATCATCGTGATCGTGCGTTCCCGGGCTGACACCGGCCGCAGTGTAGCTCCGCACCTCAGGCTGCGGCCGGACACATCCGTCGATAGGGGCACCATTCGCACGCCGGGTAGCCGGGCGCGGCCTCGTAGTCCCCGGCCCGGATCCCATCTGCCGCGCGAGCCAGCTTGCGCCGTGCGCCCTCGAGCTTGCGCGGGGTCGGCACCACCGCGCCGATGACATCACCCTCCAGGAAGTGGAGCTCCACCGCAGCCGGCGCTGTGCCTTGCTCCGCCTCCCAGGCAAGCGCGTAGAGCTGCAGTTGCAGGGAGTCGCGCGCCCGCTGACGCGCCCGCACCGGATCGCGCACGTCACCGGACTTGTAGTCGGTGATGACCACGCCGTCAGGCGTGTCCCGTACCGCGTCGTAGCGACCGCGCACGCGATCCTCGCCGATGCGCACCGAGAACGGCCGCTCGACGCCGAGGATGCGGTCCGGCGTCGCAGCAGCCCGCTCGGTGAATCGGTCGAGCGCAGCGCTACCAGCTTCGAAACGGGCCGACTCATGCTCCTGCGAGAGGAACCCCTCGCCCTGCCAGTGAGCCGCGAACGTCTCGTCGAGCAGCCGGCGATCGATCGCCTCGCCACGCATGCGCTGGAGGTTCCCCGCCGCCACGGCCTGGTGCACGGCGTTGCCGAAGACGAGGGCATGGTGCGGTGGCGTGGGCACACGGACCTGGTGTCGCAGGCGGTACTTCAGGGGGCAGCTGAGGTAGTCGTCGACCTGGCTGAAGCTCAGCGTGAGCGGACCGCCGGCCACCGGCGCGGGTGGCCGAGCGGCCCGAGCCGTCGGCGCAGGAGCAGCGGGCCGGGGCAGGTCCGGCAGCGCGATCGTGGCCTCGACCTCGTGTCCCAGGGCTTCCGCCAGGAACGGCGAGGGCCGGCGCGCCCGTCCGCCCTCGCGGCCGTACACGGCGTGGCTGAGGAGAAGCTCGTCTCGGGCTCGGGTCACGGCCACATAGAACAGCCGGCGCTCCTCGGCGAGATGGCGCTCAGGGTCAAGGGCCGGGCGGCCGGTCAGCGCTGCGGGCAGGTCGAAGACGTCGCGACGCGAGCGCACGGGGAAGCGGCCGTCCACCGCGCCGACCAGGTAGACCACGGGGAACTCCAGTCCCTTGGCCTTGTGGACGGTCAGCACGGAGACCGCATCGCGCAGGTCATCGGCGTCGGGCGCGACCGGGTCGTGGCCGGCATCGAGGAGCGCTCCCAGCGCGGGGACGACCGAGGCCACACGCGGATCGGCCACCAGCTCGGCCTGCTCCCGGACGATCTCGAACAGGCGTGCCACGCGCCGCAGCGGCCCGTCGTCTCCGCGCTCTGCACCTGCGATGAGAAGCTTGAGCCAGCCGCTACGGGCAAGGTGGTCATAGAGCACCGCCGGAGCCGGCTGCTCGTGGACGGCCGCGAGCGACGTCCGCAGGTCATCCACCACTCGCCCGAGCGAGGCGCGCGTGCTCGCGCCGAGGCGCAGCAACCCCGGCTGCGTCTGCAGCTCGCTGATGACGGACCAGAGGCTGCGACGGCGGCGCGTGGCCATGTCGCAGATGGCGCTGAGGTCCTCGCCACCGAGACCGTAGGGCGCCGCGGCCAGGACGCCGTAGAGATCCTCTGAGGCACTGGGTGAGGCCATGACGCGCAGGAGACTGAGCGTGTCCCGGACCTCGCGGTGGGCGAGCAAGCCGGAGGCGCCTGAGAAGTGCCGTGGGACCGAGAGCACGTCGAGGCTGGCCAGGACCGGCTTGGCGTCGGCGTTCGTACGCACGAGCACGGCGATGGAACCGGGCGCCACGCCTCGTTCGACCCGTCGCTTGATGTCGGCCGCTACAGCATCAGCCTCCTCGCTGGAGGTGCGGTGCACAGTGTGGCTGACCATGGCCGGTCGCTTGGCGCGACGCACCGCCGTGAGGGTCTTGTCGAGGTCCCGCGCCACCTCCAGCCGATCGGGATCGTTGTGCCGGATGAGCCGACGGGCAGCCTCCAGGATGGGCTTGCGTGAGCGGTAGTTGCGCCGCAGGACGATGTCCTTGACCGACGGATACAGGTCGTCGAGACCGGCGAGACCCTGTCCCACCGCACCGCGGAACGAGTAGATGGCCTGGTCGTCGTCACCCACGAAGGTCACGTTGCCGGCGCCACCCACCAGCTGGCGCACCAGTCGCATCTGTTGCGGGTTGGCATCCTGGGCCTCATCCACGACCACGTAGCGGTAGCGTCGACGCAGCTGCATGCGCACGAGCGGACGCTCGTGGAGCAGGCGCACCGCCTCCGCTACCTGGTCGCCGTGGTCGACCATGGATCGCTCGGCCAGCAGGCGTTGATAGGCCGCGTACGCTCGCGCCAGCTCCGCGATCGCCGCGGCCTCGTCCAACAAGCCGCTCAGCGACTCCAGCATGGTCGCCTCCGGCAACGCCCCGCTGGCGGCTCGCGTGCCCGCGTCCAGCTCACCAGCGTAGGCCGCAAGCTCATTCGGTGCGACGCCTTCCTCCTTGGCCCGGCCGAAGAGGTCGACCAGGGCGCCCACGAAGCGCGTCGGGTCTCCCAGTGGTCGGTACCGCTGGAGGCCCAGATCGAAGATGTTGTCGCGCAGCAGGACCATCGCCTGGGCGTGCCCGATGACGCGCGGGTCGTCCGGCCGGCCGATCTCGTGCCCGTGCTCGCGCAGCAACCGGTCGCCGAAGGCATGGAAGGTGTGCACGGCTGTATCCGTCTGCCCGTAGGGCACGAGCAGGTCCACGCGAGCCTGCATCTCATCGGCGGCGCGCTCCGTGAACGTCAGGGCCAGGATCTCCGACGGCCGCGCACGCTTGCCCGCGATGAGCCAGGCGATGCGCCGCGTGATGACCTCGGTCTTGCCGGTGCCCGGCCCGGCCAGGACGAGCAGCGGACCTTCTGTGTGCGTGACTGCCTGCCGCTGACGACGGTCGAGGCCATGCAGCAGCGATCGCACCTCGTCGATGGCGACCGGTGCCGCCGCCGCCGCGGGGGCATCCGAAGGGCTCGGGGATATGGTCGATCGTTCCCGTGGTGCTGTCATCGCGGCCACCGTGACCGGGTGGCGTGACAGCTCAGCTGTCACACGGTGGGGGTGATGCCGGTGTCGATGAGCGCTCGTGTTTCCTCGGCCGAGAGCGGGGCATCGGCCACGCCGCGCCGGATGGCCTTGACATACACCCGGGTGGTGGGCCGGGAGTGAAGGCTGGTGAGTACGATGCCGTCACCGTCGTCGTCCACGAGGGCCAGAGCGAAGGACTGCGCTCCACCGGTGTCCTCGAAGGCGTCGAAGCGGACGAGGCCGATACGCGAGATGGCGGCGGTGTCGCGTGGCACTGGCGAGACCGTCGCCCGCGACCCGGTCCGCGCCCCCTGCCGCAGGGCATCGATGTCGACCTGCATGCCGTCCAGGCGCAAGCCCAGCTGGGCGACGTGTCGCTCGAGGTCGGACGCCCGAGCGAGCCCCGGATCGCGGTCCAGTCCACGGCGCTCGGCGCGCACCACCAGCGTGATTGCGGCCAGGGCCACGGCCAGCGCGACCGCGGCGGCCACCAACGCGACTCCCTCCATGGGCCGATCGTAGCAGTGGCCGGCGAGGGTCCGCGTCGGCTGCCGATGCTATCCTCGACGCCGTTTCCGACACACACGACGAGGAGCTCACGTGGCCAAGCGGGTACGCGGCAGCCGCTCCGCCCATCGACCGGGCGGACAAGGTCCCAGCCGGACGAAGAAGCCAGCGAACGGCGCCGCCGAGGCGACCGACGCCGAGACGGCCGCCCCGGACCAGGACGTCGTGAGCGACGCTGCCTACGGCGAGGTCGAGGTCGACGAGGTCGCGGCCGCGGCCGTGGCCGCCGTCGCCACCACCGAGGCAGCCCCCAGCGAGGAGCAGGCGCCACGCCGCTCGCGGCGCCGCGAGCGGCGGCGCAGTCCGAAGCAGCGCACCGACGACCTCACCGCCCGCGCCACGGCAGAAAGCGTGTGGG
>Ga0316197_10002182_pt1 | contig 13997 bp, 10 predicted proteins | sample OudBiesiAoxic_MG_FD_204939 | JGI IMG/M metagenome (GOLD analysis project Ga0316197, IMG submission 204939) | Coastal sediment microbial communities from Oude Bieten Haven, Netherlands - site A oxic | ecosystem: Environmental > Aquatic > Marine > Coastal > Sediment | place: Netherlands...
GCAGGCTCGGTAATGGATGGGATTTATTCTCCGCGTCAAAATCGGCACTGGCAAATTTAATGGGTGGGTTTCCAGCCACTGTAATCGGCTCACCCTCCCTTGAATGCATCTGGCGCCGGAACTGAATATCGTTTCCCAGCGTGGACACACCCAGCAAAAAGTTGGTCGGAAATTGTCCGGCTTCCGCAACACAATTGTTTCCACTGAAAAAATTGTGCGGCATGTCGAGCTGACGGAGCTTGAAGTGCTCGGCACCATAATCGAGCATATTCGTAAAACAACCATTGGACCAGAACACCTGGGCGTCGGCACTTGCCAACTCCGGTACCAGGTTAAACATGACATCACACTCCGAAGCGCCCAAGCGGGTGAAACGAAAGCCGGCAAGCGCACGCAGGTATTGTCCTGTGATGGTCCAGGTCCATTGGTTCTGGATCAGGTTCATTTTCTTTATCCGGTACATCAACAGGGCGCCTTTGATCCCTCTTGAAGGGTAAAGGCCTGGTGATGCGGCGGTGAAGCGTAGAAACAGGCAGCCCAATACTGAAATCAGAACAACGGTGACCCAGGTGGTGGTGAAAGTGTAGAGCCCCATATGCCAGACAATCTCGCCCAGTGGTGTCACTTTGAAATACTCGCTGGCAAGCTCTGTTTCCCTCACGGGGATGAAGGTGGTAGCAAACCAGGTGACCACGGCAGTTGGCACGATCAATAGCCAGAAGTCGAAGAATGTTTGCATCAGAATATTGAGAGCTTCCATTAACCAGACCGGATGCTTGTACTGGCAGTGGCTCGCTGTGCGCTTGAGTTCCGTGCAATTACCGCTGAAACGTGCTGGTGCTCCCCCCCACACTTCCCCTGGGCCGACATCGCTGAGTATGGGTGTAAATGGGGTTATCCAGCTGCCACGGCCCACCGTTACATGATTGGAAACCCCCGCCCGCATTCCGATCTTGCAGCCATTCTCCAGGTGAACCGGGCCGATATACAGCTCTTGTCCAACCCACCTCATCAGGTGGATATAGGCCCCGGGCTGTATCGCGACATCGTCTTCAATAGTAAGCAAACTAAGTGGTCCGAAGAACCCTGCATCATGGGCGCACTGCACGTTCTGGCCTACCTGTGCTCCAAGCCTGCGCAGCACATAAGCCATCAGCGGCGCGCTCCGGAACATGGTGCCTAGCGGACGTAGAACCGACCGCTCCGAACGCTCTATGCACCAGCTTCGCAGGTGCATTCTGCTCCACTTGGGGTAAACCCCCGGTGTTACCCTGTTACGGTAAATGTGCCCCCCCATAACAAGTTTGATCAGCATGACCCAGAGCAGGCTGGCAAAAGGCAGTACAAGTGCAACCAGGTACATCAGGCAGCCAACGACAATAAACTCCCAAACATAGGCGGTCATGAAGAACTCGCCAATTTCTGCGTATGCGACAAGCCCCATAAAGCCCAGCCACGGGGGAGCGTAAAGCACCATCAGGAAAAGTACCTGCAAGGCGGTGAAGTAACCCACGGAAAGTACCTTTGCCGCTATCTCATCACGTTTGGTGTGATATCTGTCAGAACTGGCAGCGGTAGTGGATGACTTGCGGACAGGCTGTATGTCCGGCTGACGGTTGGCTACCTTGCGTGCCGTGTCACAGTCACTGAGCAGAGCACGTACCGGTACCCCCCGGCCTGCGGCCTGCAGACGTTGTGCCAGGCGTGCGATGACGATGGAATGCCCGCCATTGTCTGCGAAGACATCGTCCCACCCCAAAGAAGTCTCGAACACGTCCCTGCAGATATCCAGCACTTCCTCATTCTCAGGGTCAACGCTTGAAATGGGAACGGAAGAATTGATACCGGCCTCCGCCATGTCCTGCAACCCGGCTCGTAATTCACTTTTTCCGTTTGCAGATTTCACTCCCGGGCTGGTCAACAATTGAGACAACCGGGGCAGACAACTCCTGTCGATCTTCCCTGACGTCGGTTTCATTACAAATTTGTTGACCAGGAAAATTCTGTTTGGCACTGAAGGCTCTGGAAGTTGCTTGGCGAGGACCTCGGTGATACGGGCCTCCCACTTTTCCGGTGCCGGTACGGGTGTCCGGGTATTGTCTTCAAAGAGGGATGGCGCGGAAACAAAAGCGACCAGTTCCTGGTTTTGATAGTCCAGTACGGCAGCCTCGATTTCGTTGAACTGCGTTTGCAGGATATCTTCAACAGCCTGTATTTCAACACGGTGGCCACGTACCTTGAGCTGTGAATCAACACGCCCAAGGAAGTGCACCTGTTGCGTCCGGCTATCGATTTTGCATTTATCCCCGGTTCGATAAAGGCGCCCGAATTTGGGATGCATTATGAATTTTTCTGTTGTTTGCTCCGGCAGGTTACGGTAACCACGTGCGACATGTATCCCACCGATACAAAGCTCGCCAACCTGTCCATGAGGCAGTGGATTTGATTGACCGACCTCGAGGATAACGTAGGTTACATTGGCCAGCGGTGAGCCGATAGTGACCGGTTCTCCGGGTCGTAAACTCTGCCGGCTTGTATCGGTACTGGCCTCAGTGGGGCCATAGGTATTGATGATCTGCCGCCTGCAACGTGTCCAGGGTTCTACAAGAGCGGCGGGAAAAGCTTCACCCGCCGGTACGATGTATCGGCACAACGGGTAAGGGAGATCTAATTCCGGTGAATGCGTCAACGTGGTAAGCAGCACCGGTGGGCAAAACAGTACCGTTACCTCCGCTTCACGAAGGACAGGGATGAGATCAGGACCAGATCGAACCTGCTCCTTGGTTAATAAAACCACCGCACAACCGGACACCCAACCGCTGTACATTTCAGAGATGCTGCCGTCATAACCCAGGGAAGAAGTGAGCGACGTCGCATCCATACCCGGAACGAGATCAAAATAGTCTGCATAGCTCAACGCCAGGTTGACATATCCTGCATGGGGGCACTCCACACCTTTGGGCATGCCCGTGGTTCCACTGGTGTAGAAAATGGTTGCGAGTCGTTGCGCAGGGTCGTCCAGCCATGTGGGTGGGGTGCCTGGAGGCAGGGTTTCCGGCAATGCCAGGACATCCAGCGTTGGCAGGTCACGAAATTGTTCCTGCCCGCGTGTGAGTATGACAACCGGCTCTGCATCATTGAGCATGTGGGTGATCAGGGCCTCGGGCAATGTGGTGTCGAGGAACATCAAGGTTCCACCGGCTTTGAGAATGCCGAGATGAGAGGCGACAATTTGCCAGTTATCCTGCGACATGGCCACGGCCACGACCTGGTCGGGCCCCGTCAGAAAAGGTGAAAGGGCAGCAGCGATGGTTTCGGCCCGTGAATCGAGCTCAGCAAACGTCAGCGACTCACCGGTATGAGGAATCTGCAAAGCCGTGTGGTTCGGGTACTTTTCGGCTGTGCGGCCAAAGACATCCGTAAGCCATTCGACCCCTTTTTGGTGTGGAACGTTTACCAGGTGCCGGGTGCTAAAAGACTCAGTTAAACTATATTGACAGGTGTCCTCTTTTCCCGGCGGGGCTTTCCCCGCAGCCCAGAGGTAACGCCGCCAGGCCCAAAACGTCAGCACAAAAAATACCGTCAGCATGGCTATTAGGATCATTGCTGCCATACATTTTTCACGTGTTTGCTAAACGGGGCCCTTGCTGCGATATATTTAACGTTTGACTATCCTCTTGACGGGTATATCAGGTTTCCAAGCATTCGTCTTTTGCATCAACTCATGATCGCGCCTACCTGGCCATCTTTTCGGCCTGTTCCCGGCCCCAATTTGCCCCTGTAGAATAACGCTTCCTGCGTCTCATCACTTGCGTCGCGCCTGCCAGCATCGCATCATGTACCCATTAAAACAGCAAGGACTCGCGGGTGGCAATCATATTACCATTTGTCTACGTTGGAGTGGGCAGTATGCTCGGCGGTATGAGCCGTTATGGCATGACCCTGGTCACGCAAAATTATGCGGCCATGAGCATGCCGTTTGGTACGCTGATATCAAATGTTGCAGGTTGCCTGTTAATAGGCCTGATAGCGGGTATCGGCGCCTCCTCACAGGTGCTCTCAACGGAGATGCGCCTGTTGCTGGCAACGGGCTTCTGTGGCGGTTTTACGACCATGTCATCATTCATTTATGAGTTGGGCCAATATATCCAGGACAAGGAATATTTTTACGCCTCGACTTATTTTGGTGCCACCATGGCCGGTGCCACACTGGCATTTGTGCTGGGTTTGTTTTTCAGTGCGTGGTTGTTGAGGTAATCTATGAAAATATCCGGACAGGCTGTGCTATTGAGGGTGTTTGTCGGCGAGAGTGACAAAGTCGGCCACTTGCCCTTGTACGAGGAGATCGTCAAACAGGCACGCGATGCCGATCTTGCCGGTGCGACCGTGCTTAAAGGAGTGTTGGGTTTTGGCGCAACTGCGCGAATCCGTACACAAAAGATCCTTGACCTGTCATCCGACCTGCCCATGGTGATAGAAATCGTGGATGAAGAGGATAAGATCGCAAAATTCAAGACCACGCTGTCTGATTTGTTCGAACATTCCGGTTGCGGGGGATTGGTAACGCTCGAGAATATCCGCATCATTCACTACCTGCCTGGAAATTCCAAATAGCCGGAGCAAAGGCGACATCTGAAGTGACCGTTTTTTTGAATACTACAGCCGGAATGGTCTTTGCTCTGATTTATTCATCGTCGATTACGGGTAGATGGAAAAGTGATTAACAGCCAGCTAGAAATCAGTTTGAAACCAGGTTTATTCCGCACAGCACTTTTCACATTATTTGTTTTTTCATCAACCAATAGCATGGCCGGTGATGGGCAAAACTGGATACTAATTGACGATTTTGACGGCGAGAAATTAAGTACTGCCTGGATTCTAAAAGATACCCGAAACGACACGGACCCGCATATCGAAACACCCCAGGTAACCGAATTACAAAATGAGAACTCAAATCAGTTTCTTATCAAGAAAGCTGCACCTGACGGAGTGACTGGTAACCGAAAAGCCCTGACTTTCAGAAAGCTACCCGAGCCAGTTGCTTTGGGAGATGTATACACATTTTATGCAAAGGTGAATGTGGAGCATTTCCCCAATAACCACGTTTTCGGATTAAGTGATATGACCCCGGAAGATATTGCACTTAACGATTACAACGCACTTGAGCCGAGTATTCGCATTACCGACAAATCTGAGAGCGATGGTACGAAGAATGATGGAACAATGATGGTGCGCAAGGGTGAAACCTACAGCAAAATTTACAACGCCCGACAGCAGCGCCCCGCCACACCAATGCAGGCCGGTCAGTGGTATGAGGTGTGGATGGTGGTCAACAACGCCCCGCTACAACAAGGTGGTCAGACGTACGATGTCTATATCCGTGGAGGTGATGAATTCCCGCTCCAGCAATTGGTATTCCAAGGGGCAGATTTTCGAATGAAGCGGGAACAAGCTCTCATTTATTTTCTGGCCAATTGTAATACCGGCCCCTCTGACCACCCATACGGTAACGGCGGTCTGCGTTACGATGATTTGTATATGGCGAAAGGAACCGTATTAACCACACCCGGGCACTTCGCGAGTGCAACAAACTCGCTGTCGTACGCAGAGCAATCGCAAGCTTGGCTTGGAAAAAGCCACTGAACCTGCAAAGCGTTTTCAGAAAAAACACCCCCGACTACAGTTATAAAGAAGTAACCTTGAACCCTACCAATCCAGGCAACCAGGCAACCAGGCAACGGACTGGGAAGCTGACATCGTCGACTGGTTTCGCGAACACAAAGAAGCAGAAGAGTTTGTCGGAGCAAGGGATACCCCGGCCGGGAGGCAGTTGTATCTGAGAAGACCAATCACGATTAAGAACCCGGCCTGTCTGGGTTGCCATGAAACTGCTGAGAAAGCCCCCCAGGACGCTGGTTGAAAGATACGGCTCAGAGAATGGTTTTGGGTGGAAAGTTGGAGAGACCATCGGGGCGCAGGTGGTATCGGTTCCAATGTCCATGCCAATTGACCGAAGCGCGTGTCGTGATCAACCAGTGGCTGGAGGAATACAACACGGTCAGGCCGCACGGTTCACTGGGTGGTATGAATCCTGAGAAATTCCTGCAGTGCTGGAGCGAAGTAAATTTGAATCAACAACCCGAAACCCTAACAGGATGAGTGGACCAGAGATCTTGGGCTTGCCAATCCTCCTGTCGGTACGAATAAATATGCTTTTGTGCCGAAATACTCTTAACGGAAATATGGGTAATAGCGTGTAATCGCGGAAGTCGTCATTGGCATAAGCGAGAATAAAAGGGTGCAAGCCTATTTCACTGATATCGTAAGTCTGTGAGCCATGGAATGCCTCGGTATTCATATCACCAACTTTGCCGGGAGTAAATTGCACCTCGCCGCCGGCAATTTTTGCCTTGCCAGAGACCAGGGCCGCAATTCTGGGAAAATCATATCCCGCCATTTTGAGTACTTTGCCGGCCTCTTCAGACTGGCCAGGGCTAGACGCCAGCGAATGTGCACCCGACAAAAAAGTACTGGCACCGGTTACCGCTAAAGTGCTGGATTTAAGAAAGTTTCTACGGGAAAGAAAATTGATTTTCATGCGTTTATCTCGCCATCTCACTTAATGCCAAATTTGTGAAAATCTGTAACTAAATGATAGTACACCGCTCTCCGGTAGATTCAGAATCCTATACTGTTGAAAACTAGTCCATCGATATGATTATCTTGCCCCGGGCATGCCCTTCTTCTGAGTAACGAATGGCTGAAGGAACCTCCTCAAATGAATAGCTCCTGTCAATCACAGGCGTGACTTTGCCCGACTTCATGAGTTCACCAATGTCTGCCAAATCCTGTTTACGCATATTTGCAATAAACATGATGAATTCCTGATCAACAAAAGGAGAATACATCATTGCCTTGATAGGGCTCTTCAACGGTCCAATCCAATCGCCTTTTGCACCCCCGACAATAATCAACCTACCCCCTGGCGTCATGACCCGACGGTTCTTTGACAAGGAGTGGTTCCCGACCATATCAAGGATGAGATCGTATTGTTGCCCGCTGTTGGTGTAATCCTCTTGCTTGTAATTGATCACGTAATCTGCACCGATAGAACGGACCATCTCTTCATTCCGGCCACTGCATACAGCCGTTACCTCGGCACCCAATGATTTGGCAATCTGGACGGCAAAGGTACCCACACCACCCGATGCGCCGTTTATCAGAACTTTCTGACCAGGCTGAATCTGACCCTTGTCACGCAGACCCTGCAGTGCGGTTATTGCAGCGATTGGTGCCGAAGCGGCTTGCTCAAAACTTATATTGGCCGGCTTTAAGACCAACCCCCGGCCCTCTGCAATCGTGACATACTCCGCGAATGCTCCGCTTGCGCCACCAAACACATCATCCCCCGGCTTAAACCCGGTGACACCACTGCCAACCGCCTCAACCGTCCCGGCGAAGTCCACACCCAGTCGAGTGTCTTCCGGTTTCCCAATACCCGCGCCGATTAAGCGCATGATATATGGCGAACCCCGCATATAATGCCAATCGAGCGGATTCACAGAGGCAGCTTTGATCTTGACCAGCACCTCATAGTCACCGGGCACCGGTTTCTCAACCTCTTCAAGATTCAGGACATCTGCTGAACCATAACAACGATAGACAATGGCATTCATTCGCTCTGCACCGGCTGATATAGCGGGTGCCGGTTCACAGGCAGAATTATGACTGATGGTAAATGCCAGGGCTGACAGGGCGGTAGTCAGAACAAGCAGACCCCCCCCGGCTATTTTGTATCGAAGCTTCAATGGATTTTCTCCCGTAAATTGAGCAAAGGTCAATTTATCCAATTCTGATTATGTGGTCGTAAACGCAGCTTGATTGCAGCCGTTATCCTATTGCCGGATGACCTGAGATATAAGTGCTATAAGTCAGTGCAGCTGCCCGTGTTTGTAGAAAGGTGCATGAGGCCTGTCTACGCGGGTACGGGATACGGGTATGGACATGCTCTTGAATGAGAAGAACCCGGTTACCCAAGCATTCTCCCTGAGAGGTTTCCTACTTCACAGAACTCAAAACACTTTATCCGTTTTGCTTACTTCCTGCTGCGAGTTTGGCTCCCAGCATTCCCATTGGTATATAGGCCAGGATCAGATCGACTGCGATAAACCAGACAGGACCGCCGAGCATATTGGCCGCCGTGATACCGCCCAACAAGAAAAACACACCGAGTCCGATTCCGAACCTCATTTCATGGCTACCGGCTATCTTGGCGGCCACGAAGGCGGCCACAAGTGTTCCAAGCGCGTGGGCAAGAAAAGGAAACAGGAAATTTGCCGGCGAAAAGAGTGGCATTGCTTTAGCCAGCCCTTCCATAGTGGAAACATCGGCCCCCTCGGGAAGAGGAATTATGGATGGGCCTATGTTGACGAGTCCCATATTTACTCCACTGCCAACAACGACTCCGATAACCACAGCAATAACGTATTTAATAATTGGACTCATGCGATTTCACCAATACTGACCAACGTTGCAAACAAGTTCGTGCCGTGATTATACATACAGATCAATCAGAAGCATGTTTCCACCGGGTGGAAACCAGACTCAACCAAAACAGTTTATGCGAGTTAGTCCAGTTTTTTATCACGGGTTACCTTATTCAAAAAGATTGTAAGAAAAGTTAATACAGCCACAGCTAATTCATTTCTTACAAGATAAAACACCATTAAACACACCTGGCTAATCTCTCGCTAATTTTGCAAGGGTGCCTTTAACACATGGGATTCGGGGGGACATCCCCTCAGTGATCTGCTCTTTAAGACGTTCCACAATCTGTTGGTAAAGTCGCTTTTCCTTCATGAGTTTATTCCGTCGAAAATTGGTAAGAAATTATTGACTGACCACTTTGGTCTCTGATTCTCGATAGAATCTCGAATGATTTCAAGTAATTCATGTTTTCTTAATAAATGACCCGCCATGACAGCAACTACTTTTACGGCTTTTCCCGCCTTGCCTGAAATTGGTTGGGGGGCTTTAAAGGCAGCATGACTGATCTTTTCCGGAAAGCCCCAATTTCGGGTTCTTACCAATTATATCATACTTATTACCAATTATTATATGATTGGTAATGTCGTTAAAGCGCCAGCGCATACATAATTGGTTGACAAGAAGCGTCTATTTGGTATATTGAACCTCGCGTGGGACTTAACTAAATCCAGGAATAGGAAAACAGTCATGAACTATAAACACTCTTTAAGCACACTGGCGTTGTCTATCTCTGCGGCGCTGGCGTTTTCGCCGGTGATATTGGCGCAGGATGGCGACACAGATCAGGACGATGATGATCTGATGTTGGAGGAAGTTATCGTCACTGGCAGTGCCCGGCAAGCCCTTGCATCTGCTCTTAATACGAAGCGAGACTCGGATAACCTGGTTGAAGCAATTTATGCGGAAGATATCGGTAAGCTGCCTGACCAGAACCTTGCAGAGGTGCTGGAAAACATCACAGGCGTCCAGATTACCCGTCGGGCCGGTGTCGGCACAGGCGTTCAAATTCGCGGTACCAATGCAAACCGGGTCGAAATCAATGGCGTATCTACCGTTGGCTCTGGTGCTGGCCGCAGCGGTATCAATTTTGAAGATGTCAATTCGTCAATTATTGCAGGCGTTGAAGTGATCAAGAGCCCTGAGGCGAAAACGATTGAAGGGTCTGTAGGCGGAACGATCAACCTGAAAACGATTCGTCCGCTTAATCTCCCAGACACGCTGGGTCATATTCGCGTTCAGGGCGAAGACAGCAGCCTCAGCACTGAAAACTGGCAGCCAAGAATCTCGGGCGCTTACGGCGATCGCTGGGAAACTGGCGCGGGTGATATCGGCTTCGTCATTAGCGGCAGCTGGACAAAACAGTATGCAGTGTCATTCCGTCCCCGTACGGACCGGGATAACATCTCCAGCCCCCCTGGTGCCAATCCTTCTGAATTTCTTGGCATTCAATTCCTGGTCCAGGAGCAAGAGGAGGATATATATGAAACCGGCAATCTTGCGACAACCTTTGAGTGGGCACCTAACGACAACCTGAAGTTTCATATCGACTACATGATGAGTGACCAGACACGAAACCAGAATAGTTACAGACTCCAGGCATCGGGTGTGAGCGCCTTTAGAAACCGCAGTTATCCTACAGCGTTTGAAACCGTAGATTTCCGTGTAGGTCCCGGCCTGTTTCCGGCGGCACTTGCGGGCACTATAGAGCCAGATCTCGACTTTGATGATGACGATCCAAATCTGCGTTTCTCAACTGATACAGGTTCTCGTGAAACAGACAGTAAATTATTTGCAATAGGTGGTGACTGGGAAAATGACAGCTGGATTGCAAGTTTTGAGTACGCGACGACAAGTGCGGATACGAAAAACCCCAACGTCAGCCCGACTCTGAACTTTGTTAACCCTAATTGTCCTCTCGATGGGAGCAGCAACGATAATTGCGTGCCATTCAGGTACGATTTATCCGGCCGCTCACTGGCATGGGGCATCAATTATGATTCACCGTTTGCACCATCACCTGAGAGTTTGCTCGATCCAGCCAATGTTAATCTGGATCAGCTAATCGTAGGTAACGACTCAACCGATAACTCTGAAGACGCAGTTCGTCTGGACTTTTCTTACATTCTGGACTGGGCAGGCTTTGGGAATATAGATTTTGGTGGTCGCTATAGTAAATCTGAAAGTGAGTTTAATTCCAGGGAGGATCGAATTGGTGGCTTCAGCCAAATGTCCGATAGCCCTAACGGTCTCCTGTTCGAAGAGCTTCTTGTTCCTGGTTCCAGTAACTATGGTGATGCCGACGGCAGAGATCTGTTCATCCGAAACTTCCTTCTCTTTGATTCGGATTTCATTTTTAGAAACCCGGAAGAAGTGGTAAGAATTCTTCAAGCTGCCACTATCGCGCACAATCCGGATGAGCCTGAAAATGCTATGCTGGACCTGAGCTCCCAAGAGAATTCATTCTATGATATCTCGGAAGACACCACCGCTTTGTATGTGCAAACAGACTTTATGTGGGGTAATTTCCGCGGCAACGTAGGTGTGCGTTATCTGGATACTGACATTGATTCAGTCGGATACGGCCCCGAGGATGCCAATGGGGATAGACAACTTCAGTCAACGAAGGGTAGCTATAGCTTCTGGCTGCCTCGTTTGAACGTAGTTTATGAGGCGACAGAAGATTTGCTCTTCCGTTTTGGTTACGCCAAGGATATCAGGCGTCCTGATTTTAACCAACTTGCGACCGGATTCCAGTTTGATAACCAGGAAAATTCCGTTGTTGCATTGGGTAACCCCGGCCTGGAGCCTGAAGAGGTGAAATCCATCGATCTTTCGGCCGAATGGTATTTTGCCCCGGCAGCGGTGCTGAGTGTCGGTTACTTCCACAAAAAACGCACCAACATATTTGGTATACGTTACGAGGGTGCTGCGCTTCTTTCCGACCCAAGTGTTCCTGGTGGTCTCGTCCGAGAGACAGACCCATCGTGTCCAGGCGGCGGTATCTATAACCCAATCGTTGTACCTAATATTTTGGGCGATCCGGAACAACTGGGAATGTGTGTTGACTTCACGATACCTGGAAATGATCCTGCAACGACCAAGGTGTCAGGTTGGGAGTTTGCCTTCCAATACGACTTTTCAGACTGGGAAGACAGGCTGGGCTGGGCATCTGGTTTCGGTGTGATTGCCAACTACACCATTCAGGACTTCAGCGGCGGTTCCGACGAGGATTGCACTTCGGGTCGTGGATTACAGGTGCTTGGCGATGTCTGCAAAGACCGCGGGCTACTTGATTTTTCCAAAAATGCTTACAACCTCACTTTGTATTACGAAAAGTATAATTTCTCTGCGAGATTGCGTTACACATGGCGTGAAGGATTCCGTACACAGGACTTCGGTGGTGGCGCAAATACAAGCGGAAGCAGTACATTCAGTTTTCCTGTTCATACACTGGACAGAGGACAACTCAATGCCAGTATTTTCTACAACCTGAAAGAACACTGGATGTTTGGTGTCGAAGCGGTGAATCTTACCGAAGAGGCCATTTATCAACATTGTGTTAGTGAATCCGGACCTCTGTGTTTCGTGGGGTATCCTGATCGCAGAGTCGTTCTCAGCGCCGCCTACCGCTTCTGATAAGCAAGGCTACAACGTCGTATAAAAGGATGCCATCGATGATGGCATCCTTTTTTTTTGCCCAGGCCTCTTACCCGAAATCAGAGTGTGTGTGTTTCCGTGTAGAGTCGGCCTTTTTCATTACCTACTATAATCAATTGGCCCTCTTTCACAACTGCGCTGGATGCCCAACGGGGCAGACCATTGCGCATGACCTCAAAAACACCATCACTCCACTGTGCAATCAGGCCATGTGGCCTGGCTCCTACCAGCACCCATGCCTCCCGCCCGCTGACAACACGAGGCGAATACGTCAGGTCGAGGTCAGCTTGATCTGTCAATAATTCGGCCGGGGCCACGTTTGGATCGACTGACCATAACATGCGCCAGTATCCGGTAGACGCGTCTTTCCACAATGTTCCTCCCGCACTTGAAATTGGACCTGCGGATGGGCATGCATACAATTTCCAGATTGGAGGGCTGGTCCTTTGTGGCTCGCCAAGGGCACCGGAAACCCCACTGATCCGGGAGATGTCCCGATATCCATTGGAGTCGGAATTACGGAAAAGAATATTGAAATTGCTATCATTATCTATTGAGATAAATGGCCGACAACACCCACACACCGTCGGCTGCTGATTCTCTGTCAGGTTTAACTCCTGAACCCTGCCATCTTTCACGCTGGCATAATAGAGGTTGGATGGTTCCTCCCTTCCTTTGGGTGCATCACGAGGATCAAGCCAGACAGCGTGTGCAACTCCATCAGGAGATAGCGCAACGGAGGGCATCGTCCTTTCGGCGACACCTTCATCCTGGTTCAACTTTACCGGCGCGTCAAATTGTTCACCGTGGCGGGAACCGACCGCAAGCATGATATCGTTGTTGGCTGCGGTCCAGGCTACAGCCACTGCGCCATCGGGGCCGAGGGTGACACTTGGCCTGGCCTCGTCACCCGTAAAGCGATTTAGCCCGCGTTGGTTAATACGCACCGGATGTCCAAATGTGCCACCAGGTTTCTGACGCGCGGCATAAAGATCGAGGTCATAGGGACCTTTCTGAACCCATACCAGCAACAGGCTGCCATCCGATTGTAAAAAAACCTGCGTTTGATAAACACCCTGAACAGACGTCAGGAACGCAAATGGTCCGCTCCGGGTAGCGTGGTCCGGCATCGCTTGATCGGTCTCTGGTCTGGTATCTTCAGCTGCTATACCCACATTGTCAGCCGGGTTGATTCCAGCACTGAAGCCATCAACACGGGGTGGATTACCAACCAGTTTAAAACGAAACTCCGCAACCGCTCCGGGGTTGGATGCCAGGGCAAGCAAGCGGGCACTTCCAGTATTTTCTTCCTCAACTGCCCGATACGAGAGAGTTCCAAATTTCTCGACTAGAAACTGGTACAGATCACGATTCTCTTTTTCTGTTCGCCTCTCATTAAAAGATGTTGATGCAGCATATTGATAGTAGTGAGTCATCGCGTCGGGATCGCCAGTATTGAATGCCACAACAAAATCCTGAGCCAACTGCTCAACCGGGCTCTTTTTATGTTCATTGGCTGAGACAGGGGATGCCAAGCTCAGGGCAAGGATAAATACAAGCCAGACCAAACCTTCAATTCGCTTCGACATCTACAACTTCCATATCATGACTAGAATGGACACCATCATATAGTCATTTGTTGGTATGTTTGAGAAAACGACCAAAACAACCCCGGCGAATTAGTCGAACCTGTGACCAATAGATTAAAAGATTCATTCCTGATCTAGATAGCACTGATAAATATATTTCTATATACTTCCATATTATGAAAGCTTATGGAATTTATTGCACAA
>Ga0316197_10002184_pt1 | contig 13991 bp, 13 predicted proteins | sample OudBiesiAoxic_MG_FD_204939 | JGI IMG/M metagenome (GOLD analysis project Ga0316197, IMG submission 204939) | Coastal sediment microbial communities from Oude Bieten Haven, Netherlands - site A oxic | ecosystem: Environmental > Aquatic > Marine > Coastal > Sediment | place: Netherlands...
TTGTGTTTTAAATGGTGCCTAGGGCGGGACTTGAACCCGCACGTCCACAGAGGACACGGGATTTTAAGTCCCGTGCGTCTACCGATTCCGCCACCCAGGCATAATCATTTAAAACGTTTATTCTTTTCGTCTGTGAGTTCGTTGCGTTTTCGCTTTCCCTCGCGGACAAGAAGAAGTATACCGTGTTTACAACTTTTCGTCAACACTTTTTTTTATTTTTTATAAAGTTTTTTTAGAGATTTGTTTACAAAAACTCTCAAACCCACATTTTCCACAGGTTTTATTGTTTTTTCTAGAAAAAATTTTTTTATTTTTTTTATTTCACCAATTAATTCTTTTAATATTTTTTTGTTTTTTTCATGCTTTTTCTCATTATATTCTATAAGAATTTTATTTTTAGGATAGTTTAATTGAAAATATTCCATGCTAATATCCTCTATTTTAATATTGGGAAAGATATTTTTTAAATTTTCTCCTAAAAGATACATATAAACTTTTGTCTGGATATTCTCCTCCATAACGGCTAGGTTATATGGATTTTCATTTGTTTTAAAATCCACTATCTTTATTTTAGAATTCTCTATAACAATTAGATCATATTTCGCCATAAGCTTAATTCCATCTTTATCCTGCCTTATCTCAACCTCACTCCTACAATCTAAATTTTCAGGATATTTTTCTTCTAGTACAATCATCCATTTCAAAAGTTGTTCATCTTTTATATAAAAATAATCTTTCATTCCATTAAAATACCTTTCGGCTAAGATATGAAAATTAGTTCCTTTCTCTATACTATCTTTTATTTCACGATCTATTCCCTTTCCTGATATTCCATCTATATAGATATATTCAAACATCTTTGGACACCTTTGAAAGATCCCCAATGAATTTTGACTATAATAAAAGTTTTCTTTCATAATAACCCCCAATATTTTTTATACAACGACCCTCTCTCCCGCTTCGCGGACTCTCCCCCTCCATAGGGGGAAATAATACTTACTAGTCTTGCTTTGGTTTCCTTGATCTGAGGGAAACCTAGGAGGAAGAGTTTTTAGACCCTGCTCTTTACAAACTTTTCTATCTCTCCTAAATAATACACTCCATTTTCAGCATTTCCACTGATCATGAGATATTCCCTTGCTCTAGTTATTCCTACATATAGTAGCCGGGTATTCTCCGCTATCTTCTCCAATTTATTCTTTACTACACCTATTTCTGTATCTCTATCTACAAATTCTCTTTCAAACTCTTTTTCTACAAAAATTTGAGGATATTCATACTCCTTCTTTAAATAATAACATTGACCATAGTTAGTTTCATTCAAATGTACAGGGAAAGTCCTATTATCTACTCCTACTAAATAAACAAAATCCCACTCCATACCCTTACTCCTATGATAACTAGATAAAGTTACCTTGAATTTCTCTTTATTTTCTAAAACTCCTTCCTCTTCCACAGCCTTAGCCATATAACTAAATTCACTGTTCTTTGCTTTTTTCAAATTAGAAGCTAAATCCAGTAAGCTCCATTTTGGGTTATATTTCAATATTTTTTTTAGATCATAAGAGATTTTTTCTATCAATAGCCTCTTCTCATCATGAATTTCAAATATTTCTCCTATAAATACAATTACTTTTTCTAACGAACTCTGATTCAGGTCCAACACAGCCCTTATTTTTTTTAAAATAGCTTTATATTTTTTCAATGAAATTTCATCTAATTTTGGAGATTTCTCACCATAAATAACATCTTCTAAAAGGTTAGTTTTTATAAAACAGGAGATTTTTTCCCTAACTTTTATTTCTTCATCTACAAAAAAATTATCTTCTAAAAGTTTAATTAACCTTTTATTTTCAAACGGCCTAGCCAAATATTCTAAAAAATCTCCTAAAAAGTTCATAAGTTCCAACAAACTCTCTGGAATATCACTAAGAATTTGAAAATCTATTTTTTTTCTTCTAAATATCCTTGCTACCTCATCTATCCTATAGTTAGTAGGAAGAAGTATCCCTACACTTTTCTCAGGATATTTTTTTATAAATCCCTCTATTCCCCTTATCAACCTATCTCTTTCCTCTTCCCACCCCAAAACTTTTATAGTTTTAACTCCATATCCATCTATCTTAGGATTTGAAGGCGTCTCTCCTTCCAATACAGGCTTTATAATCTGAGGTTGCAAGGCTAGCCTTACCTTTTCAAGAGGATGTCTTACAGTGACTGTTTTCACCACATGATTAGCCACCTCTATTATACTTTTCGTACTTCTCCCTGCAGTAAACATCTCCACCTTTGGATTAGATTTTATAAAGTTTTTAAATATCTCTGGAGAACTAGAGGTGAATGTCCCTAATATACTCTGATTAGGATCTCCTACTTTGACTAAATTTCCATTAGATATTAAATTTATTATTTTATTTTGAAGGATATTACTGTCCTGAGCTTCATCTTCAAAAATATATCTATATTTCAATTTAAGCTCTTCTACCAAAGTGGGAGTTTGTTTTAATAGTTTATAGGTATAAAATAAGATATCGTCATAATCTAGCACCCCATCTTTTTTACACTTCACATCATATCTATAAAACAATTCTCCTACAACTCTTAACAAACTGTCTTTTCTGTATTTTTTACTATAACTATATAATCTTTTAGCTGTCATTCCCTTATTTTTCATTACACTGATCATCTTTAGAGTTAAGTTGACCAATTCCTTATCCCATCTGACTTGTATCCCATTTCCAGTGTATTTAGAATCTAAAAATGAATCTAAATCTTTAGATTTTTCCCTCCTGTATTCCATCACAACCAAACTCATCAAATAATATTTGTTGGCATCTGTCATAGTTTGAAATCCCTCTGTGATCCCTACACTGTCCCCATGTTCTCTTAGAAGATCTGATCCCACTTTATGGATTGTTTTTATTTGAAATTTTCTATAAAACTCATGTTCACCTCTTTTTTGAAGAAGTTCCATTATTCTATGTTTAAAATTATTTACAGAAGAATTCATATAGGTTAAGATCAAAATTTCCTCTTCTTCCTCTAATTCTTTAACTAATTTAGCAGCTAACCTACTGAGGATAAAAGTTTTCCCTCCCCCAGGAACTGCCGGAATCGCCATCTTTCCAGAGGTATAATTCATAACCATCTCCTGTTCCCTTCTATATTTAATTTCTTCCATAAACTCCCCCTGCTTTCTCTCTTTTTTTTAATTATATATTTTTTTTATTCCAACTCCTAATTTTAATTCCCTCCTCCTAATTCGAACTACTTTTAATCATCAAAAACTTAAATTTTAAGCTTGAAATTTAACCACTAAAATTATATACTATCTTTAATAATTAAGAGAAAAAAATCACATATAGTGGTTAAGGAGGGTATATATGAGATATAGAGTCGTTTTAGAAAAAGAAAAGAATAACAAGGTTGAGATAGAGACGGTAACTTGTCACGTTGGAGTAAAGGGTAACATTGAGGAATACGCTAACTATTATTCATATGACAATAAAACAACAATTTTGAGTGTCTATAAATAAACATCCTAAAGGAGCTTTGCTCCTTTTTTTATGCTTAAAAATACAAAACATAATAAAAAAAACAAATAAATATTCTAAATTAAAAAAGGAAATTTAAGTTTTTATTTAATAAGTTTATGGTATACACTAGTATCAAGATATTCTTTGTATCTTGACTCAGAAATTCAAGGAGGGATCTATGAAAAAACTTATATTTTTATTTTTAATCATTTTTAGCGTTATTACCTTTGGACAGAAACCTTTAGTGGTAGGAATGGAACTTGCTTATCCACCATTTGAAACTACCGATAAATATGGTAATCCTAGCGGTTTTAGTGTAGATATGGCAACGGATTTAGGAGAATACCTAGGTAGGAAAGTTGTCATCGAAAATATGGCATATGGAGGACTTATCCCAGCACTTAGAACTGACAAAATCGATATTATCTTATCATCTATGAGTATCACAGATAGAAGAAAAAAATCTATTAATTTTTCAACTCCCTATGCACAATCAAATCTTGCACTTTTAGTCAACCAAAAAAGCGGAATAAAGGATCCTATGGATCTGAATAAAAAAGGAAGAAAAATAGCAGTTAAGCAAGGAACTACCGGTCACGTAGTGGCTATGAAAACCTTCCCAAAAGCTGATATTTTAGTCTTTGACAAGGAAAGTGCATGCATATTAGAAGTTACCCAAGGAAAGGTAGACGCTTTTATATATGACCCACTAACAATTTTAAAAAATTGGAAGAAAAATAAAAATACTACTGAACCTATCTTAAAATCCTTTGAAGAAACTCCTCAATATTGGGCTATTGCATACAATAAAAACAACAACGAATTAGGAGAAAAATTAAATAACTTTATAAAGAGTTATAAAAAAAATGGAAGTTTAGATAGATTAGCTGACAAATATCTCGCTGAACCTAAGGAAGAATTCGAAAAAAGAAACATTCCTTTTTTCTTATAATGTATGAAAATTAAAAACTTATTCTATGCAAAAGATGATAAATTCGATATAACTTTGTCAGCAAAAATAGTTAATACTACACTCATCTTAATCATAGGAATTATATTTTGGAACTACGCTTTTAATCGTTTAAATTATGAATCTCAAGGACTTTCCGTCTTTTTAGAATTCAAATATAAATTTATCTTTGGTTTTTTTATAACCATTATGATCTCTATATTTTCTTTGATTTGTAGTCTAATCATTGGAAGCCTTTTAGCTATGGGTCAAAAAAGTAGATTTTTGCCCCTACATTATTTTACCAAGATCTTTATTGAGACAATAAGAGGTACTCCTCTTATTGTCCAAATTTACCTATTCTTCTATGTAGTTGGTACAGCCTTAAATATAAATAATCGTTATATTATGGGTGTACTTATTATGGCTACTTTCTCTGGTGCATATGTTGCAGAAATTATCAGAGGTGGAATAGATAGTATTGACAAAACACAGATTGAATCCGCAAAAGCTTTAGGTTTTACTAATTTTCAAAAATATAGATATATTATCTTGCCCCAGGTTATAAAAAGGGTTATGCCTCCCCTTGCAGGACAGTTTGCATCCCTTATCAAGGATTCATCGCTTTTATCCATAATTGCAGTAAATGAATTCACAAAAAATGTCCAAGAAGTAGATTCCATTACATTTACTCCTATTGAAAATTATGCCGTGTTGGCTCTAGGATATATCTTATTGACTTATCCTATCTCTCACCTATCAAAAAAATTAGAAAAGAGGTTTTCATATGGAGATTAATATATCAAATTTAAATAAAAAATACGGCGACCAAATTGTTTTAAATAATTTAGAATTAAATATAAAAGGTGTTCATTCTTTGGTAATTATCGGCCCTTCTGGAGGAGGTAAATCTACCCTCCTACGAATATTAGCAGGCTTAGAGATCCCAGAAAATGGAGACATCACCATAAATAATAAAAATCTTTCATTTAACGAGGTTGATCTACACAACTACAGAAAAACTATTGGTGTGGTGTTTCAAGCATTTAATCTTTTCCCCCACCTATCAGCCATAAACAATATCACTTTGCCCCTAGAAAAAGTCCATAAGATAAAAAAAAGCGAAGCAAATCTTCGAGCAAAAACTCTATTGGATAGATTTCACCTAGAAGAGCATAGTCATAAATACCCCTCTCAACTATCAGGAGGACAACAACAACGGGTAGCAATAGCACGTGCTGTTGCTCTTGATTCTCAATTTTTACTCCTAGATGAACCCACTTCGGCACTGGACCCAGCTCTAACTTCCGAGGTCTTAGACAGCATTTTAGAGTTAAAAAAAGAAAAAAAAGACTTAATATTAGTCACCCACGAGATGGGTTTTGCCAAAAATGTAGCAGACTTTATCCTCTTTATAGATGGTGGAAAGATTTTAGAATCTGGAGAAGCTGCTACAATATTTAGTGATCCTCAGACACCAGAACTAAAAGAATTTTTAGGAAAAACTTTAAAATATTAAAAAAAAGATATTTCTTCATTATTTCTAATGCTGAGATATCTTTTTTTCTTCTTTCTTATCCATCTTTGTAAACGTAAATTCTTTTATTTACAGTCCTGGTCTGAAAGTTTCTTTATCTCTATGCCTTTTTCTTCATATACCAACTTAACTAAATACTCCTTGTCTGTATAGAATAATATTTTTTTCTTTTTTGAATGTTTTTTTACAAAGTATTCTACTCTGCAGGCTTGAGATTTTGTTTTTGTCTCCCAAAGAGAAAAAAGCTCGAATGGTCCCCTTCCTCTGGTATATTTAGCCCCCTCTCCACATCTATGAGCCTCCATTCTTTTTTCTACATCATTGGTTATTCCTGTATAGACACTTCCATCTCCACACCCTAGCATATATATATAATACATCTGTCCACCTCTATTTAGCCCTTTTTTTACAAAATTGTTTATTACTTAAGTTTTTTTTCCTATTTTTTTTCTTATAAATAAAGTATAATATAAGTCTATACCAATTGTAAAGATTGGGTTTATTGTATTTCATTAGGAGGAGTTTTATGGATGAATTTAGCTGTGGAAGGCTACAAAAAGCTAAAAAACTAACCTTTATATTGGCACTTGCCATTCTGACGGTTTTTACTTACTTTGTTTTTATAGATAAAACAAATATTATTATTGGATTAAAAAACATAGTTACATCTCCCTCTACCCTAATAACAGATTTCTTAGTTATCGGAGGTTTAGGAGCTACATTTTTAAATGCATTTAGTTTATTTATATTTAACTTTATCTTAGTTAAAAGTTTTAGATTAAAAATCAGCGGTTTAGTTTTAGCTGCTTTTTTTACAGTCTTTGGATTTTCATTCTTTGGAAAAAATATATTTAATGTCCTTCCAATTTATCTCGGTGGAATTATGTACGCAAAATTTGAACACTTAGACTTCAAGGTAGTTTTACCGACTATCATGTTTACCAGTGCATTAGCACCATTTATCAGTGCTATGGCATTTAGTACAGGAACATTTGAACAAGCATATCTTCTGGCCATGATCTTAGGAATAGTCATAGGATTTATCGCCACTCCTCTAGCTAAAAAAATGCTCTCGTTTCATGAAGGATTTAACCTTTATAATTTAGGATTTACTGGTGGACTTTTAGGAGCCGTTATCACCTCTATCCTCAAGGCTTATGATTTTAATATAGAACCCCAAAAATTAATTTCAACTAAATATCATCTAGTTCTTTTAGCTACTTGTTCTATGGTATTCTTACTTATGATCTTAGTAGGATTCTACATTAACAACAATAGTTTCAAAGGATATCAAAAACTGTTAAAGTGTGATGGTTTAAAATCTGACTTTACAGAAAAATATGGATATGGACTTTCATTTATAAATATGGGAATCAATGGGTTTATCTCCATAGTTTTCATCCTTCTTGTAGGAGAAACTCTGAGTGGACCTCTCTTAGCAGGTATCCTAACCATCGTTGGTTTTTCGGCCTTTGGAAAACATCCTCTAAATATAACTCCTATCTTATTTGGAGTTTGGTTAGCTGGTGTAACCACTGAAGTTGATAAATTTGTTTTAGTTCTTTCTGCTCTATTCGGTACTGCTATGGCACCAATTTCAGGAGTATACGGTCCTCTTTGGGGTATAGTTGCAGGATGGCTTCATATGTCAGTAGTTAGAAATATAGGTGTTGTCCATGGTGGATTAAACCTATATAACAATGGTTTTTCTGCGGGGATAGTTGCAGGCGTTTTATTACCTATCATCCGTACTTTTACAGATAGAAAAAATAAATTTAAAGATAAATATTTCTTAAAACGTCAAGAACTTTACAAAAATTTATATTCAGAAGAAGATTTAGACTGATCACTTGTTTTTTCCATTTATTTAATCTATACTCGTACTAATAACTGAATTTTTATAATAAAAAAATCAGTCAATAATTTTTAGAGGAGGAAGTTATGGAATTTAAAATTGTCGGTATTAAATTAGAAAACCGAAGTGAAACTGCTATTCAGGTACAAAATACCCTCACCGAGTATGGATGTTATATCAAAGTGAGATTAGGACTTCATAATCTCAATGATCAAGTCTGCTCACAGGATGGTTTAATTCTGTTAGAATTAGTTGCTGAAAATAATATCATCGATGAATTTTTAGAAAAATTAAACTCTATTCACGGAACAACAGCTAAAAAAATGTTTATATAAAAATTTAAATAAATAAAAGATAGCAGTCAAATAAAAATTGACTGCTATCTTTTTTAAGTTAATTTCTTTCCTCTTGAAATATATTTAGTATGTAGAAGTTTATGAGCATCATGCCCTCCAGGACCATCTTTTAAAAATTTTTCATATAATTCTATAACTGCTGGATTCTTATAGGATTTTTTTATGGCAGATTTTTTATCTTCTCCATAAATTGCCTGTGCTCTAGCCTTTCTTATCTCCTTATTTGTAGGAATTGGCTGACCTCCTCCTCCTAAGCATCCTCCAGAACAAGCCATAAATTCTATAAAATGACACTGACTGAACTCACCACCAGCTTCAATATTTTCTAACACCATCTTAGCGTTGGCAGTTCCGTGACACACTGCTACTTTTAGCGTAACTCCCTTTAAAAAATCAAAATTATCAAAATATGATTTTAAAAGTTCCGGAACTTCTCCTACCTTATCTATAGTTAATTCAGCATATTTTATTTTTTCAAACCCTCTCACTACTTTTATCTCCCCTGCATCAAATACCGACTCTATCTCCCTTCCTGTAACCAGTTCATAGATTGTACGTATAGCAGATTCCATCACTCCTCCTGTGGCTCCAAAAATAACTCCAGAACCACTAATTCCACCAAAAGGGTCATCAAATTCAGTTTTTTCTAAATTAGGTAGATCTAACCCTACCTCCTTAAACATCTTCCCCAATTCTCTGGTAGTTAAACCATAGTCTATGTCTCTATAACCTGAATCACACATCTCTTCTCTACTTGCTTCAAACTTTTTAGCTGTACACGGCATCAAAGCTACCGTCACAACATCTTTTGGATCGATATTGTTTTTCTCACAATAATAAGTTTTTATAATACTTCCAAACATCTGCTGAGGACTCTTGGCAGTAGATAAATTTTCTATATATTTGGGATTAAAATGCTCCAAATATTTTACCCAGCCCGGAGAACAAGATGTAAACTGAGGTAAAGCTTCTTTTCCACCCTCCATTAAATTTTTTTTTAACCTCAGAAGAAGTTCTAACCCCTCCTCTATTATGGTTAAATCAGCACTAAAGCAAGTATCAAATATCTTATCAAAACCACAATATCTAAGTCCTGTATTTATCTCTAAAGTTAAACTTTTTCCTGGTTCAAGTCCAAACAACTCTCCTATTCCTGCTCTAGGGGCTGGAGCTGTTTGAATAACTACATGTTTATTTTTATCTTGCAACGCCTTCCAGACTTCTTCAGTTTGATCTTTTTCGTGCAAGGCTCCAGTAGGACAACGATTCACACATTGTCCGCAATTAATGCAGATAACATCCTCCATATTTCTATCTCCAAAAGTAGAAATATAACTCCTGTCTCCCCGTTCTTTTACCCCAAAAACTCCTACCTCCTGCAGATCCACACAACTTCTCACACATCTTCTGCAAAGAATACACTTATCCATATCCCTCACTATAGACATACTGCTACAATCCACTGGCTTTACTGTTTTATTTGGATGCCCAAAGGGAAATTTGGTTATCCCGTAATCTTCTGCTAGATCTTGCAGCTCACAATTTCCATTTCTTATACACGAATAACATTCTCCCACATGGCTAGCTAGCATAAGATCCAATATATGTCTTCTAGCTTTTCTGATCTTATGACTATGTGTTTTCACCTCTATCTCGCTTTCTATAGAGTAGGAGCAAGATGCCTGTAAAGTTTCCATCCCTACCACTTCGACCAGACAAATTCTACAGATCCCTGCAACACAGAGATCTTCATGATAACATAGAGTAGGTATCTTTATCCCCAAAGATCTAGCTACCTCCAAAATAGTTGTTCCTTTTTTTACAGTCCGATTTCTTCCATCTATAACTATATCTATTAATTTTTCTTCACAGGCCTTATCTTTATTTTCACAGGCCAGCCTTATTTTTTCTGCCTTACTTGCCCTACATTCACTCATCATCTTCCTCCTTTGGTAACCTTCCTAAGATTTCATCCTTAAAATTCTCTATGATAGATATAAATGCATTGGGACTGGACTGCCCAAGTCCGCACTTGGAAGAAATTTTTATAGTCTCAGCTAGATCCATCAACTCCTCCAAATATGTTATCGAACACCGACCTTCTTTTAAAAGCTTTAACCCATCGGATAATTTCCTGTTTCCTTCCCGACAAGGGGTACACTGTCCACAACTTTCATCTACAAAAAAATCCATAAAATTTTGAGCAACTTCCAGCATATCCCTGTCTTTATTAAATAAAATAATAGATCCTCCTGTAGGTACTGCTTCAAAAGCTATCCGATTTTTAAAATCACCTACTTTGACACATCGTCCCGCTGCTCCTCCTACCTGTACCGCCTTTATATTTTTAGCTCCTATTCTTTCTATTAATTTTTCTATTGTTATCCCAAAGGGAAGTTCATATATTCCTTCATCTTCACAGTCCCCAGAAACACTAAAAAATTTAGTTCCAGTAGATTTAGAAGTTCCATATTTTTTAAAAAATTCTACACCATTTTTAAAGATTAAATTTATATCTAAAAAAGTTTCCACATTATTAACTATGGTAGGTTTATCATAAAAACCTGTATCTACTGGATAGGGTGGTCTGTTTCTAGGCTCCCCCCTTTTTCCTTCTAACGATTCTATTAGAGCTGTTTCCTCTCCACATATATAGGCACCTGCTCCCATCCTTATTTCAATATCAAAATCAAATCCTTCTATTCCCAGAATATCCTTTCCTAACAGTCCAGTTTTTCGCCTGTCTTCTATAGTTTTCTTTATGATCTCTTTCAAATAAAAATATTCTCCCCTAAGATATATAAACCCTCTTTCGGCCTTTATTATATGAGCTGCTATAGTCATTCCTTCTATTACTTTGTTACAATGTTTGTGCAGGATATACCTATCTTTAAATGTTCCTGGTTCTCCTTCATCAGCATTACAGACTATATATTTAGGTTTTTTTTCCTGTTCATAGGCTAATTTCCATTTGAAAAAGGTAGGGAATCCAGCTCCACCTCTTCCCCTTAGATTGGCTGCCTCTATTTCTCCAAGTAATTTATCAGATGATTTTTTTACAACTTTTTTAATTACCTCTCCGTCCTCAAATTTTCCCTTGAGCAAGGGTCCCTCCATCTGGACATTTGAAATTATCGTATTTTCAAATTTTTCATCTAAATTATTGTTTTTACATGCATTTATTATCGAAGGGATATCCGATGATTTTACCTTTGAGATTAATTTTTTATCCACCATCAAAACTGGACCTCTGTCACACATTCCTAAACAATTACAGTATTCCAGAGAAAACAATCCATCCTTAGTAGTCTCTCCAAAACCTATTCCTAATTCATTTATAAGTTGTTTTTCTAGCCTTTTTTTCCCTTTTAAATCACATGAAATTGTTTGGCATAACCGAATTATGTGTTTACCATTTTTTTTATTTAAAAAACTATAAAAAGAATAAACTCCCTCTACTTCTGTAGGATGGATTCCCAAACTATGGGCCAACTCCTCCATAAGGTCTTCTCCTACCTCTCCATATTCATCCTGTAATTCATTTAGTATAGGAAGTATTGACGATTTTTCTAAAGAATATTTGTTTATCAATTTTTCCAATGATTTTTTCATTGCTTCTTTTTTTAATTTTTCCATAGATCCTCCTTGTTATATTTCTCCATCATTTTTTTTATAATTTATCTTTATTTATTCTAAAAATTCTCCTTCATTCCTTCAATAAAGAATATCTATTAATTTTATAAAAAAAAATGGAGGAAAACCCTCCATTTTTATCTATTATATTACTTTTTATTTCTATTCATGTACATATAGTAAGTTAATAAACTCTTCATATCTGTAGTGATCTTTTCCACCTCTTCTAAATTTATCCATTTAGTTGTGAGATCCTCAGTTTCATCTAATTCCAATTCCAATGGTTTTATTTCATTGCTTTTTAATTTAACTATATAAATATACAATTTTTCAGTAGTATAACCTGGTGACGATGCCAATGCTTCCTTGGATTCATATATTATCTCTACATCATCCATTGTATATCCTGTTTCTTCCCTAAGTTCTCTTTCCAAAGTTGATTTAGCAGTTTCCCCTTCTTCTATTATCCCTGCTGGTATTTCCAATAGGTGTGAATCCGTTCCAGGCCTATATTGATCTACCAAAAGAGTTTTTTCTTCTTTTTCATCTAATACTAATACAGCTATGGCATTAGGCTTATTTATATACTCCATCTTCAATTCCCTGGTAGGATGATCTTTCAATTCTATCTTCAAAAACTTTAAATCCGATAATTTCATAAATTTTTCTCCTTGTATTTTTGACCTTTATATTACCCAGTTTCCATCTCTAAATATAGGTGTTATAGCTCCACCCTCTGTAATTCCATCAATCGATAGATCTTCTGATCCTACCATGAAATCTACATGTACCAAGCTATCATTTACACCTTCCATTTCTAATTCTTCTTCACTCATATTTTCTGCACCTTCTATACAACTCTTATAAGCTGCCCCAAATGCAAAGTGACAAGATGCATTTTCATCAAATAAAGTGTTATAGAATAAAGTATTTGTATTAGAAATAGGAGAGTCTACTTGTACTAAAGCAATTTCACCTAAGTATCTTGCTCCCTCATCTGTGTTTAATAAACCTTCTAATACTTCATATCCTTTTTCAGCTGTAAATTCAACTACTTTTCCTTTTTCAAAAGTTAACGTAAAGTTATCGATTATGTTACCATTATAGTTTAATGGTAATTTACTTGCTAAAATTCCATCTACTTTATTTTTATTTGGTAAAGAGAACACTTCTTCTGTCGGTAAGTTAGGGTTAAACTCTATTCCAGCTGTAGTTATTGATGCTCCTGCTTTCCATATTTGCTTCTTTGACATCCCTACCATTAAATCAGTTCCTTCTGATTTGTAATGAAATGCTGTAAATTTCTTTTCATTTAAAACATTTACTTTTTCTGTTAAGTTCTTATTATGTTGATCCCAATTAGAGATAGCATCCCCGTCTACTCTACACATATCTAGTATCATTTCCATTAATTTATCCATCGCTTCTTCTGTCGAAATTTCAGGAAATACCTTAGTTGCCCAAGCTTCACAAGGTACTGCAACTATACTCCAAGCATTTTTATCAGATAATACTTTTTCATAGTATCCTTTTATAGCTTGCGATCTTACTTTTGCCCAATCTGCTACTCTTTTGGCATCTACATCCTTTAATAGTTCAGGATCTGGAGATATTACATTTAAAAAACAAGTTCCTTTATCAGCTAAATCATTTAACCTATCTACATTCCACTTAGGAAATTTTTCAAAAGCTTTATCATTTGCTTTTTGAAATCTCATTAGAGTTAGTTGGTCATCAGACCAGTTATACACTACTTCTCTTGCTCCTCTTTCATAAGCTATTTTAGTTAATTTTCTTACAAATTCCAACGCGTGCATTGGCGCATTTATACTTACTATTTGATCTTTCTGTACATTTACTCCTGTTTTTATTGCTAATTCTGCATATTCTTCCATTTTTTTTATCATATATATCCCCCTTTTTTATTAAATATATTATATAGTAATTTCATAGTTTTGTATCTACTTTTTTCAAACTTCATAAAAAGAGATCAAAAAAAGCCATCAAAATAAATTGATGACTTCTCTTGTTTTTGAATTTCTTCAAAAAATAAAAAAGACTTGGCAAGTTCCTATCCTCCCAAGGGGCTGCCCCCTAAGTACTTTCGGCGTTTACGGACTTAACT
>Ga0316197_10002186_pt1 | contig 13991 bp, 13 predicted proteins | sample OudBiesiAoxic_MG_FD_204939 | JGI IMG/M metagenome (GOLD analysis project Ga0316197, IMG submission 204939) | Coastal sediment microbial communities from Oude Bieten Haven, Netherlands - site A oxic | ecosystem: Environmental > Aquatic > Marine > Coastal > Sediment | place: Netherlands...
CGCTTTGGACCCCTCATACGGCTAGGGCGACGGCGGAAATGGGTGGCGGAGAAAGCCAACCCGAGGGCCCTACATCGCCGATCGACGATGAAGGGGTTTCGTGACCCGACCAACCCGACGACTGATCTCGTGTTCACATCGACGCAGTCGCGTGCAGCACAACTCGCGTCGACGGCTGGGTCGTCGGGCGTACCGTGGATTCCGCCGGAGCTGGAGGAGGTCGTGGGTTGGGATGAGGATCCGGTTGTGCGATTCTCCAAGTAGGCAGAAAGTAGGCAAGAGGGTGGAAAACAGCGCGAAACAACGCGACAGGGTGCGCACAGAAACCCTTGTAGCCCAAGGGATTACGGCCCAGGGCCCAGTAGTAGCGACCCGCCTTCTTGCCCTTACAAGGCAGAGGTCGGCGGTTCGAGCCCGTCAACGCCCACCTGGGAACCCTTACACAGTAGGGGTTTCTGCTATTGGTGGATGCTCCGATGGCCGTCCTGTCGGCCCCAACCCCACGACAACCCCACAGCTCAACTCGAACGTGTGTTCATAGTCGACGGTGTTGGTAGGTTGCCAGACTCGACGAAGGTGTAGACCTTGAGGGTCATTCGCGGGTTGGTGTGGCCGACGAAGGCCTGAACCTCGGCCGGTGTCCAGCGGTCTACGAGGAAGAGTCGGGTGGTTGCCGTCTTCCGCAGATCATGTGGTTTGACCTTGAAGTTGAGACGGTCAACGATCTTGACCCAGATGCGGCTTCGCCACCGGTCGTAGGGGAGCGGTCCACCTCTGGGTGCGGTGACGACGTGTCCGTCGATGTTCGCTACGGGCCGCATGCTTAGGTGTCGTTGGGGTCGGTCAACGACATCGTCGGGGATTGGGATAATGCGGGCTTCGTCTTCGCTGTGGCGTCCCTTGAGGGGTCGGATGCCTTCTCGCCGGGACAGCGACGTGGCGACGGTGAGGGTGCGTGCCTCCAGGTTCACGTCTTTGGTTCGGAGGGCGAGGGCTTCGCCGATGCGGAGTCCGCAGCGCGCCATCAGGTGGATGAGGACGGCTGTGCGCTCGTCGACCTCCTCGGCAGCGGTGATGACCTCAACGATCTGAGCGTCGGTGAGGGCTTTGCCGGGGTGGAGAGCCTTTCATCGTTGGCGAGGCTGCGTACCTAGCTACGAGCCGTCATTCATGGATGCAACAGGGTGTGACAGCCCCACCAAGCGCGATATCGGCACGCATCAATGCCTACGGGATCGCAGCACGGTCAATGAGTTTGTGGCCTCACAGAATGGCTGTTGTGGGCGGTCTGGGCGGGTGGGCCGGTTGAGGGTTTCTGGGTTTCTTGTGTGTTCGTGTGGTACGACTTGGCGTCTGGTCTCTTTCATTGGGTAGAGGGCGACAGGGAGCCTCGTGTTACGTAGCGAAACCGATATCGATGCTTTCCGTGACTTCGTCGCCGAGTCTGAAGCGCGTCTGCGCCAGGCACTGTCGGCGACGCTCGGGACACAGGTGGGGCGGGACGCCACGGCGGATGCTTTGGGCTATGCGTGGGAGAATTGGGAACGCGTCGGGTCGATGGACAACCCCGCCGGATACGTCTACACCGTTGGCCGTGACCGTGGAAGGAAGTCGCTTCGGCGGAACCGGCCCGTGTTCTATGCGACCGATCCCGCTCGTCTGCCGTGGATCGAGCCATCCCTGCCCCCTGCGCTCGAAGGTCTCCCTGACCGGCAGCGCGAAGTCGTGGTGCTCCTGTACTGCTACGAGTGGTCAATGTCGGAAGTCGCAGACCTCCTACAGATCTCGAAATCGACGGTCCAGAATCATGCCGAACGAGGCATCGCGTCACTTCGCATGGCGATCGGAGCTGAATCATGAGCCACGACCTGTTGACCCAACTCGCCGAATACGGAACGTACTGCGACGAACGTCAAGGCACCGTTGCAGCCGATGACGTTATCGACGCCGTCATGCCGCTCCCCATGCCCACCCAACCAACCCGACCCCGCCACGGTTGGCTCATCGCCGCAGCAGCCGCAGCACTGGTGCTCCTCGTCGCCGGTGGCCTCGCCCTGCTTGGGTCCTTCGGCGGCGACCGAGTCGCACCAATCAACGAACCCACCGCAACGACGATCCCAACCCCAACAACCATACCGGCGACAACCCTTCCAGCACCTGAACCGGTGGCTCCGACAACGACCCTTGCGACTGTGGCGACAGCCCCGGCCCCACCGGACACGTTCGATCGCCTCGACGATGCCTTAGCCAAGGCACCTGTCTACCACCGGTATGGGTATGAGGTCACTGCCGAATTGGAGTATCTTGACGGCTACATAGAGGGCCTTGCTGAATCGGCCGTCTGGCCGAAACCTGAGTTCGACACCTCAGCCTTGGGTGGCGAGTCGGTGTTGATCGAACTTCCGCCTTCCGCTCTCACATCTGTCCCGCGCTTGATTCCTTCGTATCCTGAAGACGACCAACCCGTGTTAGAGCAGCCGCTGGTCGCAGGTGCGCAGTTGAGTGGCACCGAGCACGCGGCAACGTTCTTCGTCGGCATCGGTTTCAAGGATGGAGCCGTCTCGCCCATCTGGAGACTTCTATACACACCGTTCTACACGCAGGGCACCGTGTTCGAGGAAGATGGAGGAATGCAGTGGGGAGACATGGATGATAAGAATCCGCCGCACATCATCCTCATGACCGGGGGCTGGAGCGAGGACTTCCCGACCGTAATAGGCGGGTTGCCACCGGAGGCTTCAGTGGTCGCGACGACACTGGGAGACGGCACAAGGGTCTGGCAGCGACCGATCTCTGGCATCGCAATCTTCCTCGACCCATCCCCTCAATGCGATCCCCGTGAGGGACCTCCGACGTGCTCTACCGAATTCATCGTGCTGAACGCCAATGGAAACGAGATCCTCCGGCTCACATGGGCAGACGGAGATCTCCACCCGCTCGGGTTCACAGTCTCAGGGCCATAGGCGGTTCCAATCACCCCACGACCCGCACATGTCCTGACCCATGGGCGGCCCATGAACGCGAATGCAGGACGGCATCGCTCCGAACCTCCCACACCCCCACTCCCCACCTCAGAACGGCCACGCTCGGGCTACGCCCTCGCGTACCCGAAAGCAACCGGATAGAACCGGCGTCGCTGGCCCTTCACCAGGGCAGGTATCTCGGTGCGGCTCCCGACATGCCGTGCGCTCTCATCCGACTGTCAGTAGTGGAAGGCAATGGCGAAAGCGAACGCAACAAGAAACAGCAGCATGCCCCCTGCGAACGCTACCGCAATGATCTTCCACGTCTTCCAATTGTCCATGCCGCTCCTCGGGTACGGCCGCTGCGCGAGGGCTTCCGCGGTGCTGCGAAGCTACCAGGGAGCGGCCCCGTTCAAGATGAATGGACTCCGCCGATCACTCTGCCCACCTACTGTGATCGACGGAGTCCACACGCCCCGACGGTTCTCCGTCGTCCCAGATGCCATCGGCGGCGATGCAGATCACCTGAATGAGGCATCAACGAACGGCCGAGGGCAGCGCTTCGATGCGCGAGTAGGGCGGTCCATCAGAGGTTCCTTCTAGCTGGAATAGTGTTGCTCCTGCATGTGCGTTCACTATGCGTGCTACTTAGTGTTCTTATCCGTACGAAGCATCAGCGAAAGCCTCAAATGACATCTACGTCCCCAGTCACAACCCCGGGGTATCATTCCGGCCGTACAGCCCCCAACAAGGGCCGCACCTACCCAGCCGAGATACTCACCGAAGATGAGGTGAAATCCCGGCGTGTCGGATCAACGGGCCAGCCAGATCGTTCAGCGGCTCTGGTATCACCGGGACCGGTGTCGGCCACCGGCTGGGGTGTGGATGCCGCAGGTGGTGGAGGCTGAGAGGGACGGGTGGCCGGAGGAATACACCGGTGAGGGGATGGAGGCGACGAGGGCGTTCGTGGGCTGACGCCGCTCCTCGAAGCATTCACCAACCACCAGCCAGCTTGTGGGCGTAGTGTCGGTGGTAGCTGGGCGTTGCCCGATCACGGGTCGCCCCCATCGGCGAAGGAGGAATCATGGGTGTGAGGCTCGACCGGACGGCCGTGGTAGACCGCGGCAAGGGCGATGAGGCCATGGCATTTGCTGCCGAAGTCACTGCGTACATGAAAGACAACTGGGGGATCGACATCATCTGGGGCATGGAGATCGGAGGGACCTGGGGCAAAATCCACTGGTTCTCCGACTACGACAACATGGCCCATCTCGAAGAGACGTTCGGGCGCACCATGACTGACGAAGGCTATCGCAGTCTTCTCGCGAAGGCAGTGGATGTGTTCATCCCCGACGCGACCGAGGACACCCTGGTCTACACGATGTGACCAGCGCTAGCGCTCGATCAGCTTCGACGCGTCGGGTCGGCCAACATCCGACCTGAGCCGTGACGCGGCCGGTGTCGCACGCCCCGGTCGCACGGTGAGAGTCCAGCCGGTCCGACTGCAGTATTACGGCGAAGAGACCGGTTGGGGTGAAGGCGACCGGTTCGTGGAGAAGGGCAACTGGGGTATGTATTTCATGTACGACCCAGGTTCAGAGTGTGTGTGGCCGACCATGGCTGTCGATGGGTTCGGTTCCGGCGACTATCCCGAAGAGAGCGGGAAGGTGCTTGAGATCGGATTCACGGCATACCAAGCGTCGAACGGTGACTACTCCGGTGTCGGGTCCTACTCCTACACCGGAAACGGACACATCTTCGACGTGATCGTCTCCGGCGCGTGCATCGACGAGGTCGGCCAGCATGCGACTGTGTGGGGAACCGCCACGTCGAACCAGCAGGGCGCTGGCTACGGATTCCTGACCTTGAACGGCAAAATCAACCCTGATGGCCTGATGTTCGGCCGGGCAGGATTCAGAACCAACGAAACTGACCTCGCTCCGTTCATTGCGGAACAGTGTTCTGGTTCCCCACTATTCCCGGCTGATCGGCTCTACGGGTTCATGACGTTTGGGTAGTGACACAGCCGGTATCAGACAATCTGACTGACGAACGGGTGGAGGCTCCCTCGGGGGTCTCCACCCGGTATCCGTACCGGAGTCCGGCAAAGAAGGCACACGGCATCCCACACCGCGGTTCCTGGGCCGAGCCTGAGGCCAAATGTCGACGATTCAGGGCGCATCTCGCCGACACGTATCAAACGGGAATCCCAAGGTGGGGGCATCGTTTGCTCGACGAGGGTCGCGTGCAGAAATCGTCGCGCCGTGATGGGACCCGCCGGTTGGCGTCGCTGGGCTACGCCGTGGCCGGAGCGCGGGGTGTGCCGCTGAGCGGGGCGGGTGAACTGCCGCTGCGGGTGGGTCTCGGACGTGTGGTTCAGATGGTCTTGAACTGTGACGCCACTTTGAAGGCGAGCCAGGGTCGTCGGCCCCAGGCGACGATCTTGCCTTGGAGGGTCGGGATCGTGGGGTTGATCCTGTCGAAGCTGAGGAGGAGGTACGTGGCGGGGTCGACGGAGAGGTGACAGTCGACCGGCTCAGTGCCAGCCTCCTCGATCTGGAGGACACCGTTGTCGAAGACGAACGTCGCTTCGATGCCGCCGCGGATGCGGAACGCGAAGCGTGCGTCGAATCCAGCGGCTTTGGCCGGGTCGATCACATGCGGGAGGATCGGGAGCAGTCCACCCACCGTGAGCGCCGCATGCTCTGCAGCGATTGGCCAGTTCAGGCCCGACGCGCCTGCGATGTCGTAGCCGTGAACCAGGACCTCGCCGAGTTCGACGGCAAGGAGCGTCGACATCGGTACAACGACTCCGTCGAACACTTCCACTGCGGGGTCGCCGTCGAGCGTTCCGGTGTAGGTCGTGAGGGCAAGTTCGTTGTTCTCGAATCGGTTTGCGAGGACGCGTGGGTCGCGTTCAGGGTCGTTGGAGAGGAACTCGGCGTTGTGGTCGGCCACGTCGTCGAGGGCTGCCAGTTCGGTCGTTCCCTGCGCCGCTTCGAGGAAGTACTTGGGGCTGTGGGCTGCGTGGGCGGCGGTCTCACCCACCGTCCACACCCCAATAGCCGGGCGATCTGGGTCCTTCACACGGCGGAGCATCGAAGCGAAGGCGTTGCCCGCCTCCGTGAGTGCCCGACTCAGTGAATCGACGGCGATGTGAGGGTTGCAGGTCACGTCTCCTTCATACTCCGTGTCACGCACCGATGGAAGGGCATTTGTGCCCCGCGCAACAGAACGCAGCGACTCATAGCGGTACGACATCGGGTCGCCCAACGGCCGACCGGGGGGTGTGCCGCTGAGCGATTGATCCTCTGACCGATCGATGGGACGAGGTCGCAGGCCTTCACGACTGCTACTACCGGGACCGCTGTCGTGAGTTGCGTCCCGCCGTCTTCGGCCGCGGGCGGGTCGATGCCCATGCCGAGATTGAACCCGAATTGGCCGACTACGACATGGCCTTCGACCGGCTCTGGGAGCGAGGCAGTGTTGGCGATGCGCTCGAGATGGCCTGGCCGCTCGGTCATGTGTGGATGTTCACCGGGCGTCTCAGCGAGGGCGATCGGCGCCTGAAGGCGGTGTTGGATGGATCGGCGGACCTCGCGAGTCGGCCACGGGCCGACGCGCTGAGCGTGGGTTCATTCCTCATCTCGTGGACGCAGCGCTACGAGCGGGCGATCGATTGGTCCGACGAGGCCATTGCCACCTACCGATCTATCGATGACGAACAGGGGCTCGCCTATGCACTCGCCCGGCGGGGCCATTTTGCGTTCTCCGTCGGCGATGTTCCCTCCGCTCTTGGACTTCTTCAGGAGAGCCTCGATATCTGCACCCGGATCGGATACGACGACGGGACTGCCTGGCCGCTCACCTTGTTGGCTCAGGCACGCCTCTGGGCAGGTGACGAGAGCCCTGAGGTTCAGCGGATGTTCGAAGCAGGCCGGGAGCGGTTCATGGCGATGGGGGAGCCGTTAGGGCAGGCCCATGCGAACATGTTTCTCGCCAATCTCGGAGATGGGTCGGTCGAGCATGAGCTGCGGTATTCGCGCGAGACGATGGAACTGGCCGAGTGATCCGATGCCGATCCACTGATTCGGCCGGCGGCATTTCACAATCTTGCTTTCGGTGTCTGGCATGCAGGCGAGTTCGATCGAGCCGAAGGCCTCAACCGGGTTGCCGCCACATCGGCGCTCGAAACGGCCTCAAGCGTCAACTCTGGGATGGCGTTTCTCCAGGCAGCGGTGTTCGCCGCGCTGCGAGGCGACCCCGAACGCGCCGCCGTCCTGTTCGGTGCCGGACACGCCTGGTTCGTTATGCAGATACCGCCGTTCTATGAGCGGCAAATCCAGCCTGGGATCGAAGCCGCGACGCTGGCCCTCGGCGACGACCGCTATCCGGAGCTCTACGAGCGCGGAGCGGCGATGAGCGTCGACGAAGCCACCGCTTTCTTGCTGGAGGAATAGCGGCTGCACAGTGTCCGACCGGCAGGAGACCGCGGCCACACCACTTCCAAATGGACACGGGTGCCGTCGAGAGCCAACCCGAAGTGACGAAGAGCGAACTGCCAGATGACGTCACAACTCAAGCGGCAGCAGGGACTCACCTGCAGGCGCGCCACGTGGGGTTAGCGTTCGCGTCGTTCCTCCGACACCGCGAGATGAAGAACAGGGCCCAGGGGGGCAATATTCAACCGGTGTCAGGGGGTCAATTCTCAGGCGGTATCGACACGGACAGGTTCAGGACCGCGACCACATCGCGTCCACTTCACAGTGAAAAGCACTGAGAACTGGCGCGAAACAATGAGACGCCAAAAGGGTCTCTGACCGGGCACTTCACCGCGATTGCCCGGGGTCGCTCGGGCGCGCGATATGGACATCAGAAACCTTCACACGGCAGAGGCCACTGGTTCGATCCCAGTAGCGCCCACCATCCAGAACCCTTGGAGACGACGCCTTCACGGTGGAGATGCCGGGATAGGCCGACGCCATACGACCCCGTGCCCTCCACGCCAACACGGATCACCGGCCCGAACCCGACCAACCACGCGGCCAGCGACTCGTAGCCGGCAGTGTCCGCCGGGAACGACTCGATCCCCAACACGCCGCCGTTGCGATCAACTGCCGCGGCGACCTGAACGTCGGCATGGGTGTCCACACCGCCAACCACTCCGGATACCATCGACATGGCTGCCCCTTTCACTCGCGTATGGGCAAAGGGGTGGCACACGCCACCGGGACGGCGGAACGGACCCGACCGAGCTGCTTCTCTCAGCTCAACCAGCGTCTCACCGCCCAACCGGGGCGTGCAACACCAACCACATCATCCCTCCCAGCCGGATATGGGCGGCGCTTCTCGAGTACGGCTGGGTGGACATTCGGCTGCGAAGAACCCGAAGGAGGAGCATCCCGGGCTATTGGGCCCGGGATGCTCTCCTTGGTCAGACCATGCGCGACCTTCTAGTTCGCTACTTCTTCTGTGAATGGAGCGACAGACCAACGATTACCGGATCGTGATCAGATGCACGGAACGGGCCGGGCGCTGTGATGGTCGGGTCATACCAATCGAGGAACCGCGGTTCGTCGGCATTGATGTGCCATGTCGCGACCTTCGTTATCTGGGTAGACATGGAGGCGTTGGCGAATGCATGGTCCAGTGTTCCACGACCGATCCACGGTGCCGCATACCCTGCGAAGAAGTTGTAGCTGTAGTGCTTCGGGTCATACTTCTCGACCAGGTTGAGTAGCTCCGTCTCGAACTCGTGTATCGGGTCTTCCTCCATATAGGCGTTCATGTCTCCGACGACGAGGACGTCGGGGTCCCCGACCTCAAGAATGACGTCATCGACGAAATCGAGTACCGCAGCTGCCTGAAGTGTGCGCCTCAGGTTGTAGCACGACTGCCCGTCGCCCTGGTCCAGATCTGCGCCAGTTGCATTCGAGCAGGACTTCGACTTCAAGTGGTTCACCATCACGGTGAACACCTCGCCGTTGGCTTCGAAGGCTTGAGCGATAGGTGGTCGACCCTTTGAGCTGGTTCCGCCTTCGTCGAACAGCGGATCGCGGAGGGTCATCAGGCCGTCGCCGTTGTTCGGCTCGACAGTGTCACGGTAGATGATCTCGTTTCGGATCGGATACTGGTTGTATCCATCAGCCGGTTCTCCAACCCATGTCCACTCGTAGTTGTCATCCGCTGCGTTGAGCAGAGATACGAGCGTCTCGATGGGCACATTCGCAGGGTCGTTTTCGACTTCCTGCAAGGCAAGGATGTCGGCATCCATACCAAGAAGCTCAGCGACGAGCTTCTCTTCCTGAACCGCAAGCTGTTCAGGTGTCCACGCACCGCGTCCGCCCAGCGTTGTCCAGTAGTTGAGGACATTCGCAGAGCCGACGACAATCTTGCCACCCACTGATGGGGCTCTCGTCGGACGCTTGTTGCGAATCCGAATGTCCACGTCACCCCGGTTCGGCACGATCCGATACTCGTAGTAGTCGAACCACACCGCACCGGTGAGTTTCCGGAACTCATCACCAAGCCTCAACGTGCCGCTGCTATTGAGGAAGGTTCCATCGTGAGGGTTCTCGAACCGGATCCCGTCGTCGACAAAAACGCTCCGAGCCATGTTGTCCTCAGCAAGCTCAGCGGTTCTCGGATCTGCGCCACCGTAGATGTCAGTTGGCTGAGGAACCACACTCATTTCGCCGAGCCACACTTCACCGTTGTTGGCCAGATTGTACGTATCAGTGACGGCCAGCTTCTGCCGGAACTGGACATACATGCCCTCGAGTCGTTCCTCGTCAGCGCGGTACATACGAGCATTGACCTTGAGTGCGTCAATCGGTCCGACGCCGCACTTTGCTGCGTCGTCGAGATACTCGATCTGTGTGTTGGTGCCGCTGCCGCCCCATTGCTCGTCGACCGTTCCCATGATTCGGACATGATCACCGGGAGTCACCACAAAACTCGGACTCCAGGCATCTCCATGAGAGACGAAGACGCCGTCGGATGTCGTTGGATCTCCGTCGCCATTGAGATCTTGGATGAAGAATCCGCGGATCCCGGCTGCGTTGGCCTGGTGAGCTACCGTGACAATGCCCTCAGTAACCACTTCGTTTCCGTCCTCGGGGCTGGTGGATCCGTCACCCTGGATCTCATAGATGGGGGTATACGGGTCACCGCAAGCACCCAATTCGAGATCGCCAGCAATTGCGGCAGGTGCCAGGACGACCACCATCGCAAGTATCACAAATACAGAGAACGAACGTCTCATCTCATACCCTTTCCCGCTCGAGGAACCTTCACTGCACTCACCGGTGCCACCGTCATCAGCGACACCACAACAACGAGCGAGAGAATGAAGGACAGTTTCTGCCTCATTGTGTTTCCTTCCTCACAAGAAGGCTCGATATCGTCTCGACGCTCCCTTCCAGATTCTTTGTCGGAGGCTTCGCACCCCGGAGTAGCCCGGGGGTTGATCATCTGAACCGCCCCGCAAGCGCTGCAATGTTGAAACGCCGCATCCGGCAGTCCTTTCCTTCGCACTTCCCCCAAACCCCCGATCCTCCAAGTGAACGCCCTCACGGGGAGACAGCCAGGGTCGAAGGTCCCGATCAGAGGTCAGCGTCCGACTAGTTGTGATGTCCATCCAGGTTGTTGACTGGGGTTAGGTGAGCCGCCCTGGAGTGTTGGAAGTATTGAGTGGCACCACGTCGTCGCCAGAACCTGAACCCTGGGCAATCACCGCGGGAATCGTCGTCGTGGTCACCATCGGTGGTGCCGGGTCGCCACCCGGTAGGGTCCCAAAGAGACCGGCGACGGCAACCATGTTCGAGCTGCCGTACGCGTAGTCAACGTTGGCGTTGCCTTGCGAGTTCTCGAACCGCTGATGGAAGCGGCCGTTCGACGGGCGGAAGATCCCGACCGTATCCGTACCCCTCGCTGGATTCTGTTCCCAGCGGCCGCTGACGTTCCCGCAGGACCCGCCGGCAACCCGGTAGCCCCGGGCCGGGCCCGGGGCTACCGCAGCAGTAACCGAGCTCCGCGATCTATGGAAGTGCGACGATGCGGCCTTCGCCGCCCTCTGGGTACTGCGAAGCCGTAATCGAACCTCCAAGTGGCCCAATCAGGTAGTTGGCCAGTGCCTGCTGATACGTGACACCGACGCGTGTGAACGGAGCATCCATGAACGGATATCCGTCACCACCCCCGGCGAGGAAGTCGATCGTCGCCACCGTCAGGTCGGCTCCAGATACGACTGCGCCGCCACTCACAATGCTCGTGGCGTCGTCCAAAGTGACGGTCACCACCCTGGAGCCAGGCGTGATGATGTTGCCGTCCGGATCGAGCACCTGAGCGGTGCCAGCAGCGTCGTACTCGAAGCTGAAGCCCGCCACCTGAGCGAACCGACCTTCGCTACCGGGCGCTCCCGAGACCGCCCGCTCCAGGATCTGCTTGAACTGCGCGCGCGGGATGTCGGGAACAATCGAGATGAAGTTCAAGAACGGCACAATCTCGAACGTATTCAGCTCGCTGATTGGACCGGCAGGGATCAGGCTGTTGTTGCGGATGCCGCCGCCGTTTTGGAGAGCGACATCGGGTGTCGGCAGGCCAAAGTCGGCTGCCAGCTCCGTCGCCTGCCACAGCTGCGAATCAGCCACCAAGTTGCCAAGATTGGTCTCCTCGGTACGAATGCCAGGATCGCGCCGACCTTCGAGTGCGACCTCAGATGTCGCAATGATGTTGTCCGCCAATCCGGCGACGAAGTCCATCACCGGATTGACAACCCGTTTCTGCATCTGCCAATTTGACTTGACTCCGTCGGGATTGCTTCCGCCGGCGATACGGATCGGGCCACCGTCAAACGCAGTGACATTGCCATCACTGTCGAAATCGACAACCAGTTTGCCAAGATACTTGTAGTCGCCGGCCGTGGTCACCACGGGGATCGTCGTTCCGTCAATGTCGCTGGCGAGCAACGGATAGGAGCCGAAGACAACGTCGCCGGGCACCAAGAGGTCACCCGGGTTGGCGAGCGTCTCATCGCCTCCTCCCGCAACCATCACATCGACACCATCGATCTCTGCCGCGAGTGCGATGTCGTCGTCGACATCTTGCAGGTGGCTGATCAAGATGATGATCTCAACGCCATCGGCGGTGAGCTCATCGATCTCTGCCTGGACTGCTCCTGCCACATCCTGGCCGACCACAACGTCACGAGGGCTCGTGATGAAGTTCAGCTCAGGAGTGATTGCGCCAATGATCCCGATCTCGCGACCCTTTTCGCGCACCACCGTGCTGGGCGCTATGACACCATCATCAACGAAGGCCTGTAGAACTGGTTCATTGGAGAAATCGAGGTTGGCGCTCAGATAGGGCGGCCACCCGGGATGTTTGTAGCCAGACAGAAACTCGGCGAGCACGTCAGGACCAAAGTCGAAGTCGTGATTGCCAAGCGCAATCGCATCGTAGTCCAGGAGGTCGAGGGCGATAGTGTCGTAGAAGGGCACCCCGCTGGCCAAGCTGGCATTGAACTCGGGCCCCGCCAAGAAATTGTCCCCGGATGACACCAGAAGCGAGCCGCCGCCGCCCCGGTTGGCCGCAGCCTTTTCCCGTCTCACCACCGTTGCGAACCGAGCCGCGCCGCCGAAGTCTTCGATACCGCTGCCAGCGTTGATCAACTGCGACTCTCCGTCGTTGTTGTGCAAGATCGTCAGCGTGAAATCATGTGGATCGTGCCGCTGGGCCGCCGTCGCCGTTGTCCCGAATGTCGACGCCACAAGCGCCGACACGAAGAGCAAGGCAAGAAGACGACCCAAGCGTGGCCATTTCTTGCGAGTTCTCATATCTCCACTCCTAGGTCAGAGGGTGTCACAGACCCTCGATTTCAGCCTCACCGAGGAGGCGCTTCCTTGGTCCCCCTTTCTCTGAACATCATCCCCTCCGTCAATTCAACTCCTGTTCTTCAGTGGCGGCTACCCCTAGTGCTCTACCGGTCGCGCAGGATGGAAGACCCATGGCCGGCAGCAGACCCACGAACGTTGCCGCCAGTCGCTGTTGCCTCCCTTCCTCACGTGGATCATGTGATGCCCACAGTCGTTTGTGAGCAGGCGAGGCTCTCTTGTACGTTGAAGATGGCATGCCATCGTTTGTCGCCCATTTGATTGGAGCCACGGACGCGGAGCTGGCCGGGGTGGTTCGGTGGGGTTCCCGCGTTCCGCTCGGCGACCCAGGCATCTACGTCGTGACGACGACTCCCTCACCGGAACCGGTATCTGGTGGGGCGCGTTGATGTGGCTGAGTCCTTGGTGGCTCTCCGTCCGTTCCGCTTGCTCCACAGCGTCGTAGGCGCAGCGTTGGAGGGAGGCAGCGCAAGGTGGGAGGCCTGTGAGCGATGCCAGTGGAGGTGAGCAGATGAGCAAGAACCTTATCTTCCTGAGTGATGGAACCGGGGCTCCGAACGCTATGAGGATCTGCTGGAAGGTGTTTCTCTCGACGATGCCGGCAGCTATCGCGATGCGGCAGGTGGGTAGCAGGTGCACGTCCGCCTCGACGGCGGTCGACGGGGGGTCTTCCTGCAGAAGCTCGCCCAGGGTCATGATCGTATGGGACGCGCCTTGCTTGCGACTCTCGATCATCGGCGATCTGTTGCGCGTCCATCCTGGCGCAGGTTTCCCCGAGTTTGCCGAGGTTCCGATTGTGTCCAACAGGGCGACCGCAGCGATGGCTCGCGCCTGGATTGATCCGACGGTCGCCATGGCCACCGTCCCTTCCGGGATGCTGGGGCGCGTTCAGATGCCAGCGCGTTGACTTCAGACGTATCTCGGTATTCCCAGGATGCGCGCGGCAGGGTCCCTGAGATTGGCCAGGGACGGCGCTGGTACGACACGCCATACAAGCTACTGAACTGGCTCCTCGCTCCCTGGCGGAGGAACTCCAGGCCTTGGGCGGTCGTCTCAGCACCGGCTTGGCGGGCTGGGCCCGCGACCACACCGCGTCCACATCACAGTGAAAGACATTGAGATCTGGCGCGAAACG
>Ga0316197_10002189_pt1 | contig 13979 bp, 14 predicted proteins | sample OudBiesiAoxic_MG_FD_204939 | JGI IMG/M metagenome (GOLD analysis project Ga0316197, IMG submission 204939) | Coastal sediment microbial communities from Oude Bieten Haven, Netherlands - site A oxic | ecosystem: Environmental > Aquatic > Marine > Coastal > Sediment | place: Netherlands...
GCTCGGCAACGTCTACCGCTACGAGCGCGCCGGCACGCTGCACGGGCTGTTGCGGATCCGTGGATTCACACAGGACGACAGCCACATCTACTGCACGAAGGAACAGCTCGGCGACGAGATCGCGAGCCTGCTCGACTTCGTGCTGTCGGTGCTGCGAGCATTCGGTTTCGAGGACTTCACGTTCAACCTGTCGACGAAGGACCCCGTGAAGTACGTGGGTTCGGACGAGATCTGGGACGAAGCGACCGCGGCGCTCAAGGCGGCGCTCGAGTCGCATGGCCTCGACTACGAGGTCAAGGACGGCGACGCGGCCTTCTACGGCCCGAAGATCGACATCGACGTCCGCGATGCGATCGGGCGGTCGTGGCAGTTGTCGACCATCCAGGCTGACTTCCAGCTCCCCGAGCGTTTCGAGCTCGAATACGTCGGTGCCGACAACGAGCGTCACCGTCCGATCATGTTGCACCGCGCGCTGTTCGGGTCGATCGAACGATTCTTCGGCGTGCTGATCGAGCATTACGCCGGGGCGTTCCCGACGTGGCTGGCACCGCTCCAGGTCCGGGTGCTTCCCGTGGCCGAGGCGCACGAAGCGCAAGCGCAAGACGTCGTCGCCGCGCTCGAGGCGGCCGGCGCACGCGTCGATTGGGTCAAGGCCGACGTTGGCCTCGGCAAACGGATCCGCACGGCGAAGATGGAGAAGTTGCCGTACGTGCTGGTCGTCGGTGATGACGATGTGGCCGCGAACACCGTCGGTGTGAACCTGCGCAACGACATGGTGCCAGAGGGCGGCGAGGACGTCGAGCGGGACGTGCCGCTGGCGACGTTCATCGAGCGTTTCCGCGCCGAAGTCGACAACGCGGCGACCGCAGCGCTGACGGCCTGATGCTCGAGCGGATCTGGTCGGGCTGGCGTGCCGCCTACGTCGGCGGCGAGCGCCCGGCGCCGGAATCGACGGAGGCGAGCCCGTTCACGCAGATCCTCGCTTCGGGCGAGTCCGACGATGCGACGTACATCGTTCACCGTGGTGAGCGGGTGTTCGCGATCCTCAACATTCATCCGTACACGACCGGGCACCTGCTCGTACTGCCCTATCGCGAGGTTCCCGATCTCGCTGACCTGGCGGCGGACGAGAATGCCGAACTCTGGTCGACGGTCGCCGACGCGGTGGCCGCCGTTCGGGCGGCATATGCGCCCGACGGCCTCAACGTCGGGCTCAACCTCGGCCGGCCGGCCGGCGGATCGGTGCCGTCACACCTTCACGTGCATGTCGTTCCCCGCTGGACAGGCGACAGCAACTTCATGTCGTCGATTGCCAACACGCAGACGCTCCCCGAGTCCCTTGGCAGCAGCGCCGAACGGCTTCGCGCCGCATGGCCCGCCTGAACGACAGAGCTCCAGCACCGCTGAACACCAAGACCGCTGAACACCAAGACCGGGAGGGCGACTTCGTGAGCATCGGTGGCGCTGATCGCCGCAGATTCTCACGAGAACGTCGCGAGGAAGGCTGACCGGCGATCGGTGGCGCGCCGTAGCCTGTCGGGGATGAGTGACGAGATCCGTGACGAACTGCCGGACGACCTGCAACCCAGCGAGTTCGTCGGCGCCTACATGTTTCCCGACAACAGCCGGCGTCGCTGGCCCGGTGCGATCTATCTCGTGTTCGCCGCCCTGTGTCTCCTCGTGCGTTTCGCTTTTCCGGACGCAGCAATCGTGAACGACGGCTGGACCTTCGCCGCGGTGATCCTGGCTGTCGCCGGAGTGTTCTCGATCACCTCCGGGTGGCGAATGAACGTCGACGAGAAAGACGCCCTGGTCAAGGCCCAGCAGGCCGTGGGCTTCGCCGTGGGGCATGCATCGGCGCAGCAGGTGTGGCGTGGATTCCGGAGCCGACCGACGTGGCGAGTGCTGTGCTATTCGGCTGAGGAGCCACCGAAGGATCGTGGACTCGTCCTCGTCGACGCCCTCGACGGATCGATCGTCGAGCAGCTCGTCGAACCGAACCCCGACTAGCCTTGCCCGGATGTTCGACGGCAGCTTCAGAAAACCCGTCGACAAGGCCGTCAAGCCGATCGGCAATGCGCTCCGTAAGACGGGGCTGACCCCGGACCACCTGACGATTCTCGGAATGCTCGTGGGGATGGGCGCCGGCGTCGCCATCGGGTCTGGACGATTGTGGCTCGGCGCCGTGCTGGTCGTGCTCGCCGGTCTCCCGGACCTCCTCGATGGCGCGTTGGCGAAAGCCACCGACACGTCGAGCCAGCGTGGGGCGTTCTTCGACTCGACGATCGACCGGATCACCGACTTCTTCCTGCTCGGCGGGATCGCCTGGTACTTCGCGACCGGGGACTTCGCCGACGAGCTCCCGATGCTGCCGTTCGCGATCGCCGGCGTGGCGTCGGTGGTCAGCTACATGCGCGCCAAGGCCGAATCGCTCGGCATCGATGCCAAGGGCGGGCTGATGGAACGTGCGGAGCGAATCATTGCGGTCCTCATCGGGCTCGTCATCAATCCGTTGCTCATCCCCATCCTGTGGCTGATGCTCGTGTTGACGACGATCACTGCGTTCCAACGGTTCTGGAAAATCTGGAAGCAGGCGGCTGTCGCTCCGGTCACCCAGCAGCGCATCGAGATGCGTCAGTCCCGACGTGCCACTCGGCGGACGGCGCGAACCGAACGGCGACGCACCCGCGTGCCGCGACGCCGTCCCTGATGCCGGAAATCACCGACGCCTTCACCACCAACGGATACAAGCTCGCGGCGCTCGCGGCCCGGATGACGCCTGGCGTTTTCGCTGCCGGTCTCGCGACGCCGTTCGGAGCCGGTGCGAACTTCTTCAGCCCAGAGCGTCGCGAAATGATCGAGCGGCATCTCCGTCGCGCCGATCCGACACTGCGGGGGCTGCGTCTGCGGCGCGCAAGTCAGCAGGCGTTCGACTTCTACGCCCGCTACTGGATCGAAAGTTTTCGGCTCCCGACGCTGTCGAAGCGAGCGGTGGATCGCGGCTTCACCGACGACGGGTATCCACAAATCGTCGAGGCGCTGCGCGACGGCAACGGTGCGATCATCGCGCTCCCGCACCTCGGGGGCTGGGAATGGGCCGGACGGTGGATTGCGGACCAGGGCCACGAGATCACCGTTGTCGTAGAGCATCTCGACCCACCGGAGCTGTTCGATTGGTTCGTCGAGCTTCGGTCCAAACTCGGGATGCATGTCGTGCCGCTCGGTCCGAAGGCCGGAGGAGCGGTGGTGTCGGCGCTGCGGCAGAACCACATCGTGTGTCTGCTCTCCGACCGCGATATCGGTCAATCCGGACCTGAGGTCGACTTCTTCGGTGAGCGCACGACGTTGCCAGGGGGCGCCGCGACCATCGCGCTGCGGACCGGCGCGCCGATCTTCCCGACGGCCGTGTACTTCACGGACCGTTTCGATGCCCACCTCGGTTGGGTGCGCGCGCCGATTCGAGCCGAACGGCAGGCGAAACGGCTGCGCGACGACGTGAACCGCGTCACGCAGGACCTCGCGCATGAGCTCGAGATCCTGATTCGGCGAGCTCCGTCACAGTGGCACCTGTTCCAGCCCAATTGGCCTTCTGACCCCGGCTACGGCGATACGGCGTCGGGCTGAGCTCGACGACGTTGCGGCGTAGCATCGGTCGAGATGATGAAGGACGACATCGCCGCTGTTCGTCGTGTGTCACCCCTGCTCAGGACAGCCGTGGTCGCCCTTCGGTGGATGCAGCCGCTCGAGCCTGAGTTCTCAACCCCGGCACCGAATGTGCCGACAAGATGAGCATCGCAACCATCTCCGGGTCTCCCTCGACACGTCGCTCCCGCGTCGTGTTGCTCCTGGCCGCTGTCCTCACAGCGGTGTACGTGGTCGCGCCTTCCGGTGGACTCGTGGATTCGATCCGTGTCGCCGCGCCGATCATCGCCGCGGGCGCAGTTCTGTTCGGCATCGTCATCCACCAGCCGGAACGGGCAACACCCTGGTACCTGATCTCGACCGCGCTCGTGTCGCTGGCCGCGGCGCACGTCTCGTGGACCGTCCTCAGTGCGCGTGGTGATCAGACGTTTCCGTCCATCGCCGAAGGATTCCACGCTCTGTTCTGGTGCCTGGTTCTGCTGGCGGTGGCTGTGCAGATTCGCGACTCGATCGGCGAGAACGACTCGTTCGGAGCGTTCGAAGTCGCAATCGTCGCGATCGCTGTCGGCGTCGGAATCTGGCTCTTCGTCGTCGAGCCGTACCTGTCCGATTCGGACCTCGACTTCGTGGCCACCTTGTGGGCCGGCGCCATCCCCCTCATCGGCGGGCTCGCCTTTGCCGGGAGTGTGCGCATCGCCGCCAACAATGGCTTTCGCGAGTTCTCACCCAGTGTGCTGATGCTCGGCCTCGGAGTCCTTCTTGCCGGCGACATCGTGCGCGGCGCCCTGGAACTTCGTGGCGAGTTCGAGAGTGGCAGCGTGGTCGCAGCGGCCGGCGTGCTCGGCCCGTTGACCATTGCCGCGTCTGCGCTCGACCCCTCGATGGCCGGAACCGATCATCGCTCGACTCCGAACGCAATGCTCGGTGTCGCCCGCACGATCGGGCTGAGCGTTGCCGTGCTGACGCCGCTCACCGTGCTGCTTGCCCTCCTCGTGAGCGACCTGGGAACGACGACGACGCGTGTCGTCATCGCCGTTGCGGCACTTGCATCCGTCGTGCTTGCGCTCGCTCGGATGTGGGGTCTCGTGGCCGCGGTACGCGGCCTCACCGAACGCCGGGGACAGGACCGCCTCGCGGCCATGGTCGAACACTCCAGCGATGTCGTGATGCTGGTCGACGAATCCGGCCACATCAAGTACGCCAGTCCCGGGCTCAGCGGCACGCTCGGCCACCGGGCGGCGGATTGGACCTGCCGGCCACTCGTCGACCTGATCGCCGAGGAGGACCGAACCGCAGCCGCCGAGGAGTTCGAGCAGCTGTTCGAGCTCGGACCCGACGGGACGGTGCGATTCGAATCGAGCCTGGTTCGTGTCGACGGGCAACGGCGACGCATGGAGGCGACGTTTGCCAATCTGCTCGGCGGCGACGCGGTCGACGGAATCGTCGCCACGTTCCGCGACGTGACCGAACAGCGCGACCTCGAGCGCAAGCTCAGCCATCGAGCGTTCCACGACGAGCTGACCGGTTTGGCGAACCGCGCGCTGTTCCTCGACCGGATGGACCATGCACTGCGAGTGCAACGCTCCGACGCCGACCCCGTGGTCGTGCTGTTCGTCGATCTCGACGACTTCAAGTCGGTCAACGATGCGCTCGGGCACGGGGTCGGCGACCAGCTGCTCCGAACGATCGCCGACCGGATTCGTGAGCGCTCGGGGAGTGGCGATACACCGGCTCGCTTGGGTGGAGACGAGTTTGCGCTGCTCCTGGAGGACCGGGGCGGGGTCGAACGTGCGCTGGATGTCGCCGAACAACTCCTGAACCGGCTGCGTGAACCTGTTCGGCTGGCCGGGTACGACTTGACCGTGCTCGCCAGCGTCGGCGTGGCTGTCGCCACCCCGGGCATGACCACTTCGAGCCTGCTGCGCGACGCCGACATTGCCATGTACGAGGCCAAACGCGCCGGAAAGGGCCAGATCAAGATCTTCGATCCCGCCATGCGCCTCGGCGCGACGACTCAGCTCGAGTACCGCTCGGAGCTTGGCTTGGCGTTGGCGAACCGCCAGCTGCGATTGGTCTTCCAGCCGCTTGTCGATCTTCGAACCGGAGAGGTTCTCGGCGCCGAAGCGCTGGTCCGCTGGATGCACCCCACCCGCGGCGAGATCTCGCCCGCTGAATTCATCCCGGTTGCCGAACGTTCCGGCCTCATCACGGAGATCGGGAACTGGGTACTGCACCAGTCGATGCGCGAAGCGGTGCGCTGGCAGTCACGCGGCGACCGTTACGTCGGCATCAACATCTCGGCTGTGCAGTTGCGTGCCGAGGGCTTCGTCGCGGAAGTGAGCGAGGCACTCCGGGTGACAGGGCTCGCGCCAAAACAGGTGCTGCTCGAGGTGACCGAAGCGGTACTCGTCGACGAGATCGAATCGGCCTCGAACGCGCTCGGCGCGCTCCGCGATCTCGGGGTGCGGATCGCGATCGACGATTTCGGAACCGGCTACTGTTCGCTCTCGTACCTCCAGAAGTTCCCGGTCGATGTCGTGAAGATCGACCGTCAGTTCGTCGACGAGGTCGATGGCGACGCCACCCGGTCGAGCCTGGCACGGATGATCTTGCAGATGACATCGTCGATGGGAGTCACGAGCGTGGCAGAAGGAATCGAACGCCCCGAGCAGCTCGCGGTACTGCGCCAGCTCGGATGCGATGTCGGCCAGGGGTATCTGTTGTCAAGGCCGCTCGAACTCGATGCGGTCCATCAACGTTTCGGAGTCGACCTGGTCAGCACACCGTGACGATGCGGATCGGGATTCTCTGCCCGTACAGCCTGACCGTCCCGGGCGGCGTGCAGATGCAGGTACTCGGCTTGGCACGTGCACTCCGGTCACGCGGTCTCGAGGCGCGGGTCCTCGGCCCATGTGACGGACCGCCGCCCGAGAGTTTCGTGACACCGCTCGGCAACTCGCTGCCAACTTCGGCGAACGGTTCGATCGCGCCGCTCGCTCCCGACCCGCCGGCCATGTTTCGAACATTGCAGGCACTCTCAGCCGAGCGATTCGACGTGGTCCATCTCCACGAACCGCTCGCGCCCGGGCCGACGCTCACGGCGGCGGTCACGCATCGGTATCCGACCGTCGGCACCTTCCACGCTGCCGGAACATCGGCCAGCTACCAGTTGATCAAGCCCTGGCTCCTGTCGTGGATCAAGCGGATCGATCACAAGGTCGTCGTGTCGAAAGACGCACTCGAGCTCGTTCAGTCGCATCTCGGTGGCGACTACGAAGTGCTGTTCAACGGTGTGGAGGTGGAGCAGATCCGGCGGACGCCACCGACCGTTCGTCGCCCCGGTGAACCGCCGGCGATCTTCTTCTGCGGTCGCCATGAGGAACGCAAGGGTCTCAGCGTCCTCGTCGAGGCATTCGGTCGGCTCGACATCGATGCACAGCTGTGGATCGCGAGCACCGGCCCCGACACCGCACGCCTCACCGATCAGACGGCCGACGACTCACGAGTGCGGTGGCTCGGCCGGATCACCGACGACGAGAAGTTCGCCCGGCTGAGATCAGCTGACATCTTCTGCGCGCCATCGCTCGGTGGGGAATCGTTCGGGGTGGTGTTGATCGAGGCGATGGCCGCCGGAACGACTGTGGTGGCCAGCGGGCTCGACGGGTACCGCAACGTCGCGACGCACGAGGTCGACGCGTTGCTCAGTGATCCAGGTGACGTCGACGGGCTGGTCGCTGCGCTCCGACGGGTCCTGACCGATCCGGCCCTCTCGGAGCGGCTGCGAGCATCCGGCAACACCAGGGCCGAAGACTTCGCGATGTCAGCGCTCGCTGATCGATACGTCGAGATCTATCACGATCTCGCCCGCGCCTGACCCCGTACACTGCGCCCATGCTTCCGCTCATCATCGTCCTCGTGATCGCGGTCGTCGTGCTCGCCGTGGGCGTCGCCATGTACAACGGCTTGATCCGCAGCAAGAACCAGGTCGAAAATGCCTGGTCGCAGATCGATGTCCAGCTCAAACGGCGCCTCGACCTCATCCCGAACCTCGTCGACACGGTCAAGGGATACGCAGCGCACGAGCAGGAGACGTTCCAGCAGGTCATCGCCGCTCGGAACGCCGCCATCGATGCACCGAACACGCCGGCGGGCCAGGCGGCGCCGAACGACATGCTGACCGGAGCGCTCGGCAAGCTGTTCGCGTTGAGTGAGGCGTACCCGGACCTCAAGGCCAACCAGAACTTCCTGGCGTTGCAAGAGGAGTTGACCGCAACCGAAGGCCGTGTCGCCTACGCACGCCAGTTCTACAACGACTCCGTTCTGAACTACAACAACAAGATCGAATCTGTTCCGACCGTGTTCGTGGCGAAAATGCTCGGCTATCAACAGCGTGAGTACTTCGAGGCCGATGAGGCCGCGCGCACTGCTCCGGGCGTCGACTTCTGACCCATGTTCGAACTCATTCGATCGAACAAACGCCGAAGCGTCGCGCTCGTTGCGGCCTTCATCATCATCGTCGCGCTCGTCGGTGCCGCCGTTGGTCTGCTGGTGGGCAACGGGCCGGTTTTCACCATCGTCGCGCTCGTCCTCAGTGCGCTCTTCGCGTTCGCGTCGTACTGGAAGGCTGACGCCGTCGCATTGAGGGTGAGTCGTGCCCGGCCCGCCGATCCGGGTGAGTATGCCCGCCTCCACAATCTCGTCGAGGGCCTCTGTATCGCCGGCGGGCTACCAAAGCCGCGGGTCTACATCGTCGACGATCCTGCGCCGAATGCGTTCGCCACCGGCCGCAATCCGAACCACGCGGCGATTGCCGTCACGACCGGCCTGCTCGACATGCTCAACCGCGTCGAACTCGAAGGGGTGGTGGCGCACGAGCTCAGCCACATTCGGAACTACGACATCCTCGTCTCGACCCTCGCGGTCACCATGGTCGGGGCCGTCGCGCTGATGACCGACATGGCGATCCGCATGATGTGGTGGAACGGCGGACGAGTGGCACGCCGTGGTGACCACTCGAACAGCAACAACCCGCTTGCATTCGTCGGGTTCGCCCTGTTGATCATGGCGCCGATCATCGCCAAGGCCATGCAGGCCACGATTTCGCGACGCCGTGAAACGCTTGCGGACGTGAGCGCGTGTCAACTCACGCGCTATCCGCCCGGGCTGATCTCGGCGCTGGAGAAATTGCAGCAAGACACGACCGTGACGCATTCGGCGTCCACGGCTACGGCACACTTGTGGATCGAACAGCCCCTGAGCGGCGTCGGCGACGGCGGGCGCCTCAAGGGGCCGCACAAACTGTTCGACACGCACCCGCCGCTCGAAGAACGCATTGCACTGTTGAGGGAACTCTGATGAACCACAAGCTCACAGCGGCGCTCGCCGCTCTGGCAGTCACGGCCGCAGCATCATGTAGCGGTGGGGACGACACGGTCGTTCCCGCGGTCGAGACAACCGTTCCGGAGACGACCACGACGGCCAGCACCCCGACCACCGAGCCGCCCGAGACGACTGAGCCGCCCGAGACGACGACCACGGTCGTCGACGAGGACGAATCAATCCGCCAACCCCTGACGGGTGAAGTCGTCGAGTCCGAAGACGACCTCGAGTCGCGGGCCGCACTCGTGGTCAAGATCGACAACAACGACCGGAACGCGCGCCAGAATCACTCGGGTCTCGCGGTCGCCGACATCGTCTTCGAGGAGATCGTCGAGGGCGACACGCGGTTCGCGGCCGTGTTCCACACGCAGGGATCCGACCCGGTCGGCCCGATCCGGTCAGGCCGTGAGCAAGACGTCGACATCCTGTCCTCGTTCAACGAACCGCTGTTTGCATGGAGCGGTGGGAACCCCGGCGTCACCAGGCTGATCGCCGACTCGTTCCTCACGGACCTCAACGCGCAGCGCGGCGGTGAGGGCTATTTCCGGGGACCCGGCCGGTCGCCCCACGACTTGTACAACACGACCGAGGCGCTCTGGGCGCAGACCCCGGCGGATCATCCCGGCGCTCCGGCGCAGCAGTTCGCGTACGTCGATCCCGACGAGGAATTCGAGGGAGACGCCGTGAATGCCGTCGATCTCAGTCTCGATGGCAAGCGCGTCCGCTGGGAGTGGGACGCCGATACCGAGGGCTTCGCCCGTTTCCAGAGCGGGACGCGTCACGTCGACGTCGTCAACGGAGACATCTTCGCCACGAACGTGATCGTGATGATCGTCGATTACCAGCCGAGTTCGATCGACAGCAGCTCACCCGATGCCCAGACGATCGGGTCGGGACCGGTGTACGTGTTCAGTAACGGCCAGGTCGTCGTCGGCCGGTGGGAACGAAACCTCGCGGTCGGTCCGATCCGGCTGGTCGACGCTGACGGCGAGCTGATCCCGATCACGCCGGGCAATACGTGGATCGAACTCGCCGAGAACACCGGTGACGATGCATTCACAGGCCCACCCGTCGACCCCGCGGCGTTCGAGGATGGCGAGATCCCGCAGACCACCATCGAATACCCCCGGATCGTGCTCGACCAGCCCGAACTCGCGCCGACCGACATCCTGATCGCGTTCGCAGACGAACCGACCGCCGACGACAGCTGAGCCTCGGCACGATCTCGTGTCGGAGCGGCTCACGGTGGTGGCCGTGACACCTGTCTGACCTGTGAATCGGATCGGGCACAATCGTCGGCCCCGAAAGTACGATGGTCACATGACTGAACCCGGCACGGCCACAGGCACCTTTCCCGTCAAGCGCGGTCTGGCGGAGATGATGAAGGGCGGCGTCATCATGGACGTCGTCACTCCCGAACAGGCGAAGGTCGCCGAGGACGCCGGCGCCGTTGCGGTCATGGCGCTCGAGCGCGTCCCCGCCGACATCCGTCGCGACGGCGGCGTGGCTCGAATGAGCGACCCCGAGATGATCGAAGGGATCCAATCGGTCTGTTCCATCCCGGTGATGGCGAAGGCGCGCATCGGCCACTTCGTGGAGGCGCAGATACTGCAGGCGCTCAACGTCGACTTCGTCGACGAGTCCGAGGTGCTGACGCCCGCCGACGAGGCGCACCACATCGACAAGTACGCGTTCGACGTGCCGTTCGTGTGTGGTGCCACGAATCTCGGGGAGGCGCTGCGCCGCATTTCCGAGGGCGCCGCGATGATCCGATCGAAGGGTGAAGCCGGGACCGGCAACGTGGTCGAGGCGGTTCGGCATCTGCGTTCGATCATCGGCGACATGAAACGGATCACGCAGGCCGATCAGGCCGAGTTGTTCGATTGGGCGAAGCGCCTCCAGGCCCCGCTTCCACTGATCCAGGAAGTTGCCGAGACCGGGAAGCTCCCGGTGCCGTTGTTCTGTGCCGGTGGCCTCGCGACGCCGGCCGACGCCGCCCTCGCGATGCAGCTCGGCGCCGAGGCGGTGTTCGTCGGTTCGGGTATCTTCAAGTCGGACGATCCGTCGCCGCGTGCCAAGGCGATCGTCGAGGCGACCACGCACTTCCAGGACCCTGACATCCTTGCGAAGGTCAGCCGCGGGCTCGGGGCGCCGATGACCGGCATCGGGATGGACGAGGTCAACACCCGATTCGCCGAGCGCGGCTGGTGATCGTCGGCGTTCTCGCTCTGCAAGGAGCGTTCGCCGCCCACCAAGATCGACTCGCCGCCCTGGGCGTCGAGGCCCCTGCTGTCCGTACGGCCGACCAGCTCGACGGGCTCGATGCGCTCGTCATCCCGGGTGGCGAGAGCACGACGATGTCGCACCTGTTGCGGACCAACGACCTCTTCGACCCGATCGCCCGCACGATCGAGGCGGGACTTCCCGTGCTGGGAACGTGCGCGGGGATGATCATGTGTGCCGCCGACGTCCGCGACGGTCGGTCCGACCAGCAGTCGTTCGGTGCGATCGACATCACCGTTCGCCGCAACGGCTACGGGCGACAGCTCGCCAGCTTCGAGGCGGACCTCGATGTGGAGGGGCTCGACGTGCCGTTCCATGCCGTGTTCATCAGGGCACCGGTCGTGGAACGCGTCGGACCTGGGGTCGAGATTCTCGCCCGCCACGATGACGTCCCTGTTCTCGTCCGTCAGCAAAGCTGTACGGTGACGTCGTTCCATCCTGAGCTGACGCCCGACGAGCGCCTGCACGAGATGTTCGTCGACTCGATCTGACTCCCGAACCGAAGGAGCCCCCATGTCAGGCCATTCCAAGTGGGCAACCATCAAACACAAGAAGGGTGCCGCCGACGCAGCGCGCGGCAAGGTCTTCAACAAGCTCGCCCGTCAGGTCGAGGTCGCCGCCAAGGGCGGCGGCGATCCGGAGATGAACGCGTCGCTGCGCGCCGCGGTCCAAAAGGCGAAATCGGCGAGCATGCCGAACGACGCCATCGAGCGGGCCATCAAGCGTGGAACGGGCGAAGGTGCCGATGGAGTCATCTACGAGACGATCATGTACGAGGGCTATGCGCCGGGCGGTGTCGCGCTGCTCATCGACGTGCTCACCGACAATCGCAACCGGATCAGTGCCGACGTTCGCCAGGTGTTCAGCAAGCTCGGTGGCTCGATGGCCGAGCCTGGTGCTGTCGGGTGGCAGTTCTCGCGGCGTGGTGTGATCGTGACCATCGAGGGAGTGGGCGAGGACGACGTCATGCTCACAGCGCTCGACGCCGGTGCCGACGACATCGTCGCCCAAGGCGACGCGTGGCGAATCATGAGCGACCCGTCTGACGTCTACGACGTCAAGGCGAAGCTCGAAGAGGCCGGGATCGAAATTGTCTCCGCCGACTCGCCGATGGTCGCCGAGAACCTGATCGAGGTGACCGAACTCAAGGACGCGAAGGCGATTCTGCGGATCATGGAGGCGCTCGAGGACAACGATGACGTCCAGGACGTGTTCTCGAACTTCGACATCAGCGACGAGCTGATGGAAGTGGCGGCGGCCGAATGAGCATCTCGATCGGGGATCGAGCGCCGGACTTCACGCTGCCGGGGACCAGCGGGTCGACGTACTCGTTGGCGGACTTCGCCGGCAAGCCGCTCGTGCTGGTGTTCTATCCAGGTGACGACACCCCTGTCTGCACGCGCCAGTTGAACAGTTACAACGAGGGCATCGACCAGTTCGCTGAGCTCGATGCGCAGGTCGTCGGGATCTCGGCGCAGGACGTTGCCAGTCATGATTCCTTCTCCGACAAGCACGGGTTCCAATTCCCGTTGCTCGCCGATGTCGACAAGGAGGTGGCCGGCAGGTACGGCACGCTCGGGCCGATCGGGTTTCCGCGGCGCAGCGTGTTCATCATCGACGCCGCTGGAATCGTCCGCTACGCGCACCGAGCGATCGCCGGAATGACCTTCAGGCCGGTCAAGGAACTGGTCGCCGAACTCCAGAAACTGAGCTGATACGGTACGAACCTGTGTTCGTTACTCGTGTGTTGGGCATCGACCCTGGACTCACCCGCTGTGGGTACGCCGTCGTCGACGGGCGTGGGCCCTCGAACGTCCGGGCGGTGTCGATGGGCGTGATCCGTACTCCGGCGTCGGATCCTCTTCCGAACCGTCTCGCAACGTTGCGGACCGAGTTCACGTCGTTGATCGCCGAGTTCGAACCTGATGTCGTCGCGGTCGAACAGGTCTTCTTCCAGGTCAACGTCCGCACGGCGATGGCCACCGGCCAGGCCAGCGGACTGGCGCTCGCCGAGGCGGCGATCGCAGGTTGTGAGGTCATCCAGTACACCCCGAACCAAGTCAAGGACGCAGTCGCCGGCTGGGGTGGCGCGGGCAAGGAACAAGTCCAGAAGATGGTGCAAGCACGTTTGAAGTTGGCCACGATGCCCAAGCCCGCCGATGCCGCGGACGCGGCCGCCATTGCCCTCACCCACCTTTCGATGTCACCGATCGGACGTCAACTCCGACAGGCGGCCTCGCGATGATCGGATCGCTGCGCGGCCAGGTGCTCGAACGCGAGCTCGACGGAACTGCGCTCGTGGAGGTCGCCGGGGTGGGGTACCGGGTCCACGTGACCGAACGGACGCTGGCCGAGCTCGAGCCCGGCACCGAAACGTTCCTCTACGTGCATCACCACGTCACCGAAACGGCTGAGTCGCTGTTCGGCTTCCGGGCGAAGGACGAGCGAATCACGTTCCAGCACTTGATCAAGACGAACGGCGTCGGGCCCACCCTTGCGATGGCCGTGCTCGCCACGCACCCACCGGCGGCACTGGTCGACATCATCGCGAGCAACGACGTTGCAGCCTTGACCCTCGTGTCCGGGGTCGGCAAGAAGACCGCCGAGCGGTTGCTCGTGGAACTGCGCGACCGGCTGTCCCTCCCGATGCTCGACACGCCAGCCGATACGTCGGG
>Ga0316197_10002190_pt1 | contig 13977 bp, 13 predicted proteins | sample OudBiesiAoxic_MG_FD_204939 | JGI IMG/M metagenome (GOLD analysis project Ga0316197, IMG submission 204939) | Coastal sediment microbial communities from Oude Bieten Haven, Netherlands - site A oxic | ecosystem: Environmental > Aquatic > Marine > Coastal > Sediment | place: Netherlands...
GGCATCGGGCCGCTGCAGTGCGTCAACGTCGAACACGAGGAGGTCATCCTGATGCCGCGCTGGATCGACGTGCGCCGTGTCACGTTCAAGTACGGCTTGGGCGAGGAGTTCATCGACGTGCTCAGGACGCTGCGCAAACTCGACCTGCACTCCACCGAGACGGTTGACGTCAAGGGTGTCCAGGTCTCGCCTCGCGACGTGGTGGCGGCGACACTGCCCGACCCGGCGACGCTCGGCGAGATGATGACCGGACGCACGTGCGCCGGCACCTGGGTCACCGGTCTCGGCAAGGACGGTGAGCCCCGCGAGGTGTACGTGTACCACATCGTCGACAACGCCTGGTCGATGCGCGAGTTCGGCCACCAGGCCGTCGTGTGGCAGACCGCGGTGATGCCGGCCGTGGCGATCGAACTGATGGCGAGCGGTGTGTGGCACCGGCCCGGCGTCGTCGGTCCGGAAGCGCTCCCGCCGATGCCGTTCCTCGACCTGCTCGACGAGTACGGCAGCGAGTGGGAGTGGGCCGACTACCAGGACCGCGCTCCCGCCTGACCGTTACATCAGGGGTCAGACCCGCGATGTAACGGTCAGGTGCTGGGGTCGACGACCCAGCGGCCGCGGACCTGGCCGTCGAGGATCGCCGGGCCGCGATCGAGCAGTTCGCTGAGCGGAACGACCTCGGTGATCGCGTCGATGGCGTCGGCGGGCAGATCGGTCGCGAGGCGTGCCCAGGCTGCTTCACGCATCGGGATGGGCGCCATCACCGCTTCGACACCCTGCAGGCGCACGGCTCGGATGATGAACGGCATGACGGTCGTCGGGAGGTCGGCACCGCCCGCCAGGCCGCAGGCCGCGACCGTCGAGCGGAACCTCATCTGGGCGAGCACCTTGGCGAGCATCGTCGAGCCGACGGTGTCGATCGCCCCGGCCCACGTCTCGGACTCGAGCGGGCGCGGCGGCTCGCTCATCTCCTGGCGGCTGAGGAACGCCGTGGCACCGAGGCTGCGGAGGTAGTCCCGGGTCTCGGGACGACCGGTCACCGCGGTGACCTCGTAGCCGAGGCCACCGAGGAGGGCGACCGCAACGGAGCCGACACCACCGGCTGCGCCGGTGACGACGATCGGACCGTCGCCCGGCTCGACGCCTGCGGACTCCAGCTCCATCACGCAGAGCATCGCCGTCAGCCCGGCGGTGCCGATCGCCATCGCCGTGCGGGCGCTCACGGCCTCGGGACGACGGACGAGCCACTCCGAACGGAGCCGCTGGCGCTGCGTGTAGCCACCCCAGTAGCGCTCGCCGACCATGAAGCTCGTCGAGATGACCTCGTCACCGACCTGCCAGTCGGGCGAGTCGCTGGCCACCACGGTCCCCGTCAGGTCGATGCCAGGGACCATCGGGTAGCTGCGCACGATCCGGTTCTTCCCGGCGAGCGCCAGACCGTCCTTGTAGTTCAGCGACGAGTAGGCGACGTCGACGGTGACGTCGCCGTCGGGCAGGTCGGCGTCGGTGAGTTGTTCCAGTGCGCCGGCGTGGCCGTCGTCGGTCTCGCGCAGGACCAGGGCGGTGAAGGTGTCGCTCATCGCCTCATCGTGGCAGACGAGGGATCGCTGTCGACAGCCGATCCCGTGGCAGGCTTGGCCCGTGCCGATCGTCGATGCGTCCCAGGTACGAGCACAGCTCGCCGACGACGCCGACCGGACCCTGATCTGCGACGTGCGCTCGACGATGGGCGGCGCCGACCCGGTGGCCGAGTTCGCATCGGGGCATCTGCCGGGAGCGATCCTCGTCGTGCTCGACGACGTCCTCGCGACCGCCCCCGCCGGCATCGGCGGGCGACACCCGCTGCCGACGCCGACGGCGTTCGCATCTGCGCTCGGCGCGCTCGGGGTCGGCGACGACGACACCGTGATCGCATACGACGGTCGCGGTGGGGCGATCGCCTCCCGTTTCGTCTGGATGCTCCGGATCATCGGTCGCCCGGCCCACCTGCTCGATGGCGGGATCACCGGGTGGGACGGTGAGATCGAGACCGGTCACGGCCGTCGCCGACCGAGCGTCTCGCGCACGGCCGTCGACTGGCCCGTCGACGCGATCGCCCGGGCCGACGAGGTCGTCGATCACGTGCAGGCCGGCGGTGTGGTGATCGACAGCCGCGAAGCTGCCCGCTATGCCGGCGAGGTCGAACCGATCGATGCGGTGGCCGGCCACGTTCCCGGCGCGGTCAACCTGCCGTTCGCGGACAACCTCGACGCCGGCGGACGGTTCCGTCCACCCGCTGTCCTGGCCGAACGGTTCGCAGAGGCCGCGACCGACGTCGGTGCGATCGTCTACTGCGGGTCCGGCGTGACGGCCTGCCACAACGCCCTCGCGATGGAGCACGCCGGGTTCGCCCGACCTCGCGTCTACGTCGGCTCGTGGTCGGGTTGGTCGGCCGATCCGGACCGACCGGTCGCCGTCGGCAGCGAGCCGTGAACCGACCGTGAGCGGCGCCGAGCTCGGCATCGTCCTCGTCGCCGTCGTCATCGGCGCGATCGCCAAGGCGATCACCGGGATGGGTCTGCCGCTGATCGCGATTCCGATCGCGTCGCTGTTCGTCGACGTCGACACCGCGATCGTCGTCATCGCGTTTCCGAACGTGCTCGCCAACCTCGTGCTCGCCGCCCGTGAGCGCGAGAGCTACCCCGACACCCGAGATCTGCCGGTCCTCGCAGCCGCCGGCGTCATCGGCGCGATCGTGGGCACGCTCCTGCTCGTCAGCATCCCCCAGACGCCACTCGTCGTCGCCGTGATCGTGGCGATCGTCGGCTACATCGTGGTGTTCTTCGCCCACCCCGACCTGCGGACCACTCCCGCACGCTCGAAGCGGCTCGCTCCTGTCGTCGGTGGCGTCGCCGGGCTGTTCCAGGGTGGCGTCGGGATCTCGGGACCGATCGTCGGCTCGTGGATCCACAGCTACCGGCTCCCCCGCAGCGCACACATCCTGTCGGTGACCTCGCTGTTCTTCATCACCGGGTTCGCCCAGTTGACCGTGCTGGTCGCGTCCGGCGAGCTGTCGGGACGGGTTGCGGCGACGCTGCTCGCCTGCGTCCCGGTGTTCGCGTCGATTCCGATCGGGACGCGGCTGCGCAACTCGGTGTCGGTACGCGGATTCGACCTCGCGGTCGTCGGCATGCTGGCCGTGTCGGCGCTCGCGCTGGTGGTCCAGACATTCGCGTGACGCGGGCTGCATCGGCCGGGCTGAGGTAGGATCGTCACCACCAGCACAAGGGGAGCTCGCACGTTCGGCGGGCTGAGAGGGTGTTCGACCGTCACCGACCCGTGAACCTGATCCGGATAATGCCGGCGGAGGAATCGTGAACGACCACATCGTCATCATCACCGGAGCGGCCCCCATCGATCCTGGCGTCGCCGACCAGATCCCACCCGACGCGGTCCTGATGGCCGTCGACGGCGGTCTCGACCACGCGCTCGCCGCCGATCTGGCCCCGACCCACCTCGTCGGGGACCTCGACTCGGTCACCGACGACGCGCTGGCCTGGGCGGCCCGGAACGCATCGATCGAGCGTCACCCCACCGACAAGGATCGCACCGACACCGAACTCGCGCTCCTCCTCGCGGCCACGTTCGATCCGAGCCGGATCACGTTGATCGGCGGCGGCGACCGGCTCGATCACACCTTCGCCGGCATCGGCGCGCTCGGCGCGCTCGTCGTCACGAGCGTCCCGGTACTCGAGGCGTGGTGGGACGCCCAGCACATCAGCGTCCTCCAGGGTCCCGGCTCGGCCGCGCTCAGCCTGCGGCCCGGCTCGACGCTGTCGCTGCTCGCGCTGCACGGGCCCTGTACCCGCGTCACGCTGCGCAACACGCGCTGGGAGCTCGACGCGATCGACATCGATCCGCTCGTCGGGCTCGGCGTGAGCAACGAGGTCCCCGAGGGCGACGCCCCGGTCCTCGTCGAGGTGTCCCTCGCCGGAGGCACACTCACCATCTTCGACGTTCCCGCCGACGAGGCGACCCGGTGACGGCCGCTCGCAACATCGCCGCGATCCTCGCGGCATCGCTCGCGATCACCGCATGCGGTTCCGACGACGTCGCCGAACCGGACGGCGACGGAACCGTCGCGGTCGGTCCACCTCCGACAGCACCCGCTGCGTCGACACCGACGAGCGACGAGACGATCACACTCGTGGCCTACGACTCGTTCCCCGACGCCGACACCTCGCTCAACGAGGCACTCGCCTCCTTCACCGCGACGACCGGCATCGGCGTCGACATCCTCCGCGCCGGCGACACCGGCACGATGCTCTCGAAGGCGTCGCTCACCGCCGGCAATCCCGAGGGCGACGTGATGTGGGGCATCGACGACTCGCTGCTGTCGCGGGCGGTCGCCGACGGCGTGTTCGATCCCTACGTGGCGACCGGCCTCGCGGACGGCAGCGTCGAGATCTCCGAGGAGTTCCTCGCCCTCGTCCCCGACGGTGAAGCGACGCCTGTCGACTACGGCGACGTGTGCGTCAACTACGACATCGGGTGGTTCTCCGAACGCGATCTCGACCCGCCCGCCAGCCTGGCCGATCTCGCCGATCCGGCCTACGCCGGCCTCCTCGTCGTCCAGAACCCGGCCACCTCGTCGCCCGGCCTGGCGTTCCTGCTGGCCACGATCCACGAGTACGGCCTCGAGGGGTGGCAGGACTACTGGACAGCGCTCGGCGAGAACGGCGTCGAGGTCGTCGAGGGTTGGACCGAGGCCTACTACGAGCGCTTCACGTGGGCGGGCGGCGGGCCGACGCCGATGGTCGTCAGTTACGGGTCGAGCCCGCCGGCCGAGGTGATCTTCGCCGATCCGCCACGCGACGACTCGCCGACCGGCGTCATCGAGGCCACCTGTTACCGCCAGGTCGAGTTCGCCGGCGTGCTGCGGGGTACCGATGCACCCGAGGCCGCCCGGCAGCTCGTCGACTTCCTGGTCGGTGATCAGTTCCAAGCGGAGATTCCTCTGAACCTGTTCGTGTACCCGACCAACGAGGCGGTGACGCTGCCGGCCGAGTTCGTCGACTTCGCGGTGATTCCCGAGCAGTCCCGAACGCTCGACCCGGCCGTGATCGACGCCAACCGGTCGACGTGGATCGACGAGTGGACGGAGCTGGTGCTCGGGTGAACCGCCTGCCGCGCCGGCTGGTCGGCGCGCTGGCGATCGGCCCCATCGCGGCGCTGGGAGTGTTCTACCTCTGGCCGTTCGCCACCCTCCTCGCCGAGGCGCTCACCGGCGGGGCGGTCAGCGACACCCTGACACGGTCACAGACGTGGGACGTCGTGTGGTTCACGTTCTGGCAGGCGATGGTGTCGACGATGTGCACGGTCGCCATCGGCATCATCCCCGCCTTCGTGGTGGCACGGTTCGAGTTCCGCGGACGACGCCTGCTGGTCGGGCTCCTGACCGCGACCTTCGTGCTGCCCACCGTCGTGATGGGTGCCGCCTTCCTCGCGCTGCTGCCCGATTCGGTCGACCGGACGGTGTGGGCGGTCATCGGGGCGCACGTCGCGTTCAACCTCGCTGTGGTCGTGCGGGTCGTCGGTTCGCTGTGGGAGCACCTGCCCACCGACATGGAACACGCCGCGGCGACGCTCGGCGCCTCACGTCGGCGGACGCTCACCACGATCTCCCTGCCGCTGATCCGCCCCGCGATCACAGCTGCTGCGACCATCGTGTTCCTCTTCACGTTCACGTCGTTCGGTGTCATCCGGATCCTCGGGGCGCCCGGGACGCGGACGATCGAGGTCGAAGTCTGGCGGCGAGCGACCCAACTCGGCGACATCGGCGGTGCGGCCGTGCTGTCGCTGCTGCAGTTGGCCGTGCTCGCGGTCCTGCTCGTCTGGTCGACGACGGCGCAACGCCGGCACAGCCGGGCGCTCGCGCTCGAAGCGACAGCGCCGCGGCGCCGCCCCCGCACGACCGCGCAGCGACGCTTCGTCGCGTTGACGGCCGGCGCCGCAGCGCTGGTCGCACTGGTGCCGCTCGGCGCGCTCGTGGCACGGTCGTTCTCGACGCCGACGGGATGGTCGACGAACGCCTGGACCGATCTCGGTCGAGTCGAAGTGCGGCCGGGAATCCGCGTGGGCACCGACCCGGTCGAGGCGATCGCGAACTCGCTGACGACCGCGGCATGGGCGACTGCGTTCGCCGTCGCCGTCGGTGCGCTCGCGAGCCTTGCGATCACCGCCGCCGGACGACACGGCCGGCTGATCGACGCGGGCCTGATGCTGCCGCTCGGCACGTCGGCCGTCACGATCGGACTCGGGATGTTGATCACCTTCGACGTCGACCCGGTCGACTGGCGGGCGTCGTGGTGGCTGGTTCCCGTCGGCCACGCGCTCGTCGCCGTGCCGTTCGTGGTGCGCACGTGCGTCGGGGTGCTGCGATCGGTCGATCCCGCGATGACCGCAGCGGCCGCGACGCTCGGTGCCGGCCCGGTGCGGGCCTGGCGGGCCACGGTCGTGCCGTATCTCTGGCGGCCGCTGGCGGCCGGCGGGGCGCTCGCGGCAGCGATCTCTCTCGGCGAGTTCGGTGCGACGAGCTTCCTGTCGCGTTCGGGCGGCGAGACGATGCCGATCGCCATCGAGCAACTGCTCGGCAGGACCGGCACGACGCTCCAGGCGCAGGGGTACGTCCTCGCCACGATCCTGGCTGCGGTGACGATCGCTCTCGTGGTGGCCGTCGACACGATCCAGGGCATCGTCGACGCCCGGGTGACCGGTGAGTGAGACCCCCGCCCTCCGCGTCGACGACGTGCACGTGGCGTTCGACGACACGTCGGTGCTCGACGGTGTCGACCTCTCCATCGAACCGGGCGAGATCGTCGCGCTGCTCGGCCCGTCGGGCAGCGGGAAGAGCACGTTGCTGCGGGTCGTCGCCGGGATCGTGATGCCCGACTCCGGCAGTGTGCACATCGGTCGCACCGACGTCACCCGGCAACCGACACACCAGCGTGGCGTCGGCATGGTGTTCCAGGACAACCAGCTGTTCCCCCACATGTCGGTGCTCGACAACGTCGCGTTCGGGTTGAAGATGACCGGCCGGCCCCGTCCCGATCGTGAACGCATCGGACGCGACTGGCTCGAGCGGGTCGGGCTCTCCGGGTTCGCCGACCGGCGGGTGACGGAGCTCTCGGGCGGAGAGGCGAAGCGGGTGGCACTCGCCCGCACGCTCGCACCCGGGCCGAACGTCGTGTTGCTCGACGAGCCGCTGACCGGACTCGACCGAGAACTCCACGATCGTCTCGCCGACGAGCTGGCACGACTCCTGCGGAGCGCCGGCGTCACGGCGCTGCTCGTGACCCACGACGCGGACGAGGCCGCGACGATCGCGGATCGCACGGTCCTGCTCGCAGATCTCTGAACATTCCGCCCGGCACGCCGACGTACCCACTGCGGGTGGATGAACGCAGCAGCACGAGCACACCAGTTGCGGAGCCGGGCCCGCCACCTCCGCGAGCTGGCCACGACGATCGAACAGATGCCGGTGATGCGGCTCGACCGCTGGAGCGACGACGACACCTGGCGCGGGCCGCGGCCGTCGTTGTGCCGCGCGACGCTGCAGCGCAACCAGCACCAGTTGCACGCTGCCGCGGACGACCTCCGGCTGCACGCGTACCGGTTCGAGCTGGAGGCCGAGCACCTCGACGCCGTCGCCCGATCCCGAATCGGGCTCGCCGGCTGAGGAACGCACCGTGGAGAACGCGTACGACCCCGACCGTCTGCGAGCACTCGGGCAGCGCACCCTCGACGCGATCGCCGCGTTCGACTCGATCCGTTCGACCGACCCCGCCGCAGCCGGAGCGATGCGAGCGGCCCGCCTCGCGCGACACAACCTCGAGGACCTCTGGATGCCCGCGATCCGCCGGGTCGAGCGCAGCGACGCAATGGTGTCGTGGATCGGCGCCCGTCCGGGTCACCGGCGTTCGCCGGGGCACCCTGCGCCCGACGACGCCCTGACCGGCGCGGCGCCAGAACCACTCCGCTCGCTGAGCGACGACGAACTGCTCGACCTCGTCGACGCGATCGACCGGCTGCTCGCCGACGCCCCACTGGACGGCGAGCGGACCGACACCTACGGCACCGACACCCTCCCGGCGAAGTACGACCTCGACGTGCTCGCCGACGAACTCGCCGAGCGGGTCCTCATCGACCCCAGCTTTCGCCGGCGGCTGCTCGAGCACGCGCCGCGGACCGTCGTCGTCGGCCAACTCGTCGGCAGGGCGCCGTTCACGTCCGACTTCGTGGCCGACCTGGTCGTGTCGCTCTGCGGACCGGTCGGCGCCCGGGCCGGGCGCGATCCCGCCGAGTTCGGTCGGGCGATCTCCACTGCGCTCGACGTGCTCGCCGACCGGCCGGCGGTTGCGCTCCGAGTGCTCCTGGACGATGCCGTGCTGTACCGCGTCGCCAGCTCACCGTTCCTGGACACCGAGGCCGTCGCGACGTTCGCGACCAGTGCGCTGACGATGGCGGCCACGCACCGCCTCGCCGACGGCTACCACGTGATCGAGCGTCTCGCCGATCTTCGCACCGGCCACCTGAACGCCGGCTTCTCCCTCGGTCTCGCCGCCTCGTTGGACGGGTTCTTCGACACCCTGGCCCCGGCGATCGCACAGCGTGACGAGAGCGTCGTCATCGCGGCCGTGGACGGGGATCCGAGCATCGGGTCGTACGTCGACCTGAGGCTGCTCGTCGGCGAGGTCCTGCGTCACGCCGACGCCGCCGCCGCGTTGGGCGCCTCGCTCGGCGACTACACCGACCGCTATCTGGACCGGCTCGGCGACGACCTCGGCGCCGACGGCACGTTGGCCACGCTGGCCCACCTCGTCACCCTGGTCGACGAGGCGTCCGCGTCCGAGCAGGCGCAGTTGACCATGGAGGCCGGCGCCGCAGAGGCTGCCCGACGAGCGGTGGGCGACGTCGTCGGTGCCGGCGTCACCACGCTGGTCACGGCGAGCGGAGTCGGCGCCACAGCTCGCGGCCTCGTCGGTGGCTTCATCGGATTCGGAACCGATGTCCTCGCCGAGGTCGAGCCCGAGCAACTCGCCGGTGCGTCGATCAGCGGTCACGTGTACCACCGGATCAGCGTGAGCGCGCTGCGGGCAGCGATCACTCGGCCCGGAGTGCTCGGCACGTTCGCGGGCCGTGATCACTCCGCCGACGAACTCGAGGAGTTCGACCGACGACTCGACGAGATCGATGACTGCGGCTGGAACGAATCGTGTCGATCCGGTGATGCTGCCCCCGATGGGTTCACGAGCCGCGCCGACGCGCTCTCGGTGCTCGAACAGGACATGGGCGACGACAGCCGGGCCATTCGCTTCCTCGACCACGTCCGAATCAGCTCCGGCCTGGAACCGCTCCGGTGAACTCTTCGCCGGGCGGGCTTCGGGCGAATGCGGTGAGTCTGGGCGCGACCTGTGCGCGCTGAGACTCATCGCGGACGGGCCATTCGTGGAGATCGGTGCACCCGGGCGTGACTCGCGCTCGATCGTGGCAGTCTGGGGATCATGCAACTCGCGATGATCGGACTCGGCCGGATGGGCGCCAACATGGTGCGACGACTACATCGCGGCGGGCACGACTGCGTCGTCCACGACGTCGACCCCGCGGCGATCACCGCCCTGGTCGACGAGCTCGGCGTGACCGGCGCCGGCACGCTCGCCGAGGTCGTCGCCGCGCTCGAACCTCCCCGGTCGATCTGGATCATGGTGCCCGCCGCGTTCGTCGGCGCGACGGTCGACGCCCTCGCTCCCCTGCTCGACGCCGACGACACGATCATCGACGGCGGCAACTCGTGGTATCGCCACGACGTCGACCGATCGGCGGGACTCGCGCCGTCGGGCATCCACTACGTCGACGTCGGGACCAGCGGCGGAGTGTTCGGCCTCGACCGCGGCTACTGCCTGATGATCGGCGGCAACGCCGATGCGGTCGCCCGGCTGACCCCGATCTTCGAATCGCTCGCGCCAGGCCTCGGCGAGGCACCGCGGACACCGGGCCGCAACGGCATCGAGGCAAGCGAGGAGCACGGGTGGTTGCACTGCGGACCCAGTGGTGCCGGCCACTTCGTGAAGATGGTCCACAACGGCATCGAGTACGGGATGATGGCGGCCTACGCCGAGGGCCTCAACGTGCTGGCCAAGGCGAACATCGGCGCGATCGACCACGCCGCCGACGCCGAGACCGCTCCGCTCGATGCCGCCGCCTACTACCGCTACGACCTCGACCTCGCGAAGGTGACCGAGGTGTGGCGGCGCGGGTCGGTGATCAGCTCGTGGCTGCTCGACCTGACCGCCGAGGCGTTCCACGCCGACCCCCAGCTCAGCGCGTACTCCGGCGTCGTCAGCGACTCGGGCGAGGGCCGCTGGACGGTGAACGCCGCCATCGACGAGGGAGTCCCGGTCCCCGTCCTGTCGGCCGCCCTCTACCAACGATTCTCCTCGCGGGGCCGCTCCGACGTCGCGGACCAGGTGCTGTCGGCGATGCGTGCCGGTTTCGGGGGTCACGTGGAACGCAAGGACCCCACCCGATGAGCGACCTCGGTCCCGCGCACATCGACACCGCCCGCATGCAGACCAGCCAGCCCGGGGCCGACGCACTGGTGCTGTTCGGCGCGACCGGCGACCTCGCCGTGCGCAAGCTCTTCCCGGCGCTGTACCGACTGGAGCGGTCGGGCGCACTCCACGTCCCGGTGATCGGCGTCGCCCGCAGCGACTGGACCGACGACGACTTCCGCCGCCACGCCCGCGAGTCGATCGACGAACACATCGACGATCCGGACCCCGACGTGGTCGACTCGCTCTGCCGGCGCCTCGACCTCGTCCAGGGCGACTACGCCGACGAGACGACGTGGAGCGAGCTGCGCGCCACCCTCGACAGGCACAACTCGCTGGTCGCCGTGTTCTACATGGCCATCCCACCGAGCATGTTCCCCACCGTCGCCACGAAGCTGGCATCGGTCGGGCTCAATCGGCGGGGGCGAATCGTCGTCGAGAAGCCGTTCGGGCGCGATCTCGACTCCGCGATCGAACTCAACAAGACCCTCCACGAGGTGTTCTCCGAGGACCACATCTTCCGCATCGACCACTACCTCGGCAAGGAGGCGGTCGAGGACCTGCTCGTGTTCCGCTTCGCCAACACGCTGTTGGAGCCGGTCTGGAACCGCAACTACGTGCGCAGCGTCCAGGTCACGATGTCGGAGACGCTCGACGTCGAGGGCCGAGGGTCGTTCTACGAGGGCGTCGGCGCCATCCGCGACGTGCTCCAGAACCACCTCCTCCAGGTCGTGTCGCTGCTCGCGATGGAACCGCCCGCGGGCGCCGACTCCAACTTCCTGCAGGACGAGAAGGCGAAGGTGATCGCGGCGATGCGACCGATCGACACCGATGCCCTCGTCCGAGGGCAGTACGTGGGCTACCGCGACGAGCCGGGTGTCGACCCGAGCTCCAACGTCGAGACGTTCGCCGCCGTACGACTCGACATCGACTCGTGGCGGTGGGCGGGTGTGCCGTGGTACATCCGAGTCGGCAAGGCACTTCCCCAGAGCGCGACCGAAGCGGTCGTCGAGTTGCGCGAACCCCCACGGATGCTGTTCGACGAGTCGGGTGGCCCGCCGCCCGGCCGGAACCTGGTCCGGCTGCGGCTCGGCAAGAACGACGGCGTGACGTTCGCGCTGCAGGCGAAGACGCCCGGCCCCGAGCTCGACAGCCAGGAGGTCGACGTCGACGTCGACTTCGCCGCGGCTCTCGGGGAGCGCCAGGACGCCTACGAACGCCTGCTCGGTGACGCGCTGCTCGGATCGCTGCGCCGCTTCGCTCGGCAGGACATCGTCGAGGGGACCTGGCGTGTCGTGCAGCCGGCGCTCGACGACCCCGGTGAGGTGCTGCCGTACTTCAAGGGCTCCTGGGGCCCGGCCGACGCCGACGACATCCTGCTGAACGGCGACCACTGGTTCGAACCGAGCCCGTCGTGACGAATCATCGCATCGCGATCATCGCGGGGAGCACCCGCCGCGCATCGGTGAACTCGTTGCTCGCCCGGGAGGTGGCGCGCGAGTTGGCGAGCCGCGACCGCGACCACGTGCTCGTCGATCTCGCCGACCACGACATGCCGATCTACCACGGTGACCTCGAAGAGGAGCACGGCGTGCCCGCGCCCGCTCGGGAACTGGCCGAGATTCTCCGCGGGTCGGGCGCGCTGGTGGTCGCGTCGCCCGAGTACAACGGCTCCTTCAGCCCATTGCTCAAGAACTCGCTCGACTGGGTGACCCGGATCGACATGGGCGTCCTGCGCGACACCCTGATCGGGTTGGTGGCGGCCTCACCCGGTCGTGGAGGCGGCGTGCGCGGCCTTGCGATGGTTCGCACCTGGTTCGAGAACATGCGCCTGATCGTTGCGGCAACCGATCTCTCGATTCCGGCAGTTCACGAGCACCTCTCCGACGACTCGGCGCCGCCGCGCCTCGATGACGAGACCCGAATCGCGGTGGCCGCCTGGGTCGACGCGTATCTGGTCGAGTTCGACGAGTACTGCACCGGCCGCCCTCCCGCCTGATCACAACAGGGGTCAGACCCCCGATGCAACACTGCTGGCACCATGTGGATCCCCATCACGCTGGCCGCAGCGACGTTCCAGATCCTGCGCACGTCGCGCCAGCACCAGTTGCGATCGGTGCTCTCGGTCAACGGTGCGGGATTCGTGCGCTACGCGTACGGATTCCCCCTTGCGGTCATCGTGGCGGCGGTCACCTTCGGCGTCGCCGGCGAATCGATCCCGACGATCCCCTGGCGCTTCTGGCCGATCATCGCCGGCGCCGGGATCGCGCAGATTCTCGGCACGCTCGCGCTGCTCCGAGCATTCGACCTGCGCGACTTCGCCATCGGCACCGTCTACGCGAAGACCGAGGTGATCCAGGTCGCCGTCGTCGCTGCGGTGGCGCTCGGCGAGCCTCTCGAAGCGCTGGGATGGGTCGCCGCCATCGTCTGCATGGTGGGGGTCGGATGGCTCGCGGCCCCCGAACGGTTTCTCGACATCCTCGGGCGAGCGGGAGACCCGGCGGCGCTGATGGGCATCGTCGCCGGCGGCTGCTTCGCCCTGGCGGCGGTCGGGATCAGGGGAGCCTCGACCTCGCTCGACGGGTCCACGTGGGCGCGGGCGCTGCTCACCCTGACGGTGATGCTCGGCATCCAGACGGTGGTCAACGCGTCCCAGCTCGCGGCGACCGATCGTGCCGAGTTGAGCCGCGTCGCCGTCGCCTGGCGGGCAGCACTGCCGGTCGGGATCCTCAGCCTCGCCGGGTCGATCGGGTGGGCCACGGCCGTCACGCTGACGAACGCGGCCAAGGTTCGCACGCTCGGCCAGGTCGAGTTGGTGATCGCCTTCGCGATCTCGGCGTGGGTCCTGCACGAACGCCACACCCGCGCCGAGTACGCGGCCAGCGCTCTGGTGCTGCTCGGCGTGGTCGGTGTCGTGGTCTTCGGCTGACGTCACACCGGCTGGACCGTCGACCGTCCGACAGCGCGGCGGGGGACGACGTCAGTCGACGACGGTGGGGTCGTCGATCACGCTGCGCACCAGCCACTGGAACAGCCGCCAACCGGTCGACGGCACCGCCAGGGTCTCGGCGGCGACGGCTGCTGCGGCGCCGGAGATCGGGACACCGTTCGGTGCCTTGACGTGGACCTCGGCCACGCGTTCGGCCATGACGAACCACCCGACCGCCTCTTCGACCGAACCCCCGACGGTGAGCAGACCGTGGTTGCGCAGGATGCAGAACTTGTGGTCGCCGAGCGCCGCGGCGATCCGCTTGCCTCCGTCGTCGGAGAGCACTTCCACCTCCTCGTCGTCGAAGAGCGCCTGGTCGAACACGAACGCACACGACTCCTGGCTGAGCGCACGGAACGGCTGCACGTCGGCCGACCACGGGGTGCCGAACTGGGTGTGGGT
>Ga0316197_10002191_pt1 | contig 13976 bp, 10 predicted proteins | sample OudBiesiAoxic_MG_FD_204939 | JGI IMG/M metagenome (GOLD analysis project Ga0316197, IMG submission 204939) | Coastal sediment microbial communities from Oude Bieten Haven, Netherlands - site A oxic | ecosystem: Environmental > Aquatic > Marine > Coastal > Sediment | place: Netherlands...
GCCAGCTCGCACTCGACCGGGACCGATTCCTGGCCGAGCACTGGCAACGCAAACCCCTATTTATTCCCGCAGCGCTGCCGGACTTCCAGCCGCCCATCAGCCCTGATGAACTAGCCGGTCTGGCAATGGAAGCGGATATCGAGTCCAGAATCATCGACCATATTGAGGGTCAGTGGCATCTCCAGCAGGGGCCATTCTCAGTCGGCGACTTTGAGCGCAATTCGCCCTGGACCTTACTCGTGCAGGCCGTTGACCACTACCTGCCAGAGGTGGCCGCGCTGCGCCAGCTTATCGACTTTATACCGCAGTGGCGCGTGGATGATGTGATGGTCAGCTATGCGGTCGATGGCGGCAGTGTCGGCCCCCACTTTGATAACTACGATGTATTCCTGCTGCAGGGTGTCGGCCAACGACTCTGGCGGCTGGGTCAGTTATGCGACGACAGCACGGTCCTGCTACCACATGATGATTTGCGCATTCTTGCCGACTTCCAGTGCACCGAAGAATACCTGCTGGGCCCTGGCGATATGCTTTACCTCCCCCCGGGCGTTGCCCACTGGGGCATAGCACAGGGCGAGTGCAGTACGTTTTCGATCGGCTTTCGCGCCCCGCGTATCAACGACATGCTGTCTCGCTGGACGGATAATGCACTGGAGTTGCTGCCAGCGGATCGTTTTTATCGCGATGCCGGCAGCAACCCAGTTACCCGTGCCGGCGAGATTCGCAAGGAAGATCTGCAGCGAGCGCAACAACAGTTGCGTGATGCTATCGATAGTATGGATGTCGCTGACTGGTTCGGGGAACTTGCTACCGAACCCCGCTATAACGCAGAGCCAGTCACCAACGTAGAGGGCGAGCTGTCCTTACTGGCCCAGACCGGCAAATGCCTGAGCTTATCGCCTGAATCGAAGGTCGCCTGGCAAGAGCGGTCAGGGCGGCTGGTCGCATTCGCCAACGGGGAATCTGCACATTTTACCCATGCAGTGCTGCCATCCCTGCTAATCTTATGTGAGAAATGGCAGCTGGCGGGTGAGGCGCTGACCCGCGCGCTAGCGCACACGGAGTGCCGTAGCCTGCTAAGTTTCCTGTTACAAAGTGGAGCAGTCCATGTCGAATAATACTGGGGTCCGCCAGGTTAAGTGGCGAGATGACGAGAATGCATTGAGTGCCGTACGAACCGCTGTCTTCGTACAGGAGCAAGGTGTACCTGCGGCAGTCACCTTCGATGGTAAAGATGATGAGGCGCTGCACGTGCTGGCCGACGTGGATGGCCAGCCTGTAGGCTGTGGTCGACTCACCCTGGACGGCAAGATCGGGCGCATGGCAGTACTAAAGGCGTATCGCGGCCAGGGCCTGGGCAAACGTATTCTGGAAGCACTGCTGTTGGCGGCACGCGACCAGGCAATGTCTCGTGTCTATCTTCACGCGCAGACACATGCCACCGATTTTTATGCGGCAGCTGGTTTCAGTGCCGAGGGAGATCAGTTCGAGGAAGGCGGCCTACCCCACGTCAAGATGAGTCGAACCATCGTCTACACGGGTTTCAACCAGTTCATTACCGGCGTGCACTATCCCCGGCCCTTCGATCAGCTGGCCGCAGAATTGGCCCGCACAGCCTCTCGGCATATCTGCATTCTCAGCCCGCAACTGGATCACGCTGCCTTCGACAATCGCGAACTCAGCGAGGCACTTAGCGGGCTGGCCCGACGTGGCCGTCAGTCCATGATTCGCATACTGGTCAGCGATTCAAGGTCCATCGTGCAGCGTGGACATCGCTTGCTCGAACTGGCCAGGCGCTTGCCGACGTCGGTCAAGTTGCAGAAACTGGCGGAGCATCCGGACTGGAAGGGGCAGACTGTAGTGACCCGGGATCGTGACGGTGTCCTGTACAAACCCGGTGACTCAGACCACAAGGGCTTCTACGAGCCCGATTCTCGAGCATCTACCCAGAAACACCTGGAGTTGTTTGAGGAGTTATGGCGTCACAGCGCCACGGATATAGAGTTTCGTAGCCTCAGCCTATGACAGGCTAGTCCTCCACCATCAGCCCCAGTTCAGTGCCCTCGTAAATAAGCTCATACAGCTTAAGAGCACGACAGGGCTCTTCGCCACAGCGAATCACGTCACCATTGGTCATCGAAAACTGGTAGGCATGCAGTGGACATTCCAGCACGCCGCCAGACACTGTCGCGGCGGCGAGGGAATGGCCCCGGTGTGGGCAGTGCGCTTCACTTAACCGCACTCGCCCATCGTCCTGACGCAGCAGCAGGTGCAGACTGTCTATCTTGAAAGTTTTTGCATAGCCGTCATGCAGGTTGATCAGTTTCTCAATCGGCTGGAATCGCATAATCCTGGTGCCGCGCTAAAGCAGGTCGATGATGCGTCGAGCTGCAGCATAGGCTGTGGTCGACTGATTCTCGACAGCGCTTTCCAGCTCTGGCAGTAGGGCCTTGACCGCGGGGTTGGTCGACAACTTCAACAGCAACATTTCGTTCACCAGGTGATGCATCCAACTACGATTCTGTTGGGCGCGCTTGCTTTGAAAGGCATCTTCCTTAAGCGCCTGGAAGTAGTAGTCAATAATCATCCCCCAGATCGCGTCTATATTCATCAGCTTGAGGGCAGAACAGGTCATGACCCGGGGTGTCCAGAATGTGGTGTGCCGTAAAAGATTCATTGCGCTGGTGTAATGGGTTCTGCTGAGCTGGGCCATTTGCTCACTGTCACCGTCAGCCTTGTTAATTACCAGTGCGTCGGCCAGCTCCAGTATTCCTTTCTTGATGCCCTGTAACTCATCGCCGCCACCGGGCAGCATGAGCACCATGAAAAAGTCCACCATACCGGCGACCTGGTACTCCGATTGCCCTACCCCGACAGTTTCTACCAGAATGACATCGTAACCAGCGGCCTCGCAAAGCAGCATCGTTTCACGGGTTTTTTGTGCCACACCGCCCAGGGTACCTTCCGAGGGTGAAGGTCTGATAAAGGCCTCATCGCGTCGCGACAACTCCTCCATGCGGGTTTTGTCGCCGAGGATTGAGCCGCCAGCGATGGGTGAGCTGGGGTCCACCGCCAACACAGCGACGCGCTTACCCTGCTCTATAAGATGAAGTCCGAAGGCTTCGATAAAAGTCGATTTACCAACACCGGGAACGCCAGTGATGCCAATGCGAATACTATTTCCGCTGTAGGGCAATACCTGTTCGAGAATACCCTGGGCCTGCTCACGATGCGTATCGAGCTTGCTTTCAACCAGGGTGATGGCCTTGGCCAGCGCCCGGCGATTACCGTCGAGAAGTGCCTGTAACGTAAACGCTTGCATGATTATCGGGTTTTTACCGCTCCACAGGCCGGGTGACCGGGTGGAGCGTCTTAGCCCTGGGCCTCGTTGACCGCATTCAGAACATCGCGGGCACACACTGGAATGGGCGTGCCGGGACCGAAGATGCATTTCACGCCGGCGTTATAGAGGTAGTCGTAATCCTGCTTCGGTATGACACCACCGGCTATGACCACAATATCATCGGCGCCCTGCTTGCGCAGTTCCTCAACCAGCTGCGGGACCAGTGTCTTGTGACCGGCTGCCAGCGACGATGCGCCTACCACGTGGACATCGTTCTCTATGGCCTGGCGGGCCACTTCCTCGGGTGTGGAAAACATGGGAGACAGATCGACGTCAAAGCCGACATCAGCGAAGGCTGTTGCCACCACCTTGGCACCTCGGTCATGTCCATCCTGACCCATCTTACAGACCAGCATGCGCGGGCGACGGCCGTGACGGGTAACAAAATTATCGATATCGCCGCTGATGGCCTGCCACCCCTCGTCTTCCTGGAACGCCGAACCGTAGACACCGGAAACGGTCTGGGCCTGCGCGCTGAAGCGTCCGAACTCGCGCTCCATAGCGAATGAGATCTCGCCCACTGTAGCACGGCGGCGTGTTGCTTCGACCGCCAGCGCAAGCAGATTGCCCTCACCGCTCACAGCACTTTGGTAGATGTCCTCCAGTATACTCTCGACAGCGGCCTCGTCACGACTGCCGCGAATCTTGGCCAGCCTGGCCACTTGCGAGTCGCGAACCGCATCGTTGTCGATCTCGAGTATATCGACGTCGCCTTCCTCATCGATGGTGTACTTGTTAACACCAACAATGACATCTTCGCCGCGGTCGATCCTGGCCTGTTTACGGGCAGCAGCTTCCTCGATCTTCAATTTCGGCATTCCGGTTTCGATGGCCTTGGCCATACCACCTGCCGCCTCGACTTCCTCGATCAACTCCCAGGCCTTGTCGGCGATATCCTGGGTCAGGCTTTCCATCAGGTAGGATCCGCCCCAGGGGTCGACCACCTTGGTGATACCGGTTTCTTCCTGGATGATCAACTGTGTGTTACGCGCAATTCTTGCTGCAAATTCAGAAGGCAGTGCGATTGCTTCATCCAGCGCATTGGTGTGCAACGACTGGGTACCGCCGAACACAGCGGCCATGGCTTCTATGGTTGTGCGCACTACGTTGTTGTAGGGGTCCTGCTCCGTCAGCGACCAACCCGAGGTCTGGCTGTGTGTACGCAGCATGGAACTCTTGGGATTCTGCGGATTGAATTCGGCCACGATTTTGGTCCACAGCAGGCGGGCGGCCCGCATCTTGGCGATCTCCATGTAGAAATTCATGCCGACCCCCCAGAAAAAAGACAGTCGGGGGGCAAAGTCGTCGATGCCCAGACCTGCGGCAATGGCGGTGCGAATATATTCCTTACCATCCGCCAGGGTGTAGGCCAGTTCCAGGGCAGCGTTGGCTCCCGCTTCCTGAATGTGATATCCGGAAATGGAGATAGTGTTAAAGCGCGGCATATTGCTGGAGCAGTAGGCGATAATATCGCCGATGATTTTCATGCTTGGCGCCGGCGGATAGATGTACGTATTGCGCACCATGAATTCTTTCAAAATATCGTTCTGGATGGTGCCGGCAAGTTGATCCTGGCTAACGCCCTGCTCCTCGGCTGCCACGATATAACCAGCCAGTACCGGTAGCACCGCACCATTCATGGTCATCGATACAGACACCTTGTCGAGCGGGATTTCGTCGAACAGGATTTTCATATCCTCAACCGAGTCGATTGCCACACCCGCTTTGCCGACATCGCCGGAAACACGTGGGTGATCAGAGTCATAACCCCGGTGGGTGGCCAGGTCGAAGGCCACCGAAACGCCCTGCCCGCCAGCGGCCAGCGCCTTGCGGTAGAAGGCATTGGATTCCTCGGCAGTGGAAAAACCAGCGTACTGACGAATAGTCCAGGGACGACCGGCATACATCGTGGCCTGGGGACCGCGGACATAGGGCGACATACCGGGCATGGTATCGGTGTACTGGAGATCTTCGGTATCCGCCGCGGTATACAGCGGGCGCACAGCAATATCTTCAGCCGTATGCCAGGTCAGGTCATCCGGACTTTTACCCTTGAGCTGCCTGGTCGCCAGCGCCTGCCATTGTTCAGGGTTGGCAGAACTCTTGTCGTAGATGTTGTCGCTCATGGATACCTCGTCTCAGTGCTCGTCGCCGGGCTGGTTGATTTCGATCAGCACGCCGTCGCAGCTTTTGGGATGAATAAAAATAACTTTTGAGCCATGGGCGCCAGGCGTCGGTGCGTCAGCCAGAAACTGATAGCCCTTTTCGCGCAGACGGGCCACGTCCTCTTCGATATTGTCCGAACGGAAGCAGAGATGGTGCAGGCCACCGCCGCGCTTTTCGAGGTAGCCGGCGATGGGGCCTTCACCGCGCAAGGGGTGAACGAGCTCAATGCTGGTCGGCGGCAATGGGAAAAATGCGGTCGAAGTCACGGCCTCCTCCACGTCGTGTATACCCTCAAACGGCAGCCCGAAGTCATCCATGAAGCGTTTGATGGCTTTTTTGAGATCTGGTACGGCAATAGCAATGTGGTCAAGGGCGGTGATCATGGGTATTCCTCTATAACGCCTGTTGCAGAAAGTCGTCGGTGACACTGCGGCGTCTCGCGGCCACGTCCTCAGGCGACTCCTCAACAAGCTTCTCGTCCGGAGTAATTTTGAAAATAGGTTGGCCTTTACGAATAATAATACCGTCGGTATCTACCAGCACCTCGTCGATAGTGCCAGAGAACGGCGCATACACCTTGTTGAACATCTTCATGACCTCGACAATGAATAACGGATCGCCGGCGTTGAAGTGATCACCCACCTGCACATAGGCCTCGTGCTCCGGTGTTTCACGGCCGTAGAACATACCGCCGCTTTCGGCCAGAATCTCGTTGGACTTGGCAACCGGCGGCGGCACCAGTACCTTGGCCATTGCAACTTGCAGGTCTTCATCCAGCAGGCGCTCGGGAATATGAATGCTGAGATCATCGTTTACCGTGAGCGCATAGTAGCCGGTAGCCTCGGCAATACACGGCAGAATTGCAAGAATCCCGGTACCCGCCTGGAAGCCCTTGTGAGCGGCTCTGGCTTGCTGCCAGATCTCAGCCGTCATGCCAGATGGCGCCTCTTCCCGGGCCAGCATGGATTGCATCTCTTCCCAGTCCTGGGCGGGCAGCAGGTTATTCAGCTGGTCGTAGAAAGCCATCGCCTGCTGCAGAATCTCGTTGTCATGCTGCCAGATCATGCTCGAAGCCGGCGCGCCATGGTTGTAGTCCATATTCAGGAAATGATAGGTATCGGCGAGCAGGCCCAGTGGGTTCTCATTCCAGCTGACCGCGCCATCGATAATGGTGTAGCAGTCCCTGTTGATGCTGAGCCAACCACTGAGCACGTGGGGCTCAGACAGCAGCCTCTCAATAGGACGCAGCAGTAGCGTCTGTTTCAGTGCCAGGGTGTCAGCCAGTGCGCGGGCGGCGTCACCGTCTTCCCCTGCTGTCACAGTCTTACCGATCTGGCTCCAGGCATATTGCAGGTCGATATTGTTGGAGTATTGCTTCAGCTCGCCTACCGCGGTCAGGTAAGGCACGATAAACCGGGTGGTTGGCCTGGCGTTGATATTCTGCCCGATAAACCAGTTCACCAGACCGTAGTGAAACTCAAGGTTGGTGGCCAGATCGGATCCGCGCATGCGCGTCAGCCTGATGGTCTCGGCCATTCTTTCGTAGGTGTCGAGCCGCGTGTCCCCTACGGTCAGCAGCAGGGCAATATTCGAATCGTAAGCGCCCGCCAGCGTGTACTTCATAAAGACATCGGTATCGGGGTTATGCAGACTGATACCCTGATCGTCCCTGATTTCGCCTTCCTGGGCGTCGCTCCAGTATTCGATTACGCCACCAGCGCTGGGCTGCAGCGCCTGATTGGTCGCGTTCAGGCGTGCCTCGACGCTGTCGTTAAAACGCGGCTGACGCTCGGGCCTGGGCAGCTTGGGCCCATGAGCGGCAAGCAATACCATTAACTCCACCAGGGACTCGACCACGAAACTGTCTTCGGGATTTTCGGGGTTACTGAATTTCAACGAGTAGCACAGTTCGGTAACGCGGTGCTCAACCTGAATGCGGGTATTCATCTCCATAAAGAAATGCTTGTCGCGATCGACGATACACTCAAACGTCGACACCGAATCAAGACCTACGGCCAGGCCAAAACGTTCTGACTCGGCTTCCATCGCCTCCAGCGTTGCCAGATCCTGTCGCAGGACTTTCACTTCCTCGCTGGCGCCGGAAAGCTCTGCCTGCTCGATGGCGGCTTGCAGGGATTCGACCGTGACCGATACTTCCAGCAGTTTTTGTTCATGCATCTGCAAGGAACAGTCACGGCCTCCCATGCTCAGCGACCAGATGCCATTCCCAACGGACTGAATTTCCTGGTGCCGTGTGGTTTCAATATTCAGCTCGACCAGCACGTTCTTGTTGTCGCCCACCCCGGTGGTTTTAACTTCGTTGAGAATTTCACGAACCAGCTCAGGTGTGCGGTCGGCGGCGCCGATAGGCAAAATGCGCTGACCTTTACCGCCGCCACCGCTGATCGCCTTCAGGCGTATACGGTTTTGTGGATAATCGGCTGCCATTTTGCCAACCGCTTCTGTCAGTGTTTCGCACAGTTCCTCCACCGTGTAGAGGTCTACGCCTTTGCGGTATGAGGCGGCCAACACAATATCGGCCTTGTCTTCCAGGCTGACATCCGAATCGTCGAGTTTTTCATCGGCGACATCAAGCGCGTGCTCATTCACGACGGACTTGAGCGCGGCAACGTCAGCATGCTTCTTGAGCAGCGTTAATGCAGTGCCATTGTCGATTCCCGGGGTAACCGACACGCCGGATTTGAGCGCTGTCCGTTTGGCCTCGTCTTTCAAGCCAGCATCGTGAACCGTGCGGGAACATGGACCTATAAAGTTAAGTCCGGCGTTTTCCATGGCCGCAACCATGGCCTCGTCCTCGGCCATAAAACCGTAGCCGGCAAAAATGGAGTTGTAACCATTATCCTTGGCGATACTGATGATCTGCTTTATGCGTTGGTCACGTTCTTCCTTGTTTGCGCCGGTATAGTCGGGCACCCGATGAACACGGTCGGGATCGGTCAGTGTGCGCAGTTCCGGCGCCAGAGCATCCTGGTAGACAATGGAGTCCTTTTCGGACAGCAGAATGCCGAAATGGCTGATACCCATTTCAGCGAAGACATCCATCGCTTCCTTGCGTATCGGGCCGCGGCAGATAATTAGCGGGCACATATGGGTGCAGTCAAACTGGCTGACCCAATCGTTATGTCTTCGCCCCAATCGACGATCACGATGAATCAGTGAATTGCTGAGGTAGTATTCGTTGGACACGCGGGCTTCCTTAATCTGGATTCAGTGGACGAGCGCTTAGTGAAATTCGCGCTGCACAGATTGCAATGGTGATGGCTCGTAGTGGCGCAGGCAGAAATTCATATGCTCAGCCAGCACCTGACGCAGATCCGAGGGCATGACGATCTGCGATATCGAGCCGAGGCTAAGTGCCTCATTCGGGTTCATCAACTCACGCTCGTAGCGCTGGGCGAGGAGCTGTTCTTCCGCCTTGACCCAACCGTCAATCAGGGCCGTTGCGGCCTTGGCAGCCTCATCTTCCGCAAGACCGGCGGCAATCTGTGCCTGAGTCTCGCTCGCCAGTCGCGTTTTGGCTTCGCCGCGAATTTTGCGCAGTTCGTCCTTGTAAACATACTCGACGCCGGCCGGCCCCATCACTGCAACCCGGGTAGTGGGCAGTGCTACGACGAAGTCGGCACCGGTCGGATAGTTATTGTAAGAGGCATAGGCGCCACCAAAGGCGTTTCTTACCAGCACCAGGAAGCGAGGTGTGCGCAGATCTACAATCGCGTCAAGCATAGCTCGGCCTGCCTGCACGATACCGCCAGCTTCCTGCTCTTTGCCTGGCAGAAAGCCCGTGGTGTCTTCGAGAAAGATAATCGGGATGTTGTACAGGTTACAGAAGCGGATGAAGCGCGCGTTTTTGTAGGCCGCGGCAATATCGATCTGCCCGGAGGATACCGCTGAGTTGTTGGCCACAAAGCCAATGACATTGCCCGCCATTCGCCCCAGTGCAGTAATCGTATTGCGCGCCCGGTCGGGTTGAATTTCGAGAAAATCCCCGTGGTCGCACAGCTGCTGGATCATGATGCTGATGTCGATGGGGGTATTGAACCCGGTCGGCGAATTGAATGCCTTCTTCAGCAGTATGTCGATATCCCAGGTCTTGCGATTTACCGGATCCGACGATGGCTGGTGTGGAGCGGCCTCGCCGTTATAGCTGGGCAGATATTTGAGCAGCTGGCGAACTTTGCGCAGCGCTGCGACTTCATCGGGCACCACAAAATCGGTGACACCACTTTGACTATGAACGCCGGGACCACCGAGTTCCTCGGGTGTGACGTCCTCACCCAGAACAGACTTAACTACCCCGGGACCGGTTAAGCCAAAGAATGTATCGTTAGGCTGGATCATGAAGCTGCCCTGCCGCGGCAGGTAGGAACCACCGCCGGCATTAAAGCCAAACATACACATGATGCTCGGGACCACGCCGCTAATCTTGCGCAGCGCGGTGAATGCGTCGGCATAACCATCCAGGCCGCCAACGCCAGCCGGGATGTAAGCACCGGCCGAATCGTTCAGTCCGACCAGTGGAACTTTGCTCTTGGCAGCAAGCTCGAACAGGCGGGCGAGTTTTTTGCCGTTGGTCGCATCCATTGAACCAGCGCGGACGGTAAAATCATGCCCGTATATGGCGATATCGCGGCCGTCGACCTTGATCAACGCGGTGACCAACGAGGCTCCATCGAGATTCGGGCCCCAGTTCTGGAACAATACTCTGGGTTCTTCGTCGGCCAGGAACTCGATACGTTCCCAGATCGTCATGCGGTTTTTCAGGTGCTGGCGCTGCACGCTCTTGATGCCAGCCGCCTGGTAGGGGCGCTGCTGTAACTCCCAGCCTTTCTTTAACGCTTCTTCGTAGAGACCGGGTTCGGCAGCCACCTGGCCTGGCACCGTAAATTCACGCTCAGCTGTATCGTCGAAAGGGTTGACCAGTGAGGCGATCAGTTCGTTACTACTTTTTGTCATAATTTTTAATCCAAGCTCCAACTCGCGGGCTACACATCAAGGGCCAGCGAGACAACTGGTACCTTCTAAAGAGGCGGTGAAATTTGCATCTCGAGACGGTCAGGCTTACGATGCAAACCTGCCTTTAAAACGGTGTCACACATTAATGCCCCGGCCCCTTAAAGTCAATTTAAACAAGGCCTTACGGTGGTCACATTATAATTTTCCGAGGCTGTCACAGCGGCCACAATGTGTTCCCAGTAAACATGCGACAAAGCCACCGCCCATGCTGGCTGGCTGAGGCAAAAATGGGCGGCAGTATTAATGGAGCAATCCCGCCACAATGACCGATACGCTGCACCTGGACGAGCTGCCCTACTCACCTGACGTCTGTGGTGTTTTTGAGCGAGTACGCGACCTACCCGATGCCTGCCTGCTCGATAGTAGTTTCCCGCACACGACCCGAGGCCGCTACGATATCGTCACGGCCGGCGGAGACAGTCAGGATCTGCCGATACTGCCGGTCGCGGCTTCCGAAACGCAGCTGCGCAAGTACTTTGAAGAGCTGGGTAGTTGGCACCGCGAGCAGTACGCCGATATTCAACCCGTCTCTCAGGACCTGCCATTTTGTGGTGGCCTGCTGGGCTATCTTGGCTACGACGCCGGCAAGAGCCTGCACAAGTTGCCACCCTCTCCCGCCAACGACCGTCACCTGCCGCCCATCCACGTGGCCGCCTATCACTGGGCCATCATCCAGGATCACCTGCTGCAAAAATCTGTGTTGGTATGCCAGCCCCAGGTGACACGGGGCGAGCGCAACGATCTGCTGCGCCGATTACGCGGCGGAGTGCGAAGCAACAGGGAAGAATTTCAACTGCTCGAAACGTTCAACTCCAACATGGACGCCACGGCTTATCGCTCGGCCTTCGAAAAAATCCAGGCCTATATCAGCGCCGGTGACTGCTACCAGGTGAATCTGGCACAAAAATTCAGCGCAGCCTATCAAGGTGATCCCTGGGCGGCCTACTGCGAGTTGCGCGCTATCGCCGCTGCACCGTTTTCCGCTTTCCTGCAACCTGGTCCTGACCAGGCAGTGCTGTGCCTGTCGCCGGAACGGTTTCTGTCCCTGCATGGACGCAGAGTCGAAACCAGCCCCATCAAGGGCACACGGCCGCGCTATCCAGATCGCCGCGCGGACGAACTCGCCGCCGCCGAACTTCGCGCCTCGGGCAAGGATCGCGCCGAGAACCTTATGATTGTCGACCTGCTACGGAACGATCTGGGACGCAGCTGCATCCCCGGCACAATTCATGTGGATCGGCTGTTCGAAATCCAGAGCTTCCCTACCGTGCATCACCTTGTCAGCACGATCAGTGGCGAGCTTAAGGAAGAAAGCAGCGCAGCGGCCCTGCTGCGAGACAGCTTTCCCGGGGGCTCTATTACAGGCGCCCCGAAACGCCGGGCCATGCAAATCATTGATGAACTGGAGCCTGACGATCGGCAACTGTATTGCGGCTCACTGTTTTACATCAGCGCCGATGGTCGGATGGACAGCAATATCGCTATCCGTACACTGCTATGCAACGCTGGCGAAATCGCCTGCTGGGGTGGCGGAGGTATTGTCGCCGACTCGCAATGGCAACAGGAATACCAGGAAACCTACGATAAGGTCGGTAAGTTTCTGCTGGCGCTGGAAACGACTATCGCCAGCTGAGTGCAATCACCGGGACTACAGCGTCAGGGGCCTGTCGCTGGCTTTGATGAATTCGGCGCGCAGTTCTGCAAAGGTCTGCACTGCCGGAAACTGTGGAAACTCATCGATAACATTCTGTGGCGCATGAAAGAGGATGCCAGTTTCGGCTTCAGACAGCATCGTGGTGTCGTTGTAGGAGTCACCCGCAGCAATGACCCGATAGTTCAGGCTGTGCAGCGCTTTTACCGAGGCACGCTTGGGATCGGTCTGGCGCAATTTGTAATCGACGACCCTGCCCTGTTCATCGGTAATCAGGCGATGACATAACAGTGTTGGCCAGCCCAGTTGCCGCATCAGCGGCTGGGAAAACTCATAAAAAGTATCTGACAGAATGATGACCTGGAAGCGTTCTCGCAGCCAATCGAGAAAGTCAGCTGCACCGGGCAGCGGTTCGAGGGTAGCGATAACCTGCTGGATATCGTCAATTGTCAGTCCGTGCTGGTCCAGCAATCCCAGTCGCTGTTTCATCAATACATCGTAATCGGGTATATCCCGGGTAGTCGCGCGCAGCTCTTCGATGCCGGTTTTCTCGGCAAAAGCGATCCAGATTTCAGGGATAAGGACCCCTTCAAGGTCCAGGCAGGCCAGTTCCAACGTTGTCTCTCCTTAGGGGGTAATCAAGCGGGCAACAATCTACCCAGTTCCCGGCAACGACACAAGTCCGCTCAGTACACGGGCAGCGTAACGTGGGAAAATAATTCGTCCAGTTCAGCGCGGGAGCGACTGGCAAAGGCTTCCTGAACCACTTCGCGGGTCAGGTGAGGGGCAAAATCCTCGATAAAATCATACATGTAGCCACGCAGGAAAGTTCCCCGGCGCACGCCGATGCGCGTCACGCTGCTGGCGAACAAATGACTGGCATCGAGTGTCACCAGATCTGAATCGACAGCCTCGTCATGGGCCATTGCCGCAACGATACCGATGCCCAGGCCCAGGCGGACGTAGGTTTTGATCACGTCGGCGTCTGCGGCGGTAAAGACAACTCTCGGGATCAGTCCCTTTTCGACGAAGGCCTCGTCCAGCTTTGAGCGACCAGTGAAGCCAAAGACATAGGTGACAATCGGATGTGCGGCAACATCCTCCAGGCTTAGCCTGGACACTTGTGTAAGCGGGTGGTCCTTGGGTACCAGTATGCAGCGATTCCAGCGGTAACAGGGCATCATGATGAGGTCGCTGAATAATTCCAGGGCTTCGGTGGCAATGGCAAAATCGACCGTTCCATCGGCTGCCATTTCAGAGATCTGCATCGGTGTTCCCTGGTGCATATGCAGGGCAACATCGGGATAGCGGTCTATAAAATCCTTGATGACGGTTGGTAGCGCATACCTGGCCTGGGTATGGGTGGTTGCTATGGACAGTGCGCCCTTCTTCTCGTTGGAGTATTCCTGGGCAACCTGCTTGATGCTCTCGACTTTGCGCAGCACTTCACCGGCGGCCTCCAAAATGGCCTCTCCGGCGGGCGTAACATGCGTCAGGTGTTTACCGCTGCGAGCAAAAACCTCAACGCCAAGCTCGTCTTCAAGCAGCCGGATCTGTTTGCTGATTCCGGGTTGAGAGGTGTACAAGCTCTGCGCAGTGGCAGATACGTTCAGGTCGTGATGCGCCACTTCCCAGATGTAGCGCAGCTGCTGCAACTTCATTCCAACCTCCATCAGGTACCGTCTGGTCAGTAACTGAGCAGTGACGGTCCTTATGAAGAAT
>Ga0316197_10002192_pt1 | contig 13975 bp, 15 predicted proteins | sample OudBiesiAoxic_MG_FD_204939 | JGI IMG/M metagenome (GOLD analysis project Ga0316197, IMG submission 204939) | Coastal sediment microbial communities from Oude Bieten Haven, Netherlands - site A oxic | ecosystem: Environmental > Aquatic > Marine > Coastal > Sediment | place: Netherlands...
TATATGTTTTGTCATTTAAGCCTAAGTTTAAGATTGTATCCATCATTCCAGGCATAGATATGGCAGCACCAGATCTCACTGAAACAAAAAGTGGATTCTCTCCTCCAAAATTTTTATCCGTCATAGCCTCTAAGTCTTTTAAGTTTTGCTCTATATCCTTTTTCAACCCTTTCCATACTTTTTTCTGCTCTTCATAGTATTTCATACAAGCTTCTGTCGTTATAACGAATCCATGTGGGATTGGTAATCCTAATTTAGTCATTTCAGAAAGGTTAGCACCTTTTCCTCCTAATAATGACTTCATTTCCTTTCCACCATCGTTAAAGGAATAAATAAATTTTTTCATGAGTTAATCCTCCTTGAGTATTTATGCTTTTATTAATTTTAAGATAATCTCCGCCGTTTCTTCAATGGCTTTTTCAGATACATCTATTACTGGACATCGTAATTTTTTCATTATTCCATCTGAATAATCCAATTCTTCCAATATTCTACCAAAGGACGCATAACTAGATGCCCTCTCTTCTGCTTTCATTGTTTTTAACCTTTGTTCCCTTATTTTATTTAATTTATCTATAGATATGGTCAACCCAATTACTTGAGTTGCCTCAAAGATCTCTTTTGGAATAGGTACTTCTGGAACTAGTGGTATATTTATTATCTTTAATCCACTTTTATTGGCTAAATAGATAGACAAAGGTGTCTTAGATGTTCTAGACAGGCCTACAATTAGAAGATCTGCTTCTAATATTCCTCGACTAATTTTACCGTCATCATACTTTACTGCAAATTCCATAGCTTCTATACGTTTAAAATATTTTTCATCCATCTTCTTAAATGAATTTGCTTTGGATTTTTTAAATAATTTTTTAAATCCATATTTTAAAATTTTGAAAGTATCAAAATATATTATATCTTTTTCTATACAAAACTTTTCTAGCTTTCGGAGTTGTTTTTTATCTTTTAAACTATAAAAAACTAGGCTTTGAGAGTTTAAAACTTCTAATTTTTCAAATTCTTTCTGAGCTATTTGTATTAATTTAAAATCTTCACGATTCAATTCATCTTTAATTACTTTTAAGATAACTTCTGAATCCACTATAGCATCATCTTTAATAAAATATATATCAATAATAGAAATCCCTCCTGCTACCTTAGTAACTATAACAAAGTCTCAAATAAAACTCTACTTAGATCCGTTTTTGAAATCTTTCCTATAATTTTATATCCATTCAACTCTTTAGAATATTCAACTACTGGTAGAGAATCTACCTCTTTTTTTACAATTATTTCAGCAGCTTCAAACAATGTAGCATCTGTAGTACAAAAATGTATATTTGGCATTCTGCTCATTATCAAACTAATTGGTAAAGATGAAAGATCCATCCCTCCTATCGCTGCTTTAAGTAGATCTTTTCTAGAAACTACACCAGAAAGTAAATCTCCATTGGTTATATAGATAGTTCCTGAATCTCTCGTAAAAATTTCTACTATTCCATCATGGATAGAGTTTTTTTCCGATAAGATCAAAGCTTTCCCTATAAATTCTTTTACATTTAGATCTTTCAATGAAGAACTGTCTATTTTCTTAGGTTTTTGAGGATTCAAACTGTATCCTACCTTAGTTTTAGATTTTATTATCTCTGATTTTATTAAGAAGGAAAAATCCGTTCTCAGAGCTGATCTTGTAACTCCTAAGACCTTTGCTATTTTTTCTCCTGTAATTGAACCGTTCATTCTAATAATTTCTATTATTCTATATTGTCTTTCAGATAAATTCATAAATACTCCTCTTTAGTGTTCACGAATACCTTGTAATTATTTTATCAACCTATCTTTGCTCATATAATAATCTTTTACAGGGTAAAAGTCAACCTTTTTTATTAATTTCTTAGCTTTTTTTAGTTTCTTTTTCAATTAATAGTGTGCACTATTTCTTTCCTATTAAACTTCCGTTCCTATACATCTTCAAAAGAACCCTTAATTCCTTTAAACTTCCTATGAGAAGTTCCCCTGTTTCAGTATCTTTTACTTTTTTTCTTTCTGCCTTATCCACTAATTGTATTACTGATATTATTTCATGTCCATCTTCAATGGCTTTTTCAATACTTTTAAAAGGTTTATGAGATGCCAACCTCAAACCATAAGAATTATAAATTAAAGTATACCCAGCAGTCCCAGTACTTGGTTGGTAAGCTTTAGACAATCCCCCATCAATCACTAACAATTTTTTACCTGCCCTTATAGGCAATTCTCCATTTTTAGCTAATACAGGTGTATGACCATTTATAACATGTCCATTTTCTTTTAACACTCCAAAATGATCCATGAGTTTTAAGATTATTTCCTCCTCCTCTCTCAATGTATAGTAAGGATTCTTTATCTCTTTATGTGTTTCTTTTTCTTTAATAAAATATCTTTCAAAAGTTTTCATCTCCTCTTTTCCAAAAAGAGGTGAATATTCCCCTGTCCACATATACCAGAACCAGTCTAAATCTTTTTCTTCACCTTTAAAATAAGCTTTCCGAGCTAGTTTTTCAAATTTATCCATAAGTTCCTTACCGCAATATTCCTCTCCCTCTATATTAAAACATTTATAGGTCCCATCTAACTCCATAGGAATACACCCATGAAACATCAACTGATTATTATATTTTAGATATATACTTCCATTAGAAAAGAAAAAATGGATATGTTTTTGTAACTTATCACTCTTTTTAAAATATTTAGCTATTTTCTTTATTATTTCTTCCTCCCTATCTGTTAATTTATAGGGATCTTTTGGATCTATTGTTGGAAAATTATTACTAGTTAATTTATATTCCTTTCCATGTAGTGTAATAGTTCCCTTAGTTTGATCTATTTTATCTAAAAGCATCCTATTTTCCATTTTAAATTCAGGTCTTTTTTTGATAACCTCAGCTTCTAATTTAAACTGAATAATTGCTATAGCTTTATGCATCTGTCCCCGTACATACTGCTCCTTATCATTAAATAATTCATCACTACTCTTTATCGGTAAAAACTCTTTACACGGATCTCCTCCATAAGTTTCCATAGCAAATCTCCCTAAAGGTAATAAGTTTATCCCATATCCCTCTTCCAATATTTTCATATTACTATATCGAAGAGATATTCTAAGTACGTTCGCCACACAAGCCAGGTGACCCTTTGATGCTCCTACCCATAAAACATCATGATTTCCCCATTGAATATCACAGTCATGATGTGCTATGAGATTATCCATGATCTTATTAGGATCTGCTCCTCTATCATAGATATCTCCTAAAATATGTAATTTATCTACCGATAGCTGCTGGATCAAATTAACAGTTTTTATTATAAAATCATCTGCTATCTTTAATTCTATTACTGTAGATATGATCTGAGAATAATATTCTTCTTTGTTAAAATCTTTGCTATTTAATGTCAAAAACTCCTCTAGTATATAAGAATATTCATTAGGTAATGCCTTTCTTACTTTAGATCTTGTATATTTAGATGACACTAATCGAAATATAGATAAAAGTCTCTTTATAGATACCCTATACCAGTGAGCTTTTTCATATTCATTTAATTTTAATCCTTCTAATATTTTTTCTGGATAAAAAAGTAATTTAGAAAAATTATGTTTTTCTTCCAATGAAAGTATATCTCCAAAAATCTCATCTATCTTTATTTTTAAACTTCCAGAGGCTGTTTTCACTAAATGTCTAAAAGCATTGTATTCTCCATGAAGATCCGTCAGATAATGTTCCGTCCCCTTGGGAAGATTTAATATAGCTTCTAAATTTATTATTTCACTAGTAACTTCTCCTATATTTTTATACCTATTTGATAATAATTCATAGTATTTCCTTTCCACTTTCCACCTACCCTAATTATTTATTTATGTGCACTAATTGTCTTTAAATATAGTTTACTCACTTTATATATAAAATGCAACTTAAATAAAAGTCATTGACAAATCTTTTGAAATAGATTAAAATTTGTATGTGCATATGCACAAAATGGAGGGGATTATGAGAGGTAAAAAGAAAAGGTGTTGCCGATTTTTAGAAAATGAAATTGTATATAAGCCAAGAGGTATTACCATGAAAGAGATTACAGCAAATAATATCGAAGCTGATGAATTTGAAGCCATTAGAATCTGTGATTATGAAGGTTTAAGTCAAATCGAAGCCAGTGTATTGATGGGGATCTCCCGTGGAACAATCCAAAGACTATTAAATTCCGGAAGAAAAAAAATTGTCGACAGTTTTTTGAATGAAAAAGCTATAGTTATAAAAAATAAACATTAACTATAAGTTAAAACATAAGGAGGAACAAATTATGGAATTGAAAATTGCATTTCCTACAAATGACAGATTAAACGTTGAGGAACACTTTGGGCACTGTAGCGAATTTAAAATATTAAACACAAAGGATGGAAAGGTAACATCGGAAGAATTCCTTACACCACCAGCTCATGAACCTGGTGTTTTACCAAGATTTTTAGGTGAACATAAAATTACTACTATTATTACAGGTGGAATGGGAGCTATGGCTATCAATCTATTCAAAGTACAAGATATAGATGTCATCTTAGGAGCTACTGGAAGTATTACAGAAAATCTAAATACATTTTTACAAGGTCAATTAGCATCTACCGGATCTGCATGCAGTCATCATCATGGAGATCACGACTGTAACCATTAAAAATAAAATTAATTATAAATAAGCCGAATTTATTTCGGCTTATCCTAAAGATATAAATTTTGATATACAAATATTTCGTTTATTTATTGTTTGGAAGACGCAAGGAGGTAGATATGAAAATATCAATATGTTCAAAAAAAACAGGATTAGACAGTTTACTCGATGAAAGATTTGGTAGAGCAGAGAACTTTACCATTGTAGATTTGGATACAAACATCGTTGAAACTATTGAAAATACAGCTAAAAATGATGCCAGTGGTGCTGGAGGAGAAGCAGTAAGAATACTTTCAAAACATGATGTAAATATAGCTGTAGTTCCTCACTTAGGTCCTAAAGCTGAAAAAGCCATGGAAGCTTTTGAAATAAAAACCGTTTCTCAAGGTGATTATAAAAGTGTAGGAGAAGTTTTGGAAGCGTATAAAGCTGGTAAATTAAAAGAAATCGTAAAAATAAACGGATTGACAAGATTATGAAGATAGCTGTACTAAGTGGAAAAGGGGGAACTGGTAAAACTACAGTTACTTCTAATTTTGCTGTAAATATTAAAAACTCAATAAGTATCGATTCAGATGTAGAAGAACCAAATTTACATATTTTTATGGATATGAAAAATCCAACTTCTAAACCAGTATATACACTTTATCCATCTATTGATAAAGATCTTTGCACACTCTGTGGAAAATGCGGAGATTTTTGTAACTATCACGCTATTATTCCTGCTAAAAATCAAGTGATTGTCTTCAGTGAAAGTTGTCATGATTGCGGTGGATGTAAATTAGTATGTCCAAATGGTGCCATTACATATAAAAAACGTGAAATTGGAAAGATCTTTAATGGAAGATCAAAGTATGATACAGAGCTCCACTACGGTCTTTTAAATATCGGTGAGATGTCAGGAGTAAAGATTATAAATCAATTAAAAAACTATACTGATTCAGATGAAACAGTTACTTTCATCGATTCTCCTCCTGGAACTTCGTGTGCTACAGTGGCAGCTGTAGAAGATACAGATTATGCTGTGATTGTTTCAGAGCCTACACCTTTCGGTGTCAGTGATATGAAGATGGTTGTAGAGATGTTACGTCAAATGAAAATTCCTTTTGGACTTATTATTAATAAATCCGGATTGGGAGATGAGGAGATCTATCATTACTGCAAGGATGAAAATATAGAAATTTTAGGAGAGATCCCATTTGATAAAAAAATTGCCGAACTCTATGCTCATGGAGAAATTTTTAGTGTTTCTATCCCTAAATATAAAGATTTATTCAATAATATCTATAAAAAAATTGTAGAAGGGAGGAGATCATTATGAATATAAATGAAATTATAGTTATCTCTGGTAAGGGTGGAACTGGTAAAACAACTTTGGCAGCATCCATCATCCCATATTTAGATGATCTAATTATTGCGGACTGTGATGTAGATGCACCAGATTTAAATATTTTACTGGATCCTCAAATTAAATTTACAAATAAATTTGTAGGTTTAAAAAAAGCAATTATAGATAGTGATAAGTGTGTCCACTGTGGATTATGCCAAACACACTGTAAATTTTCTGCTATCTCAAAAGATATTATATTAAGTCAATCTAAATGTGAGGGTTGTGGTGTCTGTGAATTTATCTGCCCTAATGATGCAATTTCAATGAAGGATGCAGTAGTCGGTGAACTCTATGAATCTAGCACAAACTTTGGAGATTTTCTTCATGCAAAACTTATCCCTGGAGAAGAAACTTCAGGAAAATTAGTAGCTGAAGTCAGAAAAAAAGCCAAAGCATTGGCACTTTTAAATAATAAAAAAAATATTATAGTAGATGGTTCTCCTGGAATTGCCTGCAATGTTATTAGTTCTATTACAGGAGCTAGTCAAGTTATTATAGTTACTGAGTCTACTTTTTCAGGACTTCATGATCTCAAAAGAATCTATGAATTAACTAAAAAATTTAATCTCAAAGTTCAAGTAGTTATTAATAAATTTGACCTATCTCTTCACCACAGTGAGATGATAGAAAAATATTGTTCAGAAAATAATATTACAATAGGATTAAAAATCCCATTCACTAAAAAAATAGTGAGTTCTATCGTCAGTAAAACTATTCCTTCAGTAGGGGAAAAAAACTTCTTTAAAGATATAGGATTTTTCAATTTTATAGATAGTTTAGTTTAAAATAAAAAAAACATAAATTTTCGACAATACGAAAATTTATGTTTTTTATTTATCTAAAAAATTAAAAACTTTTTATTAATAATTGGGTCCAACGTCACATTGCTTTTATTTACAGTATTCAATAACTAATTTAGCTGTATTTAAAAGTCCATCTACATGGGTTCTTTCATATGAATGAGATGCATCTACTCCAGGTCCAATTAGAGCATGTTTGATTTGTGCTCCTCCACGTAAAAGTGCACTAGCATCTGAACCATAATATTTATAAATATCTATGACATAATCAATCTCTTGGTCACAACATAAGTTTACTAAACGTTTTTTCATCTCCAAATCATATGGCCCTGAAGAATCTTTTGCACAGATAGTTACCTTATTTTCTTTTGAAGTTTGACCAATCCCTGGAGATGCCATATCTATAGCTAATATTTCTTGAGTTAATGATGTAGCAATTCCTGCTGCCCCATGACCCACTTCCTCATAGTTAGATATAAAAAATTCTAGTGTATATTCTGGAACTATCTCAGTTTCCATAAGATACTTACAAACTCCTAAGATTATTGCTACTCCTGCTTTATTGTCTAAATGACGACTCTTAATAAATCCAGACTGTGTTACCTCTACCCTTGGGTCTAAGTATACAAAATCTCCTACATTTATCCCTAATTTTTTTATATCTTCTGCATTTTCTACCAATTCATCCAATCTTACTACCATATTATCTTCTGTTCTCTTATCTGATTTAGGAGCGTCTCCATAGTTATGTACAGATGATTTTTCAAATAAGATAGTTCCCCTAATCTCTTTACCATCCATAGTAGATACAGTACAATATTCTCCATCTACAGAATTCCAAGAATATCCACCGATCTGAGTTAATTTTAAATAACCGTTAGATGTAATCTCTCTTACCATCCCACCTAAGGTATCGATATGAGCCGCAATTATTCTGCTCTCTTCTTTTTTTCCAGGTAGTGTTGCTTTCAGTGCTCCTTTGAGAGTAATCTCAGTTTTTACGCCTAATCTTTCAAATTCACTCCTACATACTTCTATTCCTTTTTTAGTGTCACCACTAGGACTGGGGATATTTAATATCTCCACTAATTTTTCTACCATATAGTTTGTAATATATTTCATCTACTCTCTCCTTTTTTTTATAACTTAATTTTTTCATTTACAAAATCCATAATTGCTTCTTTTAGGATTATAGATTCTTCCTCTATTCTTTCATAATTTCTTTTAAATCTGTCTACTTTATCTTGATCTTTTAAAGAACCTATATTTATTTTTACGTTAAGTATAGCTCCTCTGATACCTGTTTCTAAAAGCATAGCTCCTACACCAAGGTCTGTTATAGCATTTAGATTTCCATATTCAGAGAAAAATGGTAATAATTCCATAGCTTCTAAAGATGTTTTAGCTATCTCAAATGGAACTTCAGTAGCTTTTAAAGTAGCTTTTTGAATTTCCTCAAGTCTTATTGCTATATTTTCATCGGTATCCTTTGGTAATTTAAATGCTGCCATAAGATCATTAAAAGATTTGGTATCTTCATCTATCAATATTTCTACTCTTTTCCTTATTTTTAGAAGTCTTCTATGTTTTGTTAAAAACTCCTCCTTGATCATATCATCAAATTCTCTATATTTTTTCTTATCTATAGCCAGTGATGCCATCATACGAGATAGTGCTATTCCCAGTGAAGAAGATAAAGCTGCTACACTTCCCCCTCCTGGTGCTGGTGCATCTGAATCCACCACATCTATAAAGTCCCCTAATTCTATATTTAAATAACTCATATTTATCCCCCCTATCGCCTACGGCGAAATTGATAATTTTTTAATGTATAGTTACATTTGAAATCTTTTTTTGATCTCTTTTATGTATTTTATCTTTCCTCCGTACTTTCCCCAAATAACTCGTAATTTTTTTTATTTTTTATCTAATATATTACTTTTCCATCTGCCACTACTTGAATTCCGTTTTTATACACATCCTTAGTGTGGTTGATTCCAAAGTGATACATTATATATTCTAAGTTTGGTGTGTCAAAAATCACAAAGTCTGCTTTCTTACCTTTAGTAATACTTCCAATTTCTTTTCCCCTATCTACAGAATACGCAGAGTTAATAGTAACTGCTGTGATAACTTCTTTAGGAGTCATCTTTAATTTTAATGATCCTAGTTGCATTGCTAGTTGTAAATTTTCTGTAGGAGAACTTCCTGGATTATAGTCTGTAGACAGAGCCACTGCTACACCTTTTTCAATCATTTGACGAGCATGTGCATACTCTTTATTTAAATTAAATGAAGTTGCAGGTAAAATATCAGCTATCACTCCAGCCTTTGCCATATCTTCCATACCTTTTTCACTAGCAGCCATAAGATGATCAGCAGAAAAAGCTCCTAACTCTGCCGATAACTCTGCTCCTCCTAAAGTTACAATCTCATCTGCATGGATCTTCACTTTAAATCCAAGTTTTTTAGCAGCGTTTAATATTTTTCTTGTTTCCTCTATTGAAAAAACTCCCTCTTCACAAAAAACGTCACAAAACTCTGCTAACTCTTTTTCTTTGATCATAGGTAGTGCACCGATTATCTCATTAATAAATTCATCTCTTCTTCCCTTATATTTAGGAGGTAAAGCATGAGCACCTAAGTATGTCGATACCAAATCTATAGGATGATCTTCATTTAATTTTTTTACAACTTCCAATTGTTTTAATTCTGTTTCAATATCTAGACCGTAACCACTCTTTGCTTCTACAGTGGTTACACCAAAAGATAACATAATATCCAAACTTTTTTTAGCTTTTTTATATAATTCTTCAAAACTAGCCTGCCTTGTGGAGTTTACTGTACTTAATATCCCTCCTCCGGCATTTAAGATATCCATATAGGGAACACCCTCTAATTTCTTAGAAAACTCATTTTCACGGCTTCCTCCATGAACTAGATGTGTATGTGGATCGATCAATCCAGGAGTTACAGTGAGTCCCATGGCATCTTTAATTATAGTGGATTCTCCAATGTATTTTTTATCTACTTCCCCTGAGCCTACTCCTACAAATTTTCCATCCTTAATGGCTATATATCCATCTTTTATTATGTCTAATTCACCCATTTCTTTTCCGGCTCTAGCTTTTTCTCCATGACCTAATGTGATTAAACTTCCTATGTTTTTTATAATTAACTCAGCATACATCTTAATTTTTCCCCCTCAGTATAACTTTTAATAAAATTTTATAAAATAAATTAAAAATTATAAAAACTTAAATTATATTTGTTTAAATATAATATCATATTAATTTTTTATAGATTAGATTCTAAGACTTTTTCCATGGAGAATCCATCTAACCCTAAATAATATTCCATACTCAAAGCAAGAGCTTCCATGGGAACACTTCCTATGATTTCACTTCCTAATACTGGAACTCCATATCTTTTAGCTTCCATCTTCACAGTTTCGAATACTCTATAAATAGGAGTTTTTTTATAGTTAACTACATTCATAGTTACTTGCACTATTCCTTTATCTTTTAATTCTGCCGGTCCAGCTTTTATATATCTGAATCCACCACTAGAATGTCTGATTGCCTTGGCAATATTTTTTGCTATATTTATATCTGTTGTTCCTAAGTTTATATTAAAAGCTATTAATGGTAATCTAGCTCCTACTCCTATTACTCCTGCTGTTTTATGTGGTACACATTCACCAAAATCTGGTTTCCATTGAGGATCTTTCAATTTTTCTGTCATTCCCTCAAATTGTCCTTTTCTTACAGTGGCAAGATTAATTCTTTCCTTGCAAGTAGCGGCTTCCTCATATAAAAACACTGGAACGTTATAACCATCAGCTATCTTTTTACCCAATGTTATAGCTAACTCTACACATTCTTCCATGGCTATATTTTTAATAGGTATAAAAGGAACTACATCTGTGGCTCCCATCCTAGAATGTTCCCCCTTATGGAAATTTAAATCTATTAATTCTGTCGCGATTCCTATTGCCTCGTATACAGCTTCTAATACTTTTAACGGCTCTCCAATTATATTTACAACGGTCCTATTATAATCTTTATCAGGTTCTACACTGAGGAGTTTTACTCCTTCTCTATTTTTCAAAGGTGCAATTATTTTTTCTATCTTTTCTAAATCTTTTCCCTCACTAAAATTAGGCACACATTGTATTACTTGTTTCAACATAACTTTGACCCCCTAAAAATTTAAAATATTTTACACCACTATATTAGTACTTTTTTACTAATTTTCCAATTTTTTCTATCTTTTTTTATACGATAAGTGAAAAAAATATTTTTGATTTTATTTTTTTATGATATAATGTAATTCATGTTCAAATTTAGTAATTTTAAAAGGATGGTATAAGATGTGTAAAGAAAACATGTACGATAATTATGAAACAGCAGGTAATGTTGTTAAAATGGGAGTTAAAAAGGCAAATAGTAAAAGTATAAATATATTTTTGTTTGGTATCTTAGGTGGATTTTTTATTGCTTTAGGGTATATGGGATATATGACTGTTACTCAAACTATGAGAACTAGAGTAGATACAGGATTAGCTAGTTTTTTAGGAGCTAGTGTCTTCCCAGTTGGGATAATGTTATGTATAGTTGTAGGAGGTTCATTATTTACTAGTAATAACTTATTGACTCTTGCATTATTTGATAAAAAAATCAGTTTGAAAAATTTATTTAGAAACTGGACTTTAGTATGGTTAGGAAATTTTGTAGGTTCTATAATAGCTGCAATATTAGCTATCACTGCAGGATTATATAAATCTGAAGCAATTCATTCTGTAGCTTTACATATGGCAGAGCATAAAGCCGTTTTAGGATTTTCTCAAGCTGTAGCCAGTGGATTTTTCTGTAATGTTTTAGTAGCTTTAGGTGTATGGATGACAATGTCAGCCAAAGACCTTGTTTCTAAAGTTATAGGTGTATGGTTCCCAGTTATGTTATTTGTACTTTGCGGATTCCAACATGTAGTTGCTAATATGTATGTTTTAAGTTTAGGAAAGATGTTAGGAGCACACTATACTTTAGGAGAGATGTTTATGAATAACATCATCCCTGTTACCATTGGTAATGCTCTTTCTGGAGGATTAATTTTCCCAGCTATATATTATTTCTTATTATTAAAAAAAGAAAAATAAATCTCAAACTAAAAGCCGACAAATTTGTCGGCTTTTAATTTTCAAAACTTTTTTAATTTCAATTTAAAACTTCCTAAGATCTATCTAGAATAAAATTTATTTACATTATATGTTGAATGGAAATTTTTATTTAACTAAAACCTTATAATTTTCATCCTGATTGATATTAAATCCTGATTTTACAAACATTTTTTCCATCTTTTTATTTTTTATTTTTATCAATATTTCAACTATCTCACTATCTAACTGGGTCCCTGAAATCTCTTTTAAAACTTCAACTGCCTCCCTATGAGATCTTTTTCTCTGATATATCCGAGATGTAGTAAGTGCCGAATAGGTATCTGCTACTGCTATAATTTTAGATTCCAAGGGTATCTTACTTTCTTCTAACTTATAATATCCTTGACCGTCAATTCTCTCATGATGATAATTAATCCATGGAATTATTTTATGAAAAACCTCAAAAGGTTCTAAAATATAAATCCCGTCAGATACATGTTTTTTGATTTGTTCATACTCCTCTACAGATAACTCACCTTTTTTATTTAGGATTGTTAAAGGCGTTATAATTTTTCCTATGTCATGAAGAAGCGCTGCTTCTACCAGTTCAGTTTTCGATATATCTTTTCTCAACCTATAAGGAAGATCATCAAATATTGCCTTGACCAGATTGGCCACATGCTCAGAATGATTACTCGTGTACTCATCCCTTAATTTAACTGCCCTGATAAGACTCTTGATCGTCTGCATATAAAAAGAATTTAAAGAGGATGACAAATTTTTTAGGAGAAATATTATTACATACACGAAAAAACTATCCATAAAAAATAACAGTGAACTTACATATGTAAATTCATTATTAATCACTTCCCTCAAGATGATATATGTGAAGTGAGACACATATAAAAATAGAAATAAAAGCATCCCTACAAAAATAAAAATTCCTTTTTTATAGGAAAATTTTGCTGCCTTATAAAAATTTTCAAAATCTTTTAAAATTTTTAAAGAATCTAATACCCCTAAAAAAATAAAGATCATTCCCAGTGTTATTAGTGTTGATTTTATATATTCCATTAGACACACCTCTTTTTATTCCAAATAATAAAAATATACACTCAATATTGGTTTCAATATATTTTTACCATTATTTTTATAAAATCCTTCAATGAGGTTACAACCTTTAAATATTAAAATATACTTTCCATTTTTTTAATGATAAAATATTTATAAAATCTATAACCAACAACTTATTATATCTAAGGAGGGCATAATGAAGACCATAATCTTTTTCTTGCTATTTTCTTTAACTTTTTCTCAAAATTACACAGCCCTAAAAACCTATATTGGACACCCATTTTCTTTTAAAGTAAAAAACAGTAAAAGTTTAAAAGATGCTCCTATTGGTATGAGTTTAAATAAAAGAACCGGCATTATAACTTGGCAACCTGGATATTCTCAAAACGGAATTTTCAAATTTGAAGTAGTTAGTCAAGATGGGCTAGTTCTAACTATCCCTCCACTTTAGAAACGTATTAGTTATAAAACGGTGTTTAAAGCATAAAAAAAGGACTATATAACCAAATATATAGTTCTTTTTAGTTTTGTATTCAAACAAAAAGTATCCTTTTGATACTTTGAAAAGCACTTTTAATACCTTTAGAAATAAACAGCATTTCTCAAGACACCTTCCTTCTTAACCCCAATAATACCAACGGTTATAAGCCTTTGATAGAGCCTTTTTCTTTCTTTTATATATAAAATTATAAGGGGGACCCTTTGAAGGCACCTTAGAAGGAAAATGAGAAAGTTTTTTTATTCCCTTCTCAAAGTAGCTATAAGTCTCTTTGGATTTTTAAAGTATTCTAGAGCATCTATTGGATTTGAGCACACAATTTTTGATGCAAGAAGTGTTTTGGTACAGATACCTTCATGATA
>Ga0316197_10002193_pt1 | contig 13974 bp, 14 predicted proteins | sample OudBiesiAoxic_MG_FD_204939 | JGI IMG/M metagenome (GOLD analysis project Ga0316197, IMG submission 204939) | Coastal sediment microbial communities from Oude Bieten Haven, Netherlands - site A oxic | ecosystem: Environmental > Aquatic > Marine > Coastal > Sediment | place: Netherlands...
ACCGTTGGGCACGGATTTTGCGACTGCCGCGCGCAGACTGGGGCAAGATGGTCGCGCATTCTGGTCTTGGGATCACCATGATGGGGGTGTGCGGTTTGATGGCGTGGCAACAGGAAGATATTCGTGTGGCCCAATTCGGTGAACCCTATGATGTGGGAGCCTACACGCTGACACTTGAGAAAGTGAACCGCTATGAGGGCCCCAACTATCTGTCCACAACGGGCTATGTCACGCTCGCTCAGGATGGCGAAGTCATTGCACAGCTCAACCCGGAAAAACGCGTGTACCCCGTGGCCCAAATGCCAACGACTGAGGCGGCCATTGACTATGACCTTTTACGGGATGTCTACGTGGTGATTGGTGACGAACAAGTGGGCGGCGGCTGGGCCGTGCGCACCTATATCAAGCCACTGACCAACTGGATTTGGATCGGCAGTGGGCTGATGGCACTGGGCGGTTTGCTCAGCTTGTCTGACCGTCGCTTCCGTGTTGCCGCAGGCGCGCGGAAATCCTCCGCAACACCGGTACCGGCTGAATGATCCGCGCCGTCATCATGATGGTGGTGCTGGCCTTTCCTGCATGGGCGATGGACCCCAGCGAAATGCTGAGTGATCCCGCCTTGGAAGAACGTGCGCGGGCGCTGGATCATGCGCTGCGCTGTGTTGTGTGCCAGTCTGAATCGGTTGCGTCGTCCAACGCAAATTGGGCAGAAGACGCGCGGCGAACCGTCCGGGAACTAATCTCGGACGGATCTACGGACGAGGAAGTCTTTGATTTCTTTGTTGCGCGCTATGGCGAGTTTGTCTTGATGTCACCGCGCCCCAGCGGGTCCAATTGGCTGCTTTGGGCGGCGGGCCCCATCATGCTTTTGTTGGCGGGGATGATCGGTTTTTTCTATGTCCGTGGCCGGGCGTTCGCTGCGGCCCCTCAAGAAGAAGCCCTAAGTCCGGACGAAGCGGAACGCTTGCAGAAAATCCTCAACGAGTGACGTTTCGTTCCGCTTTTGCTGTCGTGTAATTCTGCTAGGGTCGCGGGACACTGGGGCCAAGCCGAGGGGCAACTCATGGACTATCAAACCATCACGTATGCGCTGAACGACGGTGTTGCGGTTATCACGCTGAACCGGCCAGATAAGATGAACGCGCTAAGCACAAAAATGCGTGCCGAGCTGACCTTTGCCCTGACAGAAGCCGGCAAGATGGCCCGCGTTGTTGTTTTGACCGGGGCGGGTCGGGCGTTCTGTTCCGGTCAGGATCTTGGTGATCGGGTAACGGCATCGAACCTCGATCTGGAAAGAACGCTACGGGACGAATATGCGCCCATGCTGCGCGCAATCATCAATTGCCCCGTGCCAACAATTGCGGCAGTCAACGGTGCTGCTGCCGGTGCGGGGGCAAATCTAGCTTTGGTCGCTGACGTGGTGATTGCAACCGAAAGTGCCTACTTCGTTCAGGCATTTACGCGTATTGGATTGATCCCCGATGCGGGTGGAACCTATGTGATGCCCCGCACCGTCGGTATGGCCAAGGCGATGGGGGCTGCCTTGTTTGCGGATAAGATCACCGCGCGACAGGCAGATACATGGGGGATGATCTGGGAAGCTGTCGACGATGACGTGTTTGATGCCCATTGGCGTGCGCGTGCGGCACATCTCGCTGCTGGACCGACAGAGGCTTATGCGGCGGTCAAGACCGTTCTGCGGGAAAGTTGGGGCAACAACCTGGAAGAACAGATTGCGCTGGAAGCGCGCAAGCAGGGGATCGTCGGCAAGTCGCGCGATTTCAAAGAAGGCGTATTGGCTTTTACAGAAAAGCGCGCCCCCCGTTTCGAGGGACGCTAGGGCATCATCTAGCCGTGGGCACCGGTAAACCGTTCCACCAAGACAACGTCTTTGACTGACAGCTGGGGTCCTGCCGCGCAGGCGACGATCGCAATCGCGATGCCATTGGCCAAAATTGTCTGAATGTTACCTTCGGTTTGCTTGATCGTAATCTCTGGTGGTGTTTCGCCGTGATCATAGACGACCGCAATGCGTTCTTCTTCATCGGCTTGTGTTGATATAAGCGCCCCTTGCGGGCACCCGGAAGCATCCAAGCCCATTGGCATTTGGCGGGCCCGTCGGTCGGTTATAGCGTAGTTTTGGTTCTGCATAATCGTACTCGTTTTACCTTTTATAGTCTGTGCTATCTGACAGCTTCTGCACAAATCACTCAAAAGATGATGGGACCAGTACTCTTACACTTGTAAGAAACCCAAAGCCGCTCACCCATAATGACAACTAAAACAATGCTCTAGTTAAGCTACCTTAGGCGCGTTGGGATGAGCGGGTCAAATTTTAGGGGGTATTATGGAGACCCGCGAAACAATGTCATAATTCTGCCTTATTTCTCGTTCCGGTCTCGCAACAGTCTGCGCAATACGAACGCTGAATCGTAGTCCAAGCGATTCGGTGCGCCACAAAAAAGGCCGGGAAGATGAACATCCCGGCCTTTCGATCTACGAATGTGCAACGCAGTTTATCGTTTTTCGATATCCGCGTAATCCCGCATCGTTTCACCAAGATACAGCTGCCGTGGGCGTCCGATTTTGTGTTGTGGATCGCTCAACTGCTCTTTCCACTGCGAAATCCATCCAACCGTCCGCGCGACAGCGAAGATTGGTGTGAACATCGAAGTCGGGAAGCCCATCGCTTCGAGAATGATGCCCGAGTAGAAATCCACATTCGGGAAAAGCTTTTTGTCGGCGAAATACGGATCTGCCAGAGCTGCCTGCTCCAACGCCTTCGCGGTGGCCAGAATTGGGTTGTTTTCGACACCCAACAGATCAAGCACCTCGTCTGCGGACTGTTTCATAACGGTCGCGCGCGGGTCGAAGTTTTTGTAAACTCGGTGCCCGAAGCCCATCAGGCGGAAGGGGTCGTTTTTATCTTTGGCACGCGCAATGTATTCGGGGATGCGGTCAGGTGAGCCGATCTCTTTCAGCATCTCAAGGCATGCTTGGTTGGCACCACCATGCGCAGGGCCCCAGAGGCAGGCGATACCGGCCGCAATACACGCGAAGGGGTTGGCGCCCGATGAAGACGCAAGGCGCACGGTTGATGTGGATGCGTTTTGTTCGTGATCTGCATGCAGGGTAAAGATACGGTCCATGGCGCGGCTGAGGATCGGGTTCACTTCATAGTCTTCCGCAGGTACGGCGAAACACATACGCAGGAAGTTGGACGCATAATCCAGATCATTGCGAGGGTATACGAAGGGTTGCCCGATAGAATACTTGAATGCCCATGACGCAATTGTCGGCATTTTCGCGATCAACCTGTGGCTGGCAATCTCGCGCTGCTGTACATCATGGATATCGGTGCTGTCGTGATAAAAGGCTGACATTGCGCCCACGACACCCACCATAATGGCCATCGGGTGCGCGTCCCGACGGAAGCCGCGGAAGAAGTTCTGCATCTGTTCGTGCAACATCGTGTGCATTGTGATGTTGTTTTCGAATTTCTCGAGCTCTGCCGCTGACGGCAATTCACCGTAGAGCAACAGGTAGCACACTTCGAGATAATGCGATTTTTCGGCTAACTGGTCGATGGGGTATCCACGGTGCAGCAATTCGCCCTTACCGCCATCGATAAAGGTGATTGTGCTGTCACAGCTTGCGGTGGAGGTGAAGCCGGGATCATATGTGAACACACCCGCTTGTGCGTAAAGCTTGCCGATATCAACTACGTCGGGTCCGGTTGTAGGGCTGTAGATCGGCAGATCGTAGTCTTTGCCATCAATGGTCAGCTTTGCAGATTTTGTGCTTTCGGCCATGAGTGGTCCTTCCATTCATCATTGCAGGCAGCGCCATGCCGCCCCGTGCTTGACACGGCTGTTGGCCAAGCGCGTTTCTTGCGCTGCCTGAACCGACGGAATGCCCTTCAGTCTGCAGCTTCTGTCAAGCGGGCACGGGTTTCTTCTTGGCCCAGAACCAGCATCATATCGAAGACGGAAGGCGTTACCGACCGCCCCGCTAAAGCCGCGCGAAGTGGTCCGGCCAGTTTGCCGAACTTGGTGTCCTTGTCCGCTGCAAAAGCGTTCAAGGTTGCCTCCAGATCGTCTCGGGTCCAGCTAACATCTTGCAGGTGCGGCGTCAATTCTTTCAGTATACCACGGGATACCGCATCAAGTGACTTCGCCGCCTTCTCATCCGGGCTGATCGGACGCGAAGTCAAAGCAAAGTGAGCCTTTTCAATGAGTTCCGGAAAATTTTTTGCGCGCTCTTTGACGCAATACATCGCTTTTCCAAGCATGTGTAATTGTGACGCGGTTAGGGAGTCACCCCCCGAGGCGGCCAGAAAACCCACGATTTCTTTCTGCAGCGCAGCATCAGCTGACTGCGCGATGTGCTGTCCCGAGAGGTTCTCAAGTTTTTTTAGGTCAAACCGTGCCGGGCTCTTGCCGATGCCATCCAGATCGAACCAGTCAAGCGCCTGCGCGTCGGTAAAGAACTCATCGTCTCCGTGGCTCCATCCCAGACGGGCAAGGTAGTTGCGCATTCCCGCTGCCGGATATCCCATGGCTTGATACTCTTGCGCACCAAGCGCGCCGTGCCGCTTGCTGAGCTTTTTGCCATCAGGCCCATGTATGAGGGGAATATGCGCCCATACAGGTACGTCCCAACCCATCGCCTGATAGATCATCATCTGGCGCGCGGCATTGTTTAGATGGTCGTCCCCACGGATAACATGGGTTACGCCCATGTCATGATCGTCAACAACGACGGCCAACATATAGACAGGTGTCCCGTCAGATCTTAGCAGAACCATGTCATCAAGCTGATCGTTGCGGATCACCACATCGCCCTGCACCTGATCCTTGATCACTGTGTTTCCGTCTTGGGGCGCTTTAATCCGGATCACGTATGGCAGATCAGGGTGGGTTTCGGGGTCTGCATCGCGCCATGGCGACCGGAACAGAGTGCTGCGTCCTTCCGCCTTGGCTGCGTCGCGAAATACGGTGATTTCGTCCTGGGTGGCGAAACACTTGTACGCTTTACCAGCGGCAAGCAGTTCCAGCGCTACCTCAGCGTGACGCGGCGCATTGTCGAACTGACTTATCACATCGCCATCGTGGTCAAGGCCAAGCCACGACATGCCCTGAAGAATAGCGTCTGTGGCTTCGGGGGTAGACCGCGCACGATCCGTATCTTCGATGCGCAGCAGGAATTTGCCGCCACGTCCCCGGGCATAGAGCCAGTTGAACAAGGCAGTGCGCGCACCACCAATATGGAGAAATCCGGTAGGAGACGGTGCAAAACGGGTAACGACGGGCGCTGACATGCAGAGATTAACCTTTCAGTAACCATGGGGGCATATGTGTTGACGCGTATCTATCCAGTGCAGGGAACGGGGGCAAGGCGGTGCTTTTCACGCGCATCAAGTTGCAGTTACTGCACCAGCGCGGTTTTCTCTTCGAGTGGGCGCCGGTTTGCATCGCTACTGGGATAGGCGCTTATTTTTCGCTCCGGTTTGAGCCTGACGCGGTGATCCTTTGGGTTATTGGCGGCGCGCTTGCTATTATACTCTTGGGTGCCCGCTATCTGGACGAGGCGTTCAGCCCGATTGCTATCGGTATTGTTCTGGTGCTGTCGGGTTTCTTGCTTGCGGCTCACCGCGCACATGATGTGGCGGGGCCGGTCTTGGGGTGGCGCTACTATGGACCGATTGAGGGGCGTGTTGTCAATCTGGACCGAAGCGCCTCGGACGCAGTGCGCATCACACTTGACGAAGTGGTGCTAGAGAATGTGTTGCCCGAGAGGACACCGACGCGGGTGCGTATCTCGCTGCATGGCGATCAGACGTACAGCGTCACACCTGCGCCAGGTATGCGGATCATGACGACCGGACATCTGTCACCACCCGGGGGGCCGGTTGAACCTGGCGGCTTTGATTTCCAGCGTCATGCTTGGTTCGCTGAACTGGGCGCGGTGGGATACACGCGGGTACCTGTCTTGGCGATCGCAGCTGCACAGGACGGCAATGCGGGTCTTGCAGTTTTTCGGGTGCGGATGGCTGCGGCAGAGCATATTCTTGAGGTGCTGCTCGCAGATACCGGCGGTTTTGCAGTGGCCGTCACCACCGGGTCGCGGTCAGCTATCAGCCAGCAGGCCTTGGACGACTTACGCGCCAGCAACCTTGCGCATCTGTTGGCAATTTCGGGGCTGCACATGGGGCTTTTGACGGGGTTCGTCTTTGGACTGCTCAGAGTTTCCTTTGCATTGGTCCCGCCCTTGGCGTTGCGTATCCCCGCGCGCAAACTGGCCGCGGCAGGCGCGCTGGTGGCGGCAACTGGTTATCTGGCGCTGTCGGGGGGTAATGTCGCAACGGAGCGGGCCTTTATAATGGTGGCTGTCGCGCTGTGCGCCATCATGGTCAACCGCCGTGCGATTAGCTTGCGGGCCGTGGCCATCGCCGCCACGATTGTCCTTATCTTGCGCCCCGAAGCGTTACTGGGGCCGGGGTTTCAGATGTCCTTTGCCGCGACAACTGCGTTGGTTGCGGTCTTTGGTTTCATGCGCGACGAGCGTATTAGCTTTGGTCCTAAATGGCTGCAGCCGGTCTTGGGTGTTCTGTTGGCGTCGGGCATTTCCGGGATAGCAACCGCGCCCATAGGGGCTGCCCATTTCAACGCGGTATCGCACTACGGTTTGCTTGCGAACTTACTTTCAGTGCCTGTGATGGGCAGCGTCGTTGTGCCCGCAGCCGTTCTGGCGCTGTGTCTTGTGCCCGTTGGTCTGGATTGGATCGGACTTTGGATCATGGGCTTGGGGTTGCGCTGGATTCTGGAAGTGGGCGCATTTGTTGCTGGGCTGGATGGCGCGCGTTCGTTCGTAGCCGGACCAAGCAGTAGTGTCCTGCCGATGCTCACATTGGGGTTTTTGTGGGTTGTCTTGTGGCAAGGCCGTGCGCGTTTTGCAGGGATTGTGCCAATGCTGGCGGCGTTTGCGATTTGGGCGATCACGGAAAGGCCTGCGGCGCTGATCGCGGAAAACGGAACACTTGTCGGCGTGATGACGGATGAGGGGCGGGCTCTGAGCAAGGCAAAAGGGGCAGGGTTCATTGCCCGGAACTGGCTCGAAAATGATGGTGATCCCAGCGAACAACCGTATGCTGCAGCGCGGTGGGGGGCAGAAAATGTTCTGGTACTGCGCGATGGAACGCGGCTGAGGCATTTGTCAGGGAAACGCGCACTTGCGGCATTCGACGGATGCACCGCGGGCGAGATTGTTGTGACATCAGTCGCGGTTGGCGATCTGGACACAAAAGGTTTTGGTTGCGAGTTTTACGACCCGCCACGGCTGCGCACTATGGGCGCCCTTGCGATCTTTGAAACCGAGGGCGGTCACAGGGTTACATCGGTGCGTGATTTGACCGGCGCGCGCTTGTGGACAGCCTGGCGCGCACCGTAAGCAACGTTAGTAAGTGCGGATCAGCCCCACGAGCTTGCCCTGAACTTTGACCTGATCGTCCGAAAAAATCCGTGTCTCGTAGGCGGGGTTTGCCGCTTCAAGCGCGATGGAACGCCCCTGACGCACATAACGTTTGAGCGTCGCCTCATGATCCTCGACCAATGCGACAACGATATCGCCGGTATCAGCAATCGACGTTTCACGGATCACGACGACATCGCCATCATTGATCCCTGCATCAATCATTGAGTCGCCCTTGACCTCAAGCGCGTAATGCTCACCGCTGCCAGACAACATCTGACCGGGCACTGCGACGCTTGCATCGCGGTGGTTGATCGCTTCAATTGGAACACCGGCAGCGATGCGGCCCATGAGCGGAATTTCTGTTGCTGCAGCTGAGCTAACAGCTTGTGCTGCACGAGGTTGCGGGGCGTCCGGTTTGTCCCCTTCAATCACTCGTGGTGTAAATCCGGGTTGTGGCTGGCCCCCCAGACTTTCCGGTAGTTTCACAATTTCGATGGCGCGGGCGCGATGGGCAAGGCGGCGAATAAAGCCGCGTTCTTCCAAAGCGGTGATCAACCGGTGGATGCCGGATTTCGACCTAAGGTCGAGCGCTTCTTTCATTTCGTCAAAACTTGGGGGAACACCGTCGCGTTGCACGCGTTTGTGAATGAAATCCAACAAATCCAATTGCTTCTTGGTGAGCATCTTTCTGGTCCTCCGACGCCTGATTTGCTTTTGTTCTACTCATGTTCCTGTTTTGTGTCAACGCCGTCGTTGTTTTGTGTCACAGGGCAATATACCTGACCAATGCACCTACAGGCTGTGCTGGATCATGCGGGGGGCGCACCAGCAGGGCGTTTGCGCCTGCAAGCACAGTCAACAAGGAGCTGTCTTGCCGGTCAAATGCGTGAAGTCCGTCCGCGTCAAGCGTGGCGCGCATGTAGTGTTCGCGGGGACCGTTCTGATCTAACGCTTTCGCCAGCACAGCGCGCTGCCGTGGGGCCGTTGTACGTCCGAGCCCCAACATGGCCCGCACAACCGGTGCCACAAAAATTGTGCCGCAAACCAATGCGGAAACCGGATTTCCCGGTAGCCCGATCATAGGCACGTCACGCAGCGTGCCAGCCATCAACGGCTTGCCGGGGCGCATCGCGACTTTGTAGAAGGATTGGGCCATGCCCATTTTTGCCGCAACTCCGGCGACAAGATCATGGTCGCCCACGGAAGCACCACCAATGGTGATAATGAGATCGGCATCCAGAGCGAGTTCAAAGGCCGTCATAAGCGAGGTCTCGGTGTCGCGGGCAATGGGCAAAAGCCTTGGTGTCGCCCCCAGACTTTCCAGTTGGGCGGCCAATCCATAGCTGTTGGACGCGATGATCTGATCTGGCCCAGGGGTTTCTCCGGGTGCGACAAGCTCGTCGCCGGTCGCAAGGATCGCGACGTTCGGGCGGCGGGACACCGGCACGTCAGCGATGTTCATGGACGCCAGCAGCGCAATATCCGCTGGGCCCAACAGGCGCGGTGCTGTCATCTTGTCGCCTGCAGAAAAGTCGCCGCCAGCGGGTCTGATGTGGGATTTATTGCCGAGTTTGTGGCCCAGAGTGATTAAGGACCCGCGGCGGGTTACGTCTTCTTGAATAACAACAAAATCTGCACCCTCGGGCACCGGTGCGCCTGTGAAAATCCGGACACATTGACCAGCGCCGACAGACCCCGCAAAAGCGTGTCCCGCCGCGGCTTCGCCGATGACCTGAAACATGGCGTCCGGTTCGACTTCGGTGGCGCGCAATGCATAACCATCCATGGCAGAGGCTGCAAAAGGCGGTTGTGTGCGCTGCGCTACAACATCCGTGGCCAGAACCCGCCCATGGGCGTGGCGCAATGGAACGGTTTGCGCAACTGCGGGTTTTACGAGTTCAAACAGATGATCCAGTGCATTTTCGACAGAAATCATAAGGCCTCGAACCGGCCCGACTTGCCTCCGTCCTTAAGAACGACGCGCAAGTCACTGATAATCATGCCTTTGTCGACCGCTTTACACATGTCATACACAGTCAGCGCTGCGATGTTGGCAGCGGTTAAAGCCTCCATTTCCACTCCGGTCTGGCCAGTGGTTTTGACGGTAGCTTCGATCTGGACGCCTGGAAGATCGGCATCGGCTGTCAGTTCCACAGCGACATTGGTGATCGGCAACGGGTGGCACAGTGGGATGAGGTCCGAGGTGCGTTTCGCCGCCATGATCCCCGCCAGCCGAGCCACGCCTAAAACGTCGCCTTTTTTGGCGCGACCTTTTGAAATGATTTCATGAGTTTGAGGCAGCATCTTAATGTTGCATCTGGCGACTGCGACGCGGTCGGTAATCTGCTTGCCGCCGACATCAACCATATGCGCGTCGCCCTTGGCATCAAAATGCGTGAGCTTGTCGGACATGCTACATCCCTCCTGCAGTGAGAGGATGCGCCAACAGATGGCGCGTCGCCTCGCACACGTCGTCCTTACGCATCAAGCTTTCCCCGATCAGAAAAATACGCGCACCATAGCGCGCCATATCCGACAGATCATCTGGTGTGTTCAGTCCGGATTCCGATACGATCAACCGGTCTGCGGGTACAAGTTTGGACAATGTACGCGTTGTATCAAGGCTGGTTTCAAAGGTCTTGAGGTTTCGGTTGTTGATCCCCATGAGGCGGCTTTTCAGTTTGTTTGCGCGCTCTAGCTCTTCGGCATCATGTACTTCCAACAAGCAATCCATGCCCCACTGAGTTGCTGCGTCTTCAAGCTCTTGCGCTTGTGCGTCACTGACCGATGCCAGAATAATGAGGATGCAATCCGCCCCCAACGCACGCGCTTCTGCCACCTGATAGGTGTCGTACATGAAGTCCTTGCGCAAAACCGGCAAATCACATGCGGCGCGCGCCTGAACCAGATAGTCCTTGGCACCCTGAAAACTCGGCGTGTCGGTCAGCACGGATAAACATGTGGCCCCACCGTTAGCGTATGCGGCGGCAAGTGTCGCAGGGTCAAAATCTTCGCGGATCAAGCCTTTTGAAGGGCTTGCTTTTTTGATCTCTGCAATCAGCCCATAACTCTGGATCGATGTTTGATGCAACATCTCCGCGAAAGGGCGCACCACAGGTGCTTCTTTGGCCGCTTGCTCTACGGCCTGAAGGGGTTTTGCGGCCTTATCTGCTGCGATTTCTTCCAGCTTATAAGCTTTGATCTTGTCGAGTATGGTGTCTGTCATAACGTCTCCGGCGGGTTGGCCCAGTTTATGGCCTGATGACAATGGGCCTGCAACCACGCATTCGTTCTGCTGAAGGGGCGAGAGCCAAAAAAGCCGCGCCTTGCAGAGAGCGGAGACGGATGGGCAGTCTCGATTTTCAGGTTTAGCGTCCCGTCCACGTCGCATGCCGCCTTTTGAGCATGCGCGCCCCAGAGCAGATAGGCCCGCGGTCGGTCTGAAAGCCGCTCCAACACCTGCGCCGTCAGCGTGCTCCAGCCCAGTTTGGCATGTGATCCTGCTGCGCCGGCGCGCACGGTCAGGGCGGAGTTCAAGAGTAAAACGCCTTGGTCCGCCCAAAAGCGCAGATCGGCGTGCGGGGGGCGCGCGCCGATGTCATCCTGCATTTCCTTAAAAATATTGCCCAGTGATCTGGGCAAGGGGCTTGTGTCGCGCGCTGCCGAAAAAGCAAAACCATGTGCGTGCCCGACGGTCGGGTAGGGGTCCTGACCCAAGATGACCACCTTTACCGCGTCAGGCGCTGTGCGCATGAGGGCCGCAAACACCTCATTTTGAGGCGGGAGTACTGCGCCACTTTCCCGGGCCAGTGCGGTTTCGATGCTTGTTAATACATCACCAAAGAAAGGTAGATCCTGCCATTCGCCCAAGGTGCTGAGATCAAAACCGCTCACCCTTCTTGGGTGATCCGCGCGACCGCTTCGATTTTTGCGGCTGCCGCACCACTGTCAATGGACTGCGCTGCCATCTCTACCCCTTGGCGCAGGTCGGATGCTGCATCGGCCACGATAAGTGCGGCCGCGGCATTCAGCAAAACAGCATCGCGGTAAGCAGACGTATGGCCTGCCAATAAAGCTTTGAAATCGCGTGCATTCTCTTCTGGCGTGCCACCGATAATGGACTCGAACGGATGGGTGGGCAAACCTGCCTCCTCGGGGTGCAGCTCCCGCTCTGTGACCGCTCCGTCCGGTGCCAGCGCGCAGACCCAACTGATACCCGTGATTGTCAGCTCGTCTGTGCCGTCCGATCCATGTACCAGCCATGCTTTTTCAGACCCCAATGCGCCCAGCGTTTCGGCCATCGGACGGATGAGTTCACGTGCAAATGCGCCAGTCAGCTGGCGTTTGACGCCGGCAGGGTTGGTCAAAGGCCCGAGAATGTTGAAAATCGTGCGGGTCCCAAGCTCGACCCGTGTCGGCATAACATGTGCGATGGCCGGGTGGTGCATCGGCGCCATCATAAAGCCGATCCCTGCCTCATTGATTGCCCGCTCTACAACTTTGGGGCCGACCATGACGTTCAGCCCCATTTGCGTCAATGCGTCCGCCGCGCCCGATTTCGAGCTGAGGTTACGATTGCCATGTTTGGCGACAACAACACCTGCGCCTGCCACGACGAATGCCGTGGCGGTCGAGATGTTCAAAGTGCCCTTACCGTCACCGCCCGTGCCGACAATGTCTATCGCACCCGCAGGGGCGTGTACGGCATTGCACTTTGAGCGCATGACGGCGGCGGCGGCGGCATATTCGGCAACCGTCTCACCGCGCGTGCGCAGCGCCATCAAAAACCCACCGATCTGGCTTGGCGTTGCTTCACCGTCAAACAGGATTTCAAAAGCCTCTTCCGCTTGTTCGCGGGTCAAAGGACCGTCGGCTGCAGCACCGATCAGAGGTTTCAGTTCGTCGCTCATGCCGGCACCTTCATGTCATTCAGAAAGTTTTGCAGCATCGCATGACCATGCTCGGACCGGATTGACTCAGGGTGAAACTGAACACCATGTATGGGCAATTCTTTGTGCTGTAGGCCCATGATTGTACCATCGCTTAAAGCGGCCGTGATTTCCAGGCAGTCTGGCAGGCTAGCACGTTCGACAACAAGAGAATGATAACGCGTCGCGGCAAAAGGTGTCGGTAATCCGCTAAAGACGCCGCCGTTTTCGTGATGTATTTCGCCTAATTTGCCATGGACGATCTGATCGGCGCGTACAACTTTGCCGCCAAAGGCCTGTCCGATTGTCTGATGTCCCAAGCAAACGCCCATCAGCGGCGTTTTGGTTTCCGCCGCGGCCTCGGTGAGTGCAAGGCAAATGCCCGCCTGATCCGGGTCGCACGGTCCCGGTGATAGGAGGATTCCCGCCGGTTTCATGGCCATTGCCTCATGCACATCCAACGCATCGTTGCGCCGGATCACGACGTCAGCGCCTAAACTGCCCAAATAATGCAACAAATTGTAGGTAAAACTGTCATAGTTGTCGATCAGCAGCAACATCTTCAAAACTTTTCATTCAGGGCTGGAGGCGGAGGCCTCATGCAAGGTATATGTGGGGCATACATGTTCAGGCTTAGCAGTCTGCGTCAAGAGGCGCGGGTGGCGGCCATTACGGTGAACGATTGGGCAAACCCGCAACGGGTATGATCCGGTCGCGCCGATGCAGAGGATGAGCGGATCGTGGCGAAGGGATTTATCCGAGGAACGTTGTGGGGCGCAGGCGTGAGCTTTGGCGCGGTCACTTTGCTGTCGCTGATGGGGGGCGAGCCGCAAAACGCAGGGGTGCCGCGCAGTTCTTTGACCTTGTCCGATCAAGATGCGGCACCCGGTAGCAACCGCGGCAAGGAAGGTATTGGACCAACTGCTGTTGGTCTTGCGACCCAAGACGTACCTGCGCCGCAACCTGACACGCTGGCCGAGCTTTTGAGTGATGCGCTTTCGCCTGCAGCCGTGCCGCAAACAGGGGGCGCATCTGCATTGTCACAGGCCACGGCACCGGAAGGTAGCGGGTTAAGCGGGATTGCCGTCCCGGACACGCAACCGCCTTCGGTGCAATACTCCAGTACGGGCGCATTGGCAGTCCCGTCAACTGAACCGAACCTGCCCATCAGCACCGAGCCCGCGCAGCCACCTCAACCGCAAGCGATCCCGCAGGCGACCGCCTTTGCCGAGCCTGCGACACCAAACGTATTGGAAGTACCGGTCGCACCAGAAGTGACGACCGAGGTCGCCATGCCCGTTGATGCAGAACCTCCGGCGCCGGAAACTTTTGAAGTGACGGCCATCGCGATTGATCCGGACCAACCGTCTGCCCCGTCTGAGCCTGCACCATCGTCGGCATTTGAAGGGGGTGCGCCGTCTGTAGACGCTGACCTCCCGCTAGATAAGCCCGACGTAACTGACATGGCGTCTGTTACAGTTGAAAGCCCACCGACACAGGATATTGGCACGGCTGAAGTAGTCGCAGAGGTGCCAGACGCGCCTGCGCCTGAAGTGGCGCAGATCACCGCCCA
>Ga0316197_10002194_pt1 | contig 13972 bp, 10 predicted proteins | sample OudBiesiAoxic_MG_FD_204939 | JGI IMG/M metagenome (GOLD analysis project Ga0316197, IMG submission 204939) | Coastal sediment microbial communities from Oude Bieten Haven, Netherlands - site A oxic | ecosystem: Environmental > Aquatic > Marine > Coastal > Sediment | place: Netherlands...
CCATCGATCGCCTGCTCGAGCCATACGGGGGCCTCGGTGCCTACACCCGAGAACACCAGATTTCGCATTCGATCCTGACCAGTGAGATTCAAGGAATCGAAACGCTCGTTGTCTTTCTCCCCGGCGTGTTTCTGGGGGTCGCTGCATTCCTGTTGAACGTCGTCTTCAGCCGGCTCGTGTCGCTTCAGCGTCCGCAGATCGCAGTCGTCAAAGCCATGGGGTACGGCAACTCGGCGATCGCGCTGCACTACTTCAAGATGGTTGCTGTCATCGTCAGCGTCGGCGCCTTGCTTGGGCTTGGGCTGGGCGTGTGGTTGGGCAAAGGCATGCTGGCGATGTACGCGGAGTTCTTCCGCCTCCCGCAGATGCCCCAGCGGGTCGACCTCTCGGTCAGCGCCAACGCCATTCTATTCAGCCTCTTCGCCGGGGCACTCGGCGCCGCGCTCGCAGTCCGTACCGCCGTGCGACTACCCCCAGCCGAGGCCATGCGACCGCCGGCCCCAGCCAACTACAACGTCGCGTCGGTGGAACGAATCGCTTGGACGAGATGGTTTGGGCAGCCCGCCCTCATGGTGATCCGCGAGATCTGGCGCCGGCCCGGACGCACCGCCCTGTCCTCACTCGGAATCGCGCTGGCCCTCTCGATCGTGATCCTCGGCCGATTCGGATACGACGCGTACGGACCGATGATCATGGTGCAGTTCGAAAAGCAACAGCGAGAGGATCTGACTGTGAGCTTCTTGGAGGCGATGCCGCAGCGCGGCCTCGGGTATCTCGGACACGTCCCGGGCGTGCGCGAGGTGGAGGGGCTCCGAAGCACCCCGGTTCGGCTTCGATCCGGCCACCGATGGCGAGACACCGTGTTGATTGGTGTCCCCGAAGATGCCCAACTGCGCCGGCTCTTCAACCTCGATTTCGAGCACGTGCCCATTCCCGAACGAGGCGTGCTGCTCACCAGCGTGCTCGGGGACATTCTCGGCGTCGAACCCGGTGACATCATCGAAGTGGAGCTCAAAGAAGGCGACCGAGGGGACCGCGAGCTCGTCGTCGCCGGGCTCATCGAAGAGGGCTTTGGCTTGCAGGGATATCTCTCGAAAACCAATCTCCACACCCTCCTCCGCGAGGCGCCCAGGTTCTCGTCCGCCCTCCTGCGCATCGACAAGTCGATGGAGGGGATCGTCCAGTCGCGCCTGAACGACATCCCCGCCATTCAGGCCGTCTCGAGGAAGAGCGACGCCCTCGCGAGCTTCGAAAAACAAACGAACGAAACGATGAAGGTGATGACCTTCATCATGACGCTGTTCGCGATCGCGATTGCGATTTCCATTGTCTACAACAACGCGCGAGTCAGCGTGTCGATGCGCGGGCGGGACCTCGCCACCCTGCGCGTGCTTGGTTTCACGCGCGGCGAGATCTCCGCCATCCTGCTAGGAGAGCAGGCCGTACAGATCGGGATCGCCATTCCATTGGGCCTCTTCCTCGGCACTCTCGGGGCCAAGGCGTTGATCGCTTCGTGGGCGGACCCGGAGATCTTCAGGATCCCCTTCGTGATCTCCAACCAGACCTACGCATTCTCGGTAGCCGTGGTTCTGTTCTCGGGGATCGCGAGCGCCCTGCTCGTGCGACGCAAACTCGACAAGCTCGACCTCATCGGCGTCTTGAAGACCCGGGAGTGAGTCGGGCGCTCAGAGCCCGAAGGGCGCGCTCTCCCAACCCCATTCCGGATCAATCGAAAGCCCGAGGTGCTTCATCACAGTCGGTGGGACTGCCGTATGCCCGGGCCCGGGTGACACCGTCTCGCCCGCACGAACGGAACCGCCGCTCGCGATCATGAAGATCGTTCGCTCCTCTTGACTCTGTCCGGCGTGCCCTCGCCCGATGCCGCCGTGGTCAGTCGTCACGACGATCAACCAGTTTTCCGAGGCGTACGTCGAACGGGCGACAACCGCATCGAGCATCTGGCCGATCTGCGCGTCCAGAGTCTCGATCGCATCCACATACCCAGGGACATCTGGACCATAACCCATGACGTGTCCCTGGTGGTCGACTTCATCGAGGTGCACGAAGACCACGTGTGGGGTTTCGGCCGCGATGTGCGCAACGACGGATGCAGTGACGGCAAGGTCGCCAGCCGCGGAGTCATTCGGCTCGTTGGCGGAGAACACGACGTCGGCTTTGGTCGATCCGAGAATGCTTTCGTTGATGGGGTCCCAAGTGACGAATGACGAGAGGAACGCGTCGGGTCTCTTCTCTCGTACGCGGGCGAAGAAATGCGGATACTCATCGAAATTGGCGTCGTCGAAGACGTTGAGCCGCACGCCATGTTTGTCGATCCATACGCCGGTCAAGATGCTGCTCCAGCCCGGCCCGCTGAACGTCGGCTGTTCGGTCGTCTCGCCGAGCACACCACCGGCAAAAGCATCGTAGCTGACGGTCCCCTCTGCAATCAGAGCGTCGAGGCGGGGTGTGTTCGCCTGCTGAAGCGCATCGACGCGGACGCCGTCGAGACCGATGATGAGAGCGTGTTTGCTCGAGGCGCTGCTTGAGTCACCACCGCAGGCGGCCAAGAAGACCGCGCATAGGACGAAGCGCTTCATCGATGCGAAACCTACACGCTGGGGCTCACGCTGTCACTGGCGCTGACGCTGGCGCCGACGCTGGCGCTGGCGCTGGCGCCGACGCTGGCGCCGACGCTGACGCAGCGACTATCGCGTCCTCTTCTCGATTCATCTCTTGGCTCATCATCCGGTGGTATTCCTGCACCGCTTGGATGTCCCAGTCGAGGGAGGCGACTCGGTCGGAGAGCTCGAAGAATTTGAGAGAGAGATCGTCTCGCGCGGTCTGGTAGCAGGCGAGGCTCGTGCCGTCCGCGATGGTGCGCGCGAGGATGTCCGCGTCGCGAAGCGCGTTGGTGATACCATGTGCGGTGATCGGGTCGGTCATGTAGCCGGCGTCCCCGACCAAGGCCCAGCCTTGGCCGTAGGGTTGGCGGAGGAAGCCGCGCATTCCAGGGAAGAAGCGGAGCTTGCCCGCGAGCGTGGCGCTCGGAAGTCTGTCCGCGACGTCGGGCGCACTTTGGGCAATCACGTCGTAGAAGGCGCGACCACGTTCGGCCGCAGAGCCCTGGTCGAGATTTTCGGGAACCGACGCGAACAAGCAGGTCTGCCCGTGATTGGTCGGAATCGCGCCCGAGCCCATCCCCGGACGGAAATACCACTGGTTGCCATCTACCGGGAGGTTGTCGAAGTACCCGAAAGTAGACGCCGTCGCATGTCGACCCCACACGTAGGGCGTCGATCCCACGAGCCGCGCTACGTTCGAGCGCCGCCCGTCGGCACCGATCACCAGGTCCGCGCGAACCTCGCGGCGTTGTCCGGACTCGTCCCTCAATACGACGCCGCATACTTTGCCACGACGGTCTCGAATCAGGTCGAGCATCTGCACCCCATGTCGAACGTCGGCTCCCACCTCGCCGGCCGCTTCGACGAGAGCGCGGTCGAGCACGGTGCGCCGCGGAGCGTAGAGCGCGTCGACCCCTCGACGCGGTTTGATGTCGACGGCGACCGTACTTCTTCCGTGCTCATCGGCGTAGGTGAAGGACGTCTTCCTGATGCATGGGGTGCCCTCCTCATCGAGCCGTTCGGTGATCCCCCAACGGCGAAGCAGGAGCACCGCCGGCCGCATCAAGGCGTGTGTCGACACCGTGTCGGTTCCGAGGCGGCTCTTGTCCAACACGAGCACGCGCAATCCGCTGGCAGCGAGCAACATGGCAGTGGCAGCGCCGGCACATCGAGCGCCGACGATGACGACGTCATAGGCAGGGTTGATGGCTTGTGTGGTCATGACTCGGGCTCCTAGGCAGCAATGGACGAACGATGAAAACGGTGCGTGAGATGTGCGGTGAGCACCTGCGCGTCGTCGCCGACGCCATCGATGAAGCTCGACTTGCGGGTGCGCTGGAAGTTGAGGCCGAGTGCGTAGAGACCGGGTGCTGGGGTGACGCCGCCGTCGTGCATGATCTCGCCACGGATGTTGAGCACAGGCACGTTCAACCAGGGGTACTGCCTTCGGTAGCCGGTCGCCCAGAGCACCGTGGAGATACCAGCTTCCTGGAGATCGAGCTCGGTGGGTGGGGTGGAGACCTGAATCGCGGGACGACGCTCGCGACTCTCGGCGGCCATCAACGTCTCGTCGATGAACCTGTCGACCGTTCCGAGTACACGGTCGAGCTTCTGCTCTGCCGCGTCGATATTGCGCTCGAGGTCGTCGCAGAAGGAAACACGAGTGCCGTCGACGTCCGAAACCCGCCCGGCTAGACGAACACCCTCCTCTTGGAGGACGCCGAGATCGATGGTCTGGTTGTCCGGCGTTCCGACGAGTTGAAGTGACGGCTGACGGCGCGCGGACTCGAGGTTGAACGCGTGATCCGACCGCTCGGCGAGCACCCCGCTCGTCTCGAGCCACCAGGTGATGTCCCTTCCTCGGTAGCGACGAGGTATGCGTGTGTGGCGCCCGACCGCCAAGGTGACCGGCCGGCCGGAACGATGGATCTCCTGCGCGAGTTGGATCCCGCTGGCGGAGGCGCCGACGACGAGCACGCCGCCGTCCGGAAGTTGCGCCGGATTCCTGTAGTGAGACGGCACGACCTGGTGTACCTGCTCGCCGAGCTTGGCGGCGCCCTTCGGCACGAAAGGCACGTCGCAATGACCTGTCGCGACGACCACGGTGGGCGCGAGCCAGTCGCCTTGGTTCGTCCGCACGAAGTAGCCGCCATCCGTCGCTCGCTTCACGCTGAGGACGGTCGTCTCATCCTGCACCGGGGCGCTGAACGACTGCGCGTACTGCTCGAAGTACGAGATCACTTCCGGCATGGTCATGAAGCCGTCGGGATCGTCGCCCTCGTAGCGGGACCCCGGCAGTCGGGAGTGCCACTTAGGGCTCAGCAAGCGAAGCGAATCCCAGCGCTCGCTTCGCCAGCGCTCGGCCACACGGCCGCGCTCGAGCACCACGTGGTCGATCCCTTCGTCGGTCAAACACCGGCTCATCGCCAAGCCAGCTTGCCCGCCTCCAATGATGATGGTGTCTGTTCGCTTCATGGCTACATCCCTTCAAGCCGGCGGGAACCCGCCGACCGGCCTTTCATCAACGAGGCCGGTCGGCGTCCGTCGGACGGCTCATTACCCGGCGTCCACTTCGATCGAGACCGGCACTCCATTGGTGAGCACGTCGTACACGGCGGAGCGTGCCTGCGATTGCGCGACGATCTTGCGGAGCGTCTCTTCGTCCGCGTCGCCCTTGATCGTGTAGCTGAGGCGAAGGGCGTTGTAGCCGTTGCGGACGTCGTCCGAGAGACCGAGCAACCCCTGCACGTCGAGGTCACCTTCGACCGTGCACTCGACCGACTCGAGCTCGACACCACGCGCCGAAGCGATGTTGCCAATGCCCGCTGTGATGCAGCCCGCAATCGCGTGCAGAAGGAACTCGACCGGCGACGGGGCATTGCCCTTGCCGCAGAGCACCGGAGGGTGATCGCCGTCGTACACGAAGTCAGCCGTCTGCTCGTGCTCGCCGCCAGCGCCGCTGAAGCCCTCGATTCGGCTTCGGCTGTGCGTGCCCTTGACCCACTTGTTGCTTGCGCGGAACTGGAACTTCGCGAGCTCCGGCTGCTCGCCGACGGCGTTGATGGTGGCGAACAGGGTCGGAACGTCGACGCCGTTCATCGCCACCTTCTCTCGACGGGGCTTCGGGTTGCTCTCTGTGTGTGTTGCGGTGTTGGCTTCCATGGTGTCCTCTTTCGTTTGGTTGGGGTGGCCGGGGTTGTTCCCGTCCATGCAAATCAACCTACGAACGGGGCGTGTGAGCCTCCGTGTGAGGGACCGTGGAAAGAGTCGAGCTCGTGGTTCTTTTCGCTAAGTGCGCGAAATCACGGGGTATGGAGCGTGGACGACCAGACTGTTGAGCCGGGCGGGAAGCCGTTCGCGCGGCCGACGGACCGCAGCGCCTCGGCGTCCGGAGCCTGGAACACGCAAATCATCCGCTTCCCGTCTGGCATGAGATAGCTGCACAGCGGAGTCACCCTGTAGAGCTCGAGGCACTGAGTCTCAGCAGCCATTTGCCGCACTTGCTCCGGAGTGATGGGCGCGGGGAATTCGCGCTCGAGAACGACGTAGTCCACACGACACGATACCACGCGCCCCTTGCAAATTGGCAGCACAAACCAGCATTGACGCCCCGCTCCACCGCAGGCAGGCTCAGATGCGTGAGCGTCGCCGCGCTTCAGGTCCAGGTTCTAGGGCCGCTCTCCGTTCGACGGGACGGTGAGCCGGTGCGTCTGCCTCAGTCGAAGAAGACTCGGGGATTGCTCGCGTATCTGGCGATTACGGGCCGCCCGCACCGCCGTGACCGACTCTGCTCTCTATTGTGGGACGTCGCCGACGACCCCCGCGGCGCTCTCCGATGGAGCCTTTCTAAGATTCGACCCGTGGTCGACAGCGACGCCAAGCGTTGCCTGGTCGCCGACCGACAAGACGTCGAGCTCGAGCTCGATGAGGCCTCGCTCGACTGGCGTTGGGTCCGCAAGGAGCTCGATGCGGGAGTCGACGCGATTTCGACCGAGCGCTTGGAGGAGCTGGAATCGGTGTTCGAAGGGGAGCTCCTCGAGGGCCTCGACCTCCTCGATTTCGACGAGTTTACCGCGTGGTGCGCCGCGGAGCGCGAGCACGCGCGAACCCTGCACACGAAGGTGTTGCGGGCCTTGGTCGAGCGGCTTCGATCCAACCCTGACGAGGCGCTGCCGTTCGCGCGCGAGCTCGTCAGGATCGATCCGATCGACGAAGAGGCCCGTGCGCGACTGATCAAGCTCCTTTCACTCGCGGGGCGGAGAAATGAAGCGAAGGCACAGTATGAGAGCGCCTCTCGTCTACTGAGCGAGCTCGGTGCCAAAAAGGCCGTCGGACCCATCGAAACGGCGTGGCGGGAGGTTAACCAACGCGCAGCCGCCACGGCGGAGGAGGTCTCGGAGTCAACAGGCGCACCCCCGCAGTCGACCTCCACCTCCGCGCAGAGCCCGAGAAGCCGAGACGTGTTCGTGGGCCGCCAATCCGAACGCAGCCGACTCCTGTCGCTTCTCGACAAAGCTGCGGAAGGACACCTCGCGGTCTTCATGCTCAAGGGTGAATCGGGCATTGGCAAAACTCGCCTGCTCGCAGAGCTCAGCGACGAAGCCCGTCAGCGCGGTTGCACCGTGTTCGAAGCGAGCGCGTACGAAGCCGAGGCAGGGAGACCGTACGGGCCTTGGATCGACGCGCTTCGCCGTCTGCCCCGCGAGATCGTGTCAGAAGCCAACGGCGCAGCGCTCTCCCCTCTCCTCCCGGAGTTTGGTGACTCCTCCGAAGTGGCCCAGAGCCGCGATCGGCTATTCGGCGCGGTGGTCGACCTCGTTGCGGAACGTGCGCGGCCCGAAGCCCCCGCGCTGCTTCTCTTCGACGACATTCATTGGTGCGATGACGCCACGTCCGAGCTGCTCCACTACGTGGCACGCATGAGCCTCGACCGCCCGGTCGCGATCGTATTCGGCGCGAGAGACGGCGAGCTCATCGACAACGAGTCCGTCATGCGGATGCTGCGGAGCTTCCGTCGAGACAGCTTGATCGACGAGCACCTCTTGCTCCCACTCACCGAGAAAGACATCGAAGCACTGATCCAAACCCTGCATGGCACTGCCGATGCAGCCGAAGTCTTCAATCTGAGTGGCGGCAACGCGCTGATGGCGCGCGAGCTCGCCCACGCATCCGGCGCCGGCGAGACGGTCCCCGGCTCGCTCCGCGAGCTGATCGGCGATCGCATCAGCCGCCTCGCCCCGGAATCGAGAAACGTGCTTCGCTGGGGTGCAGTCTTGGGCCCAACGTTCGACGTCGGACGGCTCAGCGAGCTGGTGTCGTTCGACTTCGACCCGCTGATGAACGCGCTTGCCGAGCTCGAACGACGCGCGCTCCTCGGCAGCACCCCAGCCTCGGCAGCGATGTACGCCTTTCATCACGCGCTGGTTCATCAGGTCGTCTACTCGCAGCTCTCCGAGCCTCGCCGGAAGCTGATGCACCTCCGCGTGGCGAAGCTCCTCGATGGGAAGGACGACCCGGACGGCACCGTCGCGCTCGAGCTCGCCCATCATGCGTCGGTCGGTGGCGATGCGAGCATGGCCGTGCGCGCGTGCGTGGGCGCAGGGAATCGATGCCTTCGCGTGTTTGCTAACTCCGAGGCCTTCACACACGCACGCCGTGGGCTTCGTCTCGTCGATCAGCTTCCGAACACCGAGCGCGCCAAACGCCGAATCGAGCTGAAGCAAATCAGCGTGGCGGCGCGTTGGCCGGACGACCCGGACGCTGAGTCGACGCGTATCGAGGCACTCGCCGAAGCGGCCCTCGACGCGGGTTGTCCGGAGCATGCCCGACTTGCGTTCAGCTTGGTGAGTACGCTCCGGTGGCAGGAAGGTTCGTTGGGGGATGCACACCGACTTTCGCTCCGCGCCGAGCTCGCAAGCCGCGGAACCGACGACCAGACGCGCGCCATCGGTATCGCAGAGACCGCGCGGTGTCTCGTCATCTTGGAGCGCGACCTCGCTCAGGCGGAGGCGCTGCTGTTGGAAGCCCGGGCATTGACGGAACGCTCCGGCGAGGCCGCCTGGGCCGTCTTCGACGGCGTGGGCCTGCTTCGACTGCACGCGGGGGCACTCGACGAAGCGAAAGTCGCCTTCGAAGAAGGATGGCGAGTCGCGAAGAAGCGAGGTGACCGGCTCGAGGAGTTCATGTCCCTCGAACATCTCGTGATGGTGTCGATACACCGGCGCGACCCAGACGAAGCATGCCACCACGCCAGGGAGCTCGCCGCCATCGGGGACAAGCTTCGCGAAGGCAGCGAGGGTCCGCTCGGCCGAGCCATGCTTGCGCTCTGTCGCTACCAGAAGGGCGACGCCGACCACCGTGCGGCCCTCGAAGACGCGCTGCAAGAGCTCCGCGATGCTGACGCGAAACAGCGGCTCGCCTTCGTTCTGACCCAAGCGGCTGCCGTCGAATCCGAGCGAGGCGATTTGGATCGCGCCGCAGCGCGCGCGGACGAGGCGAAAGCCATCGGCGGTATCCTGCAGCAACCCAGCGAGTCCGCACTGGCGAGAGCTGTGCTGCTTCGAATCGCGCGAGAACAGGGCGACGAGGCCGCGATTCGACAACAAGCCGAGGAGCTTAGCGAGATCAGCGGCTACGCGAAGCACGTGGGGGTGATAGTCGAACGCGAGCTGGCCGCCGCGGCCGCGGCGACGCAGGGAGTCGATCTGGAGGTGGAGTGATGGCGAGGGTGATGGTGGAGCGCAAGTTCGACGAAGGAGCGTCCTTTGAGGAGCTCCAAACGCAGGAGGATGCATTTGCCTGGTGCGCCGAACAGCACGAGGTCACGTTCATTCGAAGCTACTTTTCGAAGGACAAGAAGCGCATGATCTGCGAGTACGAGGCGCCCGACGCCGAAGCGGTCCGAAGGCTTCAGCGCACCGCGTCGATGCCGTTCGACCGTATCTGGACAGCCCTCGTGTTCGACTGGGACGCGGGCTAGAGATGTGATACCGCTTGCCCGGTTCGGCTTTGATGAACGCGCGCGCGATATCGGTGATGTTGCTGGCCCTCGTACTGGGAGTCGGGGTCCGGACAAGCGCGCAAGACGGTGGCACTGAGGAGCCCAAAGGAGAGACGCGCAATCCCCCAGCCCACGAGCTCCCGGTCGAGGACCCGACCATTCACCGCGAACCGCGCGAGGAGCTGCTGGACAAGGACGCGGAGGACGAAGCCGAGCAGACGACGAGCGTCCTACCCGTCGAAGACCCCACCCTCAAAACCGAAGATCCCGTCGAGCTGACCTCCGAATCTGAAAGCGAGAAAGAAGAGCCCGCCGAAAAGCCCGAAAAAAAGTCAGAAGAAGACGACTGGGGGCAGAAGGTGAAGGTCGCCTACGGCTACCAGAGTGGCCTCCTCGTCGCCGTCGACGACTGGTTTTACATCGTCCTGTCCGGCTTGGCTCAGGCGCGCTATTCGGTCAACTACCGAACCAAACCGCCGACGGACGCGATGACGGGCGTCCGCGAGAAGCAGGTGACGCAAGGGTTCGACGTCGCTCGCGCGCGTTTCCAACTCGGCATCGGGCTCACGCAGTTCGTGGCCCTCTACATGCGTATCGGTGTCGTCTCCGGTGGCGACTTCGCGTTTCAGCGCGCGTTCATCGACCTGAAGTGGAAGTACTTCCGATTGCGCGCGGGCCTGTTCATGAACGAGCTCATCGCCGAATCGTTGATCAACCCGAACGATCTCCTGTTCAACGACTACAGCATCCTCGAGAACGTGTTCAATCCTGGGAGCTCCAAGGGCGTGATGTTCACGTACCTGAGAAAGCGCTTCTCTATCAACCTTGGATACTCCGACGGCCTTCGAACCGGTTTCGCCGAGATAGGCGCGCCGCAGCGAGCGGATTTCGCAGTCACGTTGCGCACCCAATACGGGTGGGGAGAACGTGGGCTCTCGGGCTTCAACCGCCTCGTCGCCCGGCGCGGCACGCCCATTGGCATCAGACTCGGTGCATCGATGCACTATCAGGACGGCGGTAGGAGCCAAGGCACCACCGACGTGAAGGTTGCGCTTGGCACGATTGACCTGTCGGTCCGCGGGAGCGGCTGGAGCCTATTGTGCTCCGCAACTGCCGGTCAGGACGCACCGGCCAACGCGAACCCTGTGACTGAGAGTTTCGAGGTCGTGAGCGGAGCCGTTTCGTTGATGGGCGGCTACTTCGTCTTGGATGATCTCCAGGTATTCGCGCAGTACGCATTCGTCGGGAAGCCCAAAATTCAGGGGGAGCCACCGCCGATCATACCCGGCATACCGACCTCCGAGCCAAGCAGCATGCAATCCTTCGGCGTCGGGATGACGTATTTCGTCATCCCTGGCTATGACAACGTCAAGCTCTCGACCGACTTCCAGTACCTCCTCGGCCGACAGATGGGGAGCTCGGTGCCCGCCTCGTCGCTCAACGACATCGCGCCAAACGACGACGGCAGCCAATTTTTCTGGCGCATTCAAATCAGCGCGGCATTCTAGCGGCGTCAGCATTGGCCTGTGGGGCGACCGGTTCGTGACGCCCCACGTGATCGCGCAACGCGCGGTTGAGCTCGGCAGCCTTCTGGAACGTGACCCCGTGTCCTGCATCGTCAAAGCGGAGCACCTCGGCGTTCGGAATGCGCGCGGCGAGCCGATCGGTCTGGCTAGGACGAATCAAGATGTCCTGACCCGGCCGCACGAGCAGCGTGGGGGTGAGAATCTCCGACAGGCGAGACTCCGTAGAGTGCCGCATGACGCCGTAGAGCTGGCCGAGCACGGTTCGGAGGTGGGGCGGGCGGCCGAGGCGCAGGTCGAGGTGCGCGCGAAGGTCGCTCCCCATCGATTCGACGAACGCGTCGGGATAGAGGAGGCGCGGCAACGACTTCATGCGAGCTTTGCGGCCGCCGAGGAGTCCTTTGAAGAACAGCCACAAGCCCTTTGGTGTCGGCATGGAGGCAATCGGTGCACCGCCGTGCGTCGCCACGAGCGTCAGGCTTCGCAAGCGATCCCCCGACCGAAGCGCGAGCTCTTGCGCGATCATGCCCCCCATCGAAACGCCCACGACATGCGCCCGATCCCAGCGAAGGTCGTCCATGATTCGCATCGCGTCGTCTGCCATCGAGGGGATCGTGCGAAGAAACGGCCCGCGGTCACTCTCCCCGACGCCGAGGTGGTCGTAGTGACAGCATCGGTGGTCGCGCTGGAGCTCTTCGACCTGCGGCCCCCAGACGGCACCAGGCATCCCAAAACCCATGATGAACAGGATGGGCGGGCCTTGGGTGCCGAAGGATTGGTAAGCGAGGCTGGGGAAGGAGTGGGTACGGATTGAAGTCATACTGACACTGGCACGGACGCTGGCACTGACACTAGCACCACTCCTGCCCCTATCCCTACTCCTTCAGCGGCACGATCCATTCCTTGTCGCCGCAGCCTTCGTGCTGCTCGGCGAGGTCTACCTGCGGGCTGGGTACTCATCATGCGGTGCTGGAACAGGGTTTCCGGGCTATCCTCCTCGAGCGATGCCCACGAGCTTCTTTGAAGACGTCAATCACTACTTCGACGCCGCCTGCCGCCACACAGACGTCCCGGACGACATCCTCGGGCAGATCCGAGCCGTCAATTCGGTCTACCGGATCCGCTTCCCGGTGCGGCGCGACGACGGCGAGGTCGTCGTGGTCGAGGGGTACCGGGCCGAGCATAGCCATCATCGGCTCCCGACAAAGGGCGGTATCCGTTATGCCCTCGATGTCTCGCAAGACGAGGTCATGGCTCTCTCCGCGCTGATGACCTACAAGTGCGCCGTCGTCGATGTGCCGTTCGGCGGTGCAAAAGGCGGAGTCGTCGTCGACCCGCGAAACGAATCTCCGGGGTTTCTCGAACGTGTCACGCGCCGCTACACGAGCGAGCTCATCCGCAAGCGCTTCATCGGACCCGGTGTCGACGTGCCCGCCCCCGACGTCGGCACGGGTGAACGCGAGATGGGGTGGATCTACGACACCTACAAGGCGCAGGGCCAGGACACGCTCAACGGGCTGGCATGCGTGACGGGCAAGGCGCTCAGCCTTCACGGCGTCCACGGCCGTCGGGAAGCGACAGGCCTTGGAGCCGTGATCGCTCTCGAACATTTCCTCTCGGAACCGGAGGACGTCAAGCCGCTTGGACTGCAAACCGGGATTGCGGGCAAACGGATCATCGTCCCGGGGCTCGGCAAGGTCGGGCTTCACGCGGCCCGGGCGTCGGTCGAGCGAGACGCCGTCATCGTGGGCGTTTCGGTCAGCGATGGCGCGCTCTATGACGAGGGAGGCCTCGACGTTGAAGCCGTGCTCCTCCATCGAAACGAGACCGGATCGCTCCGCGGCTTCCCGGACGCCCGATTCATCGCCGACCCCGACCTCATCCTCGAGGAACCCTGTGACGTCCTGATCCCATCGGCGCTCGAGCACCAAATCACCGCTGAGAACGCCACGAAGCTGCGGGCCAAGGTGATAGTCGAAGCCGCGAACGGGCCGGTCGACCCCGAGGCCGACGCGATCCTCCGCGAAGCAGGCGTCGCAGTCCTCCCCGACATCTACGCAAACGCGGGCGGTGTCGTCGTCTCGTACTTCGAGTGGATCAAGAACCTCTCTCACGTGAGCTTCGAGCGCATGACCCGCCGCTACCAACAGCTCGCCAACAGCCGTCTCGTCGACGTGCTCACGCGCCTGACTGGAAAGACACTGCCCCCGGAGGACACCGCCCTACTCTCGCAGGCACCCACCGAGATCGACTTCGTGCGCACGGCGCTCGAGAACACGATGGCGATCTCCTACGAGAAGATCCGAGACCCCTGGAAGCAGAGGTCACTTCCCGATCTGCGGACCTCGGCGTACCTGATGGCCATCGAAAGCGTCGCGAATGCGTACGCTCTGGATGGGATCTATCCTTAGACAGCGTCAGCGAAGTGTGCCTGCAGGAATTGCCCGATCTCTGCGACGGCCTCGTCTGACTCCCGGATCGCTCCTGCGTGAATCTGGAACTCGTGCCACATGCGGTCGAACACGTGAAGTGTGACGTCGACCCCCGCCTCGCGGCATCGTTCCGCCAGCCTCGTCGCGTCGTCGATGATCAGCTCGTCGGTCCCGACCTGGATGAGCATCGGGGGCAATGCTCGGTGATCTGCGAACAACGGTGAGCAGGCCGGATCGTTGGGGTCGCGTCCATTCAAATAGGAGGTGGCGCACTGCCGCGACCAACTCGGACGAAGCATCGGGTCGATTGAAACGTTGGTAGTCATCGAGGGGGTGTCGCCGCGCAGATCGACCCAAGGTGAAATCAGCGCGACCGCAGCCGGCGCTGGCAATCCC